>Ga0335395_10001222_pt1 | contig 16288 bp, 8 predicted proteins | sample MAT02_FD_205744 | JGI IMG/M metagenome (GOLD analysis project Ga0335395, IMG submission 205744) | Freshwater microbial communities from Lake Fryxell liftoff mats and glacier meltwater in Antarctica - MAT-02 (spades assembly) (version 2) ...
AAACTTGAAGAAAAGTTGTTTACTGAAGGAGCAAAGGGGCTAGCAATCGAAATTCAATCAATCAAAGCTGAAATCGAACAAGAGAAAATCAAAATCAACGAACAACAGGCTCTTGATGAAATTGACCTGCTGGATGAAACCGCATCTCAGTATTTTGAATCTCTCGATGACTGCGACGCGAAACATAAAGAAATGCAGCGGGCTACGGAAGGTTGGATTTGTCAAGCTCTCAATTTCAAACAAGTTGAACATCCGACTATATCGGGGTTGATGCGCTATCAACCTAGTCAAAAAACCTTGATTCCTTCCAACGATTTGAAAACGAGATTAATTCCGTATTGTCAGCAGTATGGTAGTTACAATCGTCGTGTTGCTCATCAAAATTCTGATGTCGCTCTTTACCGGATTGGTGAGGGATTGATCGATGCCCTTGGCTCTTATATTCGCTGGGACGATCGGGGTCAAGCTTTTGCATTGTGGCGACATGATGAAAGTTGGGATGCTGAGGAAGGTAAGGAGTGGTTTGGATTACAATTTAATTATTCGATCCAGACTGATTTGCAGCCTGCTTCGCAAGTTTTGCAGGCTCAAAATATCGAAAATTACAACTTGAAAGCTTTGCAGAGACGCGCGGATGCTCTGTTTATTCCGGTTTTTGAAACGGTGTTTGTTGATGCTCGGAATGAGTCGATGTTGCTGGTGGAAGATGGAGAACTTCTAAAGATTTTGCAGCGTCCTTATAAGGGGAAAGGCGGGCCGAATCGGGATTACAATTTGTCGAAAAATCGCACGGTGATTCTTGACAATTTTGTCGATCCGTTGGAATGGGATGATTTTTGTCAACGGGGGCGGGTGGTTTCGGAGGAGTTGCTGCGCGGGCGTGGGGATTTTGTCGAAATGTGCGATCGATCGGCTCTGAGTGCTGCAATTCAACTGGAAAACCGGGTGAATCAATTGCAATTGCGCTTGAATCGGCTGTCTCAATCTGAGCAACTTTTAGAGTCGGTTTTGGCTGATGAAATTAGCACGGAAAGTGTGTTAAGTCAAGCTGTTTTAGCGGGAATTAGTCAGCCGCGTCTGACTCTGGAATCGGTTGGATTTATTGTGATTTCTGGGCGTGCTCCTGTGAAGTCGGAGGATGAAGGGTAATATCAAATCCGGTGGCATCGGAATTAATATTACCCGAAATCTGGGCACGGCAGTGCCGTGTCCCTACAAGCCGTAGGTTGGGTTGAGGAAGGAAACCCAACAGCCAAAAACCTTGTTATAGCAGTCCTAAATCATTTGTGAATTTCTTACTCCCTCCCCTTAGTAAGGGGAGGGTTGGGGTGGGGTAAAAAGATTTACGACTCCTGCAAGGATTGCTATATATAGCAGTTGACAGTTGACAGTTGACAGTTGACAGTTGCATAACGGGAATCAAATCATTGATGCAGTACGGGTATCGGCTCTATTCATGAAGTTATTTATGTCCTCACCGATGTGGCGGTTGCTATATCAAGTCCGGTTAATTAGCTGTATCGACTAAATATCCTCAAAAATTGCTCCCCGCTGCTGTAAATTCACTTTCATTTCCTCCGCAAGTCCTGAGTTATTCCCGAATCTGGCGGATTCGACATTCGCACCGCCCAGATTTGCATTTGTGAGGTTGACTTCTACTAGATTTGCATTGCACAAATTCGCACCGCTAAGATTAGCTAAAGCGAGACTTGCTTTGTACAAATCTGCACCTTTCAAATCTGCATTTCCGAAGAAAGCGCCGCTCAAATCTGCACCGCTGAATTTGGCTTTTTGCAGGTTGGCGTCGCTGAAATCGGCGTCGCTTAAGTCTGCACCCCGGAAATTTGCCCGATCGAGATTTGCACTGCTAAAATCTACTGCACTCAAGGTAGTTCCCCGCAGGTTAGCGCCCGCGAAATCCTCTGCTGGATTGAGATTGGCTATTTTTGCCAACTCTGCAAAGTTGTCGGTTTTGGCGGAGATAATGCGATCGACCATTTTCTGCAATTGGGCTGCTGACTGAGAGAAGAATGCCTCCTCGCGTTTTTCAACCGCCGATGAATCGCAGCACAATATCGCCCAACTGAGAGCAGGTTGGAGTTGATTTGCTTGCAGATATACTGTCAGTGTTCTTTCTAAAACCGAATGTTGATTTGGGGTGATGTCGTGCGGCCACAAACCCTCAGCATCTGTGATATAAACATCTTCTTTTGCTACTTTAAATGTAGCACAAATTCGGTAGTCATTGGCGGCAATTTTTCCCAATTTAGCGCTGGTTAGCAAGCCTTTTAAGACTGGTTTTCCTCGTTCCAACTCAAAAACCCAAGCTGGACTTGTATCGTCGCCTATTGTTGAAACGTGACAGGATGTGCCGTCATTTTCATCTATTTGTTGCGCGATTTTCTTGGGATTTTGGTCGTCGCTAATTTCCGGCCGATTTTCGGTCAATAAAATTTCTATACTGTTTTGAATTGGCTGAGTTTCGGCGGCGGGTTCTAGGTTGAAATCGCCGACTAATTGACGCGATGCTAGGGGAATTTCGCAGTTTGTCAAATTTAGCTTGAGCGTACCTCCTTGCAGTCCAAATTTGACACGCCCGCCCAGCAGCGGTTGCCAATGCTCGTTAAAATTGATGCTCAAGTAAAGATTGAGGTGCTGGAGCTCGGTTGCACTCTTCTGAATCGGAACAACTTCTAATTCCATCCACAAGCAGTCTGGGTATTTGTTGTGATGTAGCGATCGCATATCGGGTAGAATTGCTGGCACTAGCAGCCTGTAGTTTAGATTTAAATTAGTTTATATCTCTAACTTATCACAACACAGCCTTTTTTCGTCCGTTTCAGATGTAAATTTTTTTAAATTTTATCTGCGATTCCTTAGTTTTGATTAATTTGGCTTTTTACCCAAGTCCGAAATGCTTTGACTAATTCCAAATAGTCCATTGTCTCTGCTTGTTCCAGAAATGTGACAATCTCTAAAATAGCCACACTGGGAAATGCTAAACTGCGATCGCACTCAACATATTCTCCATGTTCCAATCTGTTAATTTTCAGTCGCGATCCATTATATATCCAAACTTCCGGCACTCCCAAATCCCTATAAACCTGCAAGCTATTTTCCGAACTACTGGTAATATCAATTTCCACCACTAAATCCGGTGGCGGATCTTGACTCATATCGATTCTTTTTTTGCCTTTAATTGCACTAATATTCTGGATGTAAAAACATTCATCAGGTTCTGCACCGCTAAGTTCAGGATGTTTGAAAGTAGTAGAGCCAAGAGGTGCAATTTTTACATCTAATTCTTCAGCTAAAGTTTCCACAAATCGACCCATTACTTTTTTGTAAACTTCGTGTTCTGGGGAGGGTACCATAATTTTCAAATTGCCACGATTATATGTCAGTCGAATTTGCCGATCGCCAATTTCGGCAAGCAAAGTTTCGTAAGTTTGCCAACTGATACCTGATAGCTGGACGATTTGTTCCGGCGGAGCGAGAGTTTTAGCGGTCATATGATTTTAGATTTTAGATTTTAGATTTTAGATGTGGGAGCTGTAGGGGCGGGTTCACCATTAGCCTTTCGGGGTGCAAACAGGTTAAATAAACCCGCCCTCCCCCATCTCACGAGTCTGCACTGGAAACACTGAAAACAAATCCAGAGACAAATCTGGAAAACCCGGAATTACCACAACCCCATTTGGCAAAACTACTCGTTGCAATTGATAACCGAAATCCCCTTGTATTTTCTGATAAGGTTCGCTGTGCATTTCCAGTTGAATATCTACCAAATTAAAGATCCAATAATTAGAAATCCCAGCTTCAGCATAGAGAGACAGCTTCGTTTTTCGATCGTACTTCAAAGTAGAATCAGAAACCTCAATTACCAACAAGATATCAGCAGGCTCCGGGTGAGAAGATAAATAATTGTCTGAACGATTGAGAGCGATCGCAACATCAGGCTCTGGTTCGCTATCAGCAGACAAAATAATCGGCTCTTGACCCCGCACTATCGCTCTTTTTGCCAGCAGCGTGTACAACTCTCCAAAAAGCAGCGAATTACAAACAGAGTGAAGCCTACCTTTAGCAGCCATTTTAATAAGTGCTCCACGAATCAATTCAACTCGCTCATCAGGGGCGAAAAATCCCAGTTCTCCCAAACGGTGATATTCGGCGATCGAGAATCGTTTTGCAGTTACGCTAGTCATAGCTCTCCTGACCTCTACAATTACCAATACTATCTATTCTACTCAAAAATTCCGCCCCGCTCCATCAACTCAATTTTGACACCTTCAGAAATACCCAAACAACCAACAAACTTCGCATCTTTAACCACTATATTTTTCAAATCAGCGCGGCTCAAATCAGCACCATTCAAATTTGCACCGCTCAAATTAACACCGCTCATATCAGAATTTTTGAAATCAGTATTTGTCAAATTTGCACCAGCCAAATTCGCATTCGGCAAATAAGCACTGCTCAAATTAGCCTCGGTCAAATTGGCGTTTTGCAAATTCGCCCGTGGCAACTTTGTTCGCAAATCAGCACCGCTCAAATTAGCATCATTGAGTTCGCTGTCCCGCAAATTAGCATTGCATAAAGTAGCATTAACTAAAATAGCACCGCTCAGCAAAGCACCGCTGAGATCTGCCAGGGTGAAATCAACACCGCTGAAGTTGGCATTCCGCAAATTTGCTCCGGCAAAATCAGCATATTGCAAGTCAAAATTGCTTAAATCTACTCCGGCAAAATCTTCAGCCGGATTCAAACCAACCATTTCTGCAAGTTGTATAAAATCCCTATTTTTTTCAGTTAAAAATAGTTGCCGCACGATCGCCAATTGTTGCTGTCGGTAGTCGTTAGCTTGCTCGTAATTTGCTAAATGCTTGTAAGCTAGCTTCAAATTCTTGAGGGCTAGGCGTTCAATGCGATCGTCTTTGATAGCGCGCGCGATCGCCAATTGCCGATCGTAGCAGTCGATCGCACCAAGCAAATCTCCTTTGGCATCATAAGCTAAGGCTAAATTGCCCAAAGCTTCCTCTTCCCCACGATTGTCAGCAGTATCGCGCGCGATCGCCAACCGCTGCTGCTGGTATTGAATCGCGCCGTCAAAATCTTCTAGAGCACAGTAAGCATTACCCAAATTGCCCAAAGCATTCGCCTCACCACGGCGATCGCCTATTTCCCGCGCTAACACCAAATGCTGTTCGTAACAGTCGATCGCGCGGGGCAAATCTCCCAGCGCTTCATAAGCAACCCCAATATTTCCCAGGGCTGCGCCCGATCGACGCTTATCGTCAATTTCCTGATACAACGTCAGCGCGTGTCCCCAAGACTCCAGCGCTGCTTCAAATTCGCGTAGCTGATATTGCGAAATTCCTTGTTTGATTAGCTCATTAGCTTGTTGGCTCATAATAATTAAAATTAGTCATTTAACTAAATTTGATATTAATCGGTAATTGGTAATTTCTAAAAAAGCCACCAAGGAAAAATGCCAAAAAAATAGAGAGCCGCCTAAGCGACTCTCCTTGCCATCAGGGTGCATCTACATAACACAACATATCATGTCTGCTCTGAGGGGTCAACCCCCTTTATCAAAAAAATATAATACTCAGGATAGAGGACACGGCAGTGCCGTTTCCCTACCCAAAATATTGTAGGGACACGGCACTGCCGTCTCCTCATTTCTGTAGGATAAAGGACACGGCAGTGCCGTTTCCCTACCCAAATATTGTAGGGACACGGCACTGCCGTCTCCTCATTTCTGTAGGATAAAGGACACGGCATTGCCGTGTCCCTACCCAAAATATTGTAGGGACACGGCACTGCCGTCTCCTCATTTCTGTAGGATAAAGGAGACGGCATTGCCGTGTCCCTACCCAAATATTGTAGGGACACGGCACTGCCGTTTCCTCATTTCTGTAGGATAAAGGAGACGGCAATGCCGTGTCCCTACCCAAATATTGTAGGGACACGGCACTGCCGTTTCCTCATTTCTGTAGGATAAAGGAGACGGCAATGCCGTGTCCCTACCCAAAATATTGTAGGGACACGGCACTGCCGTCTCCTCATTTCTGTAGGATAAAGGAGACGGCATTGCCGTGTCCCTACCCAAAATATTGTAGGGACACGGCACTGCCGTCTCCTCATTTCTGTAGGATAAAGGAGACGGCAATGCCGTGTCCCTACCCAAATATTGTAGGGACACGGCACTGCCGTCTCCTCATTTCTGTAGGATAAAGGAGACGGCAATGCCGTGTCCCTACCCAAAATATTGTAGGGACACGGCACTGCCGTCTCCTCATTTCTGTAGGATAAAGGAGACGGCATTGCCGTGTCCCTACCCAAAATATTGTAGGGACACGGCACTGCCGTCTCCTCATTTCTGTAGGATAAAGGAGACGGCAATGCCGTGTCCCTACCCAAATATTGTAGGGACACGGCACTGCCGTTTCCTCATTTCTGTAGGATAAAGGAGACGGCAGTGCCGTGTCCCTACCCAAATATTGTAGGGACACGGCACTGCCGTCTCCTCTTAGCCGTTGAGCTTGTTGGCTAGCAACTCATTGGTCAATTTAGGATCGGCCCTACCGCCAGTCTCCTTCATTACCTTGCCGACAAAAAAGCCCAACAGCTTTGTTTTGCCCGCGCGGTACTGTTCGAGTTCCTTCGGATTGGCCACCAAAACTGCATCGATCGCCCGATCGATCGCACCAGTGTCCGAAATTTGGATCAAACCCTTACTCTCAACCAACTTTTGCGGAGAACCACCCTTTGCTAGCAACTCCGGCAAAATATCCTTAGCGATTTTGCCACTGATCGTGCCAGTATCAATCAGCGCAATTAGTTCCGCCAAATTGTCTGGTTGGAACGGAATTTCGGCGATCGCCAGTTGTTCATTTTTGAGATAAGCAGTGATATCGCCCATTACCCAATTCGCAGCTTGCTTCGCCGGAGCACCAGCCGCGATCGTTTGCTCAAAATACTCCGCCACCGCTTTGTCATCCGTCAACACCCGCGCATCATAGGGAGAAAGACTCAGTTCAGTTTCGTAGCGATCGCGCTTTGCCGCCGGCAATTCTGGCAATTGAGCTTGCCAATCCGCCAACTGATCCGCCGAAACTTCGATCGGAGGCAAATCCGGTTCCGGGAAATAGCGGTAATCGCTAGCCCCTTCCTTCATCCGCATACTGAAAGTACACTGTTTACCCTCATCCCAAAGTCGCGTTTCTTGGAATATGGTTTCGCCGGTTTCCAAAGCTTGGATTTGCCGATCGATCTCATAATTGATCGCCCGTTCGATCGCATTAAAAGAGTTCATATTCTTAATTTCCACTTTCGTGCCGAACTTTTCACGTCCAACCGGGCGCACCGAAATATTCACGTCACACCGCAGGGAACCTTCCTGCATATTCCCGTCGCCAACACCTATATAACGGATGATTCGGCGCAATTCTTGACCGTATTCCGCAGCTTCCGCGCCCGATCGCAAATCCGGTTCCGAGACAATTTCGATTAAAGGTACACCGGCGCGGTTGTAATCTACCATTGAATAAGTCGAACCACTAATGCGATCGCTGCCGCCGTGCACCAGTTTTCCCGCATCTTCCTCCATGTGCAAGCGAGTGATCCCGATTTTTTTGCGAGTCGAATTGCCAGATCCGTCAACCAATTGAATTTCTATTGAACCATTAGTGGCGATCGGCAAATCGAACTGAGAAATTTGATAATTTTTCGGCAAATCTGGGTAGAAGTATTGTTTGCGATCGAACTTACTGTAAGGTGCGATGTCGCAGTTGAGTGCTAGCCCTGCTTTCACCGCATATTCCAGCACTTTCTGGTTTAGTACCGGCAACACTCCCGGCATTCCCATGCAAATTGGGTCAATGTTAGTGTTGGGAACCCCGCCAAATTCTGTTGAAGAACTAGAAAAGATTTTAGTCTTCGTACTCAATTGGCAGTGAGTTTCCAGACCAATAACGGCTTCGTACTGAGTTTTAGCTTTTGCAGCAGCAGTCATAAAAAAGCTCGGTAAGTGGGAAACTCAGTGGCTTTAGCCCTGAGAGGGAAACGACCAGGCGGTTTCAACCGCCTTGAATCTTTCCATTACCGCCTTGGGATTGTTTGACTCTTGTGTACTTTTGTAATGTACTTTCAATGGGACAGTTACCATTTCAAGCTTCACAATCCTGTACGCATAATGGTTGCCTTTGTTGGGCCTCCCTTACGGGGTAATGTTAGCTTCGCCAATGTTATCAGGGCTTGTTAGGCTAGCAGCACTGTTCCAGTGACTTTAGAACTGTTTAACCACTAGCGACAGAGCAGGGGACTAGCTTCGCATCCACAGGGTGTCGTGACCTAAATAACGTAGTCAGTTAAGACTTAGGCTGGTCAGAATAGCTTGTGAGTGATTTCTCGCGACCAAGCTCAGTGTCTTTAGACCTGAGTTCCTGACAAGGCTTATACATAGCTTTGTTAAGTTTAAACTTTATTGTAGCTTTTGATTAACCAAACCGATTGACCAGAGAGTTGCTGGACACGAAATGTCGGTGTCCCTACGCGCGTGCACCAGTCGCGATCGCCCCCAACTACAACTCACAAATCTGTGCAAAGATATGTTAAGATTTGTCATCGTCAGGCTGGGCAAACGGTTTGGTAAGGAAAGTTCGGCGATCGATCTGCACATCCGATCGATCTGCACATCCGCGCACGCGTCAGCGTAATTACGCCATCCCGCCGATGTTGACCAAAACAATTTGGTCTCTTGCCCCCGGTTTAATCTAAAATATTAAATAGATTTAATCGTCAAAAATATGCCTGAAATTCCTGTCGCAAGTGCCCCACTGTTTCCCAACAGCATCACTGAGCTAGAACAGGCGGAATCAGCCCTAGAAATAGCTTGGGAAGAATTAGAAGCAGAAACAGCAGAAACCATCGATCGGCTTTTGCACATCAGCCCCGAAAGCTCACAGACAATACGCGATCGCTTTGCCACAGTCAAGAGACTACGCCAGCAGCTAAAAACAAACACAAAACAAACCGCCTCCCGACTAGAGTTTCACGTAGCAAACTCGCCAATGGCAATTATAGAATGGGATAGCGAATTTCGCGTCGTGCGTTGGTCGTCTCAAGCCGAACAAATATTTGGCTGGAAAGCCACAGAAATAATCGGCAAAAACTGGCACGAATGGCCAATAGTTTATTCAGAAGATTTCGAGCAAGTCAAATTAGTCACAAATAAACTATTAGACAGGAGCGAACCCCGCAATAGTTGCCAGAATCGCAACTATACTAAAGATGGCTCGATCATTTACTGCGAATGGTACAATTCTATATTGACAGATGCTGACGGCAAAATAGTTTCCATTCTGTCTTTTGCTAGAGATGTAAGCGATCGCCACCACACTCAAGAAGAACTGCGCCGACGCGAACAAGCTTTCAGCGCCATAGCCGAAAATGCGACTGATATTATCGCCCGGTTCGATCGACAATTGCGCCACCTTTACATCAACCAAGCAGTCGAACCAGCAACGGGAAAACTCCGGGGCGAATTCATCGGCAAAACCAATCAAAAATCAGGACTACCGCCCCATTTTTGCAATTTGTGCGATCGAGCTTTTGCAAAAGTTTTCCGCACCGGCAAACAAGAAACCATAGAATTTGAATTTCCCACTCCCAATGGCAAAAAATACTACCACTGTCGAGTCATTCCCGAATTTGCTCAAGACAACTCAGTCGAAACAGTTTTAGTTATCGCCCGCGAGATCACAGAACTAAAACAAGTCGAATCCCAATTGCGACAAAGCGAAGCCAAATTTAGAAGCATCGTTGATTCTAACATTATTGGCATCATCTATTGGGACATTAACGGCAACATTACAGATGCCAACGGCGCTTTTTTGAACACGGTAAATTACACGCGGGACGATCTGCTTTCAGGAAGAATTAACTGGCAAGAAATGACACCGCCAGAATATCGCAGCCTAGACGAAGAAAAACTTGCAGAACTGGCAGCCACCAGCAAAGTTAGTCCCTATGAAAAAGAATACATCCGACGAGACGGCAGTCGTGTTCCAATTTTTCTCGGCGCTGCACTTTCCGAAGGCTCTCAGGAGTTTGGTGTCAGTTTTGTACTGGATTTGACACAGCGGAAACAGGCAGAAGCAGAACTGCAAAAACATCAAGAACTTTTAGAAAGCATCCTCAAAACTATCCCCAATTTTCTCTATATTTATGATGTAGTAGAAAACCAAAATATTTATGGAAACGAAGCTGTCACATCCATGCTAGGCTATACCCCTCAAGAGCTGCAAGACTTGGGTGATCAAGCCATATCTACCTTAGTTCACCCCGATGATCTGTCAAAACTAATGGCTAATATCGAGTGGCTAGCAAACAACACAAACTTCCAGAAAACAAATGATATCGACTACAGAGTTAAACACAAAAATGGGAAATGGCACTGGGTACACGAGCGATCTAGAATCTTCAAAAAAACCCCCGACGGAAAAATCCTGCAAATTATCGGTTCCGTACACGACATCACCGATCGCAAAATGGTCGAAGCATCATTAAAACAGCAAAAAGAAGTGCTGCAAACTATTTTCGACAACGTGCCGGTCATGCTCACCTTCTTAGACGAAAATGGTCAAATAAACTGGGTCAACCGCCACTGGGAACAAGTGCTCGGCTGGAATTTTGCAGAAATCAAAGACCTCGATATGTTGTTGGCAGAATTTTATCCGCAGCCAGAGTACCGCCAATATGTTGTGGATGAAATCCAAGCACCAAATCAGAACTGGACTGACTTCAAAACAAAAGTGAGAGACGGGCGAATTATTGACACTTCTTGGGCAAATGTTCGCCTTTCCGACGGCCGGGCGATCGGCATTGGTCAAGATATCACCGATCGCAAAAGGGCCGAAGCTGAACTCAAAGAACTTAACGAAACTTTAGAAGCTCAAGTAGCCCAGCGTACCGCCGAACTAGAGACTTTTTTTGATGCTTTGCCCGATCGCATTTTTGTTGTAGAACGCGAAAATATGCGTCAGCCTTTTGTCAACAAACCTTTGGCTAAAATGGCTGGCTTCAAGAGCAAAAAAGAGATGCAGGGCAAAACTGTATTTGAATGTTTTCCGACCGAACTCGCAGAACGATTTTGGAGGGAAAATTTGCAAGTATTTGAAACTGGCGAAACTCTGCATTTCCAGGAAACATTTGTGATGCCTGGTGGCATTTCCTACTTCGATACTTTTAAAATTCCCCTGAGAAATCTCGATGGCGAAATTTATGCTTTAATTGGCACTTCTCGCGATATCACTGAGTTGGTTGAGACGAAACAAACTTTGTCAGAACGCACAGCTCAATTAGAAACTGCTAATCAAGAATTAGAATCTTTTTCTTACTCAGTTTCCCACGACTTGCGCGCGCCTTTGCGACACATTTCAGGTTTTGTCAGTATCTTGAAACAACGACTAGAAACAAGTTCGGTTTTGGGCGATCGCCAAATAGTTCATTATATGGAAGTAATTGAGGACAGCAGTCAAAAAATGAGTCTTTTGATTGACGGTTTGCTAGCTCTTTCGCGGGTGGGGCGCACTGAGTTAATCCAAATTCCGATCGACCTCACTGAGTTGGTACAAACTGCGATTAAATTGGCTCAACCTCGAACAATGGTAGATTTAAGTCAAACTCGCAAAACCGTTGAATTTAAAATAGGAGATTTGCCTTCGATAACGGGAGATCCCACCTTGCTGCAACAGGTGTTCAGCAACTTGGTTAGCAATGCAGTCAAGTTTAGTCGCGGACGTAATCCAGCTATAATTGTTATTGATGCTTTACCAGATGGCACGATTTTTGTCAAGGATAATGGTGTGGGTTTTGAGATGGAATATGCCGATCAACTGTTTGCAGCCTTTGGGAGACTGCACTCCCAGAGGGAATTTGAAGGTACGGGCATCGGTTTAGCGATCGTCTGGCGGATTATTCACCGACACGGCGGCACGATTTGGGCCCACAGCATACCCGATCGGGGAGCAACATTTTACTTTAAACTAAGTTAAAATGAAACCGCCCTGCCTAGGCGAGGGGGGTTACTTCAATGCAAAATGTAATATGTTAGAAGAAGTTCAAAATAAATACTTACTATAAACTACTAAATCCATGTTAAAATTGTTAATTGTCGAAGACATGGCTGAAGATATAGAATTAATGGTAATAGCCTTAGAAGCGGGAGGAGTAAATTTTAGTTTTGACACAGCACAAACAGCGACAGAGTGCCGAAAACTGCTCCAAAATGGCAAATACGATGCTGTATTGTCAGATTACCGCCTCCCCGGTTTCAACGGTTTAGATTTGTTGAAATTAATGCAGGAATTAGATCAAAAAATACCTTTTATTTTAGTAACGGGAAGTTTGGGAGAAGAAGCCGCAGTTGAGTGCATAAAATCAGGAATGACCGATTACTTATTAAAAAGCCGAATATTTAGACTGCCAAAAGTATTAGAACGATCGCTCCAAGAATATCAAATGCACACCCAGCAGCAAGAAGCGATCGCCCAAATTCAACGGCAAGCTCAGAGAGAAGCGATCATCAACCGTATTGTCCAAGCAATGCGGGAAACTCTGGTACTAGACGAAGTGCTACAAACCACGGCCGACCAACTGCACGAAGCTTTGCAAGTTAGTGGCTGCGCGATTTTGCAGCCAAATGCAGAGGGCGGGATTGTCATTTGCTACATCAGCCAAGCAGCAGACGAAGAAAGAATAGTCGAGCTAAATTGCGAATTTGCCGAACACTACCGCTCCTCCCTCACGACAGGAGAAACCCTCGCGATGGACGATTTATCAACCCTGTGTCCAGAATTGCAAGCATCAGCAGAGCTTGTAGGGTTTCGCGCCATCATGATCGCGCCACTGATCTACCAGCAGTCATTCTTGGGAGGAATTACCATCTACCAGTGCGATCGCGCTCGATCTTGGAGTGCAGAAGAACTATCCCTCGTCAAAGCCATAGCGGATCAGTGTGCGATCGCGATCCACCAAGCCGAACTCTACCAGCTGGCCCAAACCGAACTAGCCGAACGCAAGCGCGCCCAAGCAGAAGTCCTCGGTATCCAGCAGCAGCTAGCAGCAATCGCCGCCAACATTCCTGGTTCCGTTTATCGCACTGTCATCCATCCAGACGGTACAATAGGATTGCCTTACATCAGTCCGGGGATGCGGGAATTGACAGGTATCGACCCGTCTGAGGTGATGGCACGTCCAGAAATATTGATGGAAATCATTCATCCAGACGACAAAAGCTCCTTTGACAGCAGCGTAGCAGCATCGAGTGCCTGTCTTCAACCGTGCGATCGCCAATACCGGATCATTCTCAATTCCGGGGAGGTCAAGTGGGTGCAAGACAACGCCCGGTTTTCCAAGAGCGAAAACGGCGACATCATTATCGACGGAGTGGCCCTGGACATCAGCGGACGCAAACAGGCAGAAGAAGCACTGCGTCAAAGCGAACAACGATTTCGATCGCTGATTGAAAACGCTACAGACATCACGATTATTCTCGACGCTGAAGGCATATTTCGCTATGTCAGCCCCTCCGTCAAGCGAATTTTAGGCTATTTACCTCATAGGACGATCGGGCGCAACGTTTTTGAAACGGTTCATCCCGACGACTGCGCTTTGATTACCGAAACTCTCAAAAAAGCAATTCAAAACCCAAGTACAAGTCAGTCGGTTGTTGAGTACCGAGTCCCCCACCGCAACGGTTCATGGTGTTTTTTGGAAGCCGTAGCCACCAACTTGCTCCATGATCCCGCAGTCCAGGGAATTGTGATCAACTGCCATGATATTACTCAGCGCAAACTCGCCGAAGCACAACTGCTGCACGACGCATTTCACGACGGGCTTACCGGACTCCCCAACAGAGCGCTATTTATCGATCGACTCCAACACGCTTTGAGACTAGCCCAAAGGCGCAAAGACTACTTATTTGCAGTGCTATTTCTCGATTTAGACCGATTTAAAGTAGTCAACGATTCGCTTGGCCATGCGATCGGCGACCAACTGCTAATCGCCTGCGCGCGGCGCCTGGAAACCAGTTTGCGCGTTGGAGATACAGTAGCCCGCCTCGGAGGGGACGAGTTTGCGATCCTGCTCGATGACATTGAGGGAATCAATGAAGCTACCAGTATTGCCAACCGCCTTCAACAGAAAATCACCTCTCCGATCGTTCTAGACGCACACGAAGTATTTATCACCGCCAGTATCGGTATCGCCATGAGTTCCATCGAATACCTGGAACCGATAAATCTGCTGCGCGACGCAGACACCGCCATGTACCGCGCCAAACAACTAGGCAGATCGCGCTACGAAGTTTTCAAAAGTTCCATGCACGCCCACGCTTTACAGTTGTTGCAGTTAGAAAACGACCTGCGGCGGGCGGCGGAATCGATTAGAGACCGGCCCAGAGAAGAAGATGAGGGACAACAATTTGGGAGACAAGAACAATTTGGGAGACACAAAACATCAGAAGACTTCGCCAAACCGGAGCAGTGTCCCAAATCCCCCCTATTTCCCTTGACTCCCTTGTCGCCTGCGCCCCAGTTTATCATTCACTATCAGCCCATCGTCTCGATCGCCACTAACACAATTAGCAGTTTTGAAGCTTTGGTGCGTTGGCAACATCCAGAACGAGGATTAGTTTCCCCGAACGAATTCATCCCAATCGCCGAAGAAACTGGATTGATCGTACCCCTCGGCCGCTGGGTACTGCGTACAGCTTGCCACCAAATCCGCCAGTGGCAGCAGCTATTTCCCTGCAATCCCCCGCTGAGTGTCAGCGTCAACCTTTCAGTCAAACAGTTTTCACAACCAGATTTAATTGAATACATCGACCAAGTTCTCGAAGAAACTCACCTCGACGGCAGCAGTTTAAAACTAGAAATTACAGAAAGCGTACTGATCGAAAATTCCGAATCAGTAACAGCAATGCTGGTGGAACTCAGAGCTCGCAACATACACCTCTGCATCGATGACTTCGGCACCGGCTATTCATCGCTCTCCTATCTGCACCGCTTTCCGACCAATACTTTAAAAATAGACCGCTCTTTTGTTAGCAGAATGGGAGTTAATTTTGATATTAGCAAAGGAGAAATTGACCCGACCGAAATTGTGCGATCGATCGTTACTCTATCGCACAATTTAGGCATGGACGTAGTAGCCGAGGGAGTGGAAGAAGCATCACAACTCAACCTACTCAAAGGGTTAAAATGCGAGTATGCCCAGGGATACTTTTTCTCAAAACCCATAGACTCTCAAAGAGCAGCAGTGCTGATCCAAGAGCAACAACAAAATCAGAATATGCTGACATAGAACGATCGGCAAACGGCAATTCAAAAAACACGGCACTTTGTGCGTCCCGTTTCACCATAAAATCTTAAAATATTGTAAAACAGTTCCTAACTCGTGTCAGCCTCTAAACTGCTGCATCAAAATAATTATGGCTATTGGCTACCTCGCCCTTGTTCTCCACGCCCACCTACCCTTTGTCCGCCACCCCGAAAGCGACTACGTTTTAGAAGAAGAATGGCTGTTTGAGGCGATCGCCGAAACCTACATTCCCCTGCTACAAGTCTTTGAAGGGCTCAAGCGCGACGGCATCGACTTTAAAATTACCATGAGCATGACACCGCCCTTGGTGGCGATGCTGCGCGACCCCCTGCTACAAGACCGATTCGACGAGCACTTATCTAAACTCGAAGAATTAATCGAACTGGAAATGGAGCACAATGCCGGCAACGGACACCTCCGTTATTTAGCCGAGCACTACGCCACCCATTTCTCTCAAGTTCGCAACTTTTGGGAAAAGCACGATCGAGATTTAGTCAAAGCCTTCAAACAACACCAAGACACCAACAACCTCGAAATCATCACCTGCGGAGCCACCCACGGCTACCTACCGCTGATGAAAATGTACCCCGAAGCAGTTTGGGCACAAATACAAGTAGCCTGCGACAACTACGAAGCCAACTTCGGCCGCCGACCAAAAGGCATTTGGCTACCCGAATGCGCCTACTATGAAGGCCTAGAACGGATGTTAGCCGATGCCGGCTTGCGTTACTTCCTCACAGACGGTCACGGCATCCTCTACGCCCGCCCGCGCCCCCGTTACGGCAGTTACGCCCCAATTTTCACCGAAAGCGGAGTAGCAGTATTCGGTCGAGATCACGAATCATCGCAACAAGTTTGGTCATCGGAAGTCGGCTATCCCGGCGCAGCAGAATACCGAGAA
>Ga0335395_10001223_pt1 | contig 16277 bp, 14 predicted proteins | sample MAT02_FD_205744 | JGI IMG/M metagenome (GOLD analysis project Ga0335395, IMG submission 205744) | Freshwater microbial communities from Lake Fryxell liftoff mats and glacier meltwater in Antarctica - MAT-02 (spades assembly) (version 2) ...
TGGACAATTCTGCCAATGTGGTTTGCAACCGAGCGCCGCGGCAAAGATGGAAAGTGACTGTCCGCGGTGCTGGGCGTCGCTGCCGGTGTCGGCGATTTCAAGCTCGACACCGTTCGCCGTGATGCAGCCTGATACGGTCAACTCGCCATCATCGGGCATTTGATCCAGGGAGTCTTTGACCAGTGATTCAATCAATGATCGCAGGTGGTCGGGGCTCGCAGTGGTCATCAATTCGAGATCAATATTCGATTCGTAGCAAACACGACCGGGGTGCCGTCGAAGCAAGGGCAGGGCGACGCATTCGACAAGCACGGCAAGCGAGGTGTTTGTTGATAACTTTGGTTCCTGACGTTTCATCCTACGCTCCCCGCACGGCAACTTCGTTCTGTTTGATGGATCACGATGATTTCCGCCATTCCGTCGCCTACCGGTATGCCTTCCATCAAGTGGACGCATACGATGTTGACGACCGCGCCATCAAGTGCAATTTTAAAACTTTTGTGTGAAACGGTAGCGGCTGGTCAGCGTTTTTGTTCAGGCGTTAACTTCGGCTCTCAACAAACGAAACCCACCCAACCCCATTGTCCTTCGAGCGGAAATCACGCAACTTTGGCGGGAAGTCGATTCGGGGCTCGATCGAACTCAATCGGTAGAGCGACTTGCCGATTCGTTTCACCTCTCGGACCCAAGACGCATAAGCAACAAGCTTGTCGTGGTTAAATGGGCAGTCTGGAAGATTTTTTTTCCCCGCTCTGGCGGGCGTAAGTCGACGCGCTTCCACGATGCGCAACGCGTCGAATGATCTTTTTGGCCCATCCCGGCTACGCTGTCCACTCTCTACTGGTGAATCAGGTGCGTAAACACTAGAACGGGGTCTGGGAATCGAGGGGCATCGCACACGGAATCAAATTGAGGGGGAGCATCCTGGCATGAGTTTGGCCTTGATTATCTTGCTGCCTCTGTTGGGTGCGGTGCTCCCGGCGTTGATGATCCGTTCAGGGCGGAATGCGTGTACCGTTGCAACCGCGTCAATCACGCTGCTTTCATTCGGGTTGTTGCTCGCCCGTGCGCCCGCGGTGTTTCGCGGTGAGGCTGTCGGTGTGACATGGATGTGGTTGGAGCGTCTCGGGCTGAACGTCCAGTTTCAGATCGATGGACTGAGTCTGCTCTTCGCCGGAATGATTTTGGGGATTGGCCTGCTCATTATTGTCTACGCAAGGTTTTATCTCGGCAAAGACGAGCCGATGGGGAACTTTTTTTGCTACCTGCTGCTTTTTCAAGGAGCGATGCTGGGTATCGTTCTTTCTAATAACATCTTATTGACGTTGGTCTTTTGGGAGCTGACCAGTCTTTCATCGTTTTTGCTGATCGGTTTCTGGAGCGACACGCCTGCGGGTCGCCAAGGTGCGAGATTGGCGTTGACGATCACGGGCGGGGGCGGCTTGTGTTTGATCCCCGCGGCGCTGATGTTGGGTCAATTGACGGGGACTTATGAGATTTCGAGCTGGGTATCGCAACAGGATGTCATTCAGGCATCCGCTCTTTATCCTTACATAGTTGTGCTGGTGCTGCTTGGTTGTTTTACCAAAAGCGCCCAGTTCCCTTTTCACTTTTGGCTGCCGCACGCAATGGCCGCGCCGACCCCAGTGTCGGCGTATCTGCACTCGGCAACGATGGTCAAAGCCGGAATCTTTTTGCTCGCACGCCTCTATCCGGTATTGTCGGGCAGCGACCTTTGGTTTTACGCATTGACAACCACGGGTTTGGTCACGATGAGCCTGGGTGCGATCATCGCCTTTTTTAAAGATGACCTCAAATCGCTGCTCGCCTATTCCACCATCAGCCATTTGGGAATGATGACGGCGCTGCTTGGTTTTTCGACCCCATTGGCCGTGGTCGCATGCGTGTTTCATATTATCAATCATGCGACCTTTAAAGCGGCTCTGTTTATGAATGCCGGCATCATCGACCATGAAACGGGGACTCGGGACATTCGCCGTCTGGGTGGCCTCTTCGTTTTGATGCCAACAACGGCGACGATGGGCATGATCGCGGCCGCATCCATGGCTGGGCTACCACCGCTGAACGGATTTCTTTCGAAAGAGATGATGTTGGAGGAGGCCGCTCACGTCCGTTACGGCGGCCTGTCGGGATTGATCGCTGTGGTCGCAACCTTTGCATCGATCTTTTCGGTCGCCTATTCGCTTCGATATGGCATAAAAACTTTTCTGGGAGATCGCCGCGACGATTATCCGCGCCCACCTCACGATCCGACCGTTGGTCTGTGGGGCCCCCCAACGATGTTGATCGTCCTGGTCGTCATGATCGGACTGTTTCCAGAGTCTTTGGCCGGGGCATTGGTGCGGGCCGCAACGACGGCGGTCACCGGTGAGCCTGCCCCCGAATTCCATCTGCATCTGTGGCATGGCGTTACACCGGCGTTGTTGATGTCGATGCTCGCCGTTGTTGCTGCGGGTTCAATGCTCGCCGCATACGGTTATGTCCGCCGTATTTGGGATTCTCGCCATTGGCTTGATGCAAAGCCAGTTTTTGAATCAATCGTCGACGGAACCGCTGGAGCGTGTAATGTTGCTTCGCGAGCCATCCACAACGGATCGTTGCAACGGTATTTGTTCCTATTGATTGCGTCGGTCGGGTTGCTCGGACTAACGAGCTATCTGCGGATCGGGCATGTTCCCGGGAACCGTCCGTTGCTGCCGATCACGTTGTTCGCGTTCTGTGCCTGGGTATTGCTCGTTGGGTCCTGCGTGCTCGTCGTGCTGACTCATCGTGATCGATTGGTCGCGTTGATCACGGTTAATGTGATTGGCTTGATAAGCGCGCTGTTGTTCGTTTATTTCTCGGCACCCGATTTGGCGCTGACACAAATCGCAGTCGAGGTGGTGACGCTGATCCTGATGTTGCTCGCGTTGTATTTTTTGCCCGACCAATCGATCGTCGAAACGACGAAGTCCCATCGAATTCGAGACGGATTGCTTGCAGTGTTTGCCGGCATGGGCGTCGGCGGTCTTTCGTGGGCGGTCATGACGAGAGACTTTACATCGATTTCCGACACCTATTTGGCCGAGTCGATTCCGGGTGGCGGCGGGGCCAACGTCGTCAACGTAATCATCGTCGACTTTCGCGGGTTTGATACGTTCGGAGAAATCATGGTACTAGGGATTGCGGGGCTGAGCATTTTTGCACTGCTTGATGGAATGCTCCGCGGGAAACTTGCGACGAAGCTTGCGTTGTGGACGCCTGGACCGAGCAAATCACCCGATGCGCATCCGATGATGATGGTGGTCGCGACCCGCGTGATGTTGCCGTTCGCGGTCATGGTCGGCATCTTCATCCTGCTTCGAGGCCACAATTATCCCGGTGGTGGGTTCATCGCGGCGCTAATTGTTTCCATCGCATTGATCATGCAGTACCTGGCCAGCGGTTATCAGTGGGCGGCGAATCAGGTCCGGTTTAACTATCACGGATTGCTCGGTGGCGGGGCATTGATCGCCGCGGCGACGGGCATCGCGTCGATGGTGTTTGACGAACCGTTTTTAACGAGTGGTTATGACCACTTTCACTTACCGCTTGTCGGCGATGTCGAACTGACGACGGCGATGGTGTTCGACACGGGGGTATTTTTGACCGTGGTGGGTGGCGTGATGTTGGCGTTGGCGAACTTTTCGAATCTGGGCCGCTGTGCCGCTATCGAAATTCGTGACGCGGAAACAAGTGCCTGGGACCCCGACGCGGACGCCTGCCATGCGTCACCGGTCCAAAGCGAAGCGGAATCTCCCAACGTAACGGAGCGTCATTAGCCATGGAAATTCTTGTCGCAACCGCGATCGGTGTGATGACGACCGCTGGCGTTTATCTGTCGCTGCGATCGCGAACGTTTACCGTCGTCCTGGGACTGACGCTAATAACGTACGCAATTAACTTCTTTGTATTTTCGGTGGGACGACTGAAGACGGCAAAACCAGCAATCATTGCCGCCGGCGAAAATGATTACGCCGATCCGTTGCCGCAGGCATTGGTTCTTACCGCAATCGTGATCTCGTTTGGCATGACGGCACTGTTGCTCGTCATGGCGGTACGGAGCTACTTTGAAAGCAATAGCGATCACACCGCATTGCTCAGTGATGAATCATCGACCGCGAGGGATCGTTAATGTCGAACCAATATCGAGGATCTCGACATCAATCATGAATCATTGGATCATCCTGCCGATACTGATACCTGCTGTCGTCGCACCGTTGCTTGCAATGTCGGTTCGCCATGACATCGTGTTGGCTCGCATCTTTTCGATGATGAGCACCGTTGCTTTGCTTTTGCTAGGTGTCGGGAGCGTCGCGATTTCATCTTCAGGCGATATCTTTATCTATTCGCTCGGGAATTGGCCCGCGCCGATCGGGATCGTTCTTGTCCTCGACAAATTAGCGGCAATGATGCTGGTCGTCACCGCGTTGTTGGGGGTCTGCGTGCTGCTTTATTCGATGGGCGGCAGCGATCGCGAGGGCGAACACTTTCATCCGCTATTTCAATTCCAACTCATGGGGCTCAATGGGGCATTCTTGACAGGTGATTTATTCAACTTGTTTGTTTTTTTTGAAGTCTTATTGATCGCGTCTTACGGATTGATGAATCATGGTGGCGGGCCGGCCCGTCTGCGTGCGGGCCTTCAGTACATGACCATTAATCTTGTCGGGTCGAGTATTTTTTTGGTCGCACTCGGTTTGATCTACGGAATCACCGGGACCCTAAATATGGCTGACGTCGCGGTAAAGATGAGAACGATTGGTCAAGGCGACCTCGCATTGCTGGTCACCGGGATCAGCTTGCTGATTGCGGTGTTCGGTATCAAATCCGCTGTGTTTCCGTTGCAGTTTTGGTTGCCGGGAACCTATGCACACACGTGCGGGGTCGTCGCGGCATTGTTTGCGATCATGACCAAGGTGGGTGTTTACGCAATTATCCGGGTCCATTCCGTATTGATCGATGGAAACGCGAACTCATCCGTGCTAGCCGAGCCGCTTCAATCGGTAACCGAGTGGTTGATGCCCGCCGCCGCGATCACACTTTTGCTCGGTACGATTGGCATCCTGGGCGCAAAAAACTTGAGCCAGCAAGCCGCGTTCATGTCGCTCGCGTCGATCGGTACTTTATTGATCGCCGTTGCCGGATTTTCGAATGCTTCGATCGCCTCGGCATTGTACTACCTGATTCATTCGACCTTCGCCGTCGCGGCTTTGTTTCTCATCGTTGACATGATCATTCCTCGACGAAAGGGCGAAGGTGGTGCCCTCACGCTGGCCGGGCGATTTTCGTCAATGGGAATTCTGGGTTCTTTGTTCTTTGTCACCGCGATTGCCGTAATCGGGATGCCACCATTGTCTGGATTCATTGGAAAAATTTTGATTCTCGATGCCCTGCGGTCGTCGACCGCGTGGGTTGCCATTTGGGCGTTAATTCTGGTCACTTCGTTGTTAACAATGATCGGATTTACTCGCAGCGGCAGCCTTCTATTTTGGAAGAGCCAGCAAATCGAAACGAGGCTTGAAATTGAAGACAATACCTCAACCGTAATTCCGCTCACCGCAATTTTTGCAACATTGCTGCTACTCGTAATCTTGACCCTCGGCTCTGCCTTGATAATCCCTTACTTGGATGGAATTGCCATGCAATTAAGTTCTCCCCAAAATTATATTAACGTCGTTTTGGGCAGATCACTGGAAGTGTTGCCATGATGCCGAATCCGCTTGCCGAAGTTCCCGATCGATCCTTTTGGGGACGTGGACTTCCCCATCCGCTGCTAACGATATTTCTCGTTTTATTGTGGGTGGCTTTGATGAACGACTATTCGCTGCTGACGTGGACCGGGGCGATCACGTTGGGATTATGGATTCCGATTTACACGGGAAACTTTTGGCCCGGACGTCCGAAGATTCGTAGCCCGCTGCGAGGAATGCTTTTTCTTGGCATCGTGATGTGCGACATCGTGGTTGCGAATATCCAGGTTGCGTATTTGATCGTGTTTCGAAAGACGAGTCGTTTGCAATCGCGATGGGTAAGCGTCCCAATCGAATTGACGAGCTCCGAAGCGATCGCAGTCTTGATGGGGACAATCACGTTGACGCCGGGCACGGTGAGTAGCGACATTTCGGGCGACGGTCGTGCGATTTTGGTCCATTGTCTTGATGTCCGAGATAAACAAGAACTCGTAGACACGATTAAAAACCGTTACGAGTCTCGGTTAAAGGAAATTTTTCCATGATTCAGTACGCACTTGGATTTGGTTTCATCTGCATTTCTATCGCAATGCTGATGAACCTGTGGCGACTCGCTCGCGGGCCAACGATCATGGATCGGGTACTCGCGGGGGATACGATGGTGGTCAATACGATCGCCCTGATCATTCTCTACGGAATCGCCTACCGCACGACTTTGTACTTCGAATCAGCGTTGTTGCTTGCGATGTTCAGCTTCATTTCGACGGTCGCGTACTGTCGATTCCAATTGCGCGGAGATGTGATCGAATGAGTCGAATGAAAGGAGGTTTCAGATGAGTTTCTTGATCGAGTTGGCCGCTACGCTATGCATTGTCATCGGGAGCGTCTTTATTTTTGTCGGTTCTCTTGGGCTGGTCAAATTGCCTGATTTGATGACACGTTTGCATGCCCCCTCGAAGGCAACGACGCTCGGCGTCGGCGGCTGCTTGCTTGCGTCGATGTTAGTTTCATGGGAATCGATGGGAAGGTTTCAGATTCAAGAGATCCTGATTACTTTTTTTCTTTTCTTAACGGCTCCTGTGACAGCTCATTTTATCGCCAAGGCGCACCTTCATTTGCAGGTGAACGATGCGAAGGACCTGCCGTCGACTCGCACTAAGTTCCGTTGGAGTACGTACTCGCTGGGCTCGCTTGACGATGATATCCCAAGGGGTTGAGGCATTTCTTGAACCGGTGGACTTTCGAGACACGTTTTGGATTTGCAAGCTGCCTCCGATGGAAGCATTGCGTCGCCCACGCATCGTGCGGTAAAAGTATTCGAGAACCGTTTTTGATGCAGGTATGGTTTGAGCAATGATCAAAGTTCTTTTTTGACGAATCGCACGAATCGACAATGAACACCGGTCCAAACTCCATCGATCCGCCAACGTTGCTGCGACCCCGTCGATCCATTACCGGGATGTCTGCGATTCTGTTGCCATTTTTGGCGAACGGTGATGTCGACTGGAACGGATTTGATAGGCACGTGGAAAGAACGTTCAGCGCCGGTCTTATGCCGGCGGTCAATATGGATACCGGGTATGCGAACCTAATCAGCAACGCCTTGCGGACCGAAGTGCTTCGGCGCACCAAGTCGATCGCATCAGACCGCAACTATGTGGCCGGAACTTTTGTGGCAGACGGCCCGGGAGCGCCGTTCGATTCGAAATCCTATCAACGTGGTGCTTCGGACATCGTCAACAACGGAGGGACACCGATCGTATTTCAATCGTTCGGCCTGACGAGCTTGCCTGACGATGCCGTTCCTGACGCGTATTCGAAGATTACGGTTGATTGCAAATCATTTCTCGCTTTCGAGCTCGGCACGATGTTTGCGCCGTTCGGAAAAATCTATTCGTTAGAAGTTTACGAGCAATTGATGCGGTTGCCGGCATGTCGCGGTGCGAAACATTCATCGCTCAGTCGCAGTCTTGAATGGCGGCGTATCGAATTGCGTAATCGAGTTCGCCCTGAATTCATGGTGTTGACGGGCAATGACTTGGCGATTGATATGGTGATCTACGGCAGTGATTACTTGTTAGGGCTGAGCACGTTTGCGCCAGAAGCTTTCTCACGCCGTGATCGGATGTGGCGAGACGGCGACGAGCGTTTTTATGAACTCAATGATTTGCTGCAATACCTCGGTGCGCTCGCATTTCGTGATCCTGTCCCCGCATACAAACACTCTGCCGCGATGTTTTTGAATTTGCGTTATGGGCTGGCCACGGACCATACGCATCCGAAAAGCCCAACGCGTCCATCATCCGACAGAGAACTCTTGTCGCTGATCAACGACAGCCTCAATCTCCTGCTCGAAAGCTAATTTACGATGGTCGTCGCTCCGCGCATCGCAAGCTTAAAGACGTTCGCTGATTTCACTTCGCATTGCCGATCGCTTGGCGTTGATTTACCGATCGACGAACACGTGCATCACGGCACCAGTTCACCGCTGGGTCAATCGTTTGACGTCGGCAGGCGACGGGTCGGAAATCGGTTTTGCATCCTGCCCATGGAGGGTTGGGACGGCACAAGCGACGGGCTTCCGACGGATTTGACACGGCGGCGATGGCGAAACTTTGGCATCAGCGGCGCGAAGCTGGTATGGGGCGGGGAAGCCGTCGCGATTCGGCATGATGGACGCGCGAATCCCAACCAGTTGTTAATCAATGAGAAAAACCTTTCCGCCCTTGACTCGCTACGAAATGAATTAGTCACAGCTCATCAATCGCGTTTTGGAAACACCGATGACCTGCTTGTTGGATTGCAACTGACCCACTCCGGTCGGTACTCGCGACCCAATGGGAAGACGCAGGCCGAACCGCGAACCGCACAACGAAATGAAGTTCTCGACCGCCGGGTCGGTATATCGAATGGCGATGCGGTTCTCAGCGATGACGAAATGATGCGGTTGATTGAGCAATTTATCGAAGCGGCGGCGATGGCGTCGAAAGCGGGTTTCGCTTTTGTAGATATCAAGCACTGTCACGGCTACCTTGGACACGAGCTACTTGGTGCGGTCAATCGGCCCGGTCGCTTTGGCGGTTCTCTGGAAAACCGAACCCGTTTCATGAGCGAAATTGCGCAAGGTATTCGGGCACAACGGCCAGACCTTTTGCTGGGGGTTCGCGCCAGTGTTGTGGATTTCCTACCGTACCGAATGGGGACGGACGGGATAGGGGAACCCGAACCAGATGCAGAACCAACATTCGCATTCGGTAGCGACGCATCGGGGCTGGATATCGATCTCAACGAACCGGATTGGTTGATGAAGAAAATGCACTCGCTTGGAATCGAGCTTGTGTGCACCACGATGGGCAGTCCGTATTACAACCCACACATCCAAAGACCGGCCACTTTTCCGCCCAGTGACGGCTATGCTCCACCCGAAGATCCGCTGATCGGGGTTGCCCGACAAATGAATGTCAGCCGCTTGCTCAAGCAGGCCAATCCCGAGTTAATTTTTGTTGGCTCGGGATACACCTACCTCCAAGATTGGTTGCCCCATGTTGCCCAAGCGGCCGTACGCAACGGGTGGATAGACAGCGTCGGACTAGGTCGTATGGTGCTGTCGTATCCAGATTTGCCCGCCGATGTCTTGGAAGGAAGGCCTCTGACGCGGAAGAAGGTATGCCGCACCTTCAGCGAATGCACCAGTGCGCCGCGAAACGGAATGATCAGCGGGTGTTATCCCTTGGACCCATTCTACAAATCCCGTCCCGAACGCCAGCGGGTGCTGGCGTTGAAGAACCGATAGGTACTTTTCAGTCATCCGGGACTTATCAGCGCGATACTCGGATGATCCAAGTTTTGGCTTACCACCATGCATTGGTTCCTCCGTAGGCAAACGGGTTTGGCCGTTCTTGTTTAAACGCGAAGCAAGTTTGCCGAGCCAAAGCGACGACGTTTTTTCTATTGCTTCGGAACGCAAAAGAATTTGGCGTCCTGTAGGGTGGTGGGGCCATCGGGAGCATCGAGTGTTTCACACTTTAAATTCTAAGTATTGTTCACCAAGGCCCTGAAAGTATTCGATGCGAATGGGGTGCAAGCCAGCGGATAATCGCACGCGTTTTGACGCGGGATTTGCCGGATGATTTCCGTCGTGATCGATCGCTAGATTGCCATGCACGAATACGCGGCTGCCGTCATCAGACGTAATGGTTAATCGATACAGGGCTCGGGTGTCGACCTTCAAGTAGCCTTCGGCGACGATTGCAAATCCGTCCTCTCGGCCGTCTCGCATGGAATCAAGATCCAATCGTTGCGCGACGCCGCTCTGGACGGGCTTGATTTTAGAGAAATCGGGAAGTTGCGTGAACGCACCCTCGTAAAGGTTGTAGTTCAGTCCGATCACAAGGTCGGTTTCAGCGGGGCCGTTTTTTTCCGCCGCAATCGCCGCTCGTGTCGACGGAATCAATGTGATCGGCAACCTCGAATTGCCACGTTTGGCGACCAAATCAATCGGCTTGATATCACCGTTGCTAACGTCAACGTACCGCGAGGGGTGAGCTTCTCGCTCGGCGTTAAGTGAAATGCCACCGCGTGGTTTGGTCAAAATCGGTATTTACCGGTGGAAGTTTTTGATGTTACCGTTCCAGCGGGCCGCGGATGAATCGCGACCGGCAAGTATTCGAAACGGAAGCATAAAAGTGAATGTAAATTTCTTTGATTGGCTGCGCGATGGCGTTCGGCAGTCTGTTCTTTTGGGCGTCGGCGATGCGATTGAGCAAATCGGAACACCAGCGGATTCCGATGAACTGCACCCGGGAGTCGCGGCATTTTTGCAAAGCGATAAGACCGGTGCGGACAAGCAGACGGCGCCTGCATCCGTTGCGGGAACGCCTCGCGGAGCTGGCCGAAAACGACTGGGCCGGTCATTAAAGGATATCGATCAATCGGCGACCGCATCGGCGTGAGCCGGTTGAACGACGCGTATGGTCGTTAGTCCGGAGTTGCTCGATTCGATTTGCAGCGACGCTTGGATGTCGAGAGCGCGAGCTTTCATCAATCGTAAGCCGTGGCCACGCGGAACCGATCCAGGATCGAACCCGTGACCGTCGTTGCGTACGGTCAACGTGATGGTTCCATCGTCACTTCGCGAAATTGCCACGTCGATATGCGTTGCGTGTCCGTGACGGATCGCGTTGGAGATTGCTTCCTGCGCGATGCGTCTCATTGCTAAACGCGACTGGGGATCCGGTTCCCATTCATCATGATCACCGTCGATACGAATAGAAACTTCGCCGCGCTGAGCGATCGTCTCAACCATCTTACGGAGTTGGTCCGTCCACGATAGCGTGAAGACTTCATCGAGACTTCTTTCGTTGATGATGTCCCGTGCGATCGTCATCGCATCTCGCAGGTGGCTTGCCGCCCCGGATATCTCGTCACGAATCGCGGTCAGGTAGGACGGCGCCAAGACATCATTGGACGATTGGTTGAGACGATCGGCGAGTGATTCCAATCGCATGTGAGTCGCGAACAAATGAGGCAACAGCGAGTCATGAATCTCGCCGGCAAGTAGCATTTGTTGGCGCTGTAACGATTCGCGTACCGCGCCCGATGGCAAATTCATGGATCAGCCGAACCAGCCTTTTTTATCAAAGCTTTCCAATGCCTTGTCTTCGGCTTTTTGGATGTCGAACAGCTTGTTCAGATTCGTGATTTTGAAGACTTCCATCACGTTCGCCGACACTTCGCAGAATTTAAGCGCAACGCCTTGCGCCTTGCATGCCTTGTTCAGCATGACCAGTTTGGTGATCATGGCCGATGACATGAAACTGACGCCGCGGAAATTTAGCAACATCTTTTTATGAATGGCTTGTGGAACCGATTCCTGCAATTCGCGGCCGACCTGTTCAATTCGCTGGCTGTCCAGGATTTTGCCGTCGGTGAAGGAAACGACGATGATTTCGCCTTTGGTTTCGACGTTAATGGCGGCCATGCTGTCTTGTCTCGATAGTTCGGAAAGGTGAACGACGGATCGTCCGGATGTACTTAATACGTTAACAACGAAGGGGCACGATCGCAATTCGGGCACGCCGCCAAACGGTTTTCCCCGGTGCAAAAGGGTGCAAATGCAATAACATGTCGCTCCGAGACGCCAAAAAAACCAATATTTCGTTGAACTTGCATTCTACTCCGTCATCAGGCTATCAGGTTATGTCGGACGTCGTGATTCATCGGCCCATCGCGTTAAAGCCATGTTTGCAGGCGATCTTTGAGGATTTGTCGGATCCCGCAATGATCGTTGACATTCACGGCGACGTCATTCTTCGCAATGCCGCCTGGATCGCGTCCGACTTGCGTCCGTGTGAAGCCGTGGGTCGAGGCGAATCGTTTTTACGATGTTGTGGCAACTCGGGCGACAGTCGCTGGGTTGAATTGGGTCGCCAACTCGCGGAGGTCCTGTCAGGAAATTCATCCACTGCAGCGGTGGACTTCTCAATCGACCACGAACAAGAATTGCTAACAATATCGATGACCGTTCGCGCGTTCCAAGTCGGTGAGGGTCGATGCGAGGACCGCCACGCGATCATCACCCAACGACAGCTTCGCCACACCAGTCATTCCAAGCAGGATGCGATGCAGTCGCTTCAAGAGATTACCGCGTTGCGAAAAGCTCTGGATGAGCATTCGCTCATTTCGATAGCTGACAAATCGGGCATCATCGTTGAGGTCAATTCGGGTTTCTGCCGGATCAGCGGTTACTCGCGGGACGAGTTGATCGGACAAGATCATCGTTTGCTTAATTCGGGTCACCACGCTGCCGAATTTTGGTCTCAGATGTGGCAAACGATACGAACCGGAGGGACGTGGCGTCACGAAGTCTGCAATCGTGCCAAGGATGGTTCGTTGTACTGGGTCGACTCCACCATCATTCCCCAGGTTGGACCGGATGGACGCATAGAGAAATTCGTATCGTTGCGTTTCGACATCACGGAAAAGAAGAAAACCGAATGCCAATTGCGTGTCGCGAATCAACGCAGTCGCTTACTCGCTTCGGCGGTGGATCGCTCGCCCGACACCATGGTGGTAACCGACCTCGACGGCATCGTCCGGTTCGCGAATCCGATTGCTTACCAACTGGCAGCCACGCTAGGCCATAACCTAGAGATCGGACGACCGGCATTGTCGTTTACCGACGGATACCTCGATGAAGACACTCGTTTCCGATTAATCGAAACGGTGAAAAGCGGGCAAGTTTTTCATGAACAAATCGAGATTCGTATCGATCCGCGTGGAAAGATGTTGGATCTCGTCGACCATTGTCCGGTCTCGCCCACACGATGGCTCAGCCTGACGGCGTCGCCATTGCACGACGAGAGTGGGTGCGTTGAAGGCATCCTGCTTCGCAAAAAAGACATCACCGACGACATCACGCGAAATCGTGCGCTGGAGGAGATCATGATCGCCATGGACGCGGCTACCGATTGCGTTTTCATGTTCGAAGCGGACACGTTGTCGTTCGTGTACGTCAACCAACGCGCGATGGAGCAGGTGGGGTATACGTTGGCCGAAATTCGCCAAATGACGCCAGTCGATATCAAACCTCAATTTAATAAGCAAACGTTTCGGCAATTTCTAAAAGCTTTCATCGAGTCGCCCCACGCGTCGAGCAGTTTTCGCACTGAGCACCAACATCGTGATGGGCACCGTATCCCCGTCGAAATTTCGCTCAAATTAATTCCCGAATTGGGGCGTCACGGACGATTCATCTCCATCGTTCGCGACATCACCGAGCAAATCGAGGCACAGCGAGCACTAGAGCAGGCGAAGGAACAAGCGATCGCGGCGAACGTTTCCAAAAGCGCCTTCCTCGCGAACATGAGTCATGAGATCCGCACACCGATGACCGCAATCCTCGGATACGCGGACCTATTGGATACCGACGGCGATTATTGGAAGGATCCAGTATTGACCGCCAGCGCGATCGAAACGATTCGGTCTAATGCGAATCATTTGCTGAAGATCGTCAACGACATCTTGGACATGTCAAAGATCGAAGCAGGGCGTTTGACGGTCGAGCAAATCGAGACTTCCCCGTCTCAGATCGTCGACGAAGTCATGTCGTTATTGCAACCGCGGGCCAGCGGAAAAAATTTGCGGATGTTGATTGATTATGCGACCAAAGTTCCTGAGAAAATCAAGACCGATCCGACACGGTTGCGACAAATACTTTTAAATCTGGTCGGAAATGCGATCAAGTTTACTGAGGTGGGTTCCGTTTCCATTTGCGTGTCGTACGAGATAACCACCAATCAAATACGGTTCCAAATCGTGGACACCGGGATTGGGATGACCGAGATGCAACGTTCGACGATCGCCCGTTTCGAAGCATTCTCACAGGCTGACGGATCGATGACACGTCAGTTCGGCGGCACGGGACTTGGCTTGAAGATATCTAATAGTTTGGCGAAACGGTTAGGTGGCGGAATCGACATCGAATCAAAAATCGGATCGGGGAGCACGTTTGCCTTGACTATCCATTGCGGCAATATCGAAGGCATCGAGTTGGGATTCCCAAGTGTCTTTAATCTGCGTGCAGAGGTCGCGCAGTGGCAGTCAAAGCCAGCGGACCATTTAAAATCGTCGCCGTTGACCATTACTGGTGTACGAGTTTTGCTCGCCGAGGATGGTCCGGACAACCAGCGATTGATCTCTTTTCACCTTCGCAAGGCAGGTGCAATTGTCGACATCGCCGAGAACGGTCGTGTCGCGGTGGAGAAAGTAGAGCAGGGGCCGGACTCATTCGACCTTATTTATATGGACATGCAAATGCCCGAAATGGATGGATATGCAGCGACGAGACGGCTGCGTCAGTCAGGATGCGCAAAGCCGATCATCGCGTTGACCGCGCACGCGATGGAGGGTGATCGTCAAAAGTGCCTCGACGCAGGTTGCACGGACTACATGACCAAGCCGGTGATGCGAGATGATTTGATTCGCACGGTTCAGCAGTATTGCAAAGCTCAGGAAACCGACACCTCGGAGTAAATGCTCGGGAACCGCAGCGATCCCCCTGTCCATCGCAGCCTGGCATCACGTTTGCTTCTTTTGGTCGAAATGATGTGTGGCAGCGGCCATGCAGCCGACGACAAACGATCAATTTCATCATCAGGACCAACGATAGAAAAATGACCAGCTCCAAAAACCGAACCAGTCCCATGATTCAGTCAGTTCATGGGTTGACCGTCATCGTCCCCGAATCGTTACTTTCGAGTCTGTCGCTCGATGATGGTAAAAATCATTCATCAAGCAAGACGTATGAATCATCTGCTCATCTTCAAGCCCGGTCCAAGACGTTGGCACTTTTGTATCGTGATGAGACTTCGGCACGTCTGAACGATCACTCGTAGGATTCAATCCGATCGAAGAAGCTATCATCTTGGCAGCCGATTAGCTCTCGATCACTTCGCGCATCGCGGCGGGCAGGTGTCGAATCAAATCGACTGGCGTCATGCCAAATTCTCCGACCTCGTCCGCGGCCAGATCACCGGCACGGCCATGCACGTGGGCACCAAGCTTTGCTGCCTGAATCGTCGCCAATCCTTGGCCGAGCAGCGAAGCGATGATACCCGCTAAGCAATCGCCGCTACCGCCTTTTGCCATTCCTGGGTTTCCGGTTTGATTGCACCAGGTCTCCTGGCCATCGGTGACGATCGTCTTGGTGCCTTTGAGCAAGATGACGATGCCCAATTTAGACGCCAATTTACGCGCCGCGTCGATCTGTGCGTCTCGGTCGTTTGCGCTGACTCCCGTCAATCGCTGCATCTCGCCGGGATGGGGTGTCCAAACTGCTGGCCCGACGCATTCGCACTCATCGCTCGACACGGCAACGATATTCAACGCGTCGGCGTCGAACACTCTTGGTATTTTTGGCATGCAGCAAGCGAGGATGACCATCGCGATCGCTCCAGGGCCCGTTCCCATTCCTGGACCGATCGCAATGGCATCCGCTGTGACTGAGTGGGATTCGAAAGTTGCCATCGCGGAAGTATCGAAATGGCCCGCTTCGCTGTCTGGAGCGGCGATGGTCATGATGCACGGGTCAAAACCTGCGACGGTTTCCAGGCAACGATCGGGGATGATCGCCGAGACCAAACCGGAGCCGGTTCGCAATGCCGACATTGCCGTCATGGAGATCGATCCGGCCATCCCGCGCGAACCGCCTACAGCAAGGATGCGACCGTAATCTCCCTTATGCGAATCTCGGTTGCGATACGGTAGTAGCAGGGGAGGGCGGGGCGGTGCGTTCATCAATGGCTTTCGATGTTGGAGGCATGTTCGGTTGCGTCGTTGAGCTGAGCGGCGATTAATCCGGCGACATAACCACCTTTAAAACCCGCATCGATGCCCACGACCGACACGTTGGAGGCACATGAGGACAGCATCCCCATCAGTGCCGTCAACCCGCCAAAATTGGTTCCATAGCCCACGCTAGTAGGGACCGCGATGATTGGACATCGAACATGTCCGCCCACAACACTTGCCAGTGCCGCTTCCATT
>Ga0335395_10001224_pt1 | contig 16275 bp, 12 predicted proteins | sample MAT02_FD_205744 | JGI IMG/M metagenome (GOLD analysis project Ga0335395, IMG submission 205744) | Freshwater microbial communities from Lake Fryxell liftoff mats and glacier meltwater in Antarctica - MAT-02 (spades assembly) (version 2) ...
AGTTTTTGACTCTGGTTCTAACTTCGGCAGATAGCCTGACTCAATTAATCTTCAGCAGCAGCCATGTCTTTGTCCCTGCCACCGCCGCCGGTCATGGCGCCCATGCCACCGCCGTTACCGCCGTCAAATCGCCTTCTCTTGTTGGAGAACATATCTTGATTTCTCCGCTTGCGAAACTTGCGAGCGTATGCTTGATTTCGTTGTGCCTTCTCTTTCTTGAGATTTCGGCGCTTAGCCATTATGACCTCACTAATAAACTTGGACACTCCCCGGGCTTTCACGTCCAGGGATTCTTAATTTTGACAGTCTGAACACTCTTCGTTACTGACATTCTTGCTTGGGCGAAGTCACTTGCTTGCGACAGAATTTCTGAGCGCCAAAGTAGAGGTGTCTTCTCCCCAAACGTGCATTCCGGTATGTCCTACCGTACTCGCTCAGTTCTCTTTCTGTAGCTAGGTTTTCTTCAAATTTAGCTTTCCTAAACCGCAACACCGATCGGTGTGACTACGCACTCAACTAATCGAGTTAAGTTTTTACGTTGTTTAGTTATACTCAATTTTAGACCGATTACGATTATATCACACCCAGCACTCTTACGGATCGAGAAGAACACTCGCCCGAATCAGAGTCTCTTGAGTCGCTCTTCATCTGAGCCCGATCGGCACGCAATCTTGTTTATTTGCGAAAATATTTCTACAGACTCTTGACAAAATACCACAAATGACACTCAATCCTGGTGATGTAGCTCCTATTTTCAGCCTGCCCGACGCTGCCGGCCAACTTGTCAGCCTCGCAGATTTTCGGGGGCGGCGAGTTGTACTGTACTTTTATCCTCGGGATAACACCCCCGGCTGTACCAAAGAAGCTTGCGCCTTTCGCGACATCTACTCAGACTACGAGTCGCGCAATATTGTAGTGCTCGGCGTTAGCACTGACGACGCAAAATCTCACACCAAGTTTTCAGCCAAATATCAACTGCCTTTTCCTTTGCTGTGCGACTCAAACGCCGAAGTGGCAACCGCCTACGGCTGTTACGGACTCAAAAAATTTATGGGAAAAGAATTTATGGGCATTACTCGATCGACCTTCGCGATCGCCCCTAATGGTACGATTGAGAGGATTTATCGGAAAATCAAACCAGAATATCACGCAGCCGAAATTTTAGCAGACTTGCCAGAACTCTCGACTGAGTCAGTAACTCAGGGAATCAACGCCACTGAGCTTGTAAGAGAAATCAAGCAAGCTGTACTGACCAGCCTAAGTCTTAACTGACTACGTTATTTAGGTCATGACACCCTGGGATGCGAAGCTAGTCCCTTGCTCTGTCGCTAGTAGTTAAACAGTCTTAAAGTCACTGAGACAGTGCTGCTAGCCTCACAAGCCTTTATAACATTGACCGACAAGCTAACTTTACCCCAGCAATGGGTGTTTGCTTGAGGACAACCATATCCTCGCTGGAGGGGCAACCATGCCCCTCTACCCCGCAAGGGGATTCAAGGCGATTGAAATCGCCGGATCGTTTTCCTCTCAGGACTAAAGTCTCGCTCGCTTCCCACTTATCGAGCTTTTCTGTGAAAAATAGGGTCTAAAATTTTGCTCTCTCCACCACGAGTGTCGGAAAGCAAGTATCCGTTTTTGGGCGGGTCAAAAGTTGATAGTCATAAGTGTGGAATTAATTTTTAATGTTTCCCTACTTTAATTTATAATCTCTGAACATTAATTTAATAATCTTTTTATTCCTGAATATTTAACCGGATGTACTCACTGTTACGAAATTCTCGGGTCAAACTCTCTGTAGGGCACATCTTCTGGCGCGAAGTCGGTTTGGGCCCAAGTTTAGTATTTTTGCACGGTTCTTGGGAGGACGGCAGTCAGTGGCTGCGGACGATCGAGCATTTGAGCCCCGACTTCCAATGCTTTGCACCGGATTTGCTGGGTTTTGGCGAGTCGGAACGCCCGAATGTTCATTATTCGATCGACCTGGAAGTAGAATGTCTCGCCCAATACCTCGATACTTTGAACCTGCGACAGGTTTATTTAATTGGTGACTCTTTAGGTGGCTGGGTGGCCGCCAGCTACGCGATCAAATATCCCGATCGAGTTCAGGGTTTAGTGTTGTTGGCCCCAGAAGGTGTCAAGGTTGGGCATCGGCGGGCGCGATGGCAGACGGCTAGGTGGCTAATTGGTCAACCTCCCCTGGCTTTCTGGTTTTTGCGATCGATTTATCCAATTGCTAAGTTGCTGGGCTACCAAAACAAGATTGACGGACTGTTCAAGTTCAGACGGCAATTGATGCAGTCCCCAATTGCCATGCAGTTGCTGTTCAGGCGGCGGCGGGCTGAAATTACAGCAGAGTTAGTTGATGACAATTTGGCTTTGCTAAAAGTGCCTGTTTTGGTTTTGCAAGGTTCTGAAGATACCATCGCAGCTTCATCTCTGTGTCAATCCTATGCTGCTCTAATTCCTAATGCCGAACTGCAATTTGTTAGTCCGGGGGAAAGCAATTTGCCACAGGAAGTGCCGGATCTTGTTGCTAAGTATATTCGCGATTTTGCTAAGTAAATTGGTCATTGGTCATTGGTCAACAGTCAACAGTTAACAGTCAACAGTTAACTGTTAACAGTCAACAGTCAACAGTCAACTGTCATCAGTCAACAGACTAATTCCCCAAAAAATAGCATCTGGTGCCTCAATTACCGAGGCGGCTGTATCGGGAAAGGCTGAAGCGAGATATTGCAGTAGCAAAGTTCGATCGCCCCCAGTGACTGCAATTTTGCTATTAGGAAACAAACGCCGCCAATCTTCAATAAAATCCCTAACTCCTGCCACCGTCGCATACACAACTCCGCTTTGAATTGCCCCAGCAGTATCTTTTGCCCAGCGGCACGGCAGACTTTCTGGTAAGCTTACTAATGGCAATCCAGCGGTTTTTTTCCCTAGGGACGACAACTGTAAACCCAAACCCGGTAAAATTGCGCCCCCAATTAAATACCTATTGACATCAGCCCCGGTAAATGTTAAAGCTGTCCCAGCATCTATAAGTAAAACTGGCCAACCAAATTTGTTGCCAGCACCCAGTAAAGCCAAAGCTCTGTCAATTCCGAGGGTAGGATAGATTCCCCCGATCGCCAACTGGTCTAAAGTAATAATTCGGACTTCAGGATAACTCTGCCAAATTGCTGTTTGCTGGGGAACTACTGATGCCAAAACTAGAGGTAGCGGCACTACAGAAAGTGTGTGAAGATTAGAAATAGCGGGAGTAGCAGGAAGACAAAGGAAATTGTGAGCAGATATTTGCTCGATCGACCTCATCACTGTTTCCACCAAAAATTCGGCTTTTTCTGCCTCACAGAGCCGGGAAACAGCATCAGCTTTCAGATGCTCTGTATCCCATGTTTTCTCCAGGGTTTTGCCTGCAAATAATCCCCAGTGCAGCCGCGAATTGCCGATCGCCAAAGCTATTTTCACCTGAGTTTTACCTGTCAATTCAGGTATAAAACTGTCGGTGCAAGCTGGCGGCTGAAAATTATCGGCAATTGAGTTTTCCATGTTGATCGATCGCGCGCAAACATTGAACTAAAGATAGATTCTAGATTAATTTTATTCGCTTAACATGGCGGTTAACTCTAATTGACATCTGACTAACTTCAATGGTGCGCGCCAAATTACTATGGTCGGCTACAGAACGCATAATTTATATTGATAAATATGTGTAAAGGAAATAATTGCTATCCTCATACTGCATCCTTTATAATGTATGAAGATTCCAATAGTCCTGGTAGCGACGATTTGGCTGACCATTTGGCTGACGATTTGGCTGACGATTTGGATGTTGACGGGGTAAGCTCAGGTATAAAAAACCAGACTAAATCAAGATACTGTAAAACTACTGAGTAAATATGTCTTTAAAAATACAAGAACACGAAAACCCCTGGCAGAAATTAACTTCGCGGTTGCCTGAATCAGGAAATTGGAGACAGGAAGAAGGTCTCTTGTTACCAGAAATAGATGCACAACAAGCCCTAATCGTGCAGATGGAGCAGCAAGTTCAGCTATCAAACTTGCTGAACGAAATTAATAACGAAATTCGCAGCACCCTTGACATCGAACAAATTTTAACATCGGCTTGCAGATTGCTGGGGCAAGCGCTAGAGTGCAGCCGCGTCAGCATTTTAGTCAAAGAATCCAATACAGAAAAAACGTTAGTCACGCGGGGAGAGTACAATGCGGGGGACTATCCGATCCAATTGGGCATGAAAGTACCGATTGCTGATAACCCACACTTAACCGCAGTCATATCTGGGCAAGAGTCACTAGCATTGACGAAGTTTCTGGATTTTCCCGGATTGAACGAACAAACCCGAAAAATTGCTTTATCTTTGGAAATTAAGTCAATGCTGGCAGTAGCTACTCGCTATCAAGGTGAAGTTAACGGTATCATTGGTTTGCATCAGTGCGATCGCGAACGGGAATGGACTGATTGGGAACGCCAACTTTTAGAAGGGGTAGCATCGCAATTGACGATCGCGATCAATCAAGCCAAACTCTACAGCGAAACGCGCCGTCAAGCCGAAAAAGAATCGCTGCTGCGGCTGATCGGCAACCAAATTCGCAGTACCCTGGATCTGGGAACTATCCTGCAAACAGCGGTGAGGGAAGTCCGCCAACTGTTGCAGTGCGATCGAGTAATTATGTACCAATTTGAAGATAACTGGCAGGGAAAAATAGTCGTGGAAGACATGACGGTTCCTTGGCCTTCAATTTTAGGAGAGATGGGGGCTGATAAGTGTTTCAGGGGAGATTACGCCGATCTTTACCAGCAAGGGCGAGTCAGAGCAATCAATGATATTTTCAATGCTGGCTTAGAGCCTTGTCACGTTGATTTCTTAGACAGTTTGCAGGTAAAAGCTAATCTGATCGTACCGATTGTGACATCCAGAAGCGAAGAAAATTCACCCGAAATAGACGGAAGTTGTAATTTCAAATTTCCCGGTAGACTGTGGGGTTTGCTAATTGCTCACGAGTGCCATGATACCCGGAATTGGGAGCAGCAAGAAACGGAGTTGCTGTCGCAGTTAGCCGACCAAATGGCGATCGCCATTCAGCAAGCAGAACTTTACAGCAAAGTCCGAGAAGCAGCGATCAAATCTCAAGCCCAAACCCAGCAATTGCAAGCAGCGATGCAAGAATTGCGATCGACACAGCAGCAATTGATCCAAACCGAAAAAATGTCTGGTTTGGGGCAAATGGTGGCGGGAATTGCTCACGAAATTAACAATGCTAACAATTTCATCCACGCTAACTTGTTTCACGCTCAAGAATATTTTAAAGTCTTGAACGAAGCTCTCGAATTAACTGGAAATGCCTGCCCGGAAGCAGCGGCGGCAATTGTCAGAATCAATGAAGAATTAGAACTGGATTACATTAGAGAAGACTTTGGCAAACTGCTCAATTCGATGCGCGAAGGCAGCAGTAGGATTCGATCCATCGTCACGACGCTGCGAAGTTTTTCTCGCTTAGACGAGGCGGAATTTAAAGCTGTCGATTTGCATGAAGGTTTGGAAAGCAGTTTATTGATGCTGCAAAATAAGCTAAAAACAAATATTAAAATTGACAAACAATACGGAAGTTTGCCACTAATAAAATGTCATGCAGGTCAAATCAATCAAGTATTTTATAATTTGATTGACAATGCTTTAGATGCGATTAATTCAGCGAAAAAACCGGGGGAATTAACCATCCGCAGTTGGCAAAGCGAGCCAAACTGGGTAACAATCTCTGTCCGCGATACAGGAACAGGCATTCCTACGGAAATTCAAGACAAGATTTTCGATCCATTTTTTACTACTAAACCCGTGGGAAGTGGTACTGGTTTGGGACTTTCAGTTTGCTATCAAGTAATTGTCCAAGCTCACGGCGGCCGGATTAAGTGTATCAGTCAAGTTGGTGAAGGAACGGAGTTGATTGTCGAATTGCCACTGACATAGCACTTTTCTGGTAATACCAATTTCCCAAATTAATGCAACAGTATATGTAGGGTGTGTCGCCATCGACAATCTCTAAAAAAGAGTGAAAGTCGAGGGGGCGACGCACCTTACAGATTGGGTGAACGAAACAACCCTCCGTTTCACTCCGCCCAACAATTTTATTGTTGCAACATTTTTTCTACATGGTATAAGTAAAGTAGAAAGCCCGATAGTACAGAGAAACCGGGTTTCTTGAACAGAATTATTTTCTCTTGCGAGAACTGTAAAGAAACCCGGTTTCTGTGGTAAACAAAGTTTTAAGTGTCGAGATTGTGCCAGACAATTTGTTATTTCTCCCAGACATCAGTCGATTTCGGAATAAACAACAAAGTTGATAGATAGACTTTTATTAAAAAAGATATCAGGTGCATCTCAATAAGTGCAAATATATTCGTAGGCGCGAAGCATTCCGGCAGTAAATCTCTGGTTCTCACTAATAAATCTTCTGCCGGAATGCTTCGCCCTTGCACTCGTTGAGGTGCACCCGCCGTTTCCTTACTCACAGTTAACAGTCAATAGTCAATAATGATTCCGGTACAGCCGGAATTAATATGATACATAATTGTTAAATATTGAATGTGATTTAATTCACAAATTTTGCTGTTTAGTGTCACAATTTTTTGTTGTTTGCTGTCACAACTTTTCAGGCAATATACCGAGAAAATAGTTAAATACGATCGCCCTCTGTTACCGCAGAAACGCCCGATCGCCCGATCGTCGAATTGAGAGTCAATCTCTATGGAAACTCCTGTCAACCTGATTCCATTTGCTTTGGGCGAGCTGTTTGCCGAAGTGAATCATACGGGCTATATTACTTTAGCCGATCGCTACGGTTTGCTGGCTGCTATTTTTGACGAAACTTTGACTGAGGAAGATAAACGCTCGATCGATCGCCTCCTGCACTCCGTGTGCCGGGGTAGGATAAAATTGGTTAACGAACTGTCTGCGATTAGATAACCATTAAAAACTCCTTGATAAGACTCGGCGATTGAAATCGCTACTACACAAACGAAGTCCGCCTTCGCGGACTAAGAAATATAGCGGTAAGGTGCGGTGTGCATCGCCCTACATACAGAGGTTTTGCGTAAGTGCTTAAACTTGTTTAACGTGCAGGTGTAGCTGTAGCTAACTGCAACTTGCTCAAACTTTCTTCTGGTCTAAAATCCATCGGATAGCTGAGTGCGGCGGGAATCCCTAGCACGCAGCAGGGAAAATTCTTTCCTAGTTCCCTAATCAGCGGGTGCTTGCCAGAATTGCAGCCCATAAATAGTAAATTTGCAGATTCTAATTCAGCTACATTTCTCAATTCTGTGGCAACCTGCCCGATGCGCAAATGAGCTTTGAATAAACCGCGCCATTCCTCAGCCAAACAGCGCGCTTGCCACAATAACTTATCTGCAACCTCGTACTGATTGTTTTGACAAAAAATTGCTCGGAAATAAGGCGGATCGATCCAAGTTGTCCGCTGGGATACTGATTGGATTTCTGCTGAAGGTAAGGCGATCGCAGATTCTGTACAATTCAGGGCCGATGTTTCCTCTCGATCCGACTGTTTCGGATTGGCAACCCAGGGATTTTGCCCACCCAAACTACAAGTATTTTCGCCGCAAGTGTTGGGCTGTTCGTCGAGCACGTAGACGACTTGCACCGTCACTTCTCTCGTTGTTACTAAACGAGTTTGATGGGCAATCCAAAGGGTAGTATCCAGTGCTATTTGACTTTTTGCAGAACTGTTATAGCCGACAATAAAATTGATAGATTTTGCCGCCTTTGTAGATTTTGATTTATTGGCAAGCGGCACTTTTGGCTCCGGCAGTAAGACCATTTCTTCGGCTAAGTTTTGGTATCCCAATGCACTTTCAAAACGCGTTAAAATTGTTTTGAGATTCACAGGCTTGACCTCTCTTAAGTGAATTGTTCTGTCTGTTTTTGGGGCGTTATTCGTCTTGAGTAAAGTAGCGATCGAGAAAATTCAAAGCATAGTTGCGAAGTTCGTAATACTCATGAGATTCTCGCAACTCCTGACGATCGCGCGGATGGGCAAACGGTACTGCCAAAATCTCGCCGATTGTCGCCGCCGGGCCGTTTGTCATCAACACAATGCGATCGGACATATAGATAGCTTCGTCCACATCGTGAGTAATCATCATTGCAGCTTGTCTGTGCTTTTCCCAGATATCCAGCACCTGTTTCTGCAACTTGCCGCGAGTCAGAGCATCCAAAGCTCCAAACGGTTCGTCCATTAACAACATTTTCGGGCGAATTGCCAGAGCTCGCGCAATCCCAACTCGCTGTTTCATGCCCCCTGAAATTTGATCGGGATATTTATCGGCTGCTGCTGTTAAGTTTACCATTGCTAGGTGTTCGTTGACAAGGCTAATCTTCTCGGCGCGGTTGAGATTTTGCAAAACTTCATCAACTGCTAGCCGAATATTTTCCCGCACCGTCAGCCAAGGTAGCAATCCGTAGTGCTGGAATACCATCATGCGATCGGCTCCCGGTTTGCGAATTTCTTTGCCTTGTAGTGTCACTATTCCCTTGCTTTGTTGCTCCAAACCTGCCACTATTTTCAGTAGCGTTGACTTGCCACAACCGGAGTGACCGATTACCGAAATAAATTCATTTTCTCCAATACTTAAGTTTATATTGTCTAGAACGCTAAACTCGCTGCCGTTAGCATTTTTATACGACTTGAACAAGTTTTCAATTTCCAGAAAATTGGATTTGCTGTTAATTTTGTCGTTGGCTTCGGTAGATGTAGAAGTAAATTGAGTCACGGTGTTCTCCTGAAACTTAGTAAAATGTTAATGAGATTTTTTTTTGGTTAGGTAAGTGGTAAGGTTCGCAGTTCGCACCATACAATAACTTTATCCAACACTGTAGAAACTAAGACTGAAAAAAAGATTGAGGGCGGTTGGCTCTAATTTCAAAACTATTCAAATAACCTACCGGATTGCTTGGATCAAATGCTTTTTTGTCAATAAAAACTTCCGCAGGTTCAACTTTATAATCTTCTGTGGGACAATCGATCGCCATTTCGGCAACAATCTTGCGATATAGGTCGGTTCTCCAAGCTTTTTTAGCTAATTCATCGGCATTTTTTGGTACCTCCTTAATCTGTCCCCAACGGGCGGCTTGAGTCATTAACCAAATACTATGAGACTGCCACAGAAATGTTGAATGATTTCCCGGTATTTGGGGCAAATTCTTAGGAATGTCATAGAAAATAGTTGTATCTTCTGATATTATAGTGCGGTCTTTTTCGTCAAACCCACCATAATTATATTCTCCCACTATTCCCGGCCGCGTAAATTTGTCGATCGCGCCTTTTTTCGGTTTTGCGCCCGTAAACGACCTCTCAGTAAGCAACAGCGCTATTTCGCTGCGATTTTCCGGCTTGCTACAATACTGACAAGCTTCCACCATTGCCTTCACCAGCGAGTAATAAGTCTTCGGGTTTTCGTCAATGAATGATTGCATGACTGCCAAAACGCGATCGGGATGTCCCAACCAAACTTCCTTGCCTTGCGCGAAGGTAAAACCCACTCCCAAATTGCCTGTAATTGCCCGCGTATTCCAAGGTTCGGCTACCATGTAAGCTTGCATCGCCCCAATTCTAATATTAGTTACCATTTGAGGCGGCGGCACAACAATTACCCGAAACTCTTTGAACGGATCGATACCGGCAGCGGCCGATATATAACGCACAAAGTATTCGTAAATCGAAGAACTCAAAACCACAGCCCAAACCTTGTTTTCCGGCGGCTGACTCTCAAAAAAACCTCGAAATTGTTTGCCAAATTCTTCTAAATTGCCGTTATATTCGTGCCACGGGCGCAAACCGAAATCCCACATCGCTTTGTTCATCGTCATGGCGTTGCCGTGGCGGTGAATTGTCATGGCCGCGCACATAGGTGCGTGACGCGCTCCTTCGGCACCAATGCGGGCGTTTGTGACTGCGCCGGATACGACTGGGGAGGCATCGAGGCGGCCGAAGATCAGGCCGTCGCGAGAGGTTCCCCAGCTTGCTTCGCGGTTGAGTTTGACGTTTAAGCCGTATTTGCGGAAAAATCCTTTTTTCCAGGCGATCGCAAATGGTGCACAATCGTTAACGGGGACGTATCCTATGGTTAAATTTGGTTTCTCTAAGGTTGCTGAATCGACGACCGGCTTGACTGCTTCGGCTTCTTCTGTGAGTCCTTTTGCCGATCGATCCGCGCTAATTCCACAACCAGATAAAGCCATTCCCGCCGCCGCCCCCATTCCTTGCAAAAACTCTCGGCGGTTCCATTCATTTGAAAATTTATCGTTCATATTTAATTTTAAATCCCTAATCATTAACTATCCGCTGTCTTTTTTCCGAGTCCAAGGCTTACGCATTGATCCCAAAGAAACCGGGTTTTTTACCAAATTTACGGGTAAGTGCCAAGTATTGTTTGTAAAAAACCCGGTTTCTGACTCTAATGACCAATGACTGATGACTAATGACTCTTGACTGGTCGATGCGTTACTAATTCTTGAATCTTGTCAACTGCCGCGTCGAGTAACAAACCAGTTAAGCCAATTACAAACACCGCTAAAAATACCGAACTTAGATTCAAACGACTCCATTCATCCCACACAAAAAAGCCAATTCCCACACCGCCTGTCAGCATTTCCACCGCCACAATCACCAACCAAGCAATCCCCAAACTAATCCGTAAACCTGTAAAAATGTAGGGCAAACTCGCAGGCAAAATTATTTTTGTAATCCGCCTCCATTGCGACATTTCCAACACTCGCGCCACATCCAAATAATCATTAGAAACGCTAGAAACTCCCAGGGCTGTGTTGATAATTGTCGGCCACAAAGACGTGATAAATATGACAAAGATTGCCGACGGATCTGCTAAATTAAAAATTGATAAAGCTATGGGTAGCCAAGCCAGCGGCGACACCGGTTTGAAGATTTGAATCACCGGATTGAGCATCATCATTGCTGGTTTCGACATCCCAATCAGAAATCCCACGGGAATCGCCACAACTGCACCCAGCGAAAATCCTAGCAACACCCGTCGCAAACTCGCTAGCAGCAGCCAGCCAATGCCTAAATCTCCTGGCCCGCGCTGATAAAATGGATGCAATATGTAATCTAAATTAGCGATTAATGCTTGATATGGAGTGGGAATCAAATCGCTTTTGAAGCTGGCAATGATCCACCACAGGCCAATAATTCCCAAAAAACCAGCCGCAGGGAACAAAACAGCATCTCGGATTACAGCGGGTTTTACCCGCTTCCATGCTGCAACTCCGGCAATTGCGATCGCAGATATATTAAGCTGTATTAACATTTTAATCTCCTTCAGAGTCAGGGCAGGTACAAGAATCTTGAACAATACCAACCTGAGACACTGATGAAGTCAAACTATCTATGTGAAGACAAGTTGACTCTTCAGTCTCTTCTCAATGCCGACGAAGTTAGCTGACGGGCTAGGACTGAGAGATGTCCTTCTCTATAGATTTCCAAATCAAAAATTACATTCAAATTTGGCAATTTTTAACTTTGGCTTGTTAAATCTGTGGAGATTCGCCCCGAAAATTGGTTCCTCCGCTCCAGCGACACGCTTTGTCCGATCGCGCAACACTGGATTAGGCTTGACTTTTTTAGTCAATTTCACCTACATTATCACAACCCTCTAATCTTGTCAAGATGTCTTTAAAAGTATATATTGGCGATCGCGCTAAAGCTGAAAACTTGAGCAACAAAACTAATAACTGCTGACTAATGACTAATGACTAATGACTAATGACTTCTTCAAATCAAAAACCGAATAGTTACATAAACAGCAGCCGCCACCAATTGCAACGCCATCACAGGAAACCCGTAACGCAGAAAAGTTTGAAAAGAAATCCGGCGTCCGTACTGCTCCGAAATTCCCGCAGCCACTACATTAGAAGAAGCTCCTATCAAAGTGCCGTTTCCGCCTAAATTTGCCCCGTACATCATCGCATAAAACAGCGGCAGCACAGCAGGTGGAAACTGCCCAGCAAAATCTGGATTCAGCACTTCTGTCGGTGCGAGGCCGACATTCACCACATACTGTTTTAACAGCGGCACCATCGCCACCACCAGCGGAATATTTGGCACCACGCTTGACATCAAACCCACAAAAAATAACAAAGCTAAAGAACCAAGAAAAATATTTTTACCTAAAACAACTGCTAAAAATCCTGACATACTGCCGATGATTCCGGTTTTTTCTAAACCGCCAATTAGCACAAAAAATGACATAAAAAATAACAGCGTGCTCCAATCTAAATCCCGCAAAATATTGTTAACAGAATCTATTTTGGAATGGTGAGCTAAAAGCATTGCCAAACCAGCCCCCAACAAAGCAACGGCTGCTGGTGAAATTGGTACGGGCAGAGACTCTCCTACTACAAAAAATACCAGCACGAAAGCTGTGATTAAGCCGCCCACTGCTAAAACTCGCGGGTGATTGATTGTTGGCAGTGGCAAATTATTCAAATTGTCTAATTTTTTTCGCCAAATTTCGGGAAACAGCCAAGGTAATATAGCTACTAAAGCTGCTACTGATATCGCCCCGCCCAAACTTAATTGAGTTAGGTAATCTGCAAAGCTCATGTTGATAGCATCGCCCACAATAAATGTCGCCGGATCTCCCACGATCGTCAGCAATCCAGAACTGTTAGCTACAAATACCATTAAAATCAGTAATGGTACAAAATCTACCCCGATTTCTTGAGCTATTGGCGGAATTAACGGTGCTAGCAGCATGACTGTTGTGGCATTGGGCAAAACTGCACAAATAGGTGTCGTAATTGCGACAATTCCCAGCAAGAGATTTTTGCCTTTACCTTTAGCCAACAACACCATTTTAGTTGCCAAATAATCGAATACTTTGGTCGGCTCAAAGGCCCTCACCATGACCATGACTCCGAAAAATAAGCCCAGCGTTCCGTGACTGCGACCGATATATTCGATCGCATCCTTTAACGTCATCACATGGGTAAACACCAGAATCAGCGCTCCCAAAAATGCCGCAATTGTGAGGTGTATCCATTCTGTAATTATTAAGAAAATTACACCGATAAATGTTGCCACAGCGATCGCAGCTTGCACGTTTTCCATTGAGTCCCCTGACAAAATTAAAACTTAAAAATTCCCAACTCTCGGTTTTAGGGATCATACTACTTTATGGCTATTATGTCAATAACTTTAAGTGCTATTTTTGGCACTAACAAGCTGGGATCTAGTCATCAATAGAGATCCGGCATAGGGAAAAAATCACATCAAAACTACTTCTTTTGGCAGGGTGGCGATCGCCCGAAGTTTGGTATGGCGATCGGGCGATCGTTCAACTACAATGAAGCATGGGCAACATCTGCCAAACTCAACCCCCACGCAGACATCATGGACTACAGCCAAGTGCTCGCCGACAAAACCGATACTATCGTCAAAAACTGGATTGCAGCAGTACGTCAGGATCGGAAAATTGAAAGTGCTGATACCTTACCGCACTCAGCAATTAAAAATCATATTCCTCAGCTGCTGGCGGCGATGGCCACAGTGCTTTCTCAATACCAAAACAGCGAAATTGGCATCATAATTAAAGCCAGTTTGGATCACGGCTTTCTCAGAGCAGAACAAGGCTACAATCCCGCCGAAGTAGCGCGGGAATACCATTTATTGCGTCAAGTAATATTTTCCAACTTAGAAGTAGAATTACTCGCAGGAACAACAACAGAAGTAGTCAGAGCTTTTCGGCTCATAGATTCCGTAGTAGATGAAGCAATTGCTCAGTGTTTTAACAGTTACGTTGCCCAGCGGTTGAGCGAACTTCAACAAATCCAAACTCAGTTAAAACTCACGAATCAAGAACTCAATCGCCTAGTCAGTGCTAACCAAGAAAATCTCTCCTATTTGGCTCACGAACTCAAAACACCTCTCAACTCAATCATAGGTTATTCAGAGCTATTTTTGCGTAAAGGAAAAGGGCAAGATGAGATCAAAGACACCCTCCGCGGCATCGAACACATCGAGCGAGTATTGCGTAACGGCAGACAGTTGCTACGCCTGATTAACGACGCACTAGAACTTTCTCGCGCCGATGCCGGCAAAATTAAACTTAACCTGCGGCCAACTAATGTACAATCTCTAATTAACACCGTAGTAGAAATGATGCAGCCAATTGCTGATGCTAAAGGACTAAAACTTGCTGTTACCAGCGACTGTGCCCCAAAACAAGTAATCGCAGACTCTGGGCGGTTGCAACAAATTGTGACCAACCTGCTGAGCAATGCCATTCGCTATACAGAATCTGGTAGCATTGAATTAAGTTGCCACCAGGCTGGAGAAGCAAATTGGACGATCGCAATTACAGATACCGGCATCGGCATCGCCCCCGAAGATACCAACCGCATATTTGACCCCTTCTTTCAAGCCGGAGAAGGTGGCAAACAGCACTTTTCCCCCGACAGCACCGGCCTGGGATTAGCCATAGTATCGCGGCTCGTTACACTCCTGCAAGGCAAAATAGAGCTAGTATCACAAATAGGAGTAGGTTCAACTTTTACCCTGATTCTGCCCCTAGAAGTCAAAGTTCTTCAAGAAGTAAGCTAAACATTAAGTTCAAATTTGTACATCCGAAAATCCTATGCCCGCAGCCAACCTTAGCCCTTCCACCACAGCCTTTCCGCTCACCGCCGTAGTCGGGCAAGAAGCCATCAAATTAGCCCTACTGTTAGCAGCAGTCGATCCCGGATTGGGAGGAGTTGCGATCGCAGGCCGCCGCGGCACAGCAAAATCAGTAATGGCCCGCGCCTTGCATTCCCTACTCCCACCAATTGAAATTGTCAAAGACTCTTTCTGCAACGCCGAACCTGATGAAATTTTTGTAGAAAACACCTCTTCTTTATTAGAAGAAAGCGGGCAAGAGTTAGCAGAAGAAAGCGGGCAAGATGCCCACACCACAGATCCTAATTCCCCAAATACTGAAATAATTCCCACACCATTCATTCAAATTCCCTTGGGTGTCACCGAAGACAGACTCTTAGGTTCCGTCGATGTCGAACAATCAGTAAGATTCGGTCAAACTGTATTTCAAGCAGGACTCTTAGCCCAAGCAAATCGAGGCGTACTTTATGTAGACGAAATTAACCTCCTCGATGACAATATTTCCAACCAATTACTCACAGTATTAACCGAAGGTCGCAACCAAATTGAGCGCGAAGGGATTAGCTTTCAACACCCTTGCAAACCTCTATTCATCGCCACCTACAACCCCGAAGAAGGGCCGTTGAGAGAACATTTACTCGATCGCATCGCGATCGTCCTTTCAGCCGACGCAGCACTCCAACTAGAAGAAAGAGTCTATGCAGTAGAACAAGCTTTATCCTACTCCAGCTCGCCCCAAGAATTCCTCAACCAATACAGCGAAGACACCGACAACCTCAAAACCCAAATCATCCTCGCCAGAGAATGGCTCAAAGATGTCACCATCAGCCGCGAACAAATTGCCTACTTAGTAGAAGAAGCTATCCGTGGCGTAGTTCAGGGACACCGCGCCGAAATATTCGCAGTCCGCGTCGCCAAAGCCTGCGCCGCCATTGAGGGACGCACAGCAGTTAACGCCGAAGATTTGCGCCGCGCCGTAGAATTAGTCATCGTACCCCGCGCCACCGTCATCCAAACTCCCCCAGACGAAAACTCACCTCCTCCCCCGCCACCACCGCCACAAAAGCAGCAGTCAGAACAAGAACAAGACGAACCCGAAAACGAACAAGAAGACGAAGAAGACCAAGAGGATGAAGACAATCCCGAACCTCAAGAAGAACCAGAAAAAGATACCATTCCCGAAGAATTTCTGTTCGACCCCGAAGGCGTAATTCTCGACCCCGACGTGCTATTCTTCGCCCAATCCACCAACCGCCAAGGCAAATCGGGCAGCAGAACCACCATTTTCTCCGAAGATAGAGGCCGTTATGTCAAGCCAATGTTGCCCAAAGGCCCCGTCCGCCGCATCGCCGTTGACGCAACTCTCCGCGCCGCCGCACCCTACCAAAAAGCCCGCCGCCAAAGGAATGCAGACCAGGAATCGACGGCGAGTTCCAGCCCAAATCGAGAAAAGCGCGTATTTGTGGAACAGGGAGACATTCGGGCGAAGCGCTTGGCCAGAAAAGCTGGCGCTTTAGTCGTATTTGTGGTGGATGCTTCGGGTTCGATGGCCCTCAATCGGATGCAATCGGC
>Ga0335395_10001225_pt1 | contig 16263 bp, 25 predicted proteins | sample MAT02_FD_205744 | JGI IMG/M metagenome (GOLD analysis project Ga0335395, IMG submission 205744) | Freshwater microbial communities from Lake Fryxell liftoff mats and glacier meltwater in Antarctica - MAT-02 (spades assembly) (version 2) ...
CGGATATGCTGACTTAAGACTATCAACTGCAATCTGAACTTGTTGAGATAGAAAATCAATGAGTTTCATATTCACAGTTTCAGTTTGCATACCGCCAGGGGGAATATCAATATAATGATGTTCTATACCCGCAGCAGCAACACGACCAAGTAAATTAGCAGCAACCCCAGTAAAGTTATTCATGGAATTAATCGCTATTGTTCGCAAATCTCCCTTTAGTGCCATTTTGTCGAATTTCACTGTTTCGGGAGCTCTAGGAAAGTTATTTATTGCCTCTGCAAGTGCGGGGAATCTTGTCACAGGTACTAATTGCATAAAGTCGCCGTCGGTATCTCTACCAAGTCCAAGCAATTGTTTACGGGTGGCTGCGATTAATCCTGTGCCATTTGCATAAGTTCCTGTATGAATGTTCTCCCAAATTTGACAATCTCCCCAATGTCTCATTGGGTTGCAAAATACTATGTAAAGTCCTGGTCTGAAATCTGGTGCACACATAACTTTTTTGCCATCGGGTGCACCATCTTTGTAGTAAATATCTAAACTTTCATCGGGCTGACACATCACCGAATAAAAACGAACTCCGGCTGCTGTAGCAAGCACAAGCCATTGTAACTGTAAACGTTCCTGAATCTTGCGGATAATGTATGGATGCAAAAGCAAAACACCATGTACATCAACTTGAATTATTCTAATCAAAGGACTAATATATTCGCCTTCTGATTGTTCGTGATTATCGATAATATCTGCGTTGGGATTTAGCAAATTATCATCTTTTACTGCTTGACTCACTCTCAATATTTCTGCTAAATCTTTGATGGAATTGTAAGCTTTTGCTAACTTTGCACATTTGTCTCGCAAAGTTCGCATAATACTATAATTCTCATTATTATGCTTTAGCATAGAACTCATTGGAAACCACTGAAAAAACATCCAGCCTGGTTTCGCCATTCTTTCTTCTCCTTCAAAAACCAATCCCATCAAAATAATATCTTCATAAACCCCTTGCTCTAATTTTTTCCCTTTCATACAACTCAGGGGAATTACTAAATCATATTGTCCACCTAATTCTGTATCAAGAAATTTGTTGTAGGCGATCGTACCTTTTCCTAACCATTTATCACGCACCGCCATTCTAAATTGAATGGGTACAGTTAAATCAATTATTCTATCTTGCTCTTCCTCATGAGCTTTGTTAAGCCCTAAAAATTCCATCAAACTTTTACTAGCTTTCGCGTGACTATCTCCTGTACGCCAATGATAGAAGTGTGTTTTGTCATCTTCAAGCGCACCTTTTTCGTTGACTCGCTCGTCATCAACGACAATATATTTGATCTTTTTGTACACTAATTGTTTGCAACCAGTATGCAAAATGCTACCGTAGATTATTCTTTTCCATTGAACATCGGCAGTATTACCGTAGTAATTTTCTCCGATTTCTTCAGAATTGAATAAGAATCTACCATGCGTTCTACTATTACTGGCTAAATCAAGTCTAAATATTCCCGCATTTGGTGGTCTGAATGGATTTAAAAAGTTGGGGTCTTTCGTATCGTTTGTAATGGCACCAATGATAAATCGATCGGCTGGTCTAGGATACAATGCACCAATCATCGTATTTCGCAATACCACTGGTGGAACTGACAAATCCCATTGTTTTGTTAGACAATTCCACACTCTCCACTCAGAAATTACTGAGACACTTCCAGTAGTTTCATCAAGTTTATCATTTTTCCAATCACTAACCATAACATCTACCTCATTTAAAATTGGATTTGATTGAGCACAAAAGCAAAATGTCTAATCAATATGGAGGTTCAAGCCCTTCTAATACCATATCAAATGTGCCACCTATTAGAAGTGCGATCGCGATATCTCCTTTAACTTCTACAGGAATGTTTGGATTCGGGTAAAGGTTTAGCACCATTACTGGTTCATTGTCATCAGTAAAAGCCACACCAAACATTTTTCTGAAACCAAACTGAGAACCCGCTATCAATCTTTTAGCACTTTCTTGTAATTCAGTTCTCATCTCTTCACGATTAGTATCGTAAAGATGAACAGTGCTAATCGATCGCATTACATCGCTAGTTTCACCAATAACCAGTAAATTATGTCCCAACATTAATTTTTGTCTTCTTCTCATTGCTAAGACAATAATTGACCCAACTGCAATAAGAATAGGCGAAAACGAAACCAGAAAAGCCCAAGATGCTAGCAAACTACCTGCTCTTCCCAAAATCACAGTTTTGTGATGTGCCTTTAAAATTGATGCTGCCAAAAAGCGATAAGCATTAGAACCGCTACTTCCCAAAACTTTTAGAACCAATGCAGTCACAGTATGTTTTAGCGCATCTAATAATTGCATCGGAAACGTGCTCAATGTTTTGAGAAAAATATTAGAAAGTAACCATCCTGCGATCGAACCAATGACTGCACCTGCTCCTGCTAATGTAGCAGCACCTCCAACTACTATAGGTACGATCGCACCTGCCATGCCATAAATGTTTCTGTTAATGGCGATCGAACTAATATCGTATTTTGATTGTGAAGTAGAATTTAGTTGCCAGTTGAGACTTGAGTTAATATCATATTGCTAATGCGAACTAGCAAATATTTTTGGCATAATGTTGTCTCTTGTCCTTTTCAATGCTAATTCAGCCCTTTGAAATTGTATTCTTGTTATTTTTAGTTGGTTCCTTTGTTCTTTGTCACCTTGCAATTCTTTGATTTTATTGTGCAGTCTGTCCCGTTGCAGTTGTAAATATTCTAATGCTCTTTGCTTAGTTTCTTCTAATGCTTTACCTGCATCAAATTTCTCAATCTCTTCAAGTTTGTCTTGGACATTATTAAATTCTACAGACAAATAAGGTAAGTTTAAAGTTTCGTTATGTGCCTCAATTGCATTTTCATAAATTGATTGAGTTAATCTGTTGTTTGTACTATTACTCAGTAATGCGTTCCCTCTACCTGCTAAATTACTTTGAAACTGTCTGGAGTTCCGAGCTAAATTAACCCCATAAATTGTTTCTGGCAAAGCAAGCGCTAATTGCAATACAGTTTGTGTCACTGCATCTTTTACATCTAAAATACCTTTGAAAATCTCTATAACTGGTCCCTCACCTTCAGTCAAAACTTTTACAGCAGGTAAATCGTGAAACCATTCGGCAGAATTTCTTAAATCCTGAAAGTAATGTGGCAATTCTCTGTTATTTGCCCAATATTCGTCAGGGTTCAGTTCCTCTTCGTCTGCGTCACTTGAACCTGAACCTGAACTCGCAATAGGACTCGGACTCGGATTAGGACTAGGATTAGGACTAGGATTAGGACTCGGACTTGGATTAGGACTAGGAGTCGGACTAGGAGTCGGACTAGGAGTCGGATTAGGACTAGGAGTAGGAGTAGGACTAGGATTAGGAGTAGTGGGAGTAGTGGGACTAGGATTTGAAGAGGGCATAGTAAAAGTGATATGTAAATGTACGAGATAAGTTATTCTATCAACAATCGATTTAATCTAACAACAAATTAGCGAGAAACTGAACACGCATTAAAGGTATGGCTGCTTGAAGAGGTACGATCGATTTACCATATAAACTCACACATTCTCTGCGTCCTGATGTTCTGGGTTTAATGTCCGATCGAATTGGTGGATTTCCCCAGTTATCTGCATCAAAACTGATTCCGTCCAACCAGGCGGGAAATTCATCAAAAAGGCACAAACGGCTGGATTCAGTTTTTGCGATCGTTCTAATCTGCCTTGCTCTTTCAATATCCTCTCTAATGTGTTTTGTCCACTCGGTGAAGTTTTGCCGTTCCCTGATGGAAGAGTTGTCGGTGTAGGCAATGATGAACAGGCGCTGTCTTTGGTGCGGTGCGCCAAGCTCCGACGCGCTGATAATTTCAGCTTCTGTTTGGTATCCAGCCATTCGGAGTCCGCCCAAAATTGCTCGTAATCCTCTATGGATAAGTCCGATGGGATTTTCAATGATGACGAATTTGGGTTGTCCGATCGAGATACATCGGAGCGCTTCAAACCACAATCCACTTTCTTGATGCGAAAGACCTGTCTTGTTTCCGGCTGCCGAGGTACCCGTACAAGGAAACGAAATGAAGCTAACATCAGCGGCTTTTGGTACTGGTTGGTAAGTTCTGACATCTGAATGGATTGGGATATGGGGAAAATGCGATCGCAACACCTTTTGAGCTTGTGGGTTGATTTCGATAAACTCGATCGTCCTGAACACTGGAAAATTATTGAGTTTATTTACGATCGCAGATGCTAATTCCCATGCGCCAATTCCTGCAAAGAAATCTATACAAGTTAAATTTTTCAAACTTATCTTTTAAATGATGCTATTTCAGATTTATGTCTAGCAGACAGAGAAGCCCTTGCGTTTTTCTGTTGAGTTGATAAATTTACCCTTGCTGATTTAGTATTTGCTCTTACACCAGCAATATTACTAGCAAACGATCGCGTAAATGCCCCTCTTTCTGCCTTTTTTTGAGCAGAACTTTTCTGTTTCCAACCTACACCAGAGGTAAGTCTTGCTAAAGCCTCTTTTCTTTGAAACATAATGGTTTTTAGTTCTCCTTTCCAATGGTTAGTAAGATTGGTTCTATCATTTTTTTGAGCAGTTGATAGTGCAGACTTTTCTCTTTTATGGCGCGCACGAGTAGCAATGAGTGTCATGAGATTTCTCGGTAAATTACATAATACTATTCTAGCAAAAGTTTTAATATTTTACAATTACATATTTTATTGATTGCCTCGCTTTACGGTTTGTAGGAAAAGAGTAAAGCAATGATTCTCTTAAAAATATGAGAAATATTGAGACAAAGGAATTATGACAAACATAACTTTCGCAGGAATTGAGGGAGAAATAATTGAGTCTTCACCTCACTCTAGTTTTTTGGTAGTAAAGTTAAGCGATCGCATCATAATATGTGGTGTGATTGCTGGCAGAAATATGTGGCATTGGGATATCGCATCAGATGACGATTCTGGGTTTGAAAGTTTCATTACTTATGTGGGTGTTCGATCGCAAAGTGAATCCGATCGCATTAAACCTTTGCTTCAACAAAATGGTGGTTACTTTGGGAAAAATGACTCAAAGCCAAGGAAAAGCAAACGATGCTTATCGTACCCATTAGAGTTGAAGATTCGTGGGCTTGAAGCAGAGTTTGTGGTGGATTGCATAAATGAGGGATTGATTGGTTGAAAGTGAAGGAGGTTCTTTGCATTAATCGTAAGTCAAGCCTACGGCGATATTGTTGTTCTTTTTTCAGGTCACAATTATGGCTCCTCAAGAATTTCAAATCTTCTACAAAGGCAATGAATATGAATTTGTTGTCTTTCAACTCGGGCTTGAATGGGTTTGTGATATGTACTTCTACCCATATATGTCAATGTCAAATTCCTACAAAGAGGTTATTTCAGAAATGTACAATTTAGCCAAACGTGCACATTCTGAATTATATCAGGAATTTGCGATCGCCTGATAATAAAGCTTTAGTTTCCCCCTTGGGAGACTAAGGCTTATTTTTTAATTTAGAAGGTCTTTGCGTTACTGCGATCGCCAAGCCTACGGCAAGAATGCTGTTCTTTCTCCAGGTAATGACCATGAAAATCCAACGTACTCGATATCAACTCGTTTGTCGCCAATTCCTTCAAACCCTTCTCACCATGAAGAAGTTTGAACAGCGCGAGAACGAGTTGTATAATGAACCGTTCGATGAGCTTCAAGAGACTTTGGATGCAAGACTTGAGTTTCTAAAAGATGATTTAACTTCCGAACAGTTGAATCATCTCAGAAGTTCAGCTTTGCTTCTTGAGACTCAGTTTCCTGGCTGCTGTTTCATTCCAGGCAAAGTTTTCATTCAGCTTCATGATGGTAGCTCCATCAGGGAAGTTGATGAAAAGTTAGCACTAGAGCTTTACGATGCTAGTGTTATAGGCTGGTTCATGTTTTCTGATTGTCATAACCAACATCAAGGTTATGGCATTCACAAAACTATTGATGAATGTGCCTCAGTATTGTTCAATGATTTTCGTTTCGATTCAATTGATTAATTGAAACGAATAATAAGTCTTAGTTTCTCCCTTGAGGAACTAAGGCTTTTTTTTTAGAAAGAGAGTCTTTGCGTTACTGCGATCGCCAAGCCTACGGCAAAAATATTGTTCTTTCAATCGGTGACCATTATGTCTACTCAACAATTTCAAATCTTCTTCTTCGGCAACGAATACACATTCAATGTGTTTCAACTTGTCGAAGATTCTGCTTTTGGCAATGCCAACGAGTGGATTTGTGAGATGGATTTCTTCTCACGTTTCTCAAGTTCTGATTCCTACAAAGGAATTATTTCAGAAATGTATGAGTTAGCAAAACTTGTACATTCTGAATATCCAGAACTTTCTGAGGAACCAGAAGAAATCTCGATCGACTGGTAAAAAAAAGCCTTAGTTCTCCCTTGAGAGCTAAGGCTGTTTAGTTTGCTTTGTACCTCGCAACACCTCGCAACGCTTCACGTTTTTTAGAAAGAAATCTTTGCGTCGTAGCATAAGCAAAACCTACGGTAAGAATGCTGTACTTCATCCAGGTAAATCAATGAAAGTCTTTCTCACCGGAACAGAAAATCTTCGCAGTTTGAATGCGGAGATCATTGAACGCATTGACAATATCTGCAAACTCAACGGTCAGATATTAATCGGTAATTATCGAGGCTTTGATCAATTAGCCTTGAAATATTTGCAATCGATCGCCTATCCTCATGTCACAGTCTACGAAACTGGCAGTAAAATGCGTTTTGGCTACCGATTGTTTGATGTAGGGCGCTATCCCAAGCAAGACATCCTCATGTCAGAGTTAGCCGACTTTATGTTAGCTATCCAGGACGACAGTAAAGGTGTCGATCGCAATCTCAAGAGAATGCCAAAGAATAAAATTCGACTTATCCTAGTTTAATCAAAACCTTAGTTTCTCCCTTGGGAAACTAAGGTTTTGGTTTTAGAAAGAAGTTTTTGCATTACAGCGATCGCCAAGCCTACGGCAAGAAATGTGTTCTCTCAATTGGTAATATCATGAACCTCTCACTCGTCCAAAAGTTTAAAGACCTTAATGCTCTTGTTCAAGAAATCTCCCAATCACCGGAATTTCTTGAATATTGCAAACAAAAGTCTGTTGGTTTAACTCCAGAAAATGAAGATTATGCAATGGAAGAATGTGTAATGTTTGCGATCGAATCTTCTGTCAAGTTTTTCTTAGACGTTGATGTAGCCGAATAAATCAAATAGCCTTATATTTCCCTTGGAATATAAGGCTGTTTTAAAAGTTGTTGTTTCTCAAGGTAATACTCATGACTATCACAATCAAATCCATCGCTGATGCAAGATTCCACAACAGCAAATATTCTGAATATTTCTCGCATCCCAATAAAATCCGAATGACTTCTGACGAACAAAAACTTTTCTTGGATACTAATTTCGCAGTTGGCTATGCAGGTCGAGATATTTATCTTGTTCCCAAAACAACTGATAACAGGAAAGGTCTTCACAATATCAATCTTGATATGAACCATATTGAGATGCGACAATATCTTTGGTCTTTACTTCACAAAGATTTTTCTAATTGTGATAACTTCACAAAGGTTAATGAAGGTTTCTTTAGTCTTAAAATGTTTCAGGCGATCGCAAACATTAGTAAAACCAAAGACATTACGTTTTGGATTTTATGTAGTGACGATCGCCTAAATGCTGAATTACTTGTGAGATTTGTCAATTATCTTGCAAGGTTCTAACATCACACAGTTGCAAGAAGCAAAGCAAAGCAAAGCAAAACACAGAAAGCAAAGCAAAGCAAAACGCCTTAGTTTCCATCGGGGAACTAAGGCTGTTTATCAAAGACAAGAGAAGATTAGAGCGGAGGAAGTGTTTGCGTTATACCGATCGCCAAACCTACGGTAAGAATGTTGTTGTTTAGCAATCGGTGATGACCATGAAGATAATTAACAAAGTCGATCCAGCCACTTTAGATCAATTGAAAGATTGGTGTAAAAGTAAAGTTGGCATTTGTGAAAGGGATCGATCGAGTTATGTTGGCGATCGATTAACTTTGTGGATATCCCATAAAGTTGATTTTAGAAATGGTAAAGTTTCTGCGGGTTATCGTGACGATCGCATCACGAAATTTTGTCAGAAAGTTTATCCTGGTTGTGATATTGGTTTACTGAGTATCCATATGGATGGTATCAGTAACGGTATTATCAAACCACATCGAGATCACGGCTATGGACAACCGATCGCACGAGGTGTAAACCTTGGTAAGTGTGTATTTGGTTGTGATGGCAAAGATTATGAACTTGGAGATGGTGACATCACCGAGTTTAATTGTAAGAAAATCCATGAAGTAAAACAAATCCTCACCCCTGAGAGATTTAGTATTACTTTGTGGAAGTTTAATAAAGGTTATTTACCTGTTTAATAAAACTTTAGATCCTAGAAATAGGATCTAAGGTTTTTTTTTACTAAGACAAGAGAAGACAAGAAAAGAAAAGAAAGATAAGAGAAGAAAAGATAAGAGAAGAAAAGATAAGAGGTCTTCGCGTTATAGCGATCGCCAAGCCTACGGCAAGAATTGTGTTGTTTCAATCGGTAAGTATCATGACTATCCAAATCAGAAATATCAAAGAATCCCTCGATATCTTTGATGTCAGCCGTAGAGCAGGCAAGTATTTTCACAAACAAAGTGGAAAGAGTGTTCTGATGACTCCTGACGAACAAAAATCCTTTGAAGCTACCAACTTCGTAGTAGGTTATGCAGGCAAGGATATCAGACTTTCTAGTTGGTCCGATAAACAAGGTAAAGGTTTGGATAATATCAATGAGGATATGAACCATACCGATCTACGTCAGTACCTTTGGACCTTAGTACAGACTGATTTCGATAGCATCAGCGATCGCAAAGTAAAGATAGCATCAGGCTATTATACTTTGCGACAATTTGTTGCGATCGCAGAAACAAGTAAAAGTCAAGATATTACTATCTGGACCTTATCTTGTTACGATCGACCAAACGCTGAGTTAATTGTGAGATTTATCAAATATCTCGCAACTTTATAAAGAAAAGCCTTAGATCCTAACTAGGATCTAAGGCTTTTTTTTTAAACAAGATTAGACAAGATAACACAAGATTAGACAAGATTAGACAAGATAAGACAAGAAAAGAGGTTTTCTCGTTATATCGATCGCCAAGCCTACGGCAAGAATCGTGTTGTTTATCGGTGACAATTATGTTACATCTCAAAGGAATCTTGACACATGATCAACAAGTTCGATTAGTTGAAATGTGTCGAGATATTGCTCAAGTTGCACCATTCATTACACCTGTAATGCCGAGCGGTCAACCTTTCAATTGTCAACAAACCAGTTGCGGTCAGGTCGGCTGGACCGTTGATGAACGAGGATATAGCTACAGTCGCACACAAGCGAATGGTCGAGCATATCCTCCAATGCCTGATAGCTTAGCTGACCTAGCTATTTACGTAGCTAAGAAGTTAGTTGATGAGCCGAGTTACATTCCTGATACTTGTTTGATAAATTATTATCCAGCAAGTAGCAAAAGTAAACTAGGACTCCATCAAGATAATACCGAGGTTAACCTCGAACGTTGTATTATCAGTATCAGTCTCGGTGATGATTGTGAATTTGTAGTCGGCGGTACCAACCGTTCTGATCCAACTGCAACAATCATCTTACGATCGGGCGATATCCTAGTATTGCACGGCGATACTAGACTCGCTTACCACGGTATCAAGCGGATCATCCCGAACACCAGTAATTTACTGAAAAACGGCGGTCGATTGAATATGACGATCCGCCAAGTGTTTTAGTGAAAGACCTTAGATCCTAACCAGGATCTAAGGTTTTTTTTTTAATCACGGAGTTAATTCAGAATATTGGTTTGGATTTTATCTAATGACGATCGCCCAAATAAAGAATCATTTGTAAGATTATCAATTATCTTACCAATCGTTCAATATAGAAAGAAGTCTTTGCACTATAGCGATCGCCAAGCCTACGGCAAAAATGTTGTTCTTTCAAGGTAATTCTCATGAAAATAATCATAGAGCCTTTTGTCATCGATTTCACTCAGATTGTCGATGTTGACGATCGCCCTTGGTCGATGGGTGAAATTGGTGATTGGATTTGGTCTGTTGAAGATTTTAATACCAGTTGGGGTATTAAAAGTGATTTATCTGATGCGATCGCAGAATCGAAGCAGGCGATCGCAGACATTCAAGATGACTTCAATCTTACCTGTGAACAAGTTATTTCTGAGAAATATCTTGTTTACTGGAATAATTCTACATCTGAAAATGTAGAATTTTAGAATTATTCTTACTTTGGTTCTTTCTTAAGAACCGAAGTAAGAGTAATGCTTCGCTTAAAATGTCAGCCAATTTGTTTTATTCACTTTATCTGGTACTTATCATGGCTCTCAATATCCCTTCTTTCACCGAGAAACGCGCTTCCCAATTACGTGATGCAGTCCGCGTTATTGCTTGGGACAGTTACAAGTCTGAACATCAAATCAAAGGCAAAGAGGCATCATTTAAAGCCTATAAAGTCTTTCAAGTTGAATGGAAAGCTCATGAAATTCATGATTTGGATTACGATGGTGTCGTTGAATTTGCTCAAGATTTGGGTTACGAAATCAAAGATTTGTTGGCGGTTCGCACTGAGCATTATGTACGTCGCAATGAAATGAGTGGCAATGTGAAGCAAACAGATAACGTCAAAACTGATCAATACGACTTCTAAATAAAAGCCTTAGTTTCCCTCTTGGGAGCTAAGGCTTTTTTTTTAGACAAGAGCTTTAGTTTCTTTTGTGGAAACTAAGGCTTTTTTTTTAGACAAGAGAAGATTAGAGCAGACAAAGTTTTTGCACTATATCGATCGCCAAACCTACGGTAAGAATTGTGTTGTTTAGCAATCGGTGACGATATGAAGACTAAGAAAATTATCAATGTAATTCCTGGCACAAACTACAATATTCCTCCTAAACTAATGAGGAATTGTGTGTTTGAAGACGGCGTTTACATTTTTAATGATGGCGAAGGTGATGACTATTTTAGTTGTGACCTTCCACTATGTAACAATGGCGATCAAATTGCGATCGGTGACATCTGTGAAACTACATTTAACGATATCAACGTTGATATTGTTGATTTAGTTTTTTGTAATGATGTCCGATCGTATTTTATGATCACATTTCAATTTGATGACGGAACCAGACACACATTACATAATCATATGTTTGAGTCTGTTTGTTGGTAAGAAAAAAACCTTAACTTTCCCCAAAGTTAAGGTTTTTTTTTTACTAAGACAAGAGAAGACAAGAGAAGAGAAGAGGGTTTTTGCGTTATAGCGATCGCCAAGCCTACGGCAAGAATGTTGTTTTTTTCTTATCTGAGGCGAATCATATGACTACTTTAATTGAAAAGTTCGTAACACTTACAATTGTTGCTGAACTATCTGCATTAGCACTTCTCGGTTATACAGCCGTTATAGGTCATGCTAAAGTTACAGCATCAATGATCCAAATTCATCAAACATCTAAGCAATCTCAGTATGATGCGATCATTAATTATGGTCAAGTTCGTAGTGTTGCTATTTATAGCAATCCACCTGGAATTGCTGAATGTTTAGATGGTGTTTGTGAAAAGCCGATACCATTGCCATCTGGTGTCGAAATCAAATCTACTTTTCGAGGCATTAATGCTAAAGTTGCTGGCAAAGCTGGCAGTAATATAGCAACTGTAATTAGTTGGTCTAGCGAAACTAATGCAGGAATTGGCGGTAGCTATGGACAGCATGGAACTCTCACGTTCAGCCATCCCTGGACAAGAAAGAAATTTTGTCTTGTAAGAGGCGGAGCTTCTGGCAATACAGGTTCTTGGTCAATTCGCAATGATAAGCAATGTAAGTAAGTAAAAAAATCTTAATCTACCATCTAGGTAGATTAAGGTTTTTTTTTACTCGCTTTGCAAATGCAATAATTAGGAGAAAGAAATGCAGGTTATCAATGGCAAAGTTGATGGATTTGTTGGCAGAGATAAAATTTATATTGGCAGAGCTACGAAAACTCTAAAACGCAGTCTATTAGCAAATCCATATGCGATCGGATTTGATGGCGATCGCAACCAAGTGATTCAATTGTACAAAAGGTGGCTGTGGAACCAAATCAATATTGGCGAACACAATTCTAATGAAGTATTGAAGGAATTGCTTGCGATCGCACGATTAGTCAAAGCCGACAACCAAGTAATTTTTACTTGTTACTGTAAACCATTGGCTTGTCACGGTGATGTTCTTGTGAATTGTGTTAATTGGATAATTCAAGAGAACTTAGTTTGAGAATTTCGCATAGCTTTGTACGTAACAAAGCTATGCGATTCTGCAATACTTCGTTTAAAATGTTGTAAATTTAGGAATCAAATCATGAAAGGTATCAATATTTGGTCAGGTTCTGTTCATTCGATCGGTGCAGTTCTCACAAATCCCACTGAAATATCTTACCGCAAGGGCAAAATAAAACATCATTATCCTATTTTGTTTGAAAATGCAACTTATGCTGATGCAGAAGCAGCATATCAAGCTTATAAAATGAACGAAATTGAACAAGATATGACAATAATGATTTCTGTGATCATTGCCAAATTAAAACAATATCCTTTGATAGTTGATACTATCGATCGCGTTGGTGGTGAAGATTGGTTGAAATCTTGCAGTCATTGTGTTACCGGGAAATCAAGATGGGAAGGTCACGGCACAAATAGCAAATTTATTGTTTGCCTGATCCAAGCTTATCAAATTGTCAAACTTATCAATTAATACTCGAAGCATAGCAAAAGATTTGATTTGCTATTAAAAGCAAATCAAATCTGTTGCTATTGGTAAGGTATTAAAATATCTTAAAGTATTATTGTCAAAAGTAGCAACATCAAGTGTTAGTTTTGATATAATTCAATCACTGATAAAATACGCCACATTCAAAATTAAATCTCTAAACAGTGATAACTTGTGGCTTCAACTACATACTGAGAAGAAATCATGAACAATCTAATACAATTTAATTTTAATACTGAGCAAATTCGGGTAATTACGATCGCAGATGAGCCTTGGTTTGTAGCTAAAGACCTTTGCATCATTCTTAGCATTACAAACGTCAGTGATGCACTGTCTCGTTTAGACGAGGACGAAAAAGGTGTTATCGGCTTAACCGATAGCATCGGGCGAGAACAGCAGATGTCAGTAGTTTCAGAGTCTGGGATGCTTGCTCTGATTCTGTCCAGTCGAAAACCAGAAGCTAAAGCATTTCGGAAATGGGTTACATCTGTGTTGCTACCTACTATCATCAGAACTGGCAGCTACACCGCACCCGCTCTTCCCACTCTTCCATTAACCTTACAACAACCAATCCCCACACAGGCGATCGCACTTTGTAAGAATTTACTACTAGAAGCAGGTATCGAATCTGCCATCACATCATCATGGATTCTGACTCAATATGCTAAATATGATTTGTCTGGCACTGCTGTTTACGAAGATGGCAAAAAGTTACTTGCATCCATGTCAGATAGTCCAGGACTTTTGCTATCACCCACAGAAATTGGTATATTACTTGCCGATCGCGAAGGATTACCGAAAGCATTAAGTGCGATCGCAGTAAATAAACCGCAAAGCGTTGCGAGGAACGAAGCAATCAAGTTGATCAAGGTTTTCAAGTTCAGTGCATTGTAACAACTGCTAAAGGTGATAAAAAAACCTGGCATCTCACGGAATTAGGTAAAACTTTCGGCAAGATTGTCACGGATACTGCTCGTGGTCACGGCAAAACCGTATTTCATGTGCGATGGATGACGAAAGTTACAGATTTGTTACTTAGTACAAATTAAATACTTTCAATAAAATACTTCGTTTTGAGGTTTGATTTTTATCACTCAAACCTCAACACGATGGAAAATAAATCAGCATTCAACTGGGTTATTCGTACAAATTTCCCAGAAGCAGATTTTTGGTTGATTAACAAAGGTAGTGCCAAAACTCTAGGCAAACCAGTTGACAAGTTTGAGTCTTACTTAACTGGTATTCAGTGTCCGGCTTTGATTGATTCCAAATATGGGTACTATATTTGTTTGGTGCTTTACTCTAATGGCATTTGGGAACAACGCAGTCATGGCTCGATCGCTCTTCAGCATTTAAGGATTAGTGATATCAAAGAAGTCTTTCGAGAAATAGCCAAGAGTCATCGTGTTCAAAAAAGATTTGTTGATATTAAAGTCAAAAGCAATGCTTCGCTTTAAGTAATGTCGTTTATCAATTTTTTCATGTATTCACCTAAAACAGAATTGCATGATTATCTTTGTGCAATCGATCGACTTCAACAAACAGAATCAGAGGGTTTTGGCATGGAATATAACACAGCTTTCTTTACCGGACATCGGTACATCACAGTTTACTACAAAGCTGAGATTAACACTCTCATTGATATGGCTTTGACTCAAGGAGTTTCACATTTTCTTTGTGGTATGGCGATCGGTGCTGATATGTTAGCAGCCGAATGTTTGGTCGAGCGCGATTTATCATGGACAGGTGTTATTCCCTGTGCTGACCAGTGTGAGCGATGGCCGATTCAGCTACAAGAGCGATATCATGGTCTTTTAGACCAGGCGAATAAACAAATCGTACTTTACTCCAAATACAATGATGGTGTGATGCAAGCGCGCAATTTGTATATGGTCAAGCATTCAGAATTATGTTTGGCTATGTATGACGGCAAAGTATCTGGTGGCACAGCGCTCACTGTTCGCATGGCTCAGCGATATCAACGACTCATCTTTCAGTGCAATCCTCAGACAAATGTTTTTTCAATTAGTGACTCCTCAACTCAATTGAACCTTTTCTAGCTCTTTCAATAAACCTTATTAGCCTCTGGATATCCAGAGGCTTTTTGTCATGACTATTAGACACAAGAAAGCATTTTTTACTGGCAATTATTGGATTGACACACATTATCGCAAACAAATTAATGGTTTAATTGATTTGGCGATCGAACAAAATACTCGTCAATTCTTCTGTGGAATGACACTTGGTTTTGACCAGGTAGTCGCCGATATCCTGATTGACCGACGGTTGCCTTGGACTGCGGTTTTGCCACATCCTAATATCGATCGCACTTGGAAAACTCGCCAGCGGTCACGGTTTCGCAAGCAACTAGAGATGGCAACAAATACGGTGATTCTATATGCTCAAGACTGCCATAGCTCTAGGACGTTTGTTATCCGTCACATGGTTCGTAAATCTGATATCTGTCTTGGCGTTTACACCGGGACTAATTGGGATGGCGTACTCAAAACTGCTCACAATGCTCCCGGCGATGTTATTGATTTGGCGATCGCCAACAATCTTTTAGTTTATCAATTCAATCCACTTGAAAAGATTGTGTTGATTACTCAGAAAGCAAAGCAACTTTGTTTGCCTGGTTTTGGATAAACTAAGCAATGCTTCGCTTTTGATGGTAGTCATTTTGTTGAAGCAAAGTCAGTAGGAACTAAAAATGTGCAGTTTTGAATTGATCATGTTACACGAGTTGATTCCATTATTAGAACAAAATCAGATTGTTTTCGTTGTTGATTTGTGGTACATCGACGGCAGTAATAAATCTGCAATTGTTTGTGATTTGCATTGCAAATTTACAGACAAGTTCAATGGGAACCATGTTTTTGATGCGGAGACAAACTTTTTGTCAAACAACGACATAAGCGATAGACAGTGGCAACTTGAATATCCTGAAGAAGTTCTGGCAATTGTTCAGAAATACGGGCCCGTAAATGCTAAACCTTCTGAAAAATTAAGGGAAGAGTACAGCCATTTCTTGTAAAACTTGTTGCGGTGGTTTGAAATTCTACCGCAGCAATGCTTCGCTTTTGATGTTGATTATTAACAATAAGAGGGTTTTTCTGATGAAAGTTACAAAAGGACATTCAGGAGGCGATCGTTACCAGTACGACAGTGATTTGTGTTCTTACGAGAAAGGTTGGGTACAAATTGACACGAATCAAGATGCCTCGTATTACGGTCATTGGTGCAATTTTGACAGTCTACAAATTTTCGCGTTCGTAGAAGGTGACACTTATTTGACTGAATGTGACTCGATCGAGGACTTCAAAGAAGCTTTGACTAAAGAGCGTGATTTTCATTCAGTCGAT
>Ga0335395_10001228_pt1 | contig 16249 bp, 13 predicted proteins | sample MAT02_FD_205744 | JGI IMG/M metagenome (GOLD analysis project Ga0335395, IMG submission 205744) | Freshwater microbial communities from Lake Fryxell liftoff mats and glacier meltwater in Antarctica - MAT-02 (spades assembly) (version 2) ...
TGGGCGGCGCTCACCTTGCCCGAGCTCACCGCTTTGGCCCCCATGGCCTGGCCGATCAGCTGGCTTTGGGTGGCCTGCTCGTCGGCCATGCCAGCTGGACGGTTGCGCTGGCTGTGGCTGATGCCGGTGGGCACGAAGTACGGACACAACACGCTGGCGCTGACCTGGTCGCTCACCAGCTTCAAGTCTTGGTAGAGCGTCTCTGACAGGCTCACCACCGCGTGTTTGCTCACGTTGTAAATGCCCATGTTGGGCGCGTTGAGCAGACCCGCCATGCTGGCGGTGTTGACGATGTGGCCCTGGTACGCCGGGTCGGCCTTGGCGGCCGCCAGCATCATGGGCGTGAACAAGCGCACGCCGTGGACCACGCCCCAGAGGTTCACGCCCAGCACCCATTCCCAATCGGCCACCGAGTTCTCCCAGATCAGCCCGCCTGAGCCGACGCCCGCGTTGTTAAACACAAAATGCGGCGCGCCAAAGGTCTGCTCGACCTCAAGGGCCAGGGCTTGCATCTGCTCGGCGTCGGACACATCGACCCGGCGCGCCAGCACCTTGACTCCGGTGGCCCGCGCCCCGTCCTCGGCGGCATCCAGCGCGTCTTGCTGCACATCGATCAGCACCAGGTTCATGCCATGCGCCGCGCCGATGCGCGCGCACTCTAGGCCGAAGCCCGAGCCGGCACCGGTGAGCACAGCGGTTTTGTTTTTGAAGTCTGAAATCATGGGTTGGTTTCCTTGTGAATGATTGGGTTGCGGTGGGGGGGAGCAGCTCAGCGCACAGCGCAGAACCGGCTCTGCCGGGCCGCTGGTGTGGTCCCCCCACCGGGGGGGAGATGCGAAGCGGCGCAGGGGGGCTTCACTTTCGGCGCATCTCGATGTGGTCGATGCCGTCTTCGAGGTAAAGATCGCCATCCGGCTCGAAGCCGTGCTGGCGGTAGAAGGCTTGCAGGTGCGCCTGGGCACCGATGCGAATGGGCTGCGGTCCCCACAGACGCTGCACTTGCGCAATGGCCTCGGCCATCAAAGCGTGGCCAGCGCGTGTGCCGCGCACCTGCGCTGCGGTCGCCACGCGGCCGATGCTTGCTTCGGGAAATGCCATGCCGGCAGGCACCAGGCGCGCGTAGGCGAGCAAGTCGATCGCTTCGCCCGCCTCCGGCGCAGCGCCGAGCAGGTGCAGGCACGCGGGATCGCGACCGTCCATGTCCTGGAACACGCAGGCTTGTTCGACCACGAACACCGCCGAGCGAAGTTGCAACACTCGGTACAAATCGGCCACGCCGAGGTCGGCAAACGGCAGGCAGCGCCAGCGCAGGCCTTGCGTCACGACAGCACTCAAGCCCGCACCTCTTTCAACACAAAACCGATGCGCGGGAAATGCACATGCAAACGGCCCGCACGATCGTTCTCGCGTTCCAGCGTGTAGCGGGTGCGGGTGGCGGCACGCAGGATGCCTTCGGTGGGCTCGGTGCCAAAGGCATCGGCGGCGATGCTGACGCGGCTGCCCAGGGCGATGCCGTGCTCATCTTGAAACGCTTCGTCTTCCAGCGGCGTCGGCTCAGTGGCGGCCGCCACCGCGATGGCTTCGGTTGCCGTGAATTTGGTCATGGTGCCGTGACCGATGGCGGCCAGACGGTCCATCCACTCGATCACGCCTGGCGTGGCATCCAGAATGCCGGCCATCGCTGGGTTGACCACGCGGCTGAACCACAGCGGGTGGTAAGCGGCGAAGTCGGCCACGCAGGGCGCATCACCCAGCAGAAACGGCTGGTCGTCCAGCATGCTGGCCAGGCGTCGCAGGTAGCTGCGGTAGGCGGCGGTGGCGTCACCCGGGCGCAGGCTGGTCATGTTGGTGCGCATGGCACCGCGATCAGCCGCGAAGGCCTTCGCGGCCTCGGGTGGCTGGCCGGCAAAGAGCGTGGCCGCGCCCTTGGGGCTGAGGTTGTGGCCCATCGCGGCCCAAAACAGTGTGCTGTCGGCCCACTGCGCCAGCACCCGGGCCACGCCCTTGAGTTGGGGCGGGTAAAGCGTGGGTTCGGGTTGGTGCTGTTCGAGCACATCGCAAATCAGCACGGTGTCGCAATAGATGTCGGCACCGACCTGCAGAAACGGCGTGCGCCGGTGGCCGCCGGTGAGCGCCAACACGTCGGGCTTGGGCATGACGCGCGGAATGACGACGCTCTGCCAGGCCAGCCGTTTGTGGCCGAGGATCAGGCGCACTTTTTCCGAGAATGGCGAGGTGGGGTAGTGGTGCAGGATGAGATCGGTCATGCGGTCTTTGAATGGATGATCAGCACGGTTGCGCGCGGTCAATGATCGAGGCGAAATCGGTGCTGGAACCCAGCGAGCCAAAGCTGTGGCCCCAGTGTCCGGCCAGCCGCGATTCGCAGAAGGCACCAAACACAGCGCCCGGTGCGGTTTGCGCGAGCAGCGCGGCCTGCACCGCCAGCGCCACGTCTTGCGCCAAACGGCGCGCTTCCATCTCAGAAGCCATCTGCTCCACCCGGATCGGCAGCGACTCAGCCAGGTGATCGAGCGCGGGGTGCATGCCACGCGTTGGGGCCAGCTCGTGGGCCAGCGCTGCAGCAGCATCTGCCTTGCGCAGGGCGCGCAGCAGGTCCAGCGCCATGATGTTGCCGGCGCCCTCCCAGATGCTGTTGAGCGGCATTTCGCGGTAAATGCGCGCCATGACGCCTTCGCCGCCCTCTTCCACATAGCCGTTGCCACCCAGGCATTCCATGGCTTCCTGGGCAAAGTGGCTGCCGCGTTTGCAGATCCAAAACTTGGCCACCGGGGTGAGCAGGCGCTGCATCACGCGCTCGTGTTCGTCGTTGGGCCGGTCGAAGCTGCGCGCCAAGCGCAGGGCCAGTGCGGTCGCGGCCTCAGATTCCAGCGCCAGATCGGCCAACACGTTTTGCATCAGCGGCTGGTCGATCAGGGCCTTGCCGAAGGCCTGGCGCTGCGTTGTGTGATTCAGGGCCAGCGAGAGCGCGTGGCGCATCAGCCCGGCGGTGCCCAGCGCGCAGTCGAGCCGGGTCATCGTGCCCATGGCAAGAATCTGCGGCACGCCACGCCCCTCCTCGCCCACCAGCCAGGCGGTGGCGCCGGTGAACTCGACCTCAGAACTCGCGTTGGCCTTGTTGCCCAGCTTGTCTTTCAAGCGCTGAATGAACAACTGGTTCAGCGACCCATCGGTCAAGACACGCGGGAGAAACAGGCAGCTCAGACCCGAGCGCGTTTGCGCCAAGATCAGGAAGGCGTCGCACATGGGTGCCGAGAAGAACCATTTGTGACCCGTGACGCGAAAGCGCTGGCCCCAGCCGTCTTCACCGTCCAGCACCGCTTGCGTGGTGTTGGCGCGCACGTCCGAGCCGCCCTGCTTCTCGGTCATGCCCATGCCCATGGTCACGCCGGGCTTGTCTCTCCACAACGTCAAGGTCGGGTCGTAGGCGCGGCTGGTGAGCTGTGGCGCCCAGTCGCGGTAGATGGCGGCGTTGTCTTGCAGCGCTGGCGTGACCGCGTAGGTCATGGAGATCGGGCACAGGATGGACGGCTCCAGCTCGGCGAAGAGCATGAAGCCCGCCGCTCTGAGGGTGTGGGCCGCCACGCTCCCCGCTGCGCGTGGTTCGCTGCCCCCCGAGGGGGCTGCCGCTCCTTGGGGCGGCCCGGCGGCGCAGCGGTGCGCGGTCGATACCCACGGCGTGCCGTGCAACCCCGCAGCCGTCGCCTCTGCCATCAGCGCGTGATAACTCGGATGGAATTCCACCCGGTCAACGCGCCGCCCGAAGCGGTCGTGGCTCTTGAGCTGCGGCGCGAACACATTGGCAAGCCGCGCATGCGTCTGCATGTCCGCACTGCCCACAAGCTCGCCCAGCGCCTTCAAAGGCGCGGTGTCCAGCCCTGGCGCATTGAATGCCAGCGCAGACTGCAATGCGCGGTTGCCGTCAAACAGGTTGACGTTCACCAGCGGCGCTGGCTGGTTGAAAACCTCGTGCGTGGCGGTCATAGAAGCTCCAGACAGATGTAAGCAAGTGACTCCGCACCAGCGAGGGGAAGCCCGACCCAGGCCACCGCGGAACCGGCTCCGCCGGGCCGCCAGTGGCGCCCCTTGAGGGGTCGCGCGCAGCGCGGCGGGGTGGTCGTCAGGTCCTGCGGCGCGGGGGGGATCAAAGCCTGACGAGCTGCTTACCGAAGTTCTTGCCCTTGAGCAGACCCAGGAAAGCCTCGGGTGCGGCGGCGATGCCCTCAGCAACCGTCTCGCGCGGGCGCAGCTTGCCGGTGGCGACCAGGGTGCCCAGCTCGGTCAGCGCCTCGGGCCAGATTTCCATGTGTTCGCTGACGATGAAGCCCTCGATCTTCAGGCGGTTCACCAGGATCAGCGCCGGGTGGGTCAATGGCAATGGCGCGCCGTCGTAGCCGGCGATCATGCCGCAGACAGCAATGCGGCCAAAGGCGTTCATACGCAGCAGCACCGCGTCCAGAATCATGCCACCGACGTTCTCGAAGTAGCCGTCGATGCCGTCCGGGCAGTGCTCTTTGAGCGCCTTGGCCAGGGAGTACATGTCTTTGTGCAGCTTGTAGTCGATGCAGGCGTCAAAGCCCAGTTCTTCGACCGCGTACTTGCATTTCTCAGGACCACCCGCAATGCCCACCGCGCGGCAACCGCGCGCCTTGGCCAAGGCGCCAAACGCGCTGCCCACCGCGCCGGTGGCGGCGCTGATGACCACCGTCTCGCCGGCCTTCGGGTTGATGATCTTGACCAGCCCGTACCAGGCGGTCACGCCGGGCATGCCGACCGCGCCCAGGTAGTGCGACAGCGGCACATGGGTGGTGTCTACCTTGCGCAGCGCGCCCGGCTGCGTGGCATCGACCACGCTGTACTGCTGCCAGCCACCCATGCCGACCACTTGGTCGCCCGTCTTGAGTTTTGGGTGCTGGGACTCGACCACTTCGCCCACCGTGCCACCGATCATGACCTCGCCCAGACCTTGCGAGGCGGCGTAGCTCTTGCTGTCGTTCATGCGGCCGCGCATGTAGGGGTCGAGGCTCAGGAAGTGGTGCTTGACGAGCACCTGGCCGTCTTGCAGCTCAGGCGTGTCGGCGGTGACCAGCTTGAAGTTGTCGGCGGTGGCCTCGCCCTGTGGGCGGTTGTCGAGCACGATTTGTTGGTTGGATGGCATGGTGTGTTCCTGGTGGTGGGGTGGAAAAATTCAAATCGTTTTCAATCGGTAGGAATGCGGTTCAGCGGCTGCGCGCTGCCCGGGCTGACCGGCAGGCGCGCCACGAACTTGAAGGTACCAGTGGCATGGCAACACAGTTTGCCGGCCGCGTCAAAGACGCTGGCCTCGGTGAACGCCATGGTGGCGGTGCGGTGCAGCAACTTGCCTTTGGCGAGCAGCGGTCCCTTGGCAGCGCGCATGAAGCTGGTTTTCATTTCGATGGTGACGCAGCCCATGGTGGGCTCGACTGAGCGCGCCGCGTGCGCCATCACCACGTCCAGCAGGGTCATGCTCGCGCCACCGTGCACCACATCAAACGAGTTGAGGTGCTCGACGGTCGGCTTGAAGGCGATCTCGGCCTCGCCGCCGTCCATGCGCAGCAGCTCAAAGCCGAGCATTTCGACGAAGGGGATGTGGACAGAAAATTCCATAAGCGCTTGCGGGAAGGACATGAAACAGAGCCGACAGACAAGAAGAATCTGCTCCGGAGCGAAATGCATTCTTCAAGGGCACCGCGGAACCGGCTTCGCCGGGCCGCCAGTGCCGCCCCCTTGAGGGGGTGACGCGCGCAGCACGGCGCGGGGGTGGGCCTTATCTAACCTCCGGTGACCACACTGACGCCGCCGTCCACCGCCAGCCACTGCCCGGTGATGTGTTTGCCAGCGTCTGACGCGTACAGCACGGTCAGCCCCTTGAGGTCTTCGTCGTCGCCCAGGCGGCGCAGCGGCGCATTCGCGGCGAGCTTCTCTTCGCCCATGGCTTTGAGCGTTCCCATCGTCATCTTGCTGGGGAAAAAGCCCGGGCAAATGGCGTTCACGGTGATGCCGTACTTGCCCCACTCGGCCGCCAGCGCGCGGGTGAAGTTGATCACTGCGCCCTTGGAGGTGTTGTAGGCGATCGTCGTCATCTCGGGCGGGTTGCCACCGAGGCCGGCGATGCTGGCGGTGTTGATGATGCGACCGCTCTTGCGGGCGATCATGCTGCGCTTGGCGATGATCTGGCTCAAGATGAAGTAGCTGCGTACGTTGAGGTTCATCACCTTGTCCCACGCCTCAATCGGGTGGTCTTCTGCTGGTGCGCCCCAGGCAGCACCCGCGTTGTTCACCAGGATGTCGATATCGCCCAGGCGCTGCAGCGACTCGTCGGCCAGGCGCTGGATGTCTTCTTCCTTCGAGCAATCGGCCGCGATCCAATGTGCGTCGATACCGGCGGCCTGCAGCTCGGCGGTCGCGGCTTCCAGATCGCTTGCTTTGCGCGAGCTGATCACCACGCGGGCGCCCTGCTCGCCCAGCGCGTGGGCCATTTGCAGGCCCAGGCCGCGCGAGCCGCCGGTGATGAGGGCCGTCTTGCCGTTGAGGTCGAAAAGTCGTTGAACGGTGCGTTGGGTCATGTGATGTCTCCTTTTGTATATTCGGGGATTCAGAAAGCGTCTTCGGGCAGTTCGGCGCAGGTGGTGTCGCGGTTGCTCACCACCTGCAGCCAGGCGCCGATCTTGGGCAGCTCGTAGTGAAAAAAGAAGCGCATCGCAGCCAGGCGGCCGGTGCGCGCTGCCGACTCAGGCGAGGCTTGGGCGGTGAGCGCCACGTCGAGCCAGATCCAGGCCAGCACCGTGTGGCCGAACGCCTGCATGTAAGGCACAGCATTGGCCAACGCGTCGCTCGGATTGCCGGTGGACCAAGCGGCTTGGGTGGCGGCGACAACTTCTTTCAAGGCTGCATCCAGGGCTTGGGCGTGGTGAGCCAACTCGGACACTTTGGCCGCGCGGGCCATGGTCGCCTGCATGCGCGCGGTCAGCAGTTGAAGGCCTTTGCCCTCTTCCATCAACACCTTGCGACCCAGCAGGTCCATAGCCTGGATGCCGTGCGTGCCCTCGTGGATCATGTTCAGCCGGTTGTCGCGCCAGTACTGCTCGACCGGAAAATCGCGCGTGTAGCCGTAGCCGCCAAGCACCTGAATCGCCAGCGAGTTGGCCTCCAGGCACCATTCGCTGGGCCAGCTTTTGGCAATCGGCGTGAGCACTTCGAGCAGCAGGCGCGCGTCGTCGGCCGTTGCAGCATCGCCAGTGTGTTGCTCGTCGACCAGCCGCGCGCAATACAGCTCCAGCGCCAACGCACCCTCGCAGTACGACTTCTGCGCCAGCAGCATGCGTTTGACATCAGCGTGTTCGATGATGCGGATCGGTGGCAGCGCTGGGTCTTTACCGGCTGGGCCAACCGGTCTGCCCTGCGGCCGGTTTTTCGCGTAATCGAGCGAGGCGTCGTAGCCCGCCATGCCCAGCATGGTGGCGGCCAGGCCGACGCCAATGCGCGCCTCGTTCATCATGTGGAACATGCAGGCCAGCCCCTTGCCAGGCTGGCCCACCAAGTAGCCCACCGCGCCCGCAGCGCCGCCGACGGGGTACTTGCCTTCGCCGAAGTTGAGCAAGGTATTGGTGGTCCCGCGCCAGCCGCACTTGTGGTTCAGGCCAGCCAACGCCACGTCGTTGCGTTCGCCCTTGAGCTCACCGGCTGCAGTCACCATCTTCTTCGGCACGATGAACAGCGAAATGCCGCGCGTGCCGGGAATGAGCCTGCCGCCCTCATCGGGGATCTTGGCCAGCACCAGGTGGACGATGTTCTCGGTGAGCTCGTGCTCGCCAGAAGAAATCCACATCTTGTTGCCCTTGAGGCGGTAGCGAGGGCCCAGCTGATCGCTCGCGAAGTCGTCCCCGTCGGGCACCGCGCGCGTCACCACGTCGCTCAGGCTGGAGCCAGCTTGCGGCTCGCTCAAACACATGGTGCCCGACCAGCGACCCGAAAACTCGTTGAGCGCAAACACCTGCTTTTGCAGCTCGGTGCCGTGCTTCATCAGCAGGTTGGCATTGCCCACCGTGAGCAGGCCCGAACCAATGCTCACCGACGCCATAGCAAAAAACGCGTTGGCCGCCGCCTCCACCGTGTAGGGCAGCTGCATGCCGCCAATGTCGGCATCCTGCGCAGCGCTCAACATGCCGCTCTCGGCGTAGGCCTTGTGCGCCTCAAAGGTGGCCTGCGGCAGGATCACTTTTTCGCCATCGAAATGCGGCTCCTGTGTGTCGACCAGCCGGTTGAAAGGCGCGTATTTCTCGCGCGCGATGCGCTCGCAGGTGTCAAGCACCGCGTCAAAGGTTTCGCGGCTGTGGTCGGCGAAGCGCTCGCGCTGATTGAGGCTTTCAACCGCCAACCAGTCGTTCAGCAGGAAATCGAGGGTGGGGCGAAGGCTCATGAGGGCTGGGCTACTCGGTGATCAGCAAAGCGGAGAGGGAAAAAGGCTGGCCGGAGCGCGTGCCTTATTTCAGGATGCCGTGGAACCGGCTTTGCCGGGCCACAGGCATCGCCCCCCTTTGGGGGGTGACGCGAAGCGGCGCGGGGGGCTGTGGGTCCTCGCGCAAGCGAGACTCACAGAACTTCAAATACCCCGGCCGCGCCCATGCCGCCGCCGATACACATGGTCACGCAGACGCGCTTGGCACCCCGGCGCTTGCCTTCGATCAGTGCATGGCCGGTGAGGCGCTGGCCCGACACACCGTAAGGGTGGCCGACCGCAATGGCGCCGCCGTTCACGTTGAGCTTGTCGGCCGGAATGCCCAGCTTGTCGCGGCAGTACAGCACCTGCACCGCAAACGCTTCATTCAGTTCCCACAGGTCGATGTCGCTCACTTTCAAGCCCAGGCGTGCCAGCACTTTCGGGATGGCAAAAACCGGGCCGATGCCCATTTCATCGGGCTCACAACCGGCGACTGCGAAACCGAGGAAGCGGCCCAGTGGCTTCATGCCACGCTTCTCGGCCAGGGTTTCGTCCATCAGCACGCAAGCGCCCGCACCATCGGAAAACTGGCTGGCGTTGCCAGCCGATATCAACCCGCCGGGCATCGCCGATCGCAGGCCATGAATGCCCTCGAAGGTGGTGCCAGCACGGATGCCTTCGTCGTTCTCAACCGTCACTTCTTTGGTGATCAGGCCAAGCGTCTTGTCAGCGATGCCGGCGGTGACGGTGATGGGCGCAATCTCGTCCTTGAACAGGCCGGCCTCCAGCGCAGCGGTGGCGCGCTGCTGGCTGGCCGCGCCGTACTCGTCCATCGCGTCGCGACCGATGTTGTAGCGCTTGGCCACGTTCTCCGCTGTTTGAAGCATGTTCCAGTAGATCTCGGGCTTGGACTTCATCAACGCAGGATCGACCAGCATGTGGGTGTTCATCTCCTGCTGCACGCAGGAAATGCTCTCCACGCCGCCAGCCACATACACGCTGCCTTCGCCGGCGATGATGCGTTGCGCAGCGAGCGCGATGGTCTGCAAGCCGGAGGAGCAGAAACGGTTCACCGTCATGCCCGATACCGTGACCGGCATACCGGCGCGCAGTGCGATCTGGCGCGCGATGTTGGCGCCGGTCGCGCCCTCGGGGTTGGCGCAACCCATGATGACGTCTTCCACTTCAGCGGCGTCGATGCCGGCGCGCGCCACCGCGTGCTGCACCGCGTGACCGCCGAGCGTGGCCCCGTGGGTCATGTTGAAGGCGCCCTTCCAGCTCTTGGCCAGGGGTGTGCGGGCGGTGGAAACGATGACAGCGTTGGTCATGATGGGTTCCTTGTGAGGTCTTGTTTGAACGGGGATGCACCTGCCAAGGCTCCCGTGGAACCGGCTTTGCCGGGCCACAGGGAGCGTCCCCCCTCAGGGGGGAAGACGCGAAGCGGCGCAGGGGGGGAACATCAAAATGATTTGCCTTCGGCGACCAGGCGCGCAATCAGCGGTGCCGGCTCCCAGAACTTCGAGTCGTCCAGCGGGTTTTTGGCAAAGCGCTTCATGGCCTGCACCACATTGAACAATCCGACCTCGTCGGCGTAACGCAGCGGGCCGCCGCGGTGCGCTGGGAAGCCGTAGCCAAAGACGTAGACCACGTCGATGTCGCTGGCCTTGTTGGCGATGCCCTCTTCCAGAATGTGCGCTGCCTCGTTCACCAGCGAAAACACCAGGCGCTGCACGATTTCTTCATCAGAAACCTTGCGCGGCGTGATGCCAATGGCCTTGCGGTGGTCGACGATCATTTGCTCGACCTCGGCGTTCGGGATCGCGTCGCGCTTGCCGGGCACGTAGTCGAACCAGCCGGCGCCGGTCTTCTGGCCGTAGCGGCCTTTTTCGCACAGCAGATCGGCGGTCTTGCTGTACTTTATATCCGGCTTTTCCTGGTAGCGGCGCTTGCGGATCGCCCAGCCGATGTCGTTGCCGGCCAGATCGCCCATTCGGAATGGGCCCATGGCCATGCCGAACTTCTCCATCGCCTTGTCGACCTGCTGCGGCGTGCAACCTTCGTCCAGCAGGAAGCCGCCTTGGCGGCCGTATTGATCAATCATGCGGTTGCCGATGAAACCATCGCACACGCCCGAGACCACTGCCGTTTTGCGGATCTTCTTGGCCACAGTCATCACCGTGACCATCACGTCTTTCGCCGTCTTCTCGCCGCGCACCACTTCCAGCAGCTTCATCACGTTGGCCGGGCTGAAGAAATGCAGGCCCACCACATCTTGCGGGCGCTTCGTGAAGTTGGCGATGGCGTTCACGTCCAGCGTGGAAGTGTTGGACGCGAGGATGGCGCCGGGCTTCATGACGCGATCGAGTTCCTTGAACACCGCTTCCTTCACGCCAATCTCTTCAAACACCGCCTCGATCACCAGGTCGGCGTCTTTCAGATCGTCGTAGCTCAGCGTGGTGCTGAGCATGGCCATGCGCTGCTCGTATTTGTCCTGCTTGAGCTTGCCCTTTTTGACCTGGGCTTCGTAGTTCTTTTGGATGATGCCCAGGCCCTTGTCCAGCGCTTCTTGCTTCATCTCCAGCATCTTCACCGGGATGCCGGCGTTCAGGAAGTTCATGGCAATGCCGCCACCCATGGTGCCGGCGCCAATCACGGCCACGGCCTTGATCTCACGCTGTGGCGTATCGGCGGGCACGTCCGGAATCTTGCTGGCGGCGCGCTCGGCCAAGAACAGGTGGCGCAAGGAGCGGCTCTCGGCCGTCCACATCAGGTTGATGAAGATCTCGCGCTCGGTCGCCATGCCAGCGTCGAACTTCTGCTTGGTGGCCGCTTCCACCGCGTCCACGCACTTGGCGGGCGCCGGGAAGTTCTTGGACATGCCCTTGACCATGTTGCGCGCGAACGCGAAATAGGCGTCGCCCTTGGGGTGCTTGCACGGCAGGTTGCGCACCAGCGGCAGCGCCGAGCCGTCGGCGTGTTTGGCCGCTACTTCCCTGGCGAAAGCCAAGGCTTCTTCGGCCAGCGACTCGGGCGCCTTCGCTATTCTGTCAAACAGCTTCTGGCCGGGCACGCTGGCCAACAGCTCGCTCTTGACCGGCTCGCCTGAGACGATCATGTTGAGCGCGGCTTCCACACCGAGCGCACGCGGCAGGCGCTGCGTGCCACCGGCGCCAGGGATCAGACCCAGCTTCACTTCGGGCAAAGCCACGCTGCAACCGGGTGCTGCGATGCGGTAGTGGCAACCCAGCGCCAGCTCCAGCCCACCGCCCATGCACACGCTGTGAATCGCGGCCACCACCGGCTTGCTGGTGTTTTCCACCGCGAGGATCACGCTCAGCAGGTTGGGCTCGGCCATCGCTTCGGGCTTGCCGAACTCGCGGATGTCGGCACCGCCCGAGAAGGCTTTGCCAGCGCCGGTGATCACGATGGCCTTGACCGCCGCGTCGCCCTCGGCCTTCTCCAGACCCGCTGCAATGCCTTGGCGGGTCGACAGCCCCAGGCCGTTGACAGGCGGGTTGTTTAACGTGATGACGGCCACATCGCCGTGGACCTGGTACTCAGCGGTCATGGGATCTCCTTGTGTAGGTATCGAATGAAAAAAGACATTCGTCAAAAACGAACGACCGTACGATTTTAGAAACTTACCGCACAGCCACAAGTGTCACCTGTCGCGACCGGGTCAGAGGGAAGGTACACCCCACCCGATCCGCCTGTAGCGTCGTCCCTCGAAGGTGCGGCAATGGCGACCCGGCAAAGCTGGTTCCGCGGTGCCCAGAGCACAATCCTGTCGGCGCGAAATGTCTCACCCCAGAATGCCGTGGAACCGGCTTCGCCGGGCCACAGGCATTGCCCCCCAGTGGGGGGTGACGCCGCAGGCGGCGCGGGGGGCGTTCAAACCTCCAGCCACTCCTTGCGCACACCCGAGTTCGCGCGCAGCTCGCCCGGCGTGCCCTCAAACACAATGCTGCCATGCCCCATCACCAACACCCGGTCGGAGATGGTCATGGCAATGGTGAGCTTCTGCTCGATCAGCAACACCGACACGCCGCGGCTCTTGAGCATCTGCAGATACTGCCCGACAAGCTCCACGATCTTGGGCGCGAGGCCTTCGGTGGGCTCGTCGATGATGATGAGATCGGGGTCGCCCATCAGGGTGCGGCACAGGGTGAGCATCTGCTGCTCACCGCCGGAGAGCACGCCGGCCTCGTTGTGCTCGCGCTCTTTCAATCGCGGGAAGATGGCGTACATGTCGTCGAAGCTCCAGCGCGAGCCCTTGCCGCTGCCCTTCTGGCCCAGCAACAGGTTCTGGTGCACGGTGAGCTTGGGGAAGACGTCGCGGCTCTCGGGCACATAGCCCAGACCAAGGTGCGCGATCTGAAACGGCTTTTTGCCGATCAGCGACTGGCCTTTCCACGACACGGTACCGGTGCAGTCCACCAGACCCATGATGGCCTTGGCGGTGGTCGATCGGCCCGAGCCGTTGCGCCCCAGCAGCGCCACGATCTCGCCTTTGCCGATCTGCATCGCCACGCCGTGCAAGACGTGGCTTTTGCCGTAATAGCCATGAAGGTTGTGAATCTCAAGCATCGCTGCCCCCTTCGGTGGCGGTTTCATCTTCCAGTACCGCGCCGAGATACGCCTCCTGCACCCGGGCGTTCGAGCGCACCGCTTCGGGCGTGTCGAAGGCCAGCATCTCGCCGTAAACCAAAACCGCGATTTTGTCGGCCAGACCGAACACCACACCCATGTCGTGCTCCACCGTGAGCAGCGTCTTGCCAACGGTGACCTCGCGTATCAACTCAATGAAGCGGGTCGTCTCGCTGTTGCTCATGCCGGCGGTGGGCTCGTCGAGCAGAATCACGCTGGCGCCGCCCGCGATCGTGATACCGACCTCAAGTGCGCGCTGCTCGGCGTAGGTCAGGTTCATGCCCAGCACATCGCGCTTTTTATCCAGGTGGATCATGTGCATCAGCTGTTCAGCCCGGGCGTTGGCGTCGTCCAGATCGGCCAGAAAGCGAAACAAGGTGTATTTGTAGCCCAGGCTCCACAGCACGCTGCAGCGCAGGTTCTCGAACACGCTTAGCTTGGGGAAAATATTGGTGATCTGGAAGCTGCGCGAGAGGCCTAGGCGGTTGATCTCGTAGGGCTTCAAGCCGTTGATGAGCTTGCCATTGAGCAGTACATCGCCGCTGGTGGGCGCAAAGCGTCCCGACATCAGGTTGAACAGGGTGGATTTGCCGGCGCCGTTGGGGCCGATGATGGCCACACTTTCGCCGGGTTTCACCGCCAGGTCCACGCCCCGAATGATCTCGGTTTTGCCAAAGCTCTTGCGCAGGTTTTTCAACTCCAGCGCATAGCCACTGGCAGGGCTGTTGGGGCTAACTGCAAGGGACTGTTTCATCGGGTTTCCCGCTGCTTGATGATTTTTTCAATGTCGACTTGGACCCGGGCCCATTTCTCAGCAAAGCCGCGGCGAACCCATTCGAACAGGCCAAACCCCACGGCGGCCAGCGCCAGCACGCCCAGCCAGCTGCTGGCCTCGCGGGTGTTGAGCATGATGCCCAGGTAGGACAAGGTGTCGCCCATGGCCGAATTGAGCTGCAGGTGGTAGCCCATTTCGATCAGGGCACTGAAACCGAGCAACATGATCAGACCGGTGGCGAACAGGCCCAGGTACGAGCCCAGCAGCTCACGCAGCCGACCATAAGCGGCCACCCGCACATTCATCATGATGAGACTGGCAATGCCACCCGGCGCGTACATGACCATGAACACAAAGACCAGGCCAAGGTAGAGCAGCCAGGCCTTGGTGAGCTCGGAGAACAGCACAAACGCCAGCACCATCAACACGCCGCCGATGATGGGGCCAAAAAAGAAGGTGGCTCCCCCCAAAAAGGTGAACAGCAGGTAGCTGCCAGAACGCACCGCACCGACCACTTCGGCGGTGACGATCTCGAAGTTGAGCGTTGCCAGCCCACCAGCAATACCAGCAAAAAAGCCAGCGACCATGAACGCCAGATAGCGCACTTTTTGGGTGTTATAGCCGATGAATTCGACCCGCTCGGGGTTGTCGCGCACCGCATTCAGGATGCGGCCCAACGGGGTGCGCGTGAAGGCAAACATCAGTGCTACGCAGACCAGGGTGTAAATCGCGACCAGATAGTAGACCTGCTTGGCCGGTCCGTAGCTGATGCCCAAAAATGGCTCACCCACCACCCGGTTGCCCGAAATACCGGCTTCGCCACCGAAAAATGCGGTGAACATCAGCGACATCGCAAACACCAGCTCGGCCATACCCAGTGTGATCATCGCAAAGGTTGTGCCCGCCTTCTTGGTGGTCACGTAGCCGAACAGCACGGCAAAGAACAGCCCGGCGAGCCCGCCCACCAGCGGGATCAAACTCACCGGCAGCGGCAAGTGCCCGTCGCTCACCGCATTGAGCGCATGGATGGCCATGTACGAGCCCAAGCCGGTGTACACCGCGTGGCCGAAACTCAGCATGCCGCCCTGCCCGAGCAGGATGTTGTAAGACAGGCAGGCGATGATGGCAATGCCCATCTGAACCAGCATGGTGATCGAGAGGTTGCTGTCGAAGATCACCGGCGCTATGGCGAGTACCAGGGTGAACAGCGACCAGACGACCCAGCGCCCGGTGTTAAAAGACTTGGAGGGGTTCAATGTGGTGCTCATGGTCTCAACCCTCGCGCTTGCCAAGCAGACCACGAGGCCGGAAGATCAGGATCAACACCAGGAACAGGAACGGCAGAATGGGTGCGACCTGGGACACGGTGAGCTTGAGCAGTGTGTTGTTCGCCACCACTTCTGAGAGTTGCAGCCCCAGCGCCTGCATCAGCGTCACCAGCGACTGATCGATACCGACAGCAAAGGTTTGGATGATGCCGATCAGCAGCGAAGCCAAAAAAGCGCCGGGAAGAGAGCCCATGCCACCGACCACCACCACCACGAAGATGATCGATCCGAGGGCCAGCGCCATGTTGGGCTCGGTCACGAATGTGCTGCCACCGATCACACCCGCAAGACCGGCCAGTCCGGTACCGGCCGCGAACACCAGCATGAAAACGCGAGGCACGTTGTGGCCCAGGCTTTCCACTGTTTCGGGGTGGGTAAGCGCGGCCTGGATCACCAAACCGATGCGGGTGCGGGTCAGCAGCAGCCACAGGCTGAGCAGCATCAGCAACGCCACCAGCATCATGAAAGCGCGCGTGGCCGGAAACGGCGAACAGATCACGCCAACACCAGTGCAGACCTCGCGCGCTACTGCACCAAAGAAAAACTGCAGCGATCCATCGGCTTGGCTCACCAAAGTGAAAGCCGGTCCGCGCAAGACGTCGGGGGGGAGAAACTCCACCGTCGTGCGACCCCAGATCAGCTGCACCAGCTCCAAGATGACGAAGGACAAACCAAAGGTGACCAGCAGTTCGGGCACATGGCCGAACTTGTGCACCCTGCGCAGGCTCAGCAGCTCAAACAGGGCGCCCAGCCCGCCCACCACCAGCGGGGCCAAGATCAGTGCTGGCCAAAAACCGACAAGACCGGTCAGCGTGAAGCCGACATAGGCGCCGACCATGTAAAAACTCGCGTGCGCAAAATTCAACACGCCCATCATGCTGAAGATGAGCGTGAGCCCCGAGCTCAACATGAAGAGCAGCAACCCGTAGCTGACCCCGTTGAACATCGAGATGATGAAGAACTCCATGAATCCACCTTTCAACCGACCCGCGTGTGGACGGGTTGGCCGTATTGAAACAA
>Ga0335395_10001229_pt1 | contig 16248 bp, 15 predicted proteins | sample MAT02_FD_205744 | JGI IMG/M metagenome (GOLD analysis project Ga0335395, IMG submission 205744) | Freshwater microbial communities from Lake Fryxell liftoff mats and glacier meltwater in Antarctica - MAT-02 (spades assembly) (version 2) ...
TCCATTGAAAAACTAGAATTACTGTTACATAAACTATTAAATGAAGGAGGACTAATTATGAAATGGAACCGAAAAATAAAAAATAAAGGTAACTTAGTTAATGCAGTTTAGATGTTTGACAGCTTATAAGTTGTTAGATAAAAAGATATTGGACATTAATCATGGCATTTAATACAGTGATTAATAGGTGAGATTGAGAATCAAACAATGGCTAATTTGGATATCAAAATTCGAGAAGCAGAACTTACCGACTTGGAAATAATTCTGACTTTTATCGCGCAAAAAAGCGAGTTCGATGGAGCGAAAACTTTGTTAGCAGCAACAGCAGACCAATTGCAGCAAGCTTTATTTAGTCAACCTCCGCTAGTGCGGGTATTGTTGGCAGAAATTGAAGGCACTCCCGTAGGATTTGCTATGTTTTATGCTACCTATTCAAGTTTATTGACGCAGCCTTGTTTGTGGCTTGATGATTTATTTGTGCAAGCTCCCATGCGCGGTATGGGAGTTGGTAAAGCTTTGTTAAAACATTTGGCACAAATTGCTGAATCCACAAATTGCGGGCGCATGGAATGGACTGTTAATGCTAAGAATGTAGCGGGAATTGCTTTTTATGAAAAGCAGGGAGCGCGCATTTTGGAAAATATTAGGGTTTGTCGTATTGATGGGGATGGAATTAATCTGCTTGCTGGGAAATGATTTAATAACGAATCGCGCGCGCGTCTCATAAACCGGGTTTATAGCTCAATACGGTTTACTTAAGACGATCCAGGCGGTAAAAAAATCATGAAAAATAAATACTGTGATTGCTTCGTTCCTCTCTTCGGACAATCTTAAGTGAACCGTATTGGTTTATCGCTACACTCTTCAACCCGCGCAGGCGGGTTTTGGTTGTATAGAAGCGGTTTCAACCGCCCTGTGTAATTTACAATTTGAGGAATTTAAAATGTCACAAGATGCTTGGAATTCTGCTCTTTACGAGAAAAGTCATGCTTTTGTTTGGGAGTACGGCGAATCGCTATTGGAGTTACTCGCTCCGCAGGCTGGAGAACAAATTCTCGATTTGGGCTGCGGTACGGGACAGTTAACTGCAAAGATTGCTGAAAGTGGTGCTTTTGTGCAAGGTATTGATTCATCTTTGTCGATGATTTCCACTGCTACATCTAATTATCCTCACATTAACTTTGTGGCTGCGGATGCCAGGGATTTTCAAGTAGAAGAACCGTTAGATGCTGTGTTTTCTAATGCTGTTTTGCACTGGATAAAACAACCGGATGCTGTGATTAATTGCGTGGAAAAAGCGCTGAAGCCGGGAGGCCGTTTTGTGGCTGAGTTTGGCGGTAAGGGGAATGTGGGGGCGATCGCCCGTGCACTTTTGAGCGTTTTGTCGGAAATTGGCTGTTCGGAGCCTGAATCGCTTAATCCTTGGTATTTTCCGAGTATCGGCGAGTATGCTCTGCTGCTGGAAAACCACGGTTTTGAGGTGAGTTATGCGGTTTTGTTCGATCGCCCAACTCCCCTAGAAGGTGGCAGCGCTGGTATGGTAAATTGGATTGAGATGTTTGCAGGCGGGTTTTTGTCGGGTTTGTCGCAGTTCGTGCGATCGCACGTAATTCATCAAGTTGAAGAACGTTTGCGGCCCGCCCTTTACCGCGACGGTAATTGGAGTGCAGATTATCGCCGACTTCGGGTTGTTGCTGTCAAAAATTCCTAACCGCTATACTAGATAGTCAATATCAATGAGAAGCACATCTTCAGGAATCTGACGCACTAACTCACCGTAGGACACTTTCTGGGATTCCAGAGAACGACAAAGAGGAGGAGAAATAGGACGTTCCCACACTTGGTCAAACTCTTCCCACAATCGTTGTAACTGAGGATTGACAGCACCATCCGCTAAAATTCCCACAACTACCTGATGAATTCCCAGCAAGTCGTTTAAATTGCCACTCAGGTAGATTTTGCTGGTTGCTACGGCTCCATCTACTGTTAAATAACCCATAATAATATCTCTCAGGGTTTCCGCGTCACTGCGAAAATTTATAGGTTGCTGTTGGACAGATTCAATATAAATTTCAAGGTTATCGCCACCTTCTGCACGCAGTTGTAACTGAGTACCATCTAGTTCGATGGTGGCAGTTTTTCCAGAAACAGTTAATACCAAATCTCTCCAAGTAGAACCTTGCTGAAGACGCAGGATTTCGATGAGATTGTGCAGCCATTGAGCTAAGGGGCCGGCGGTCGAACTAGAATAATTAACCATAAACTAACTACCCGATCGCGATCGCAAACCAATAAACTTATTCACATCACCATTCAGGTAGGCTTCAATAGCATTAGACGCTTCAGCAATACCATTTTCTGTTTGCATGAGCTGACGCACTTGTGCTGCTTTCATTGCATATTTTGGCTCAAAGAGCAAGTGTTTTAACTCGGTAGCGAGAAGATCGGCATTGCAGTCATCTGAAGAAATGGTGCGGGCTACCCCCAAGCGAACTAAACGGGCTGCATTGTCAGGCTGATCGTGAGCATAGGGAACCACCAACATCGGTTTACCCGATCGCAAGGCCTGTCCCGTCGTTCCCACACCGCCATGATGCACGATCGCCGCCGCCCTAGAGAAAATTTGCGAGTGAGGTGCATAGTCAACCGCGATGATCCCCTCCGGTAGCCGATCTGATGGGAAATTGTGCGCCAGAGGCCCCACCAGTAAAACAGCCCGATAGCCTAACTGCTGGGCCGCGATCGCACCTTCTAAGTAAAAATTCCCCGGAGTCCACACAAATAAGGAGCCTAATGTAAACACAATTGGCGGTTCTCCTGCTTCTAAAAATGCCTCTAGTTCGGGAGACAATTCTCGATCGTAGTTGCGATCGTAGAAGGGAAACCCCGTTACGCAGGCTCGAGCTGGCCAATCGGGTTGAGCAGCCCCCAGCAGCGAAGAAAATAGTGCTAGCACTAAGTTAGGGGAATGTTGACCTTCAAAAAATGGGTCATAACTCGGTGGTAAGCCCAGATCCGCCCGGAGTTGACGCGCAGGCGCACTCAAAAAGCGAGAATACCATCGGGTGTAGCGCACCTGCATATCCTTTGCCAACAGCGCTAAGGCCTGTTCGTAAGATGAGGCATTGCTAGGTAAAGCGTTGGGCAAATCGTAGGCCGACATCAAGGAGATGGGTGAGAGCACGCTCGATACCCAAGGAATCCCTGTTGTTTCAGCGACTAAGGCACCCGCGAAGGAAAGGTGATGAGTCAGTAGGAGATCTGCTCCCTGTACTGCCTGTTTCAGGTCGCTGTAAGTCGAGCGCAGACGGGGCATTAAGACATAGGAAATGGCATATTCACTTTCCCGGTTGCACTCTTTCAGGGCTTGAATTAATGGCCCATCTTGGTGCATATTAATCACCGCATCCGGTCTAATGGGATGGAACTCGATACCTTCGGCTTCGATTTTAGGCCGATAGCTCTCACTCATTGCCATGACGACGCGATGACCTCTGGCTTGTAATTCGATCGCGATCGCCATGTAGGGGTGCACATCCCCAAAGGAACCGTAGGTTGTGATAACAATCCGTTTCCCCCGAACAGAGTGTTTTACCTGTGAGGAGGAAACAGAAATTTGCGATTCTGTCATTTTTAGTATTGGATTTAGACAATCACTCGAGCGCTCAGAATAGCTGTGCCAGTTGCGCCAATCCAAAGATCGGAAGCTTCTTTAGTTTTCCACTGCGCTGCGATCGCATGATTCCCGGCTGGGAGTTCTTTTACTGTTGATATCGAGATCGGTACTCTCTGATTGTCGATTGCCGACTGATAAACACCATCAGCAACTACTTGATTGTCCACCACTAAGGCAAAAGAATTAAAATCTCCTGCTTTGCTACTCCAAGTATCGGGAACATTTAAAGTCAGTAAGAGTTTAGCAGGATATTTGAGATCAATAGCTAGTCGATTGAAATTGGGGATATCAACCAAATCTGTTGCTTTAGTGTTCGCTTCTATCCCTTCATGCAGGCTGTACCAGAAACTACGCATTTTGACTCCTTTTGCTGAGGCGAATTATTTATTATTAAGTACAGGCGATCGCACTCCTTTAAGCATCTTTGAGTTAGAGTGCGATCGCAACGAAAAGCAAACCAGCTTAAGAAACTGCCATTGCAGTTAAAATTGAAGTTCCATAAGGCCCGATCGCCAATTCTCCACCCTCGCTAGTTTTCCACTGGGCAGCTACCGAGTGAGTCCCTTTAGTGAATTTTTGGGCACTAGAAACTGCGATCGGTACTCGTTGACCGGGTGTAGCAGACTGATACAGTCCCTCGGCAAATATCTCTCCATCAACTGCGATCGCAAACCAACTGTGTATCGCCTCTTTGTTGTTCCAAGTATCAGGCACATTCAAAGTCAACAACAACTCAGTATCTGCTGTCAGGTCGATCGACAGTTTACCAAAATCGGGAACATCAGTATAATCAACCGAAGTCGTTTTACCGTCTTGACCTTGATGGATACTATACCACAGCGGCGTTGCCAACACTTGCTGCTGCTCAGCAGTCAATATCGCACCCGTCAGATTAGCACCAATTAAAATTGCCCCAGTCAGATTAGCACCTGTTAAATCAGCATTGCTCAAATCAGCCCCTACCAAGTAGGCATAACTCAAATTGGCATAACGCAGATTCGTCTCTTTTAACTTCGCATACCCTAAATAAGCGTAGCTAAGGTCTGAATAATTCAGGTTAGCATGACTCAGATCCGCAAAAGCTAGATAAGCATAACCCAAGTAGGAATAGCCAATATACGCATAGCCCAGATAGGCATAACATAGATAAGCGTAGCCCAAGTTAGCCGCCATTAAATTGCTAGCCGCAAAATTGGCACCAAACAAGTAGGAAAAACTGAGATTGATATACCTGAGATCCTTAAAGCTCAGGTTAACCAAGTACAAATAGCTATAGGGAAAATCTCGCCGCCCTTTATAGTAATAAAACCAGAGCAGAAGCTTCTCCAAATCATCATTTTTTAAAGGGAATGGCCAAATTACCTCTCCCCCAGTTGGTGCTGGAGTTGGTGCTGGAGTTGGTGCTGGAGTTGGTGCTGGAGTTGGTGCTGGAGTTGGTGCTGGAGTTGGTGCTGGAGTTGGTGCTGGAGTTGGTGCTGGAGTTGGTGTTACATTCTGGGCCCACCAAGAAGGCTCTCCATCACCCATGTAAGGCCATTCTAGTTTAATACCTTTCCCTTGGATAGCACCCAGATGCCCCGGGCGGCAAGGATCGCCTTTATCCGTGAACAAACCACCCTGCGGATCGGCCAACTCCATATTAAAAACACTTCTTGCCGGTGCCGGATTATTTCGTGGGCTCCCGATCACAAAGTGCAAAGTCCCCCTTGCGCCCCCTTTACTTCTATCGATTTCCGTCTCAGGATCTTTATAGAAAAACTCTGTTAAATCCGTATGGTAAACGATTTCCTGATCGTTAGCCGTTTGAGAATTGTTATAGGCAAAAAAACCTTTGCCATAAGTCTTGTCACCTAACAGAGTTCTGAAATATAGCTTGGGCATAACATAACTCCTGCACTTGTTTAGACTTGGCACAAATTCCGCCCTTTTAAGTGTCAAAGGGTAGCTTTTCTCAGGCGTTCCGCCTCCTGGCCTTACACAGCTTTTATATTTACATCACCAGACAGCGATTGACCTTTACAATCATCAATAGGTAATCACGAGTGACTTTATCCTATAGCTATATAGTGATATAATCAGCAGAAATTCATAAAAAAGAGCCCACAGTGACAGTCAAAGGGCAGAATCTGAATTGACTCCTAACACTATATCGTATTTTAATCGTGTTTTAAAGAATTATTCAAAATCTGACCTAATTTTGAGGGGACAGAATAAACCTCAAAGTTGTGACTTTATATATATAAAATAAATTGGTTGACTTTTAGTTGCGTTGGCTGATATACTTCGTGAACCAGGTGCGATCCAGCGTTAACCAAGGCTCAAGATGCAGCCGATTGAATTTCGCCCCCAATACTTGACTTGTGGAAAACCTTAACAAAAAGTAAAAAAAATGAGTGAGATCAACAAACTGTGGGTTTCTGACGATCGCGGACAGTTAGGAACAATTGAACTTAACACAAATACCGTAACCCTCATTGGTAGCATGGGTGTCATTATGTTTGACATCGCTTGGTCTCCCAATGGTGAATTGTGGGGGGTTGACCCCTCCCGCCTCTACAAAATTGACCCTAACAATGCTCAGGCTTGGCCTATCGGTTATTTAGGAGGGACTGCTAATGCCCTAACATTTAATCAAGACGGAACCCTCTATGCGGCTGGCGGCAACAGTCTTTATACTGTCAACACCATTACTGGGGCTGCGACTCTGATTGGCAATTTGCCCGTTGTATCAGGAGGAGACTTGGCTTTTGTCAATAATGACCTATATTTGTCCACAATTAATGCTGAACTCTACAAGGTTAATCTCTCCCATCCTCCCAGCAGCAGCAGGATTGGTTCCTTTGGCATTCCTAATGTCTATGGTATTGCTGCAACTTCTGCTAATGGTGTAATCTATGGCGTAGGCGCTGGACACCGAGTTGTGAAAGTTGACCTTGCCACAGGTGTCGCAACCCCACTTTTATCTTATGGCGGTGGTTTGGGTGAATCCTTCGGAATGGCTTTCCGAAAAGAATCGATCGTCGATCCAAACCCAGAGATAGACATACCACTCAAACTCAATGGTAAATTTGAAGTTCCTGCCACCAGCCCAGAGGGGGTGGATTTTACCAATCCCACTGACAAAGAGGTTTTGATTGAGTTTTCTCCCTCAGGCGAGTGGTCGTTCAAACCAGGAAAGCAAACCACTGCCGCCGGAATTCTCCATCCCGAAGAACCCCTACTGGGCGAATTGAAGTATCCCAATCTCCCAGCCTATGCCCTAGTGGTTTTCGATAAGCTCAACCGCAATGTTGAGGAAGTCAGCACTAATAAAACTATCCGCTTAAAACCCGGTCAAAAATTGACATTTGTGAAGAATGATGAAACGCCTTGGTACTGCGATAACAGTGGTAGTATTACCGTCGCTTGGTCAGTGGTTAGTTAACGGTTTTAACCGCAAGTAGGATGCGTCAGTTCTTGTTGTCTAAAAAGCCCATTTTTTTAGTTGGGCTACGCATTCTACTTCGCAGAAGATGGATATATAGCAATTTTATTTATTTTTTTGAGTGCCAGTACCAGCGTCTCCCGCTCTTCCGGTTTGTCTAGCCCGTACTGCTTTTTTCGCAAATTATTGAGGACTGCTATATTATTGATATACGATCTAATTTTAATCTGGATGCAAGCTCAAAAAAGTAACAAGTGTAATACTTTTTATCCAAATGAAAGTCTTGCTTGAGTTAATTTTACTCGAAATAGACCATTAGATAGCTAGGGAAAGATTAATGCGAAAAAAAAAATCATTATTTTCAGTAGTTTTTAGCAGTTTGCGCTGGTTATTTTTCTACCTAACCTCCGTCATTGATCGCCAAAAGAGGCAGCTAAAACCTTCCGATCGGGCAGTTTTAAGCCTAAAGACCGCTATACCAGATAACCAACTAGGCCAAGAATTCATCACCATTGAACTCTCACTCACACCCCAGAGCGAATCTGTATCAGAGGTAAAAAAATCGCTAAACTTTCCAGTTGTAGAAACAACCCAAGAAGTTAATCGCGATCAAAATAGCGAACAGTCCCAACCAGAGATAATGTTTGATAAAAATATTATCAATGAGGCGTTACAGAATTCTCGTTCCGCAATTGTTACTACAATTCAAGAAACTATCAAAACTAAACGATCGCAAGCAGGAGCCTATACACCTTTATACGATTTATTAATGGATTATCCGTTGCGGGCAGGCAAAATGCTACGGCCTACAATCTGTGTAAGTATAGCACGAGCCGTAGGCGGAATCGGACATTTAGCCGTAAAAACCGCCTCTGCTTTGGAACTGTATCATAATGCTTTTTTGATTCACGATGACATTGAAGACGGTTCTGAAACTCGACGAGGTAAAGATACTTTACATCAGATGATTGGTATTCCTCGTGCCATTAATGTTGGAGATGCAACCAACGTTTTAGCCGTGGGTTTGCTGTTAGAAAATTTATCAACTATTGGAGTATCTAAAACGATCAATATTCTCCATGAAATAGATTTTATGGCGCAACAATCCGTAGAAGGACAAGCTATGGAATTGGACTGGGTAGCAACTAATACCTCAAAAATCAGCGACCAAGACTATTTCAAAATGTGTGTTAAAAAAACCTGTTGGTATTCCTTCATCACACCCTGTCGCCTCGGTTTAATTATCGGACACCCAGCAGCGAGTCCCAAAGATTTAGTCAAACCTTTAGCGAGTCTAACCCGGTTTGGGATGATTCTGGGGATTGCCTTTCAGATCCAAGACGATGTGCTAAATCTGCAAGGGGAAATCGAAACTTATGGTAAAGAAATTGGTGGAGATATCTACGAAGGAAAACGCACCTTAATGCTCAATCATGTAATTGCTAATAGTGGTAAAGCAGCACCAAAAATCTTGGAAATTCTCGCTCTGCCTCGGGCAGAAAAAACACCGGAGCAAATAGCTTTTATTTTGAAAACAATGCAACAGTGTGGTAGCATTGAACACGGCTGGACGGTGGCACGAAAATTAGCCAACCAAGCGGCAGAGATTTTTGAAAGTTTGGATTTTCTTCAGCCTGAAACTCCTTTAAAACCAGAAGAAGAAGGGGTTTGTTCAGTGCAAGACCGTCGATTTATTAAAGAGTTAATTAACTATGTGATTTATCGAAATTTATGATACAACTTCCCCACATCGAGCTAAAACTTCCGTCAGGTACAACTCTGGTACTGCAACTTTTGCTGCACAACCAGAGTACAGAAAGTCTATTATTGCATCCAAAACTAGAGGATTGGGTTGTTGATGGAGAGCAAATTATCTCACCTGTTAGTTATTTAGAACCAGTTTATATTGTGTTAGCGGGTGGGGAAGAAAAGAGTCAAAAAATGAGTCTGCAAATTCCCTCCGACTTAAAACCAGGACAAATTCTCAAGAATTGGTTGTGGTTTCCGGGGGTTCAGGAATCAGGGATTCCTGTAAACATTGAAATTATTAAATTGGACACAGATAATCCAGCAGTAATAGACTTATCTTTAAAAGCAGATTTGCCTTTTTCCACAGAGGATAGTCAGTTGTCACCAATTTTAGGTTTAATGTCAGGATTGATGGAGTTTGACCAAATTCCTATGCGCTGGCTGGTGGCGGAAATTCTGGTTAAATTATGTCAAACCGGAGAGGAATATGCGGAGTCTCCAGCGGGAAGTGAGTTATTGCGTCAGTTGCGTCCTACGCCTTTTTTTAAGAATGGAGTTAGTGCTTTAGACGGTGTTCAATTTTGCGACTGGATTGCTAAGAGTTTATCAAGTATTAAGTCGGTGCTTAAGGGTAGGAAAGGTCAAGGTTCTCTCCTCTACCTTTGGGAGTGTTGGTGGGTTAGTTTAGCCGAAGTGGATTTAGAGGTGGGTGAGAGTGGTAGTATAATTGGGGTGCCTCCTTTTTTAGCAGAAGAGTTTGTTACAGAGTTGGGGAAAGATGGCGATCGCTGGTTTGCGGGTTTGATACTCGGATTAGCTCAACTTTCACCTGCGATCGCAGTGAATTTGAAAAACATCACAAATCAAATACCCCCACTCTCGGATTCATTCACAGAGCGATCGCTTCAGGCAAGCTATAATTTAGCAACAGGTTTATCAGGATTCGATCTGCTTCCTGTTCGCTGGTTAGTTCTGGAAATTTTGCTTCTCCTCAATCAAAGGGGAAGGGAATATCTGGAAACTGAACCAGGTTCTAAATTATTTACTCGGTTGAGTCGGACTCGTTTCTTTAAGAATGGACTAATCGCTTTTACTTCGGCTCAAGTCCCGCGTTGGCTAGCAATTAGCCAATCTGCTGCTAATGCTTACTATGAGTCACTTGGTGTACCCAGTAGTAGCAGAGGTGTGGTTTATTACTGGGAAAACTGGTTATGGAGTTTAGGGGCAATAGATTTAAACTCAGCTACAATTAACAATAACATTATTAGTTCAAATCTCTCTGGTACTCTCTTGGTTAACCAAGGGGACATGGATGCAGGACAGTGGTTTGGGGGGATCGCACTCGGATTAGTTCAACTATCACCCCGGATTGCTACTCAACTCAAAAATATTGCCGATCGATCTCCAGAGTTATTTCCCCCAATTCCTCAGCATCCAGTTATCTTAGATGAGATTATTGATGAAGTCGGTTCGCTCCAGCGTTAATGGATGTAGCTAACATAAACTATGAGTATTGATGAAGAACTACTTGCGCGTGTAGAAGCGCTACGCATTCCCTTACTAGACACATTATCGCCCCTTGATTGGAAAGATTGGTATCATTTTATTATTCTCGATCGGCAAACTGGACTGCGAGTGCTGGTGAATATAACTATGATGGGTAGACCAGGACGGGGCGAAATTCAAGTTAGCTTAATTGTCAATGTAGCCTCGGAACAAATTGCTGAGGAAATTAGACCTGATTCGCTTTTAGCTACTTTTTCTACTGTTTTCTCGCTAGAATGGAAACAAGATATGGTCCAGCAATTCCCATTACTTGTACGAGGAGAGAATGTTTATTTAGAAATTAATGGTAATAACTATGCGGTAGAAGTTCGCGATCGCAGGGCGCAATTATTAATCAATTTTCAAGCGCAGGCTGATGTCATGCCACTTTTAGTTACTGAGGATTCACCTTTTGGCAGTGGTTTCATTGGTTGGGGTTTAGTCCCTGGTTGCCAAGTAATCGGTGAATTGTCCATCGGCGGACAGTCTTTCAATCTGGATCGCAATTGTTTTTGCTATCACGATCGCAATTTTGGTCGATTTCGTTGGGGTGAGGATATAGGTTGGGAGTGGTTGGTGGCTATTACTACCTGTGAGGATGGCAGACAAATTACATTAATTTTAGACCGACGCACTAATAAAGATCATTCCTTAGGAGGTTTGCCTTATATTTTCATTTATGTGGGTAAGGAAGTGAGTAAAATTTTTCTCGGTTCTAGTATTAGGATAGATTGGGATTGGTCGAGTTCTCCAGAAGTACCTTTACGTTTGCCTGGAGTTATGGCTTCACTGTTTTCTGATAGAAGCTTAAGGATGCCTCAAGCTTTGCAGATAGAAGCGGCTGACGAACAAGATAGGTTATTAATTAATGTGGATTTTGATGCTATGACAGAGCTAGTCATACCTGACAATCAAGTGCGCCAATATACCTTTATTGAGGAAGTGACAGGTTGTGTTGAAGTCAATCTTTTGCTGAAAGGTGAATCTCTCCAAGCTCAGGGATTAGTTTATGCTGAATATGTTCATTAATATCATGTCCGATCGTCGTAAATGGTATTGTTAGCCTCATCCCGGCAGAGTTCGTCGTTACCGCTGTATCTCAAGTAGTTAGCTTAAATCAGGTTAAATATAGCGCGTCTAAATCATATTACAAATATGTAGGGCGGTGCTCTTTTTTGCCCGCCTTAGCAATGACGGGGCTATACCAGCGGGGGTATTGCCCCTACAAGAATTACCAGAAAGAATTGGTTTAAAGCCGGAACCCTGATCGGGATAAATTAAAATCAGACTATTCATTACTCCAATCCTCTTCCTTCTTTTGTCAAGTGCTGTCAACTGTCAACTGTCAACTGAATGAAACAATTGCTGACGGCTCGCTATAGATGCGAAGGTAGCGTGTACGACACGGCACGGTGCCGTGTCCCTACAGATTTCCTGTGCAATATACGAGCGGTAAAACATCAAATTAGAATGTTGCAAGAAATCTATTATTTGCTGATTTCTTCCATCTTCTTTCTGCCATCAGTTAAATGCTTTGCCTTCAGCTCTCTTGTTTCTTGCAATAACTCGAAACTGTATTTTCCAACAACATAGCAACAGTCATTGGCCCGATTCCTCCGGGCACCGGCGTAATCAATCCGGCTACTGTTTTCACAGCATCAAAATCTACATCTCCAGCCAAACGGCTAGTACCATCTGGATTGACGACACGGTTAATACCAACATCAATTACTACTGCTCCCGGTTTAACCATATTAGCTGTAATCATTTCGGTGCGGCCGACGGCGGCTACTAAAATATCGGCTTGGCTAGTAATTGATTCTAGGTTTTGCGTCCGCGAATGAGCTACAGTAACAGTACAATCAGCTTCTAATAACATCAACGCCATCGGTTTACCCACCAAAATACTGCGTCCCAAAACAACAGCATTTTTTCCTTTCAAATCAATCTGATATTCCTGTAATAACCGCATCACTCCGGCGGGAGTACAACTGCGCAAACCTTGCTCCGATCGCACCAAGCGGCCTAAATTTATAGGGTGAAGTCCGTCAGCGTCTTTGTCTGGGGCAATTTGGTACAGCAGCGAAATTGCATCTAAGTTTTCTGGTAGCGGTAGTTGCACTAAAATGCCATCTACTCGATCGTCCTCGTTGAGTGCATGAATTGCAAGTTCGAGCTCAGCTTGAGTCACATTTGCTGGGTAATGCTGACCAAAGGAAGCTATGCCAACTTTAGCGCAGGCACGCTCTTTGTTACGCACGTAAGCCGCGCTGGCTGGGTTGTCGCCCACCATCAGCACCGCAAGTCCCGGAGGACGCTCAATCTGGGGCTGTAGGGCGCGGACTCGATCGCTCAGCTCGCTTTGAATCTTAGTCGCTAAAGCTTTGCCATCTAGTATTTGAGCAGTTTTGGCATCCATTGTAGACTCTGGGTTAGGGGCTGACGATTTTAGATTTTAGCTTAATCGCCGTCAAGGATTACACTAGAAAAATTTCTGACTTGCGATCGACTCTGGGGATTCTGTTAGAGTAAGTCGTATGTCAAATCTCCAATCGGTTGACCAATGACTACTACTGCAATTAAGAATCGTGAATTAAATAATTTACACAAGCCTGTGGGGTGGGCGTCTCGCCCGCCATTTTTGGACGGGCGAGACGCCCATCCCACAAGAAAAATCAAAATTGTAAGTTATTTAATTCTCATTCCTCAGCAAGTTTGGGTTCAAAGATTCTCTCTAGGCTCTTTATTGCTAATACTTACCAGTGGTTTGCTCAGTTGTGGCAATTTACCCATGTCTCAACTTAATCTTGGTTTTAATGTTGCTAGTATTGGCGACATTCAACAAAAGCGGCAAGTCGATGGTGAAGTTTATCTCCGGGGAAAGGTGGAAAATCGCGCTCCGTTTGTGGGGAATGCGGCTTATCAAATTCAAGACGGTACGGGTAAAATTTGGATTTTAACTAAGCAAGCTTTGCCCCAGCTTGGCGATGAAGTATTGCTGAAGGGAGAAGTCCGCTATAAGAGTATCACGGTGAAGGAATTGGCAGGCAAGGATTTAGGTGAAGTTTATATTAAGGAAATGGAACAATTAAAGCGTACTCCAGCGGCTGAAACAGCAAAATAGCTACACGCTAATTGGTTTTTCAATAATTAAGTAGGTCGATTTCATAAAAATTAAAGGTTTTTAGTTGCGCTTGATCGCTTTGGCTTTGGTGATGTGTGCTGAAAGTCGATCGCGTTTACGAGCTTTTTCCTTTATATTACAGTTGAGGGTGAAACAAAGTTTTGACCGGGCTTGTTTCTGAGCTTTTTCGTTTTGATTATAGATTAGGGTGAACCCGCCTCTACGATATTTGGGAAAATCAGGAAAATTGCATTGATTTTGATGTTGCTTTGATATTTTTTGTGGGTGCGGGCGGGTTTATTAAAATTGTTTGTTGGTGTTCGATATTGTTGGTGAACCCGCCCCTACTACAACTTTTTCCCTCTTCCTTCTTCCTTCTTCCTTCTTCCTTCGTTAACTTATGACTCACATTCACGTTGCGATCGCAATTTTATACCAAGACGGCAAGTTTCTCTGCCAGTTGCGGGACGATGTTCCGAATATTAGGTATCCTGGACATTGGGCTTTGTTTGGCGGACACTTGGAACCGGGAGAAACTGCGGAAGTGGCTCTGTTGCGGGAATTATCAGAGGAAATTAGCTGGGCTCCAGCAAGTGTTTCTTTTTTCTGTCACGATGTCGAAGGAGATGTTGTTCGCCATGTCTTTCACTCACAACTTAGTGCGGATGTCAAGGATTTAGTTTTGCACGAGGGTTGGGATATGCAGTTGTTGACAGCGGAGGATATTCGGGCTGGCAAATGCTATTCTGAAAAATCTGGAGATGTGCGACCTTTCGGCCATGCTCACCAGCGGATTTTATTAAGTTTTATTGACTCGATGTGAGACTCTACATCTCACAGCGAACACTCATACAAAAGCCAAACTGAGATGCTCTGATCGAGGTATTGTTGAAGGAATCGGGTTTCTGCCACTCTTGTTCAAAAATTCGCTCAAAAAAAGGAACTATTACCTATTGACTTTCCTTGACTTTTGGGGTATATTTTAGATAATCGGAGTGGTGACATAAAATTTAATTTTGCCACTATTCCCATTATTAGATTGTACTTCTAAAACTGGTGAAAGTCAAGCGTTCGACCCTAAAAAAAAGGCGATTCTTTTTAATTCAATCAAATAAAATTAATCGGGCCGATAACTTATTCTCCGTTACCGTGAATAAGTTGTTGACATCTCCCCAGCCCTAAAGGGACGGGGATTCATAAGACCATAATTTAAGTCTTACGGGTGCTGACAAATCACCCCTACCAACTCCACTGAGATCAATTCCAAGTATTGTTGCTACTTTACGGCCAATGTTTGCACACCCATTGCAGTCTGCATTAATTAGCCACCCATTCGCTGTCCGATACAATCCACGTTTAATTCTTGTTCCAGAAGCTTTCCACCCTTCGGGTTTCGCACCGAATTTAGGCAGTTCGTCAGCATCTAGAAAAGAAGTTTTCGAGGTATAGGATTCTTCAGTTTCAACGAATTTGATTCCGTACTGTTCGCACAGTTGAGCGATTCTATCTTTTAACCGACTCGTGGGAATCTGCACAAATTTTTGATTAGTTTTTGTACCCAGATTTATCGAATCTTTCTGATTCTTGTTCCATCCAAATACAACTGTACCAATCTTGAACGATACACAATGATTGATCACCTTACGAGCAGCTTTATTAACTGCATCCCGCATTGTTCTATTTCTGCTTTCGGTCATCCGTTCCAGTCTTTTAGACCAGAATCCGTTGTCCTGGCCCGACATTAAGGTTGCTACTCGTTTGTTATAGCCTTGGTTGATGGACTTGAGATGCCTTCCGTCTACGATAAACGAAGTTCCAATATTGCTAACACAAGTTATCCAGTTGTCCATCCCGTGGTCGATCATCAATACAGAATCAACGTTCACATCGGATTGGACAGTTGGTTTTTGGTAGACCAATTCCAGATAGAAACATCCGTTTCTGGGCAATATCCTGTACTCTCGAATAGAAGAATGATCTAAGTTAGATGGCATCGTCAGATAGAACGCATCTATACCAAACCAAGCTTTAACTTGCTTTCCTAAAGGAAATCGCAACATTCCATCTTTTAATTTGACTGATCTGCCTGTAAACGTCACCAGCGCTAATCCGCCTTGTCTGTATCCAGGAAGTCTTGGATTTTGCGTCACTGTACCTTCTTTGATTCCAGTTAGTAAACCTAAATAAGATTGGAAGGATTCAGCAACGCTAGTTAAGATCTGCTGTGCGGTATCTGAATAAAAAGCTTTATAATGAATGTTCCGATTGTCCGTTCCTAAAACTTTATGCAGCCTCGCTCTACTCGGTATCTTTCCAGTTTTGAAGAATAGTTGTCGGGCATAATAAGTTCCACAATTAATTAACTTTGAGGCTTCACTGCACAAGAATTCTAAGACTGCTTTCAAGTCTTTGTCTGGACTAATTATATTTTGCTGGCATCCATACATTCTGTTTTCCTCCTTGGTTTATATTAGCATGATATTCTTGATTTAAGATTCAAGTATCTCTACAAAATAACCAATACAAGAAAATATTGAAGGCGGTTGAAACCGCTACCGACTTCCTCCCCGTGTCTAAAGCCAGGGGCTTCCGTCTCGTTTTTCGGTGATTGTAGAATAGACAAGATTGTATAAACCTTTGATTGATAGACCAACCGCAGATAGATGGCAGATCAACGCAGATCAACGCAGATAATTTCAAGATCAGATTGTTCTTAACCCAAGCGTATTA
>Ga0335395_10001230_pt1 | contig 16235 bp, 15 predicted proteins | sample MAT02_FD_205744 | JGI IMG/M metagenome (GOLD analysis project Ga0335395, IMG submission 205744) | Freshwater microbial communities from Lake Fryxell liftoff mats and glacier meltwater in Antarctica - MAT-02 (spades assembly) (version 2) ...
TTTTTACTTTTTATTTTTTACTTTTTACTTTAAAGAAAAACTTTCTAAAGGCACTTCTAGGGATGGGGAAACTTGTGGAGATGGTTCTTGATATATTTCTAGATCAAACCAAAAAGTTGTGCCGACTCCTACTTCACTAACGATATGAATTTTGGTGTGGTGTTTATCAATAATATTGCGGACGATCGACAATCCTAACCCCGTGCCTTCGAGGGTATGCACCCGATTTTCTACCCGAAAGAAGCGATCAAAAATTGCCTTTTGATCCTCTTTATCAATGCCAATTCCCGTATCTGCCACTTCTATTCTCACCACCGGATTCTGGGCTTGAGTGGGGAAGGAATGGCGGGAAACTAGGGGGCAATTTTCGCCTTCGGTGGCTTGTTCGGGTTCTAGGAGGTAGGCGCGGATAGCAACCTGTCCACTATCCAAGGTAAATTTCAAGGCATTACCCACCAAGTTGGCAAATACCTGCAACAACAGATCGTAGTGTCCCTTCACTGGGGGCAGGTTGGGCATCACTTCCTGTTTTAGTTCGATACCCTTATCCCGGGCATTGAGTTGATAGGTTCTCAGGGTCTGTTCAATGGGCAGGACAATATCCACAGCTTCCAGATTATAAACCCGGCAAGATTCTAGTTTAGAGAGGTCAAGGACATCATTCACGAGGCGAGTCAGGCGATCGGTCTCTCGGTTTGCCGTATCTAAAAATTCTCGGCGTTCCTCTTCAGTTAGTTCATCACCATACTCATGGAGGGTTTCAATGAAGGATTTAATATTAAATAAAGGAGTTCTCAATTCATGGGAAACATTACTAATAAACTGGCTTTTAGCTTCGTTTAATTCTACTTCCCTCGTAATATCTTGAATCGTGATGGCAATTCCCTTGACAGTTTCTCGGTATTGATCCAAAACCCTAGTTAAAAGAATTCGCACAGTGCGGCTCACGGGTTGAGTTAAAGTCAAGCGGAATTCATCACTTTCATTACTTTCTTGATCAGGAAAATGCTCAGGGACTTTATTATTAATAATCTGATATAGGGGACGGGTAAGTTTGACGGTAATGTCAGCGGGGAGGTAATGCAGAACATTTTCCCCAATGGGATTCACCCCTTCCCAACCTAGGATTTTTTGAGCAGTGGGGTTTGCTAAAATTACTTGAAGATTCGTATCAATGAGAACGGCTCCGTCAGCGATCGTGGAGACGAGGGTTTCTAATTTTGCCTTTTCTGAGGTCAATTCTTCAATGTTTTGTTCTGCATACCGAGCTAATTTCTCAGCCATTTCATTAAAGTTAAAAATCAATTCTCCCAACTCTCCACCAAGGGGCAGATCAATCCTTTGTTGAAACTTTCCTGCCGCAATATTTTTGACTCCAAAGAGTAATTCTTTGATGGGTTGAGTAATCGTTAAAGCATTAAATACTGCCCCCAGAATCACCATCACCCAGATCGTAATAAATACAGCGATCGTCACATCTCTAGTTAAATCTGAAGAAGCGACAATAATCGGGTTGGGGTTAATGCCGATCGCTAGCACGCCCAGATATTTGCCCTCGTGGACAAGGGGGACAAAGACATCAGTAATTTCGCCGTTGGGGGTGAGGTGCTGTCTGACCAAGGGGGAAGAGGTAAAATCCGCCGCCGCCACGCTCTGGGTATATTCTTCGGGGAGTTGAATTTTGCGTTGAATCGTTAAGGAATTGCGAATAGGAGTCTCTGAAAAAGGAATACCTAGGAAGATATTTCCATCTTCGTCGGCGTAGAGCATATAACGAACGCTGGAGGTGCTGTCGTAGAAGCGGCGAGAAAATCGGGCTACCTCCGTCAAGTTATTACCCGCCACTTGGGGAGCCACGTTCGCTGCAAGGAGTAATCCGAGGTCTCTGCCAAACCGAGTATCATTTAGTCGGGCATCCTGCTGAATTGTATTCACTGCCCAAAAAGTCAAACCACTCATGACTAGGGATACAAAGAGGGTTGCCGCCGCCATTAGTCGAGTTTGGAGAGTAAATTCGGACCACCAATGGTCGATCAGGGCTTTAATTTTGTGCATAGCTAAAAGATTACATCTTCAGGGAGGCGAGGAAAATTATTTACCCGCTCACAGTTATTTTAGGGTATTTTTAGCTATCATCCCGTTACAGATTACAGATTTAGATATTAAAGGCTAACGTTTCAGGGCGAGGGTCAGACCATCAGCGATCGATAATAGGCTTAGGGTGATACGATCGTCCCCCTGTAATTTTGTATTGAGTTTCCTAATTGCTACGGTGTCATGGTCTTGGATGGTTGGGTCTGCCACACTGCCACCCCAAAGGACATTATCAATGGCAATGATCCCTCCCGATCGCACTAATTGCAGAGACTTTTCGTAGTAACCATCGTAATTTCTTTTATCAGCATCAATGAACACAAAATCGTAGGTTCCCTCAGCTCCAGTTGCCAGGAGGCGATCGAGGGTTTCCAAGGCGGGGGCAAGGTGGAAATCAATTTTTTCTCTCACCCCAGCTTGCTGCCAGTAGCGTTGGGCAATTTCCCCATGATGGGGGCTGACATCACAGGCGGTGATCTTGCCATCAGCAGGCAAAGCCAAAGCCACAACCAGAGAGCTATAACCCGTAAACACTCCAATTTCTAGGGTTTTCTTGGCTCCCATCAACTGCACCAACAAAGCCATAAAAGCTCCCTGATCTGGGGAAATTTGCATCCCACCTCCGGTCAATGGTGCTGTTTCTGCCCGGAGTTCCCGGAGGACTTCTGGCTCCCGGAGCGAAACCGATAGCAAATAATCATAGAGTCGATCGGTCAAATTCAGCGTTTTCATGGAATTCTATGTAACTGGAGGTGAAATATTTTCAGGCAGTGGTTCAGCTTCGGGAGGTGCTTCTGGTATCTCTAGATTAGGTTCTGGGTTAGATTCTAGGTTAAATTCTAGATCAGGTTCTGGTATCTCTAGGTTAGGTTCTAGATCAGGTTGCGGAATATCATTAGCATCACCAACCTCCGGCGGGATCACTCTCCCGGCAATATCTCGTCGATAGTACATCCCCGAAAAGTTAATTACCGACATCCCAGCGTAGGCTTGGTCGATCGCCTCAGCCAAATCTGCTCCTAGCCCAGTCACACTGAGAACCCTACCCCCATCGGTTAATAAGTTCTTTTGGGGATTCAGCATTGTCCCCGCTTGGAATACCTCCACTCCCTTTTCCTTGGCTTCCAGAAGACCAGTGATTTCGTCCCCTCGCTGGAATTTCCCCGGATAGCCCGCCGCCGCCGCCACCACACACACAGATGATCCCGGTAGCCAATCTAAAACTGGAAACTTTGCCAAATTCCCTTCAGCACAGGCGATGAGCAAATCTACCAAGGGAGTTTCTAAGAGAGGCAGAATTGCTTGGGTTTCGGGATCACCAAACCGACAATTAAACTCCAAAACTAGGGGATCACCCGCCTCTGTGATCATCAGTCCAGCATACAATACGCCCCGATAGGTAATTCCCTGTTCCCGGAGAGCATTCACCGTGGGCTGGAGGACTTCGGCTTCAATTTTTAACATTAGTTCTGGAGTAACCCAGGTCGCCGGAGCATAGACCCCCATCCCCCCAGTATTCTCTCCCGTATCACCTTCACCAATTCTTTTGTGGTCGCAAGCGGGTAACAAAGAACGAATGACTGCCCCATCTGTGAGCGCCAAGACAGAAACCTCTTTCCCTGTAATAAATTCTTCGATGAGAACCTTCGGGAACCTCTGCTTAAAGAGAGCTTGGGTAGCTTCGATCGCCTCTTGGTGGGTAGCTGCGACAGTGACTCCTTTCCCGGCAGCCAGACCATCAGCCTTAATCACGATCGGCAATGATTGCTGTTCTAGATAATTTAACGCTGCATCAAGTTCCGTAAACTCGATCGCCTTAGCTGTCCGTACTCCTGCCCGATGCATCAACTCCTTTGCCCAGAGTTTACTAGATTCAATCTGTGCGCCTTCCTTTGTGGGACCAAACACAGGGATATGCCCATGACGATACCGGAGATAATCTACGATCCCCCCAGCCAAAGGTGCTTCTGGTCCTACAACCACCAAAGAAACTCCTTGCACCGAGGCAATATTGGCGATACCTTCAAAATCATCCACCTGGAGGGACATATTCTGACAACCGGGTAAAGTTGCAGTGCCGCCATTGCCCGGAATACAAAAAACCTTTTCTACCTTGGGAGATTGCAGCAATTTCCATGCGATCGCCTGTTCCCGACCACCATTACCTACGACTAAAACTTTCACTTGATTTGACCAAAATTATGACAGAACTTGAGATATTATTAAGATTAATTCTAGGTAAATACATAGATTTATACAAGAGAAATTATTTATAATTAACAACCTCTTATTTACGCATCTCCTAATTTATGACTACAAAAAGTAACTTCTATAACCTCACTTCTTGTCAAACACAAAGATTATCCTATTTAGGAAATGTTTAGGAAAAACCCTAGAGAGAGATCCGCACTGGAGTCCGGCTGGGGCGGATATTTAATTCTGATTCTGGCTTGGCAATCAGAGATAGTCCAGTCATTTCTGGTGGCTGGGGCAGTTGGAGCAACTCCAGAATTGTCGGCGCAATGTCGGCCAACTTACCATCGGCTCGGAGATTAACTTGGTTGCCATAACCGGGAATTTTTCGCCCTTCCCCTTCCACCAAAATAAACGGCACAGGGTTAGTAGTGTGGGCTGTCCAAGGATTTCCTGCCTCATCTGCCATGTATTCTGCATTGCCATGATCTGCGGTAATTAGGGTGGTTCCCCCCGCTTTGACTACCGCTTCCAGAAGCTGCCCCACACATCGATCGACCGTCTCGATCGCCTGCACACTCGCCTCTATTTTTCCTGTATGTCCCACCATATCTGGGTTAGCATAATTAATCACAATCAGGGAATAAATCCGCTTTTCAATGGCAGCAATCACCCCAGTAGTCACCTCCGCAGCAGACATGGCAGGAGCTTTGTCATAGGTAGTCACCATGGGACTCTGCACCATGTGGCGGTCTTCTCCGGGCAGGGGCGTTTCTAGACCCCCGTTGAAAAAGTAGGTGACGTGGGCATATTTTTCGGTTTCCGCTGTCCGCAACTGTTTTAAGCCGTGGTTGGCAATGACTTCACCAAGGCTGTTGGTTAAATCTTGGGGCAGGAAGGCGACGGCGATAGGCAAACTAGGGTCGTACTGGGTGAAGGTGGCAAAATGGAGGGGCTGAATCTGCTCCCTAGGGAATCCAGAAAAGTTTGGATCCATGAAGGCTTGGGTGAGTTCTCTGGCTCGATCGGGACGGAAGTTAAAAAATATGACTCCATCACTTGCTGTCACTGCCCCCGGTGCTAGACGTTTCGGGAGAATAAATTCATCTGTTAAGTCTGACCTATAGCAATTAGTTACATAATCTTGAGCAGACAAGCCCAGATTTTCTACATCTTCTAATTCTTTTGTCATCACCTCGTAGGCTAACTGCACCCGATCCCAGCGATGATCCCGATCCATAGCGTAGTAGCGACCACTCACGGTAACTATCTTCCCGACCCCAACTTTTTGGATATGGGCTTCAATGGTACGCACTGCTTCAATTCCTGCCCTGGGATCCGTGTCTCGACCATCGGTAATTACGTGCAGGCAAACTTCTCTAATCCCCTGCAATTTTGCTAAATCGATTAAACCCAACAAATGAGATAGGTGGGAATGGACTCCCCCGTTGGAACATAACCCCATCAGATGAAGCTTGCTATCTGCTGCTTTCACTTTTTGGCAGACCTGCACTAGGGCTGGATTTTCGAGGATTGTGCCATCTTCTACGGCATCAGAAATTCTTACCAGTTCTTGGGGAACTACTCTGCCTGCCCCAATGTTCAAGTGTCCGACTTCGGAGTTGCCCATCTGTCCTTCTGGAAGACCCACCGCCTTCCCTGATGCTTGGATTAAGGTACTGGGATAAGCCTGAGTGAGGCTGCTCATTACTGGAGTTTTGGCAAGGGCGATCGCATTTGCCTGACTTTGTTCACGATAGCCCCATCCATCAAGAATCACCAAGACTACCGGAGATATGGGTGCTTGCACCATAGAATTTCTGCCTTTGCTTAATTGTAATTAAGGAATATTACGAGAATCATACCACTGAAATTTATCTATCCCAAAACTATCTCCAGCTCATCCTCTCGCAGGTGCGCCCGGAGCCTTTCTGGAAATTTTACTTGAATAGGAAAGTTGGCGCTCACGGGTCTGCCTTGCCACTCAGTAACTACAGCAATAATTTCCCCCTCTTGTCCCTTGAGATCGAAGCCTTCTCCCTTGTGGGCGGGGTGATGATAGATAATAACAGACTGAGTGACACGGATTCGATCGCCAACCTTCATGATTTTAAGTCTTAAATTTTAAGTTTTAGATAACAGTTTCAATTAAATAATCAAAAATTCACCTGCGTTCATGAAATCGTGTTCAGGAAAAAGTTGATTGAATAATAAATTGTTTTTATCTTCTCACAAAATTGTCCCAGTGCTAGGTAAATTTATGGCTAGGGATCAAGATTGTACCCCGGCAACTAATCAACAACTAATAGCTTGGGAGAGGTCAGCCAAAACAGTTGGCTCTGGGCGATCGCCTCCCCTGTAGTGGGTAAATGTAGACCAATAATACCTGCTTTTTTCAGCAAAATTGCCCCATTTATTTGCCCATACAATAATAATTCTGCCCAATTTCCTAAATCTGGCTCATGCCCGATCGCTATGACCCTAGTATCTGAATTTTTCCCCAAGGACTGAGGAGAAGATTCATTATCTGGTTGATTATTTGGTTGATGATAAGAAAATAACCAAGTTAAAAATTCTGGTAAATTACCCTCTGGTGCTAGGTGGTCGGAAATTTCTAGGGGGGAATTGGGATATTGAGCCCGGAGGATGGCCGCAGTTTGTTGCGCCCTGACTAGGGGACTGGTGACAATGAGATCAAAACTTAAATTTAATGTTTGTAACTGTTGGACAACCCGTTGAGTTTTTTTGATCCCCACATCGGTGAGGGGTCGATCGCCATCTTCTGGGTACATACCTCGCTCGATCGCTATTCCATGGCGCATCAAGTATAGTTTCATAAATTCCCCCTCTAGTCTTAAAATATTAATAATTTTATTCGCCTATTTGTTATTAAGGAATTTAGAAAATGCTCTCGACTAAACCCATCGCTGTTAAAGGCTGGCTTAATATTACCAATATCAACGATGGAGTCTTAAAATTAGTTGGCTGGTTAATCTCCCCGGTCGATCGACCCCTTACTGATATTGAGATCAAAGTTGGCGGTCACAAAATCACATCTTTTAGTTTAGAAAAAAATCTTCCCAGTCCCAAATTACAAGAAGCATTTCCCCACATTCCCGAAGCAAAAAATGCCAGATTTCGGATCAAAATTCCCCTACATACCCTCACCACTCCAGAACTCAAAGATGCCCTCATCGAAGTCATCCCCAAATTAGGCACAGAAGACGGTCAATCTCTATTCATGATCGTCAATCCCACCCTACCCCTACCCAAAACTGAATACATGGACACGATCGGCGGGACTTTCTTGCCTGTAGGCTTAGAATTTCTCTCCTATCTGATCCAATACGCCGACCTCAAACCGACGGATCACGTCCTTGATATTGGCTGTGGAGTTGGTCGCCTTGCCTACGTTCTTGCTTATTACCTAAACCCCACCGCTCGCTACGAAGGTTTTGATATTATTAACGACCTCATTCAGTGGACTCAAGCCAATATTACTCCCCAATTTCCTAACTTTCAATTTCAAAAAGTCAATATTCACAATAAATGGTACAACCCAGACGGAGACGTGGAAGCCAAGGATTTTATATTTCCCTACCCTGAGGCTAGCTTTGATGTCATCTTTCTCACTTCTGTATTCACCCATGTCCGGGGCTATGAAATTTCCCACTATTTTGATGAGATCAAGCGAGTCCTGAAACCGGGAGGACGCTGTTTATTTACTTGTTTTTTAGTTAACAATGAAACTCAAGAACTCATCAACTCTGGCAAAAGTACTCTAGAGCTAGTCCATAACCTTGGTGACTGTATTACCAATAACCCCGAAAAGCCAGAAAATGCCACCGGATTTCCAGAATCAGTCGTTGGATCTTTGATTGGCGATCGAGGCTTTTCTCTCCTCAGTAAACACTACGGTTCTTGGTGTGGGCGCCGGGATTTTACTACCTACCAAGACATGCTCGTAATTCTCAAACCCAACTTTTTCCAAAAAGCCTTCCGCAAAGTTAATTACCTCTGGGATAACTTTCAAAATAAATAAGTCCTTCTCACCTTGCCAGAGCTAAGATCAAGTCCGGTTAGGGAGGTAGGGGCGCAAGGCTTGCGCCCAAAAGATTTAAGCTAGAGTAATCCAGTATTAGTACCTTGCTTACCAGTAGCTAATTCCACTTTCACAATCTTTCCGCCCATTTTCATGATGCGTTGTTGCTCTTTAAACCAATTATCGTAGGGAACTAACTTGGTAAAGTAAGTATTTTGTAATTCTCTTTGGGTTCTAATTCTGGTCTGGCTAGGGACACAGGCTGTAATCTTAAACATTCTCATGGACTGAATTCTCCTAAATGTACAGTCAAAATTCTGTATTTGAAAAATATTATGTATTTTTGGATTTCTTGGGAGTTTTGTCAGGAGTATTTGGGAAGCTATTTCAGTCTGGGAGTCCAGTCCAAGCCCTAGTTTATCGAAACTCTATCTAGATAAAGATTGTCTGCAATAACCTAAAACTCAATACCTAACTACCCAGACCAAAACTATTTACAAAGATACTTCTAGACTTAGCTCAAGCCAGAGGAGATGTAATCGAAGTATACGCCCATTTCCTTACCAGCATCAGCACCAACTAGGCTACCAGTTACTTCCTTCATAGCTTGAATAGCTTGAACAGTAGAAGTAATAGGCACACCCAAGGAGTTGTAGGTTTCTTTTAAGCCATTGAGAACCCGCTCATCAAGGATGGAAGGATCGCCAGCTAGCATAGCGTAGGTAGAGTAACGGAGGTAGTAGTCCAAATCACGAATGCAAGCAGCATAGCGACGGGTGGTGTACATATTGCCACCGGGACGGGTAACATCAGAGTACAAAAGGGACTTAGCTACAGCTTCTTTGACGATCGTAGCGGCATTAGCGCTGATGGTGGAAGCAGCACGAACCCGAAGTTCGCCAGTTTTGAAGTAGCCTTTGAGCTTTTCGAGAGCTGCTGTGTCTAGGTACTTGCCTTGGACATCAGAAGAGTTGATAACTGCGGTAATTGCGTCTTGCATAATTTATTTCCTGAGTTGAATTATTAATTGTGATTGGGAATAACAAAAGAAAAACTTGATGGTAATTGCTTACTTTTGCAGTTCTTACTGGAGACCACCGATCACATAATCAAAGTAGGAGCCAGCTTCAGCCGCATCTTCACCAGACAACAGGGATGTAGAAGCGTTCTTGAGCGCCCGGACACCTTCTGCCACACCTTCAATAGGAGTACCTAGGGACTTGTACATCTCCCGGACTCCAACTAGACCGATTTCTTCGATCGGGGTGACATCACCAGCAACAATCCCGTAGGTGACTAGACGGAGGTAGTAGTCTAGATCCCGGAGGCAGGTCGCAGTCATTTCTTCACCGTAGGCATTACCACCGGGGGAAACAACATCAGGACGTTTTTGGAACAACTGATTACCAGCTTGCTTGACAAGACGTTCGCGAGAATCAGAAATAACTTGGGCAATTCTTAAGCGTTGTTCTCCAGAAGAAACAAAGCCTTTGATACGGTCTAGTTCGCCGGGGCTGAGGTAACGGGCTTCAGCATCAGCATTCACGATCGACTTCGTGACGATACTCATGTATAAGATTCCTCCAAGAAGTAGTAATCATTTTTATTATTAGAAAGTGATCCCAGCCTGCCCCCATAGACTCTCATCTCAAGAAGCAGCAAAGACATCACTCACGGAAACTATTTTCTAGTATCTTGCCCCTTTCCTAAATCTATTCGTAATATTTCTTAATGGGAAACCTCATAATCACAGGGCAATTACATGACAACTACATGATGATTACATTTAACGATCGCCGGACGATTTTTTCACCGATTTTTGCTGTCTCCTTTTTTGCTGTGATTATGAGCTATGATAGGCAGTTGGGACTAACCCCTAACCTAGCTCCCGTCATAGTAAAATTTAGTTAGTAAACCTAGTTAGTAAATTGTTTAGTAAAATTTAATCAGTAAAATTTATTATTTAGAACTAATTCAGCCAAGCTAATCCTAAAATTTGCTTTGAACCGCAGTCCCTAGGGGTTGAAGCTACATACTGGGTCACGTGCATTCGCAACGACAGGAGGCTCCGTCACCAAAATATAAATTATTAGGATTAAGTAAAAAACTATACGCATGGTCAGCCAGAAAATACCCGTAAAACAAGTAACTACTAAAGCAATTACCCAAGATATTGGTTTTACCCTAGAGGACTTTGCAGCTCTTCTAGATAAGTATGACTATCACTTCAGCCCCGGCGATATTGTCCCTGGTAAAGTTTTTAGCCTCGAGCCTAGGGGAGCTTTAATCGATATTGGAGCGAAAACCGCCGCTTTTATTCCCATTCAGGAAATGTCTATCAACCGGGTAGACAACCCCGAAGAAATATTACAATCGAACGAGACTAGAGAATTTTTTATTCTGACCGACGAAAACGAAGATGGGCAGCTTACTCTGTCTATTCGCCGGATTGAATATATGCGGGCATGGGAACGGGTACGGCAGTTGCAAACAGAAGATGCTACGGTCAGGTCTCTGGTATTTGCCACCAATCGGGGCGGAGCCTTAGTAAGGATCGAAGGACTACGGGGCTTTATTCCCGGCTCCCACATCAGCACTCGCAAACCCAAGGAAGACTTAACAGGGGAAGAGTTACCCCTAAAATTTTTAGAAGTAAATGAAGACCGCAATCGCCTTGTCCTCAGCCACCGTCGAGCTTTGGTAGAGCGGAAAATGAATCGTCTGGAAGTAGGGGAAGTAGTAATTGGTTCTGTGCGGGGCATTAAACCCTACGGCGCATTTATCGATATTGGTGGAGTTAGTGGTCTATTGCACATTTCGGAAATTTCCCATGACCACATTGATACGCCCCACAGTGTCTTTGATGTCAATCATGAAGTCAAGGTGATGATTATTGATCTAGATGCTGAACGGGGGCGAATTTCTTTGTCTACAAAGCAGTTGGAGCCGGAACCCGGAGATATGATTAATAATCGGGAGTTGGTCTACGCAATGGCCGAAGAAATGGCTGCGAAGTATCGAGAAAAGCTCCGGGAAAAATCTCAAGGACAACCAGACGTGATGGTTTTGGAAGTTTCTCCAGAGGAACCTCTAAGTGATGATTATGAAGTACCAGAGGATTTAGATGACTTCCTCGGAGCAGCAGATAATTAATTCTGAATCTGGCAAATCTGGCGAATCTAAATACATCAAGGCATCTACCAAGGCAACTAAATAATGCAACCGAAAGTAATTATTCATGGGGGGGCGGGTAACTCTGTCCAAGATAAGGGCGGCTTAGTTCCGGTGCGAGAGGCTCTGGGCAAAATTGTCCATATAGTATCTATGGAATTGTTGGCGGGAATGTCTGCGATCGAGGCGGTGGTCTTAGGGTGTCATTACCTCGAAGATGAACCCCGATTTAATGCGGGGACTGGTTCGGTATTGCAAGCCGATGGACAAATTCGCATGAGTGCGGCGCTGATGGATGGAGTGAAGCAGCGTTTTAGTGGGGTGATTAATGTCTCACGAGTACAACATCCCATTGATTTGGCACAGTTTTTGCAAGATCACAGCGATCGCATCCTCTCCGATTATGGGGCAGTGGAACTGGCTAGGGAGTTGCAGGTTCCTCTCTATAATCCCCTGACTACTACTCGTTTGCATGAATGGATAGCAGAACGGGATCAAGGCTTTAGGTCGGCTATGGCGGGGGTAGTGGCGAATAACCCTGAGGCGGGACGGGGGACGATCGGGGTGGTAGTCCTCGATCGAGAAGGTAGGATTGCTGTAGGAACTTCCACCGGGGGCAAGGGCTTTGAGCGGATTGGGCGGGTAAGTGATTCGGCAACTCCGGCGGGTAACTATGCCAACTCTCTGGCGGCGGTTAGCTGTACAGGTATTGGGGAAGATATTCTTGAAGAGTGTCTAGCAGCGAAAATTGTAATCCGAGTGAGTGATGGCTTTTCCCTAGAGTCTGCCTTGGAGAAATCCTTTACGGAGGCAAAAAATAATCAACGGGATTTTGGGGCGATCGCCCTTGATGCTCAGGGAGGAATTGGCTGGGGTAAAAGTAGTCAAGTCTTATTTGCTGCCTATCATGACGGTGAAAAAAGTGGTGACACCTTAGATTTACCTATAGAAACAACTACAGGCTATATTGCTTAAGACAACAACTCCCAGAGTCGGGGATCGAGGTAGTTGATTTTGGCAAAGGGACTGAGGGCGGCGAGTACCTGCTGTCCATAGCTGCGATGGTTAACTCGACTATCGAGCATGGCAACAACTCCCTGATGACGACGGGCGGGGGCGATCGCACTTTGGAGTTCTCGCAGAGCCGTGGGTAGAAGATAGAGCCGAAACCAGTCTAGGCGCTGTTGTTTGTAGTAGGCAACTTGACCCGCCACAAGGGGATTTTCGAGGGATGGAATCGGCAATGTGGCAATAATTAGCAGCTTGGGGGGAGGAAACTGATGGTGAAACTGTCGCCAAAACTGCCAGCCTGTCACCAAAATCGGGGCTGGGTTTGGGGCAATCACTTCCATCTGGACTCTAGAGCCAAATTCCCCCGCCATCACCGCCGCCATCTGCTGTTTTAAGGGGCTATCTTCCACCAAAATCACGATGAACCCTGTATCACTACGACTAATGGTTAATAAATCCATTACCTGCTGTTCGAGGGCAGCTTGGAATTGAGGCGTGTTGGGCAGGGGCAGGCGATCGGGTAGGTAGAGTTGGATCAGCTCCGTTTGGGGGTCTGGGGGAAATTTCAAACAAGTTAGACCACCTAGGCCCACATTCTGACGATAGGCTGTCGCTTCTACTTCCAAATCCATCGCCCTGCCCATGAAAACTACGGGTTGCTGTTGCCAAACCTTGCTCAAACTGGTTGCCACTTCTGCTGGAGTGCTATGCAAAGTAAAATAGCCCTGCTGTCGATCGACCCCCGCCCAGAGAATTTGTCCCTGCTGTCCAGATTGTTGAGAAAATTGCCCCAGATTGCTGGCTAAGAACTCAAGTTTATTCGTAGGTTCATTTGTAGGTTTATCTAGGAGTTTATCTACATTATCTGCAAAATCATCTACAGGTTTATCTACAAAATTATCTGCAAGTTTACTCCCCAGATTATGAATAAGTTCTTGTTCTGAGATGTCTAATAAACAACAGCCGTAGGGATTGAGGGGGCGATCAAAAAAACTTTTAGTTAACTTGATTTTGACATCTCGAATTATTTCTCTTTGCTGGGGATAGTGGGCAATTAACTGATCCCATGCTCCCGGCAGCATTGTTTGGGTTAAGCACTCCCTTGCCCAAGGCTCCAAATCATCTGCCCCATCAATCAAAGTAGGAATCCCCGGTGGAAAATTAGTCTCTGGATTAACTTCTGGATTAGCTTCTAGATTAGTAATCATACTTAAGCGATCGCTCAACCAGTCTTGAGGACTCGTAATTAAGATTCCAGTAAAATCAAAGGGGACTCGATCGCTCACCACCACCTCTCGATTAGTTCCCAAGGCTGCCTGTAATTGGGGGATGACTTTTTCGACCCAAGACTCCTGCCAAAAAGGAGGAATTACCAACACCACTGCCCCCTGCCAGAGAAGCGCCGGAGTTAGATAGCTCAGGGCATACACAGGGGTTGAAGTACTAGTTTGCATGAGAGCCGATCGACCCAACCGCAAAGCCCGGGCCACCAGCCGTGCCATAGTCAAGTGATGAGGCCAGCTATAATCGCCCTGTTGCCGCAGGTAAGCTCGGAGGGAAGTATGCACTTGGGATTCAATTAGGGGAGGCATAGGGGGGAAGAGGAGGTAAAGAAGGTACAGGGAGGTACAGATAGGGTAGGGTAGGGGCGCAAGGCTTTGCGCCCTCAATAGGAAGAGGAGGTAAAAAAGTACGGGAGAAAAGCTAGAGTTTAGTTATCCTCATAGGTATCCTAAAATTGGAACCATAATTACTAGTATACTTGGCGGTTCAGGAATGTTTCGCTGGATGACTGGTTAAACAATATCTAAATCAACTCGATCGAATTACTAGGCAATTACATCTCCCATTTCTGCCCTATCATCCCAAGGAACTGCCAGAGATTGTTCTCGAAACCCACAAGATAATCGTTGTTTGTAACTAACCTAGTTTTCTCTTTTGGTAAACTTTATGGTGACTAAAACCTCTGAACTAGTTGTAAATTGGGTAGCCCTGCCCAATGATTTTATATTGCCGGATGATCCCGTAGATAATATTCAACAGCCCCATCTTGCCTCTGCCCTCACTGAGGCCCTAGGGACAGCCGGACGTATTCAGCCAGAGATGATTATTGCTACCGACTTTGGATTGGTGGCGATGGTAAATCAAGAGACTGTGATCAAAGCCCCTGACTGGTTGTATATTCCCCATGTATTCCCTGTCCCCAATGCTGGCAATCGTCGCAGCTATACTCCCAATCTCCAAGGAGATCCGGTAGCCGTGGTGATGGAATTTCTCTCAGAAACTGAAGGGAGCGAATATTCTGTGCGCTCTAGTCCCCCCTACGGCAAAATGTATTTTTATGAAACGATCCTCCAAGTTCCTACCTATATAATTTTTGATCCCCTACAACTGACCCTAGAAGTTCGTTTCCTCCGGGATGGGAAGTATATTTTGCAAACTCCCAACGCCGAAGATCGGTATTGGGTTCCAGAGCTTGGCTTATTTTTGGGACTATGGCACGGGACAAGATTGGGAATTACTATGCACTGGTTGCGCTGGTGGGATGAAGTGGGGAATTTATTGCTCTGGGGAATTGAACAGGCAGAGGTAGAAAGACAAAGGGCTAAGGAGGCGATCGATCAACTCCAAATCCTCCAAGCAAAAATGCGAGAACTGGGGATTAATCCCGACTAATATACCTACTGGGATAAGACAATTTATTTGATGTATGCAAATTTCAATTATTAACTCCCTAAATTCTCCTAGTTTTCCACAGCTAAGTGCGCCAGCCCTCGCCCATGAAGTTCAAGTAGCTGGAGATATAGCGGGGACTTGGCACGTGGAGCCAAATCATAATCCCAAATCTGGAGAACCAGCCCTGATCTGGGTAGCTCTAACGAAACAAGGAGGGAAAATTGTCCCCCTAAGTACAGCGAACTGCCAGATGGATATCTACCGCCAGCCCCAAACTGCTGCTGATGCCCCGATCGCCTCCCCAAACCTGAAGGCAATTAATATCGAAACCTATCAAGGAATCCCCAGCGCCGAAGTAGTTTTCCCCCAAGCAGGGCTTTATACCGCAAAGCTCAACTGTACCCCCAAAAATCCGGCAGATTTTAGCCCGTTGCAAATGGAGTACAACATCACCGTTGCGGCGGGAACTCAACCCCCGTCTACTCCTGTCGCCATGCCAGAGCCAGTCACTTCCCCCATGGCTTCCCCAGTAAATACCGGAGCATCTAACCCAGCTTTTCCTAGTCCCATTTTGATAGTTAGTTTCGGGGGAATTATCCTTGTGGGGTTATTAATGGGATTCGTGACTTTTCGCCGTCAAAAGCATTAGAGTCAAAATCGTTAGAGAGATGAATGGAACTATGACTAAATCTATTATCGAAGAAAGTTTTGCAGTGATTGATGCCGAGGTTGGCAACCATGATTTTTCCCCGGCGGAGTACGCGATCGTGCGCCGAATTATTCATAGCACCGCCGATTTTGAATTTACCCATTTAACTCAGTTTAGTCCCGGAGCGATCGAGGCAGGAATCTCTGCCCTCCGTCATAAAACCCCGATTATTACGGATGTGGGGATGGTGAAACAGGGGATCATGGGCATGGTCGATCGAACATTAGGGAATCCAGTGATCTCGGCGGTGGAGCAAGCCACAACGGCTAACCCCGGACAAACTCGCACGGAAACCGGATTGCTGAAATGCTGGGAACAATACCCAGAAGCTATCTATGT
>Ga0335395_10001231_pt1 | contig 16233 bp, 8 predicted proteins | sample MAT02_FD_205744 | JGI IMG/M metagenome (GOLD analysis project Ga0335395, IMG submission 205744) | Freshwater microbial communities from Lake Fryxell liftoff mats and glacier meltwater in Antarctica - MAT-02 (spades assembly) (version 2) ...
TCATGAAACCATTGATATTACTTGGTTTCATGGATAATATTGGAGGCGAATAAATTCGCACGAGTCGGATTTCCCCCGCGCTCTTAAGAGACGCGGCTCCCATCCTTCCCGCTATCCCCTGGTGGGACTTCTACTAAAAAAGTTAAAAAAAATCCCTTCCAAAATCCTCCACCTTATGAAAAGCTGGTTGGTGATTTATCAGGTGCGTATTCTCGCAGGATAAATATACAGCATCGGTTGGTATATGAAGTCATCGAATCCGAACAATTAGTCAAGATAATTCGGATGTGGACGCATTACGAGTAAGTTTTAGGTAGTTGATGACAAGATTTAATTTTGGGGTTAACCCGAACTTGATATTAATTGTGGTTGACTCTTAAATAATTGCCCTTTATTCACCATTATTTATCCTTGGATCTCGGATGTTGCTGTTCTGAGCATGAAGTTCCGAGTTCAAAGGTCGAAGTTCCGAGTTCAGAGGTCGAAGTGCCGAGTTCAGAGGTTAAAGTTCCGAGTTCAAAGGTCGAAGTGCCGAGTTCAGAGGTTGAAATTCCGAGTTCAAAGGTCGAACTTCCGAGTTCAGAGGTCAAAGTTCCAAGTTCAGAGGTCGAACTTCCGAGTTCTGAAGGTGAAAACTGGAGTTCTGAGCCGAATGGCACTAAGAAAAGCCCAAAGGCTTGTGTCGCCTTATTCGCAGCCTCCAGACTGAGGCGATCGCCATAGGGAATCAAAGGGTTATGCGGGGTTTGGTGGTGAGGGCTGGGTTAGTCGTCATCCTGACAATTATTGTTCAACTCGCGTATGCGGCGTATGTTCTCTGGCTTCACCGTTAAGAGCGTTAAAACCCTAGACAGCTTTAATGGCTGCTAGGGCTATGGGGAACAGCAGAATTGTGATATAGCGCTTCTGAGTTGAGTGAGGTACAAGAACCCCACCCCCAACCCCCTCCCCGCAAGCGATGAGGGGGCTATGATGTACGTCATCTGATTAGGAAACGCTATATTACGTTAATAAATGTTCTGACGTGACATTTAGCTGTAGCAAACTGCTAATCAGCCAAAATTGTCACCTGAACCAATATTTTTTAGCTCTCAACAAAATTACCTGCTTTCTTAACTGCTTCCTTTAACTCTTCAAAGGTAATACTACCGTCTTCGTCTGAATCATACCGTACTAGTAACTCCTGGGGGCTACTGGTATTTGTTTCTGATGAGATGATTGCACTTAAGCCAGGACTTAAAAAAAGCTCATTAATGGACACTTTGCCGTTTTGATCGCGATCTAAGTTATTAAAAAGAGATTGAAGGTCTTGCTCGGTTGCCATAAGTTTCTATCTGAATTGATTTTTCAATTTAATATCTCATTAATCTCTCAAAATTAAACAAACTTATATCCTTAGACGTAGAAACGGGTATCGCTGGGGCTTAGATCAGGTTTAGGCTGTGATGCAGGGTCTACAGTTGGGGCAATGAAAATCAATCGGCACGTCGAGCTAAAGTTATAACTCAACAAAAGATACAGCTAATTTTTAGTCATGGCTTGGAAAATGACCGCGATCGCTCCGATGGGCTACGCCTACGCCCTTCACTCACCATCATTCACCCTTGGATCTCGGAGTTCCGAGTTCAAAGGTCGAAGTTCCGAGTTCAGAGGTTGAAGTTCCGAGTTCAGAGGTTGAAGTTCCGAGTTCAGAGGTCGAAGTTCCGAGTTTAGAGGTCGAAGTTCTGAGTTTAGAGGTCGAAGTTCTGAGTTCAGGGGTCGAAGTTCTGAGTTCAAAGATCGAACTTCCGAGTTCTGAAGGTAAAAAGTGGAGTTCTGAGCCTGAATGGTGGAGATAATAAGTACAGACCATTGTAGGGGCACGGCATTGCCGTGCCCCTACCCACGTTCTTTACTCCAAACATATTTACGGCAGACTTCACAAGCGGCTTTTGCTTCCTCTGTTTGCGGATTGGTGAAGATGGGATGGTAGCGCAACCTGTCGCAACAGACTTGCAACCATGCACGCCAACCACCCCGCCACAACCTTACTGTGCCGTCACCACCGCCACTGACAATGGTCTGCCCATCGGCGCTGATGGCGACAGAATTGACATTACTCTGATGACCACGCAATGGTTCAGCTAAGGGAATACCTTGGCGGTTCCACAACCGTACTGTGCCGTCACCACCGCCACTGACAACGGTCTGCCCATCAGCGCTGATGGCGACAGAATTGACATTACCCTGATGACCACGCAATGGTTCGGCTAAGGAAAGACTTTGGTAGTTGCACAACCGCACCGTGCCGTCATTACTGCCACTGACAATTGTCTGCCCATTGGCGCTGATGGCAACAGAAGAGACATAATCCTCATGACCAGGCAAAGGTTCAGCTAAAGTCAGACCTTGGTGGTTCCACAACCTCACTGTGCGGTCATTACCGCCACTAACAATCGTCTGCCCATCGGCGCTGATGGCGACAGAATAGACCCAACCCTGATGACCACGCAATGGTTCGGCTAAGGGAATACCTTGGCGGTTCCACAACCGCACTGTGCCGTCTTTACCACCACTGACAATCGTCTGCCCATCAGCGCTGATGGCGACAGAATTGACATTACTCTGATGACCACGCAATGGTTCAGCTAAGGGAATACCTTGGCGGTTCCACAACCGCACTGTGCGGTCATTACCACCACTGACAATCGTCTGCCCATCAGCGCTAATGGCGACAGAATAGACCCAACCCTTATGACCACGCAATGGTTCGGATAAGGGAATACCTTGACGGTTCCACAACCGCACTGTGCCGTCTTTACCACCACTGACAATCGTCTGCCCATCGGCGCTAATGGCGACAGAATTGACATTACTCTGATGACCACGCAATGGTTCGGATAAGGGAATACCTTGGCGGTTCCACAACCGCACCGTGCCATCACTACCACCACTGACAATCGTCTGCCCATCGGCGCTGATAGCGACAGAATAGACATAATCTTCATGACCAGGCAATGGTTCAGCTAAGGGAAAACCTTGGCGGTTCCACAACCTCACTGTGCGGTCATTACCGCCACTAACAATCGTCTGCCCATCGGCGCTGATAGCGACAGAAGAGACATAATCCTCATGACCAAGCAATGGTTCAGCTAGGGGAAAACCTTGGCGGTTCCACAACCTCACTGTGCGGTCATTACCGCCACTAACAATCGTCTGCCCATCGGCGCTGATGGCGACAGAATAGACCCAACCCTGATGACCACGCAATGGTTCGGCTAAGGGAAGACCTTGGCGGTTCCACAACCGCACCGTGCCGTCATCACTGCCACTGACAATCGTCTGCCCATTGGCGCTGGTGGCGACAGAAGAGACATAATCCTCATGACCACGCAATGGTTCAGCTAAGGGAAGACCTTGGCGGTTCCATAACCGCACCGTGCGGTCACGGCTACCACTGACAATCGTCTGCCCATCGGTGCTGATGGCGACAGAAGAGACATTCCCCTGATGACCACGCAATGGTTCAGCTAAGGGAAGACCTTGGCGGTTCCACAACCGCACTGTGCCGTCATCACCGCCACTGACAATGGTCTGCCCATCGGCGCTGATGGCGACAGAAGAGACATTCCCCTGATGACCACGCAAAGGTTCAGTTGAGGGCAGACCTTGCAGGTTCCACAACTGCACTGTGCCGTCACTACCGCCACTGACAATGGTCTGCCCATCGGCGCTGATGGCGACAGACTTAACATAACCCTCATGACCATAGAAAGGAATGGAGACTCTTGCTTTATTCATCGCCCGATTCAAACTGTGCTGAACTGGTGCGAGAATCTGCTGGGGTAGTTTCTCTTGATTCTCACCCATAGCTTGAATTGCCAAAATTAGACTATCTAGGGGTTGGACTGTCAATAAATTTTCTACCCTAGCGGCTTTCTCTCGCAAGCGGGATTCAGTAAGCGCTCTTTCCAGTTCGGCAATGCGGTCTTTTTCGTGGGCGTCGCTGCGCTGGTAAAAATCCTCATCTTCTTGGGGTGATTGCAAATTGGGCTGCAATTGTTGCCAGCTATCCCTCACTTCCGCCAGCAATCCCCCTTGCATTAAATATTTGTCATCCTGGCTTTTGTTCAACCATTCCCGCCGGGTATCTGCTAATCTGTCGCTCAACCGCCGCAAGTCTCGGTCTTGTTGTCGCCACTGGGCAAACTGCTGCCAACTTTCAATTAAAGCTTCATGGGCTAAATCAATCCAGGCTTCTCCCTTTTCATCTTTCCCAGTGACTAACAAGCGTCCCTTAACTAATCCCGCTTCACCATCTAGCAATTTACTGAGTTGTTGCCGTTGCTTGGGGTCATCACCTGCAATATTTAATAGTGTGGCTTTTGGTTGGCGCTGGCGAGTGTCTTTTTCTCCCTCTCCGGTTCGCACTAACCGCACAAAAATCCGCTGAATCCATTCTTTTTCCTGCTGACTGCGTTCTGGGGTTGGGGATTCTTTCTGGTAATTTTGGCAGTGATAAACCTTTTCTGCATGGAGATTCAACGCCCCTGTTAATCCTCCCAACTTTTCATATTCTTCTAGGGTAAGTTGATGTTTTTCTTGATCGCGTTTCTCCCAGAGTTTAGTTAAAGCAAACTCCAACAAAGGCAAGAACCCTGGTTCTTGTTTCACATCTTTGAGAATTTCCGCTAGTAGCTCTGGTAAAACATCATAGCCCTGAAGGTTGGCAGGTTTGATGATTGTGTCCTTTAAATCAACTCCGGTTAAAGGTGGCATAAAAACTGCCTGGGTTTGAATCAGGTGAGTCAGGGAGGGATAATCTAAACAGGGTTCAAGAAAATCCGCTCGCATGGTAATTACAACTGCTAACCGCGAATCGGTAATTTCTACTACCTGAGTCAGCAACTCAATAAATCTCTGCTTTTCTTGCTGACTTGCACCGCCAGTAAATACTTCTTCAAACTGATCCACCACCAGCAAGAATTTTGCTGAACCAGGGAGATTTTCGAGAATTGCAGGTAGACTATTCGGCTCAGTGTAAATCAAATCCTTCAGTTGCTTTTCTTTTTCAGGCTCATCAAAAAACTGTTGAAAAGCTCCGCGCAACTTATTTAAAGGTTCAAATCCTGGTTTAATTGGTTTTAAAATCTGCCACTCATTATCATCTAATTGAGGAATCAAACCCGCCCGCACGACTGAAGATTTACCACTCCCGGAAGCGCCAATGATGGGGACAAATTTAGCCAAGTCGAGTTTTTGTTGAATATGGTTAACTACTTTTTGACGACCAAAAAAGAACTTGGCATGATCCTTGTCAAAAGCTTCTAACCCCCGATAGGGACATTCTTCACTCACCACCTCAGCAGCTACCGGATTTTTAGGCGGATACCAAACCAGAGGAATTGATCTTCCTCCCCCCATGTAAATTGCTTCTTGTCCACTCCCTTTGAGTTCTCGTGAAATGAAGCTCATCAAGTCATTGACATTAATTTCCCCGGTAGCTTCATCAGCTTTATCCTGAGCAAGTCCTTTAAGAATTGCTTTGGTAAAAATCCCGCCTTCTGCATCTTCACGCGCTCTTTCAAAGGCACGAGAGGCTGTAATTAAGCTGTAGTCTTGTTTGCTGTTGAAAACAGAGAAACCAGACTTGATAAAACTCCTCTCCAGAAAAGACCCAGCATAGCAGCAATCTAGCAGTACTACTAAGCTGCTAAGTTGAGATTTACCAATTAAAGTGTTGAGCTTATCAAAGGCGATCGCATTTTGTCCATCTACTTTATTACAATCCGAAGTTGCCAAAAACCCTTCCGGTTCACCTGTGAGGCTGAGTGCTTCAAAGCCATGTCCGGCAAAATAAATCAGTGCCTCGCTACCTTTCGCCTTCTCCAACAGAAATGTTCTCAGTGTTTGACCGAGTTCTTTACCAGTTAACTTTTTATCCGGTGTGACTTGCCAGCGATTTTCACCCTCGATTAGCTTACTCGGTAACGGCTGAACATCAAACCTACCATGTTCACGCAGCAGCTCTGCTATTTTTTCTGCATCGTTGACAGCTTTTGGTAGGTTTGTAAAATTGTCATACTTATCAATGCCAATTACCAGCGCATATCGAGGCATAGCGTCTAACCAGGTATCCGTTTTTACGTAATATTACAAGAGTAACAACCCAAACATTAACTGAGGCTACTAATGTCACAAGTGCAACGCCTGATTGTCAAAGAAGATGATCAAGAGTACGAAATCTATGTGGAATCAAACACAGCCGCAGATGTGCCAGAAGAAGAGGAACCAGGATACCGTGATGGTTTACCCACGGTTAATATCAGAGAATTTCAAAACAAAATTCGTGATTATGCCAAGTTAGCGGTTGGTGCATTCAAGAATTTACCTGACGCTGAGGAGATAACAGTTAAATTTGGCATCAAGCTGGGTGGTAAAACTGGCATTCCCTTTTTAACTGAGGGTTCAGCTGAGAGTAACTTTGAAATTGAGGTTAAGTATAACTTGGCGCAGAAAAAACCGTAACTCTACGCCCTCAACTCACCATCATTCACCTTTGGATCTCGGATGTTGCTGTTCAAAGCTCGAAGTTCCGAGTTCAAAGAGTAAGCGATCGCCTTTGGATCTCGGATGTTGCTGTTCAGAGCTTCAAGTTTCGTGTTCTCATCTCGAAATTTCGTGTTCAGAGGTTGAAGCTTCGAGTTCAGAACTCGGAACGTCGAGAAATTTACTCCAACATCCGAGTTCTGAGCTTCAACATTGCACCTTAGAAGGGCGATCACCGAGTTATTTTCTACAACGCTGCTGCTTGAGGCTTGACTTTCCGAGATTTACGGGCGAATCTTTGCCCCATTTCCTCAACTACTGTTTCTAAACCAGCGCCTTGTCCACTAACTTTGGCATAAGTATACACCTGCAACGCGGCTGCATAGGCTTCACTACCCACCGCTAAAAATGTATCATCCACCAATTCATGGAATTGTGACAGCGACAGCAATACTGGATACAACGCCTCAAACAATTGTACATCCTTCCGCATTTCATCGAGGTCAAACGATCGCGGTAAAAACTCTGGGTTCTGTGTCGCCACTTCTAATGCTTTACTGACAAAGGCGCGGCTTTTATCTCCCATTTTGGGTAAAGCTTTCCGCTCCTCGTTACTTAAATCAATCAAAAATGGTAGCTTTTCTTTAATTGTAGCGATCGCTTGCAACACAGCATCTCTTTCTGATTGCGCTAGTGTTGCACTAATTGGGGCTGTGAACATAAAAATTAGTCTCCAGTATGTGGCTTACTTCTAGAGTTCCCACATATACAACAAAATTACCAAGTTCAAAGCTTCAACAACACGACGTAGGGGCACGGCAATGCCGTGCCCCTACATCGTTATGCCCCTTGAGAAAAATCACACATCGCGCTAGTCTTCATTGACGTAACCGCACGCTGTAACATTAGGCGATGACAAATCAACTTTCTCCGAAAATTCCCTCTTGCACTTGGAGCCGTCCCATCGGTTTAGGCTGGGACAAACCTTATACCGTCCGGTACGCAAGTAATATCGATGATGGCCCTTGGCATGGTATGCCTTTAGGTGGCTTTGGTGCAGGTTGCATCGGTCGTTCTTCACGGGGAGATTTTAACCTGTGGCACATCGATGGCGGTGAGCATACTTTCAAAAATGTCCCTGCTTGTCAATTCAGTGTGTTTGAATCCAATAGCACATCTTCCCAAGCCTACGCCTTATCTACCCAAGCGCCTGACGATCGCACTCTCAAGGCTTGGCAATGGTATCCGACACTTGCAGAGGGGACAGGAAATTATCATGCGCTATATCCACGTAGCTGGTTTGTGTATGAAAATGTATTTCAAGCACAGTTGACTTGTGAGCAGTTTTCACCAGTCTGGGCTGGGAATTATCAAGAAACTAGCTACCCTGTGGCAATATTCCTTTGGAATGCCCACAACCCCACAGATGCACCTATTACTCTTAGCATCATGCTCACTTGGCAAAATATGGTGGGTTGGTTTACAAACGCTCTAAAATCTCCCCAAGTGCGGGTGCGCGATGATGGTAGTCCGGTTTACGAATACCAACCGCGCTGGGGCGAAAGTCAAGGAAACTATAACCAAATAGTTGAAAATACACAACAGTTTGGCTGTGTTTTAGGTCGGGTTGGTAGTGATGAACCTTTGCAAGAAGGTGACGGAACTTGGTGTATTGCGACGCTGAAGCATCCCCAAGTGGAAGTATTTCACCAAACTCGCTGGAATCCTGAAGGAACGGGTGATGAGGTGTGGCAAAGCTTTGCTAAAGATGGTTCTTTGCCTAATTATCTAGATCCGACAGCAACAGAGAATACACAATTAGGGGCTGCGATGGCTACGCCGGCCGCAGGCATCGCACTCCGTTTCACTCTGCAACCAGGCGAAACTCTCGAAATCCCCTTTGTCCTCGCTTGGGATTTGCCCATCACAGAATTTGCCGCCGGAGTTAACTATTACCGCAGATATACAGATTTTTTTGGTAAAAGTGGAAACAACGCCTGGGCGATCGCATCTACTGCGCTACAAGAATATCAAACTTGGCGATCGCAAATTCAAAGTTGGCAACAACCCATTCTCGACCGGGAAGATTTACCCAACTGGTTTAAAATGGCTCTATTTAATGAGCTTTATGACCTTACTAGCGGCGGTACTCTCTGGAGTGCAGCATCAGAACTAGACCCCATCGGTCAGTTTGCGGTGCTAGAGTGCTTAGATTACCGTTGGTATGAAAGTCTAGATGTGCGATTATACGGCTCTTTTGCCCTACTGATGCTGTTTCCAGAACTGGAAAAGTCAGTGATGCGGGCATTTGCGCGGGCGATTCCTGAAGGTGATGATACACCTCGGATAATTGGCTATTACATGACAATTAAGGCTGAAAGCCCGATCGCAGTTCGCAAAGTCGTAGGTGCAACACCCCACGATTTAGGCGCACCCAATGAACACGTTTGGCAGAAAACCAACTACACCAGCTATCAAGACTGCAATTTGTGGAAAGATTTGGGTAGTGATTTTGTCTTGCAAGTATACCGTGATTTTCTGCTCACGGGTGCTGACGATGTAGAATTCTTAGCAGATTGCTGGAATGCGATCGTTCAAACCCTCGACTACCTGAAAACTTTTGACCTTGATGGCGATGGGATTCCCGAAAATTCTGGTGCGCCTGACCAAACCTTTGATGATTGGCGGTTACAGGGTGTCAGCGCCTATTGTGGTGGGTTATGGTTAGCAGCGTTAGAGGCTGCGATCGCAATTAGCGATATTTTATTAACTTACCAAACAGGTGACACAGCATTGGCGGCGCAAAAATCCACTTATGAAGCTTGGTTACAACAATCTCGCCCCATTTATGACGAAAAACTTTGGAATGGGCAATATTACAAACTTGATAGTGAAAGTGGTTCCGATGTGGTGATGGCAGATCAATTGTGCGGACAATTCTACGCTCGTCTGCTGGACTTACCTGATATTGTACCGAGCGATCGCGCTCTCTCTGCCTTAAAAACTGTTTATGATGCGTGCTTTTTGAAATTCTGCAATGGTGAGTTTGGTGCTGCTAATGGTGTTCGTCCTGACGGTTCACCAGAAAACCCCAAAGCTACTCATCCCCTAGAAGTCTGGATAGGGATAAACTTTGGGCTGGCGGCTTTTCTTGTGCAAATGGGAATGAAAGATGAAGCGTTTAGGTTGACGCAAGCTGTGGTGCAGCAAATTTATGACAATGGTCTGCAATTCCGCACCCCTGAAGCTATCACCGCAGCTGGTACTTTCCGCGCTAGCACTTACTTACGGGCAATGGCAATTTGGGGAATTTACTTAGTTATTAATTGATTTGCCATCAAAGCGGTTCTCATTTTGATGCAACACACGCAGAGGCGCACAGCTATCATGCGTGTCAACTCAAGGTGAAAGCCAATCTAGAGCAAGCTTTTATAGCAATACGCTTGGGTTAAAGATTTTCTCTGTGTTCTCTGCGCCTCTGCGGTAGCCTGCGGCAAGCCGCTCTGCGTCTACGTTAAAAAAATTGACTTTGACAAAAAGTTTTAACCTTAACTGAACCGTATTGGTCTTTATAGCGGTTCTCGTTCACGTGAGGTACACCCGTAGGGGCAATTCATGAATTGCCCTTACACATTGCGATATAATTTTGTACCGCATCTGAGTGGGAACCGCTATATCTGAGAAAGCAGAGTCTAGATTTGTGATTTTATTTTCCGAGTGTTTCCGGAAGCAAAGGAAAATTTCAGTAATGGTAAGAGTTGAAGCATTGAGAATTCCAAGCTACTCTATGCTGACTATATCTTTGTTTTAGACCGAGGTATTCTTGTTGAGCAAGGCACTGATCGCGAACTCATAAAAATTGGTAGTTTTTGGTAGCATTTAGCCCAACTGCCACAGCATCCGTAATCTCAACTTTATAAAAGTTTTAAAGATTAAGACACATATAGGACTCCAATTTTATTTTTTATATCCAACTAGGATGCGTTACGCTCCGCTAACACACCCTACAAGACTACTTAAATATTTTAAAAAATAATTTACGATTACTAGAAAAGTTACTGCTGAATAAACTTAACAACATTATGAGTTAGTTAACTTTTTCTCTATTACTAAAATTTCTAATATTTTCCCGGCTTAATCTGCGACATATTTTTTCCTAAAAGCATCTTGCTACAGGTGTTTTAATTATTCTAATGATAATTAAAACCTCGCTATCTTTAATTGCCGCTAACCAATATTTTTTCATAACTAGGCTATCTCTCATTACTAACTGATAATCATAAAAGAATTCATGATCAGTTTACGGTGATTTTATTTAGATACGCTGAAGCTGTATTTATTGATTTACAAGTAATACAAGAATAATAAATATAATTTTCTAATTGAACTTATTAAGAAAATATGTTCAGTGCTATGGCTGCGAACGTTTTTTATTATTTAAATTCTACTATTTTTAGAAGTTGTTTTATATCATAGTTAATGGTAGTATTTTCTAGCGACTCGACAATAATAAAGGTTTTAAATTGAGATTGTATGGGGGGTCAGACCCCTCATGAATTAGCAAAGGAGGACAAAATTAAAAGTTGCACAATCCGCAAGTACGTATCGAAATACATTCAGTAAATTTAACTTAAAAATCTACTAACTTAGTAGATGACATTAACGACAAAAAATAGTATAAATACGAATAGCGTTGTTAAAGCTCAAAGATAAATAAATTTTTCCCACTAATTGAAAAAATATGAAAACTTGCCGGAAAATGCTTAATTAAGCAGTAGTAAGAAATACAGGCGTTTTAACAGATAAAGTTTATTGAATTAGGAGTTGAGAAAGTTTCAGAGGACAAAACTGCATCTACCAAGAGCTACGCCGAGACTTTTGTCCTACCAGTCAGATGAGAAGACAAAAGATAAATTTTTACCTTTCACTTACTAAAGTGAGTGTAGTTTGTAAACCTCAATTGAAACACCAACAATCGCAGAAATTGAACTAGTTTACTTCATCCAAGATAACTAAACACTATGATTAATCAAGACATTGCTGGTATTAGTAGTAACTTAGATACAACAGTCAAGGCTCAACAATTTGACAAAGTAGTTGAAGCAATTATTGCTGGAAAGTACTCCTGGGCATGTGTTTTAATGCTACGTTTTGCTGGTTATAATCCTCTCCATTACATTCCGTACCGTACCTATAATCGATTGCTTAAAGAAAATTCTCAAACCAACAGAGCAAAACAACAGCAAAGTGAAAATCTAAAAATGCTGAAAGATTCAAGGCCTGCTTATCTTGAAGTAGTTGGAAAGCAAAAAACAGAAATCCATAGTGGTAGTTTAGACCAGAGATTGGGACAGCCAATTAACGAACATCAATCAAGGAAATCGCCGTTAAAACCAGAAAGTAGCCAAGATATTTCCTTGGAACGCTGTGGAGTCAATTAAAAACAATTTGGAATCCAGAGATTCTGCCCTAGAGTTGATTGAGTGTCTGAGAGCCTGCTATGCTAATTTAAAATTGTTAGCATGGTAGGTTTTCTATAGCAGTGATTAATTTGATATTTTTTTGCAAAAATCTGCCAAAATGGCAAATATATACTGACGATATTGATAAACTAATAACAACGAAAACTTCAAAAAAAATAGAGGTGATTGGCGGCAAGCAAGTTAATTTTAAAAAATAAAATCAATGATTAGTTCTGACTATGAAATAAATCCAACTGATTACAACAGTAGTCAGGATTTCATGGAGTAAATAACTCCTATATCAAGACCAACGATACAACCGTTGCTACTGGTGGTTCTTTTTCTGAGGAAGTCTCAGCAAAGAGAATTTGGGGAGGTGGATTCCCCCAATCCAAATTTTACATACCTTTCATCGACTGCAGACGATGGGAGTAATGCTTATAAAACTTTCTATCCTGTGGTTGGTGTTGCTTTATTTAAATATTGCAAACGCTTAACACCAATAACAGGAACGGAAACAGAAAAGTGACGGTAAAATCGTTGTCTTGGCTGGTAGAACTAGTAGGTCATACGCTTCTCTTTCGACTATTGTAATCCTAGTCCTCCCAACCTGGATTATCTCTGCTTTCTAAATTATCGATTTATATAGCAACTACTGGAAGTTCAAAACTTGAATAGCTTCCAGTTTTTTATATGTATAGGACTTACGCACAAGTTACAGAATAACGTAGACGCTTCTCTACGAGACGCTACGCGTAGCTTGCTTCCCCGGAGGGGTACGGCTTGCCGCAGGCTACCACAGAGGCGCAGTATTTCGACTCACTTCGACTACGCTCAGTACAAGTCGCTCAATAACCGGACACAGAGAAATGAGAGTTTGAGAGATATTTTGCGTAAGTCCTAATGTAAATAAAAAGTAGGGTGAGCAATTTGCCCACCCTATTTTTTGTAGAGAATGGTTAATCCAAAAATGAATTAAACCTTGGCTAATTCTGGGGTAGGACGCTTGCTGTTGCGAATTGATGTAATAGCCTCAGCATAATCTTTAGCCTTAAATACAGCTGAACCTGCGACAACTGCATTAGCTCCCGCTTCTAAAACTTGCCAGGTATTATTTGCCTTGAGTCCTCCATCCACTTCAATCCAAGGGTCAAGACCGCGTTCATTACACATTTGACGCAGCTTGCGGATTTTGGGTAACACACCAGGGATAAAGCTTTGACCACCAAAACCAGGATTTACGCTCATAATCAGTACTAAATCGCACAAATCTAGAACGTATTCAATTAGCTCTAGAGGGCTACCAGGATTAAGTACAACTCCAGCTTTCTTACCAAGCTCTTTAATTTGCCCCAAGGTGCGGTGCAGGTGTGGAGAAGCATTATGCTCACAGTGTACGGAGATAATATCAGCACCCGCCTTAGCAAATCCCTCTACATACTTTTCTGGCTCCACAATCATCAAGTGGACATCCAGTGGCTTGGTCGTAACCGGACGAATCGCCTCCACAATCAGAGGGCCTATCGTAATATTAGGTACAAAACGACCGTCCATGACATCAACATGAATCCAATCCGCTCCAGCCGCATCTATGGCGCGAATTTCGTCACCTAGACGACTAAAATCGGCTGATAAAATAGATGGAGCAATTACAATGGGCTTTTGAGATAGGTTTTGGGTCATGGCTAGTGGGTTTTTAAGCGTCCTCGTCTGTAAGCATTGTAACAAAACATTGAGCAAGACTCATAATTTTGATCCCGGCTTTTTTGGGGAGTGGAGAAGAAGCAAGGGAGCAGGGAGCAGGGGGAAAATATCTAATGCCATGCCAATGACCAATACTTCGACTTCGCTCAGTACAAGTGACCAATGACAAATAACAAATGACTAAAAAACTAACTTGGATAATTTGGGGATTAGGTGCTTCTTGTCTGAGTGCGCCGGTAATTGCTTCGGCTTTAGAATCTGCTCTAGGAACTAATGGCATTGATGCTTTGAGGCTACACCAAGCTCCTTATAATTTAATCGGTCGTAAGATTGCTATTGGTCAAGTGGAAATTGGTCGGCCCGGAATGCTTGGGTGGGATAAGGCGGTGTCTAAAAATCGCGCCATATCTTTAGCGGCGGTGTTCTTACGCAATGGGCCAGCTAAATCAAATAGTGGTGTTGACCCGCACGCTTACAATGTCGCTGGTATGATGGTCAGTCAAGACAAAGCTTTGCCGGGAGTTGCTCCGGGAGCGCGACTGTATTCCTCTGCGGTGGGTTCCACTAAAAATATGGGTCAGCCAGAAGAGTGTTTATCAGCCCAGCACATCGCGCTACAAAATGGTGGAGATGTCCGTGCCATTAACTTTAGCTTTGGTGAACCTCTGAGCCGCGATCCTAGACCAGAGGCTACTTTAGACGGCAATGCTTTGCTAACTTTATGTGTTGACTGGTCTAGTCGGGTTCATGATGTTTTGTATGCGATCGCAGGCAATCAAGGTAAGGGCGGTATTCCTATTCCTACAGATAATTTTAACGGAATAAACGTGGCTTTTTCATCCCGCCGAGGGGGAGTTTTTAACAAAGTAGATGTGGCTAATCTGGCGGGTGCTAATCAAGGAGTGAGTGGAAGGCTAGCTGGAAAGGAATTTAATCTTGATGGGCGTCGCGCTATCAGTTTAGTTGCTCCTGGGAATAACATTCCTTTGCTCAATCCAGATGGCAAACTGAACAAGGTTACAGGTACCAGTTTTGCAGCCCCTCAAGTTACGGCTAGTGTTGCTCTGTTGCAGGAATTTGCTGACAGACAGATGCGGACAAAGCAACCCCGATGGAGCATTGATTCTCGCCATCATCAAGTAATGAAAGCTGTATTGCTGAATTCAGCAGACAAAATCCAAGATAGCGGTGATGGCTTGAGGTTGGGAATGAGCCGGACGCTAATTGATAAACAAAATGAAAACTGGCTAGATTCTGATGCTTATAAAGATCCCACAATTCCCTTGGATGCCCAAATGGGAGCGGGTCATTTGAACGCATTTCGCGCTTATGAGCAACTTAGTAGTGGTCAATGGCAGCCATCAGCGGCTGTACCTGCCATTGGTTGGGATTATCGCACAGTCAATGCTGGAGCATCTGTTGACTATATATTAGCAAAACCGTTAAAACAGGGGAGTTTTGTTGCTGTCACCCTGAGTTGGGATCGATTGGTAGAACTGAACGATAAAAATAAAAACCAGCAATATGATGTGGGCGAAAATTTTCGCGATCGCGGCTTAAATAATCTCGACCTATACTTAGTAAAAGCTAATGCCCAAAATTCAGATGCAGGTGCTGTTTGCTCCTCAATCAGCCAAATCGATAGTGTAGAACATATTTTTTGCCCCGTTGCTGCTACTGGCAATTACAAAATCCGCGTCCAGTTTCGTCAAAAGTTAAATGAAGCTACTCAACCCTATAGTTTAGCTTGGTGGAGTGTACCTATCAATTGAAATAGGGGCAGCACATAACTGTTATCTGTGTCAACTGACAGTATTTTTCATCTATTTGCACAACACTCAATACTGTTCGGTTAAGGCAAGAGACTCGATAAATCGCCGTCTTTACAATAATCAGTCCTTCGTCCTGACGGTAATTTATCGCGTCTTTGGGGTCTATAGCTTTTCCTAATCAAATGAAGTACATCATAGCCCCCTCATCGCAAGCGATGAGGGGGTTGGGGGTGGGGTTCTTGTACCTCACTCAACTGATAACCGCTATATTATTTTCATCAAATAACCTTAACCAAACCGTGTTGGCACGACACTTTCATAGGGCGCATAGCCGTGTGTCCCTATAAAAGCTTGGTATTTCGTGAACTGAAAAGCGTGATTTTATCTTTAAAAACCAAGAGCGCTGGTTATTTTGCGATTAGGTAGTCTAAAATACTTTTATAGATAAATAGGAAAACTCCGAAAAATCGAGATTTTTCATAATTCATCTGCATAATCGCCTCAATTAGGAATTCACAACTCTAATCAGTTGTGTTTAATTCCTCTGAGTTCCTAAATTGCTGTTACAGAAACTGTAACAGTCCCATTTTTCTATTAGAGCAAATGCAATAGTTAATCATTGACACAGTATCTGCGTCAACCATGAACAGAGATCGGGAATCTTTGGCAAGTAAGGTGGTATAATGAATCAGCATAAATCTAGTAGTCTGAGAGAAAATTTTATGCAAAGACGTTATGGTGTTAGTCTAGGCAGACGTTATGCTCTA
>Ga0335395_10001232_pt1 | contig 16228 bp, 16 predicted proteins | sample MAT02_FD_205744 | JGI IMG/M metagenome (GOLD analysis project Ga0335395, IMG submission 205744) | Freshwater microbial communities from Lake Fryxell liftoff mats and glacier meltwater in Antarctica - MAT-02 (spades assembly) (version 2) ...
GCAGTTTAATTTTACCTTCGAGAATTGCTGTTTCGCGCGATCGGGTTTCTATCGCGCTCAAAGTGCTGTTGAGAAAAGTCGCCCCAATGCCATTATCCTGCAAAGCTTCCACCTGGTCTTGCATCAGGGCAATCAGAGGCGAAACAACCACAGTCAATCCCGGTTTCAACAGCGCCGGTAATTGAAAGCACAAAGACTTGCCACCGCCAGTCGGCATGACAATCATCATATCCCGTTTTTCGAGAGCAGCTTCGACAATTTCCCGCTGCCCGGTGCGGAAAGAGTCATAGCCAAAAAAATGTTTGAGGGATTGTTCGAGGGATGAGGGCGCGAGAGATGTTGGCGGATTCGACCCTGACATTTGCAGTAGTTGGTTGTTGACTTCTACACTATTCTATGCCTTTTGAGCACAAATACAGTGAGTGCGATCGAAAATCAACAATCCAGGACTTGCCAAAGCACAGGGGATTTAAGCCCCCACCTTTAGGCGGATTGTTTTTAGGCTGGGGATTTAAGCCCCAGCCTAAAAACTTCGCTGTCATCTGTCAACTGTTAAACGCCCAAATTAGCACGATCAAAAGTGATGGATTTCCGCAATAATTAATAGGATATTTCTGTTCATTTTTCAATTAAGAGCGATCGACCAAAGAGCGAATTTTCTGCCACCAAGCAGCCGGGGAATCATCCGGGCGGTACGCAGTGTCAAACATCGACAAAATTAGTGGAAAACCCCCCACCTTCGCACTCATTAACAAGTGCATTAGCAGACAAAACACCAATACCACCCAACCAGAAACGTGCAAATAATACCAAACCTGGGTCAAATCCCCAGCCGGTAGCCATTCTTCCTTAACCATACTCCCAGAGACGATCGCAAAAGTCAGCGATAACAACATCAAGGTATTGACAATCCGGTGCAAAGTGTACCACCAAATCGGTTTTCCCAACTGAGTTAGTTTCCCAAAAGAATCCGACTGTACCAAGCGTTTTTGACCTGCGAGGAAACTGTACAATGCAAAAGTCGGCATGACTCCTAGCAGCAACAGCTTGCCAAAAGTGCCGTGAATCCCGATAATATCTGCAATTCGAGGCACGGGCACTTTGCCGAACCGCCCGTCATAGGTGTTGTACACCAGAAATGCGGTCAAAATTGCTAAAAGGGCGATCGCAGCATTAAGCCCGTGCAGTAATCTGAGCAGCAATGGCTGATACGGTTTAGATGGCGGCATTCTCAATTTTGCTATGCGATCGATAGTCTTTCATATAATACAGCTAAAGGCGAATTTTTTCAATCCCCGAAAATTGTGAAACAAATGTGATAAAAAAATGAATGAATTATGAGAAAACCGTGATTTGATCAAAGTTTAGTGTAAAGTAAAACAGTCAAGAGAAATACTTTACCTATAACATCTAATAGTTTACAAAAATGGACGCAGGGACTACCGTTTTTCTTTCGTTGGGACTAGCAGCAGATGCTTTTGCTGTTGCTGTTTCTAGCGGTTTAGCAATCAAACATATAAAGGTCAATAAAGCTTTAAAAATCGCCTTATTTTTCGGCGGCTTTCAAGCTGTGATGCCCATAATTGGATGGTTAATTGGTCTGACTTTTAGTTCTTTGATAACACCGATCGACCATTGGATAGCTTTTGGACTTTTGAGTTTCATTGGCGGTAAAATGATTTACGAATCGCTGCAAAGTGAAGAATGCCAGAAAAAATTCAATCCCTTAGATACGGGGACTTTGATAATGCTGTCGGTAGCAACTAGCTTAGATGCCCTCGCGGTTGGAGTCGGATTTGCAGTGCTAAAAACTTCGATCGGCCCAGTCGTTAGTGCGATCGGGTTTATTACTTTCTTTGTAGTATTTGCTGGCGTGTTTATCGGTCACAAGTGCGGAGACTTATTTGGAAATAAAATAGAGTTCCTCGGAGGAGTAATTTTGATTATTATTGGAACCAATACCTTATTTTCGCATTTAACAGAAGTGCCATTAGTTATGGGTAATTAGTCAGTTGACAGTGGGCAGTGGGCAGTGGACAGTGGACAGTGGGCAGTAGTCATTAGTCATTAGATGCTGACTAACAACTAATAACTAACAACCAACAACCAACAACTGACAACTGACAACTGACAACTGACCAAAGATGGTATAACAGAAATATTGTGTTAAAGGATAAAAATTAAGTGCTGAAACTTTACGGCGGTGCTCGCAGCAGAGCCTCAATTGTCAAGTGGTATCTTGAAGAAATAGCGGTTCCCTACGAATTTGTCATGCTGGATATGCAAGCAGGGGAACACTTGCAGCCAGAGTTTCTTGAAATTAACCCGATCGGCAAAGTACCGGCAATTGTGGATGGAGATTTTAAACTTTGGGAATCCGGGGCAATTTTGCTGTATTTAGCTCAAAAATATGGTAAAATGCCGGAGAGTTTGGAGCAGCAAGCCCAAATCGTGCAGTGGGTCATCTTTGCTAACGCCACCCTCGGCCCTGGAATATTTGTTGAAGCCAGTCGCGATCGCGAAACTCCAAAAATGTTAACACCGCTTAATAAAATCTTTGAGAAACAGCAGTTTTTAATGGGCGATGAATTCGGTGTCGCCGACGTAGCAGTCGGGTCAATGTTGATCTACATTCCGATGATGCTACAGGTAGACCTCAGTGCTTATCCGGCTGTTTTAGATTACATGAAGCGGATATCGGAAAGACCGGCTTTCAAAATTGCGATCGGCGATTAAACATAGCATATCGGAATTATTCATCTCTCTTCTCTTCCTCTGCGCCAAGAGCGCCAAGAGCGGTTAAATCAATCCGAAACAACCGTAAACGAGATCAGCCCAAAAACTCAACAGGTAAAAGCAGGAGCAATTAACAAATTGCCCCTGCTTTAATCAAAATCAAACTTATCTGAATCCGACAGCCGCTTGCCAAACAAAAGCCAGCAGCAAGAAAAACACGGGAATCACCGGCAAAATATTAACCAGTGGTTCAAAGACCGAATAAGCTTCGGGCATTTTTGCTAAGAGTAATGCAGCTTCCATGAATCAACCTACCTATCCAACACAATTTTCATAATTGTCGCATATCTTCACCCAAGGAACTCATGTTCGATCGACAGTTGGTGTCAGCCAGTGGGCAAACTCTTCAGTAAATCGATCGGCCAAAATCGCCTCCCGCATCCTCCCAGTAAAGCGAATCAACTCCGTCACATTGTGCAGCGCCAGCAAAGTATACCCCAGTGCTTCGTTCGCCCGCGCCAAGTGTGCCAAATAAGCCCGACTGAATTTTTGGCAGGTATAGCAAGGACAAGACTCATCTAGCGGAGCAAAATCCTCCCGAAACCGAGCATTTTTCAAATTCCAGCGTTCCCCACGCACAAAAGCCGTCCCGTGGCGGCCCAGCCGAGTCGGAATCACGCAGTCAAACATATCTACGCCACTCGCCACAGCCAGCGCCATTTCCCGATAAGTCCCAATCCCCATCAAATAACGGGGCTTATTTGCCGGTAACAGCGGCGCAGTAACTTTCACAATTTCTGCGATCAAATCCCCCGATTCGCCGACACTAACACCGCCGATCGCATAACCTGGTAAATCTAAATCTACTAACTGGTTTGCTGCGCGCGATCGCAAATCGGGGAAAACGCCCCCCTGCACGATGCCGAACAAAACCTGATCCGGGCGCGAGTGAGCTTGCATACAGCGTTTTAGCCAGCGGTAAGTTCTATCTGTCGCCGCCTCCACCTCGTCCCGCGTAGCTGGGTAAGGGGGACACTCGTCAAAGGCCATAATCACGTCAGCGCCCAACTCGTTCTGAATCTCGATCGATTTTTCCGGCGTCAAATTAATCATCCGGCCGTCGCGAGGAGAACGAAAAATCACCCCATCCTCAGAAATAGTCCGCGCTTGGCTCAAGCTAAACACCTGAAAACCGCCCGAATCTGTCAGAATCGGGCCCGGCCAAGCCATAAATTTGTGCAATCCGCCCGCGCCCGCGACAATTCGTTCTCCCGGCTGCAAGTGCAAGTGATAAGTATTCGCCAAAACCATTTGAGCTCCCGCCGCCTCCAGATGTGCCGGCGTCAAAGTTTTGACATTAGCCAGTGTCCCCACGGGCATAAATTTAGGCGTTTCCACAATACCGTGGGGAGTTTTGAAAACCCCTGCACGCGCTTGGGTATGGCTACAATTAGCCTCACACTTAAAAGAAAATCTCGCGTTGTCTTCAGTCATTAGTCTCCGACGATCGTTAACCGCTATTCGGCAGTCCGTGTTATGTAATCTATTGTTGATGACATCGCGACAAAAAACTCACAACCGGGCCCAAAAACGGATACAATCCTCCGAATCCTGTCGTGGATGGCAAAAAATTTTAGATCCTAGTTCAAGCTTCCAGATTCATCTGTAGAGTAAATCTAAAATTGCGAAGCATTGCGAGCTCTGCGTGGCAACCTCTAAAATCTAAAATCGACTGACTGACGATTAAAATAGGGAATCATCCTCATCTAATTGCAGATCCCAGTTGCCTGAGAGTACCTGATCGACAGCCGCATCTAAAGCCGCAGCATTTAAATTCCGGGAGACTTGCTCTTGCAAAGGATTGGAGAGGGGAATTAACCGCAACTGCCGTCCCTCTTGAATTAGGTCAAAATAAGCACCATCGACCGGGGACTGTTTCAGTTCCAGGTAATCAAAACTATATACGTTCAAATAAAGCGCGTGGTTGGCAATCAGGGTAGAACGATCGGGGTTTGCGAAGACTTCGAGCACATAACCTTCCCCTTCGCTGTAAACCTTGCCATCTTGGATGTGAAGGTAGCGGACGCGTCCTAAATCAAACAGCAATCTTTTGATATCGCGCTTGTTGACGACAATGCCAGTATCGATGATGCAAGGAGCAACTACCCTGTTATTCAATTGGTCGTGACTCATGGAGCAAAAGCCTCTGTTGTAGTATGTTCCCGTCTAGGAAATCACGGAGTTAGCTAGAATTCTGGATACGGGAAACGCGGGTATTGAGTTTAGCCATTTGAGATTGGGAGCTTGGGGATCGCTGCCGGCAAAGGTTTTCCGGGGAAATATCTCGGCCAGGAGGAATACCGGTTCCAAAGGACTAGGCTCTTACAGTTCCAATTCTGGCACACGCTAATGGATTAGCAACCGCATACAAGATGAAAAATTTTCTATCTTATGATGGATGATAAATTGGTTCGCTCTACGATCGACTTTTTCAGGAATCAGGGCGCTGCCGTCGCAGCCGCAGTCGCTTTCTATACTTGTTTGCCGGTGCCGATGTCTTGGACTTTGGAGTTTCGGGGCATTGCTCGCTTGGCACCGGCGATCGGGCTTTTGATTGGCGGGATGCTGGGACTGGCGGATCTTGGGTTGCAGTTGTTGGGTATGCCGGCTCTGACTCGATCGGCCTTAGTGGTAGTTTTGGGCATCGCCATCACTGGCGGGCTGCACCTAGACGGGGCAATGGACGCGGCGGACGGGCTGGCTGTCCCCGACCCGGTACGCAGGCTGGAAGTGATGCGGGACAGCGTTACAGGGGCTTTTGGGGCGATGGCTGCGATCGCGATCGTCCTGCTGAAAACTGCGGCTCTCTCGGACTTGAGTAACTATCGGTGGCTGGCTTTGATGGGTGTCGCGGGTTGGGGGAGGTGGGCCCAACTGGTGGCGATCGCCCGCTATCCCTATCTTCGGGCGGAGGGTAAGGGAGCTTTTCACAAAGAGTCGATTTATTCTCCTTTTGATTTTATCCCGGGAGTGCTGTTGCTACTGAGTTTGAGCGTGCTGCAAGTTGTCTTAGAGGGCGATCGGTGGCTGTTGGCGGTGGGGATGGCTTTGGGGGGAAGTGCGATCGGAATTTTTGCCGGAGCCTGGTTTAACCACAGTTTGGGTGGCCACACGGGCGATACTTACGGTGCTGTAGTCGAGTGGACGGAGGCTTTGTTGTTGTGTCTGTTGGCCGCCTTGGAAGGGTGAAGATAATTCGGCGATTGAAATCGCTACTACACAAACGAAGTCTGCCTCCGCAGACTAAGAGGTGGAAATCGGAACTCGACTTTGATATTTTCTATCCTGTCTGCCTTGAATTGCCACGCTAGATTAGACACAGCAAACCTCAACTTTTAAGAAAGCTATGGGATACTTTATTGCTGCGATCGTCCTGGGAATGTTAATTTGGGCTGGTATCGATATCGTGCATACCATCCGCAACTGGGAACTCAATCGCTCCGAAATCAACCAAAAAATTCAAGCTGAAATGGTCAAAGAGACATATTGCTAATTTGGGGATTCTGAATAAGCACAGCAAGTATAATAGACCTCTTGCAAAAGTCCTTTTAATCAAATTTTGGAACGGGCTCTCCGGCCAACCCTGTCTGGCGTGTCTGCCCAGCTTGCTTTTGAGTGCCGAAAATGATTGAAATTTGGTAATTTGTAGGGTGGGCCGTAAGCACCGGTTGACTTTGATACCCATCGAAATGCGTACTGGTTGACTTTTTTAATGCTTTTTGACGCACGTTACAAGATGAGCCGGTGCGCATTGCGCACCCTACAAACTACGATATTTTACGTGTTTGAGAGACTTTTATCCAGACTCAGCAGACACGCCAGACAGGGCTGGGCTCTCCGGCCCATTCCACAAGAAAAAAACTTTTTGTGGGATGGGCCGGAGAGCCCGTCCTAGCTATTTTTGCAATCTTGTCTAATGAATCGTTCTGACGCACCATTTATTGGCGGGTGCGTCAGCTTAGAAATTGTTAGTTTTTGGCAAAAATAATGCGAACTGACGCACCCTACAAAATGAATGGAAAATGCAGCAGCAACTTTTCCATTCATTCTCAATTTTTACACTTTCGGCTCAACCCAAACCGTCATCCCTTCAACCCTCAAACCTTTGGCGCGAGTGCCGCAATATTGACCGTTAGAAGTAACAGGAGTATCGCCCACATTTTGAATGTGAGCTGTGTAAAACACATCGTACTTATCAGCTTGTGGGCCAGTCAGCCGCGCGGCAAATCCCTCAATGCGCTTAGCTTTGCCCCGGAAACCAGCTAATTCCCCTTCCGAGATCCAAGCAGTATCGCCCACTCCTTCAACGTGAGCCATATACTGCAAATTTAAACCGGCAGTCGGAGGCTCTATTTTAATTTGAAATCCTTCGACGCGGCGGCCTTGAGCTTTGGTACCGGCATATTCTTTATCGCTAAAAGTTCGATCGCCAATTCCTTGAATATGCGCCAACACTTTTAAACCCACAGGCGCCGCAACTTGAGAACTCGCAGAGGGCGCGATCCAAACTTTGATGCCCTCAATTCTCAAACCTTTGCCGCGAGTGCCGCAATAATCGCCGTTGGAGGACACATCGGTGTCACCGATATTCTGAATGTGAGCGCTATAAAATACGTCATACTTATCAGCTTGTGGCCCGCTCAATCGCACGGCAAATCCTTCAACTCGTTTCGCTTGACCTCGAAAACCTGCTAATTCTCCATCGCTAATCCAAGGAGTATCGCCAACACCTTCGACGTGAGCCATATACTCGACTGTTAAGCCGGCAATTGGTGGCTCGATATTAATTCCAAATCCTTCGACGCGCCGCCCTTGAGCTTTAGTGCCGGCGTATTCTTGAGCACCGAAAGTTCGATCGCCAATTCCCTGAATATGCGCCAACACTTTCAATCCCAAACCGCCTTCTACAGGCACTTGTTGAATCTCGCGAGGTGCCCCAAAGACAATGTTGCCAGAGCCGGTTGTTTGGAGAGATTTAGGTACTTCCACGCTAGGAACGATAATCACCTCGTGCATGGGCGCCGTCGCGGCGGGGGATTCCAAAATTTGGATTTGTGGCGCAACTGTAACTTGTTTCGGCGCGACATTTCCCGACGGGATGATAATCACTTCCGGCAAAGGTTGGGCGCCCATTTTTGGTTCTGGCGCTGCTTTAAATGCGGATTCGACTTTAGCAGGTTCTGCTTTCACCATCTGGGCAACGGTTAATTTGCCTCTGGAAATGGCGACGGCTAATTGTTTGCCAAAAGCGGCGCTGACTGTTTCTTCGAGGATCACCCACTGTTCATCATCTAGTTTGTCTTGCTGTTCTACCAGGGCGAGCACTGCTGAAACTGGGTGTTTGCCGCTGACTAAGGATTCTGCGTCGGAATGCAGTTGAGCCGGGCTTGATTCGGAAATCGCGCGCTGAAGTTCGCGGGCTTTACCATGCACTGATTGTAAGGCTCCGAAGTCGCTTTGTTCGCGGTGGGCTATGGCTAAAACTCGATCGAGCACTTTCAAGGCTGCGTCACGAATTTCTGCTTTACCAACAGACGCTGCGGCAGTTTGAATTAAGTTTTGAATGTCTTTGAGGGAAGTAATTTCCCCTGGGGCGAGGGCAGATTTGTTGAGTTCGAGAGCTTGTTTTTGGACTTCTGCAAAGTTGCGGCTGTAGGTAGCCATTTCTTGCAGTAAGCTGTCGGAAGGAGGAAGGCCGGAGTTTTGCAGTTGTTTGGCTGCTTGGGATAGTCGATCGGCTAAATTAGGATAAGTTTCCGATAGTTGGGCTATTTGTTGTAGCAAATCGTTATGTGGTGATTCCATAGGTCTTGCCGTAAATATTTAACTTGCTGATTATAGACGGTGAGCGTCTTCTGAAGGTAGAAAGCTTCCGAAGGAAGAAGCAAGAGGGAAGAGGGAAGAAGCAAGAGGGAAGAAGGAAGAGGGAAGAAGCAAGAGGGAATATTTTTCCATCTCCCGCACTCCCCATCTCCCGCACTCCCCATCTCCCCCTCTTCCACTCCCCCGCGTGATCCCAGTCACACCCGTACAAACACGTAGTCACACTCGACGAGTCCCGCTGTCACCATCGGCTCATAAAAATGTCACACAAATTGAGCAATAGCCGTCACTGCGATGTCAGTTAAAACCGTTGATACTGAGGTTATTCAAGCAATAAAACCCAAAAGTGTTATGGTACTGATTCGCGACCTCGCCCAACAAGCTCTGACCGCAGGTTACTTAACTATTGAAGCCGAAAATCAACTGCGACGGATGTTAACAACGACCAAGTATGACTTAGAAGATTTAAATGCTTTTATGAATTTGCAACTAGCAGCTATGTCTGGAGGAGTGAAACAAGAGTCTCGCGAAATTAAACAATTTGAAATTGTTGGCGAAACCGTTTTATAATCTTCTTGTTAGTAATTAGTAAATTTTTGACACTTAAATATAGTAAAAAAATTTCTATTTTTATGATTCGTGAAGTTATAAAACAAGCTAAGCTGTTTTACATTTAAATTGTGTGTCAAAAATCAATAAAACTCTTGTGGGACGTTGCTCTGACCAGCGTCCCAAATTTTCGATTTAAATGCGCAACAGCTTATTATAGAGATAATTTTAACGGTCTGTACTTACTCACTCAAGAATTGAGATAATTGGTGGTGTAATGCGCGATCGCGGGCTTCTCTAACCTCAGAGAGAAGCAAGACAGATGCAGAAATACGTCCTAAGAGTTTTGCGATCGCCCCCTAGCGTCTGGTAGGATTCTTGTTAATTATTGCGATCGGCTCAGGAGAAAAAGTTTATGGCAGATATGTCCGGTCAAGACCCCTCGGAAATTAAAATGGCGACGGTTGATGAAGAACAAAAAGGCGCAACGTTTAGCGGTACGGTCATCCTTGCTATCGATGTCGAGGCTGGGGAAGTCGTTTTCTTCAGAGACTTTTTGATTGAAGATTATAAAGGCGAACTTACCGCTTATCTGGCAACAGATGGCAATATAACGAAAAGCATTGATTTAGGCGAACTTAAGCATAAGAGCGGCAGTTTTAAGCTGCCAATTCCGCTGGGGACGGATACATCACCCTACAATACAGTTGTGCTGCGCGACGAAAAAAGCAAGAAAAAAATTGTGACGATCGAGCTGTAAAATTTGCAATTTAGCTCGTAGTTTAGCCAAATTCTATCGCCCTTTTTTTCCGGAAGTGCGATCGCCCTTAAATTAAGGTGCTTAACAGTTGACAGTTGACAGTTGATAGTTGACAGTTGAGTGCGAAGTTTTTAGGCAGGGGATTTAAGCCCCTGCCTAAAAACAATCCACCTAAAGGTGGGGGCTTAAATCCCCTGTGCTTTGGTCACTTTCGATCGAACGGCGAAGTTTTGCGTTCGATCGTAAAGTGACGCACTCTACTTTTTAAAACGGAATCGGATCGTAATCGGGATTGTCAGCTTCGTTAGATGAATTCGACGGGCGATCGGACTCAGAATTTGAAGACTGATGCGAGTTCCAATCCGAAGTAGACGTGCGGTTAGCACTGCCTGGAGCGGTGTTAGAGCTGCGGCCTCGCGAACTCATGGGAACCACGTTGCTCGGCACATTTGCTGGCGTGGTGTCGCGAATTTGAGCCGGTTCTGGAGCGGTTCTAGTTGCCGGAGCCGCCGCCATTGCATCGGCGCTAACAGTGTAAATCCTTTGAGCGGTTAGTTCAGCGCGTTTTTCTTTAATGCCATCTCTTTCGATCGTATTCATACCCAGTCGGCCTTCAATAATCACCCGATCGCCCTCGTGATATTTCTCGTGAATTTCTTGAGCCAAATTGCCCCATCCGATCACCTTCAAATGTTCTGGCGGATCTTCAGGTTTTGGGCCTGGAAACTGCACCAGCATTTCAGCGATTGGAACTTGATTGTCAGGAGTGTAACGGAGTTGCGGTTGTTGAATTATTTCCGCCATCAAAATGCAGCTATTCATAAAAAAACTCGGTAAGTGGGAAACGAGAGAGTCTTTAGACCTGAGAGGGAAACGACACGGGTGGTTTTAACCACCGTGAATCTTTCCATTACCGCCTTGGGATTGCTTGGCTAGGGGTACTTTTGTAGTGCACTCTCAATGGGACAATTACCATTTCAAGCTTCACAATCCTGTACGCATAATGGTTGCCTTTGTTGGGCCTCCCTTACGGGGTAATGTTCGCTTGTCGGTCAATGTTATAAGGGCTTGTTAGGCTAGCAGCACTGTCGAGCGTGACTTTAAGACTGTTTAACTACTAGCGATAGAGCGGAAAAATAGCGTCGCATTCTCCGGTATCGTGACCCGAATAACGTAGACCAAGGGAAGTCTTAGGCTGGTCAGAATAGCTTACTCGATTACTCTTACAAGCGAGCGTGTCTTTAGACCTGAGTTCCTGACAACTTAAATGGGAATTGGGAATTGGGAATTGGAAATTGGGAATAGGTAACTAATGAAAACAGTCAACAGTCAACATTTAACAGTCAACAGTTAACAGTCAACAGTCAACCATTACCAAATTGATCTTGGCGAACCGCCGCCTCGGTTTGAGTGACAAAATCGTGAACGAGGGTACGGTACTCCTTCAAAGTTTCCGATACCCAATCTCGATCCTCGCTGTTGGCGAAGATATGAACGGTTGGTTCGCTAGCATCGGGCAAAACTAATACCCAATTGTCGTCGCTGTAGTTAAAAATCTTCACTCCATCTACTAATTCTAAACGATCGGGCGAATGACTTTCTACCAAATGCCGCATCAGCGAACCCTTGACCGTCCAAGGACAGCGGACACTGTAACTGCGGTGGGTGACGCGGGGAAGTTCAGCCTTAATTTGTCCGAGCGATCGCTCCTGAATCGTCATCATTTCTATCACTTTAGCAATGCAGAACATTCCGTCAAAGCCCGGATGCAACTGCGGGAAAATAAAACCCATATTGCCGCTACCGCCCAAAACCACATTGGGGTTCCTGTTAGCAGCTTCCATCAAAGCAGTTGGGTTCGCCTTAGTGCGGATTACCTTGCTTTGATAGCGGCGGGCGATCGCCTCCACCGCAGAAGACGCATTCACCGGCACTACCACTGTACCTCTGGGATGGGAAGTCAGCATCAAATTTACCATCAGCGCCGTCAGCATTTCCCCACGAATCGCGATTCCCGACTCATCTACCAAAATGAGCTGTTCGCCATTGGCTGACACCTGTACCCCAAAATTAGCGCTGAGTGCTTTCACCACGCGTCCGAGTTGGTCGAGCAAATATTCCCGTTCCCCATTGCTCAGAGAAGTCTGCTTGAGACTGGCATTGAGCACCACCGCATCGCAGCCAAACTTGGCGAGCATTTGCGGCAGAATTGCTCCAGAAACTGCATAGACGTAATCGATTACCACCTTAGAATTGCTGTAGCGTATTGCCTCAACATTCATCTGCCGCTCAAACATCCGGTTGTAAACATCAAGAGCTTGGTTAAAGTACGACATTTCTCCAATTTCGGGAATTAGAGCCCGCCGCAAATCTTCCTTAAAATAAGCGCCCTCGATTTTTTTCTCAACCGCTTTAGTAATATTGATGCCTTTGATATCGAAGAATTCAATTAAAATGTGGTCGGATCGATCGGGCGAAATGCGAACGTGAATGCCGCCAGCAATCGATATGGTAGACGAAACCGTGCGCGCGATCGGAATTGCCGTCGATTCCAAATTCACCACATTAATTCCCACGGACATCAAACCCGCAATCAAAGACCTCGAAACCATCCGCGAAATACTGCGCTGATCGCGAGAAACCGATACCGAAGTCCCAGATTTCAAAGTCGAGCCATAAGCTGCGCCCAATTTCACCGCAAATTCCGGGGTAATATCGACATTGGCCAGTCCTTGAACGCCACGCTGACCGAACAAATTCCGTTTAGCTTGTTCTCCCCAGATTAAATTTTGATTTAACAGAGCGCCGGATTCAATATTTTTGCTCGGCCAGACGCGCACAGAAGGGCCTACTTGCGCTTCTTCTCCGACGATCGACATGGAACCCACGACAGCACCTTCGAGGACGTGAGCGCGCCTATCTACGCGGGTGCTGCGGCAAATCACGCAAGCCCTAAGATGAGCATCTTCGCCGATAATTGCCCCATTCCAGACGATGGGACGTTTGAGGTTAGCGTCGGCCCCGACTGTCACGTTATCTCCTATCACCGTACCGGCATCGATTTTAACTCGGGTTCCAATCCGGCAATTGCTGCCGATCATGGCTGGTACTTCGACGATCGCGCTATCGTCAATAAAAGTATTCTGACCTACCCAAAGTCCCGATCGAACTTGATTGTAGTAGGTCAAATCCAGTTTGACCTTTCCGTGCAGTGCATCATACTGAGCTTCCCGGTAAACATCAAGCTGGCCGACATCGCACCAGTAACCCTCAGCGATGTAACCGTACATCGGCTCATTTTTTTCCAGCAACAGGGGAAACAAGTCTTTCGAGAAGTCGCACTCCTGATTTGCCGGCAGGTAGTCCAAGACTTCGGGTTCTAAAATGTAGATACCCGTATTGACGGTATCGGAGAAAATTTCGCTGCTAGAAGGCTTTTCCAGAAAGCGGCTGATGCGGAGATTTTCCTCGGTAATCACCACCCCAAACTCCATCGGGTTGGGAACGCGAGTTAAAATTAACGTGGCTTTGGACTTATTGCTGCGGTGAAATTTTATAGCTTCCGTCAAGTCGAAATCCGTGATGCTGTCGCCACTGATGACTAGAAAAGTTCGATCGAGCAATTCCGCAATATTTTTGACACAACCAGCCGTACCCAGCGGTTGGTCTTCCTCCACAGCGTAAGTCATTTGAACGCCAAACTCTGCCCCATCAGTAAAATATTCCCGCATCACATCGGGAAGATAATGCAGCGTCGCAATAATTTCCGTAATATTATGCCTTTTTAGCAAATTGATAATGTGTTCTGCGATCGGGCGATTCAGAATCGGCACCATCGGTTTAGGCAAATCGCACGTCAGGGGTCTGAGCCTCGTTCCCGACCCCCCAGCCATCAGCACTGCACGCATAAAATCCTCCTTGCTTAGAAACCTCTCTACCGTTATTGTCCGCTACAAAAAGCTTGGCGGCTGTAACCTGTAGGGCACTAACTATCAGTGTTAATTATCTTTGAGTAATCCCGCGTCTCTGAATCCCAATTTTGCAGGGGCTCTCCCATTCCGGCAGATAATTTATTAGTTATCAGCAGGGACTTACTGCCGGAATGCTTAGCCCCTACGGATATATTTGCAAAAACGGGATGCTGTCCCCGCGTCTCTGAATCCCAGGGAAGCGAGGTCGTCCTCAACAGCAACTGATTTAATAAGGATCGCAAATTAAATAACTTACAATTTTAATTATTGTTGTGGAACAGGCATCCTGCCTGTTCAAGACGGGCGGGACGCCCATCCCACAAGAAGCATAGAAATTGTAAGTTATTAAATTTTCATTCCTAAGTGGAATTGTTACAGGTAACGGTGCACCTTGGCGTCTGATAAATGATAGATTAATAGGAGCGATGCAGGCTCGCTCGCTCAAAATCCAATCAGTTGCTTAGGGGGTTTATTTGCATGGAACCGTTAATTGGATTGGTATTGCTGGTGACATACGGTGGCGGTATTTGGAAATTTTGGAATGGTTTCGATCGCACTAACTTCGACAGAAGCTTTGCAAATCGCCTGAAGCTGTCGCTGCTGTGGCCCGCGTTAATTTTTAATAAGCCTTACCGCCAAAATTTTACAAAAGCCCTCAAAGGCTCTAGAAGGTAATTCAAGAATGTCTAAAAAGTCGGATCGCCTAGCTTCTAGTCCAGAGCAAACTTGGTTTGCCAAAGACAAATCAGATAGCTGGCCACGTTTACTCTCCCCAGTTGCTGCTCGGTTCGATCGCGAATATCGAGGAGAAGCTTTCGCCTTACCCGAAGAAGTCGAAGCAATGCCGATTTTCCTGGAATCAGTCGCAGGAACCCTCCAAGCAAAAACAGTTTCTCCCTTCTGGAAACTTGCCAAACCTCAAAAAAATCAGCGTTGTTTAGACATTGGTTGCGGAGTCAGCTTTCTGATCTATCCTTGGCGGGATTGGGAAGCCCTTTTTTACGGTCAAGAGATTAGCAGCGCCGCGCGAGATGCCTTAAACGCTCGCGGCCCTCAACTCAATTCCAAGCTCTTTAAAGGCGTAGAATTAGCCCCCGCTCATCGCTTAAATTACGAAGAGGATCAATTCGACTTGTGTATCGCCACAGGATTTAGCTGCTATTTTCCCATAGATTATTGGGCGATTGTTATGGCAGAAGTTAAGCGAGTATTAAAACCGGGCGGTCATTTTGTGTTTGATGTCCTCAATCCCAATGCTCCTCTAGCAGAAGATTGGGCAATTTTGGAAACTTATCGAGCAGGCGAAGTATTTTTAGAGACAATAGAAGATTGGGAAAAAATGATCAAAGAGGCTGGCGCTAAAGTAGTAAAAAAACAAAGCGGCGACCTATTCCAAATGTATAAAGTCCAATACAATTGAGAGGGAATTGGGAATTGGGTCTTTGTGAGAGCAAGTCCAGTTAAATAATCAAATTAGGTTGGTAGTGAGTAATAGACCTCTTGCAAAATTCATTTTAATCAAATTTTGTAACAGGCAAGATGCCTGTTCCACAAGAAAAAATGTTTTTTGTGGAACGGGCATCTTGCCCGTCCTAGTTATTTTTGCAAGAGGTATAATTTAGTCCTCAAAAATCCGAATTTCCCGACTAAGAACAATTTCCTAATCAGTTAAAAAAGGGGGCGTTGCTGATTTGGAGTATGATTTTCCTCCGAAATTTAGAGGGCAATTCATGAATTGCCCTCTAAATTTCAGGGATTGCCTAAACGAATTAATCATACCTAAATTCATCAACGCCAAAAAAGGAAGGTAAGTTAGCAAATAAAAATTGATTTGAGAAGCAACAAATATCGAAGCTCTTTCCAATTCCCAATTCGCAATCCCTCCGCTTCGCTTCGCCCAATTACCAATTTCCAATTAATTTGTGGTAGCGGGAGAGGGCGCAGGTTCTGGAGAAGGCGACACTTCCGCCGGAGAAGGCGCAGGTTCTGGAGAAGGCGACACTTCAGCAGGAGAAGGTGCAGGTTCTGGAGAAGGGGACACTTCCGCCGGAGAGGGCGCAGGTTCTGGAGAAGGCGACACTTCAGCGGGAGAAGGCGCAGGTTCTGGAGAAGGCGGAGACTGTTCGGCGGCTGGCTTAGGTTGAGGTGAGGGCGACGGTTTGGCGGCTGGCTGCGGTTGAGGTGAAGGCGACGGTTTAGCCTCTGGCTGCGGCTTGGCCCGGCCGGCCGGTGGCTTCTCAAATTGTGGCGGTTTCACTTCAGCAGGCGCTGGAGAGGCTGGCTGACCTGTTGGTTTGGGCTCTGTCGGCGCTATCGCTGGCGGCTGCTG
>Ga0335395_10001234_pt1 | contig 16217 bp, 14 predicted proteins | sample MAT02_FD_205744 | JGI IMG/M metagenome (GOLD analysis project Ga0335395, IMG submission 205744) | Freshwater microbial communities from Lake Fryxell liftoff mats and glacier meltwater in Antarctica - MAT-02 (spades assembly) (version 2) ...
CCTCTTCGCCTACCCCGAACTCCATCTCCACTGGGATACGCCAGAGGAGCTCCCCCGCTTCAGCCGCGCCTACGCCCGCCTCGTCCAGCCCGGCCACTATGCCGTCACCATCACCCACCCCAACCATTTCCGCCGCTACCTGGTGGAACAGATCACCCTCCTCAGCCGCGATTACGGCGCCGCCTTCAGCGTAAAATCCTCCCAGGTCGAAATCCCCTTCCCCTATGTGCTGGATGGCGCAACCGATCTCGTGCTCGATGCCACCGCTGCCAGGGTCCTCGCCCGCCATTTCCCCACAACGGATCTGAAGCACATCGGCGATGAACTGGCAGACGGCCTGTGGCTCCAGCACCCCGATGAGCCGCGCCCGCTCGCCCTGTTCGATGGCCCCCGCACCGATTTCTCGCTCGCTCGCCTCAAGCACTACACCGGCGCGCCCGCCCACCACTGCCAGAACCACATCCTGTTCACCAACTACCACCGCTACGTCGATGAATTCATCCGCTGGGCGGTCACCGAGCTGAAAAAGCCCGGCAGCCGCTACACCGGCCTCAGCTGCTCGGGCGGCGCGGTGCTCGATGCCCGATCCGTCACGCTCGAAGCCGCATACACCGGCGTCGACGGGCACGACGGCTCCTTCCGCAAGCACCAGATGCCCGCCTGGCATCTCCTCGCGCCCGAAGGGCAGGGCATCACCCTCGTCAACATCGGCGTCGGCCCCTCCAACGCGAAAACCATCACCGATCACCTCGCGGTGCTCCGCCCCCAGTCCTGGCTGATGATCGGCCATTGCGGCGGCCTTCGCCCCAGCCAGACCATCGGCGATTATGTGCTGGCCCACGCCTATCTGCGCGATGATCATGTGCTCGATGATATGCTGCCGCCCGAAATTCCCATCCCCGCCATCGCCGAAGTGCAGATGGCGCTCAGCGCCGCCGCCAGCGACGTCACCGGCCTCGATGCCGAGGCCCTGAAACCCCGCCTGCGCACCGGCACCGTGGTAACAACAGACGACCGCAACTGGGAACTCCGCTTCGGGCTGTCATCCCGCCGCTTCAACCAGAGCCGGGCTGTTGCAGTGGACATGGAGAGCGCGACGATAGCAGCCCAGGGCTACCGCTTCCGGGTGCCCTACGGGACGCTGCTGTGCGTAAGCGACAAGCCGCTCCATGGGGAGATCAAGCTGCCCGGACAGGCAAACCGCTTTTACGAGGGGGCAATTTCCGAGCATCTGCAGATCGGGATTTCCGCGGTGGAGCGGATGCGGAAAGAGGGGGGAAGGCTGCATTCTCGGAAGCTGCGGGCGTTTGATGAGCCGCCTTTTCGATGAGACTTTTGATAGGTTTATAGAATTCCATTAGAATTACTTAACGTTCCATTAACCTATTCGGGCGGGGCAATATACTATTGTAGAGATGGCGAGTTTTCCGGGAAATTCGATCCTGTGTGTCAAGCTTCAAATATAGGAGAGTTTCGTACTGAGCTGGCATTTGCATTTGATTAAATTTTACTGGCTTGCAAAAGATTTAACCTATCTTCATGGTAAAAATCGGGTCGGCTGAGGTAACTTGGCCAGAACGGTAATTAATGTATATTGAAGACTTTGCAAAAGTTTCCGAAGCACTCTCTCGTGGCGGATTGGCCTATGAAGCTATTTCAAATAGCCTCTTATGCGCGGCGGGTGTCGCAAACACTGAATGCGCATTTATCGCAATATGGCATGAAGACCATATGGAAATCATCGCTTCTGTTGGGATGCCTTTCTCTGTCGAACGCAAATGGTTAACCACACCTGGGCAGCAAGCACTATTTTCCAAGCCCAGGTTCCATGAGGATGCTGCCACCTATACGGAATCTAGATCAATGGCGCCTCTGTTTCAATTCCCGTGGCGCAAAGTCATAAGCGCACCTATCAAGCTGAATAAGATAGGCCACCTTCTGACATTGATGTGCGTAGATACAAGTCCATCTATTGATAATCATGCAGAAGTTTTAGATACAATAGTCAACTTTGCAGGCATTATCAGAAGTCAGATGAAGCTCATATCGGAAATAGTGTCACCACTACAGAGGGTTCACGCAGCAGAGGAAGTGGCTTCATATATTGCCGAACCCGTTCTCCCTCTTTCAGATCACTCTGATGTTGTGTCATCGTTTCTATTCAAGACCCTAATTTCAAAACACCGGGTCCTGTCTCGCAATGAAATATCGTATCATTCTAGTCGGCAATGGCGATTGCCAATAAAAGACCATCAAGTTGCTGCCTTGAAATTGTTGAAATCACATCCGCCTCCTGCTTTTGTTGAGGACGTTGCGTTGGAGATTGTAGCTCAGGTGCACAAGTTAGTTGGTATTAACGCGTTCAACGTGGTGACTGCTGTTCCTTGCGGCCACTCTGGATCTGGTTGTCTTTCGGATCTTTTAGGCAAGATGGTGGCACGAAAATTTGGCCTGCCTTTCATAGAAATGTTTGCACCGCTTCAGGTTAGCGGTTCATCGCATCCGAAGACGAACAGCAAAAGACCACATATGAATCTCGTTGTGGAACCAAAGGGCTCTGTCCTCCTTGTCGATGATGTGGCAACATCCGGATCGCACATTTCGGAGGCTTGCGGGCTTTTGAGGGGGAGCAATGTTGCTGCACTTCCTATTGTGTGGATTGCTGCGTAGAGAAAATATTGTAAATTAATGTTACTCGTTTAAATTTATGAAATTTTATGAGACGGTATTTAATGCTGCGTCTGTGATGGCAAACTCAATATCCATCTGTTTTGATGCTCTGGCGCAATTTGAGTGCAGTGTGCGATTGTCCGATGGGTTCGTTTGCACTGACGCTAGCGTATCGGCAGGGAATTTGACGAATCAGCTGTCCAGCGAATTGCCTTCGCCGCTACCAACGTTGACCGACCTCAATTACTTGCACCAGAAGTCTTTCCGGCCCGGCAGGCGCATGATGTTGTCCATCATAAGGAGCGACCCTACATGAAACTGTCCGGAAAATCCGCCATCGTCACCGGCGGCGCCAGCGGAATCGGCCGCGCCACCGCCATCGCGCTGGCCGCAGAAGGCTGCGCCGTCATGCTCACCGATATCGATGATGAAGGCGGTGAACAGGCCCTCGCCCTCATTGAGAAGGTTGGCGGAACAGGGGTTTACTGCCACCACGATGTCGCCGACGAAGCCACCTGGATTGCAGTCGTGGCCGATACCGTCGCCGCCCATGGCGGGCTCGATATCCTTGTCAACAACGCCGGTATCGGCTCGGGCCAGCTCGTCACCGAAATGCCGCTGGAAGCGTGGAATCGCCAGGTCGCCATCAACCTCACCGGCGTCTTCCTCGGAACGAAACACGCGATCCCGGCCATGCGAAAAGGCGGGAAGGGCGGCTCCATCATCAACATCTCGTCGATCGCCGGCCTGGAAGGTTCAGCCGGCCTCGCAGGCTATTGCGCCACCAAGGGCGGCGTCCGCCTGTTCACCAAGGCCGTCGCGAAGGAAGTTGCGGCCGATAAAATCCGCTGCAATTCCGTTCACCCCGGCATCATCGACACCCCCATCTGGGCCAAGATCGACGAAGGCGGTCTCGATGCCATGGAACAGCTCCGCGCGCCGGGCGCCAACAGCCTTTCGGCAGACATGATCGCCGCCACCGGCGCCCCGCTGGGCTTTGCTGGCCTTCCGGAGGATATCGCCAACGGCATCGTCTTCCTCGCGTCAGACGACAGCCGCTACATGACAGGCTCGGAACTGGTGATAGACGGCGGCTGGACCGCCTAATTCCAAAGGCAGGCGTCCAGACCTTCGTTCGCCACAACCTTGCTTCGGGATGATATCCGGTTCGCATACCGCTTGGTGTAACGCCCCGGCGAAGACGCGCTCCGCTTGATCGGCTGCGGCAGGATCGCCGCCAATCGCGCCGCCTCCAGACGCGTCAGATTCTTCGCGGATTTCTTGAAATAGTGCCGCGAAGCCGCCTCCACGCCAAACACCCCGCGCCCGAATTCCGCAACGTTCAGATACACTTCCATAATCCGGGGCTTGCCCCAGATGAACTCGATCAACACCGTGAAATAAGCCTCGAACCCCTTTCGAACCATAGTGCGCCCCGGCCACAAAAAAGCATTCTTGGCCGTCTGCTGGCTGATGGTGGAGCCGCCGCGAATCCGCCCGCCCTCCTTGTTCCGCTTTAGCGCTTTCTCGATCGCTTCCAGCTCGAACCCGTTGTGCGTGCAGAACCCGCTGTCCTCGGCGCCGATCACCGCACGCGGCAGATGCCGGCTCATTTCGTCCAGCCCAACCCAGTCGCGCTTCACCTCCTCACCCTGCACCTGGTCCCGAACCATCAGGTATGTGATCGGCGGGTTGAGGAACCGATAAACCACAACCCACAGCAGCGTGAACGCGATCAGGGCGGCAAGCGCCTTCAGGATGAATCGGATCACAGCCCCTCAAGCGTTGTGCGGATCGCCCGCGCCAGCACCCCCGCCCAGCGCGATACGCCCTCGGGCTCCCGGATCAGATCCTGCCGAACCTCGAACCCGATATAGGGAATACCGGCGGCCTCCGCATGCCGATCCATCGTGTAGTTCAGAACCTTCCCCGAATAGGGCTCGTTCGAACCCACCGGGCCACCCAGCCCCGTCTCCATCTCCAGCGCGCCGATGGCCAGCTCGGCACCCCGGTAATCCTCGTTCCACAGCACGCCCACAGGCCAGGGCCGCGGCACGGGAGCAGATGCCAGCGCCGGCGTGAAGGAATGGATGGATACCAGCAGCACGGGGGCATTGTCCGCAATCAGCCGCGCCAGCCCATCATGAAAGGCGGTGTGCAGCGCCAGCCGCGCGGCGATCTCGCCCTTGCTCAGCCCAACATTGCCGGGAATGATGATCCCGTCGCTCTTTCGCGGAATCGCCATCTCCGGCGGCCGGTTGCAATCGATCACGAGCCGCGAGACCGTGGCCAGCCAGCCGGGCACAGCCAGGTCGGCGGCAAGGCGCTCCGTCAAGGCTGCCGCGCCGATATCCCATGCCACATGGTCCACCATCGCCGCTTCGGGAACGCCAAGCGATACCCCGGCCGGCACCCCGTTGGAGGCATGGTCGCACACCAGCAGCACCCGCTTTCCGGCGCCGACAATCAGCCGCGGCGGCCCGGCCATCACCCGTTGAAGGCCGGCTTGCGCTTGGCCAGGAACGCGCCGACACCCTCGGCAAAATCCGGCCCGGTAAACGCGCTGTCGAACAATGCGGCGCTTGCTGCATCATCGTCGACCGCGCCGTCCAGAATCCGTTGCACGATCGACTTCGTGCCCTTTTGGCTGAACGGGCTTGCAGCCGCGATTTGCGCGGCGAGTGTCTCGGCGGCCGCAAGCGGCGTATCCGAAAGCGCCTCCACCAGCCCGATCCGATACGCCTCTGCGGCTTCCAGGAGCATGCCCGTGTACAGCATCCGCTTTGCCTGGCCCGGCCCGACAAGGTCCACCAGCAGCTTCGAATCGTGCAGCGAATAGACAAGGCCCAGCTTGGCCGGGGTTATCCCCAACCGCGATCGGGGCGATGCAATGCGGATGTCGCAGGCGAGCGCCAGGCCACATCCGCCGCCCACGCAATCCCCCTCGATCGCCGCGATCACCGGCTTGGGCGCGCGGGCAAGTGCCAGTTGCGCCCCCCGAATCGCCGCTTGGTTCAGCGCCCGCCAATCGGCGGAAGCGCTTTCAGTGGAAAACTCGCCGATATCGGCCCCGGCACAGAATATGCCCGGCTGCGACGATGCGAGGATCAGTGCGCGCACATTCGGGGCTGCCATGGCCTGTTCCACCAGCCGAGGGATCGCTTCCCACATCCGCTGGTCGATTGCGTTGCGCTTGGCTGGTCGGTTCAAAAGCAGTCTGGCGACAGGGCCCTCAAGCTCGAGATAGATGGAATCCAGTTGATGCAAACCTTGGCCCTCCCTCTGCGGAAAGACAGCTTTGGCACCAGCCGTGCCTATGCTCAAGCGGCCCGACATCCTGTCGTCATACCAAAAAGGCGGCGGTTCCAAAGGGAACCGCCGCCTTCGGGATTGGCAGGCTGCATCGAGGGGGAGGGTGCAGCCCGCCTTGGGAGCTGTTTATTGAACCGCGGCAGTCGTTTCCGAAGCCATCACGGTTGCCAGTTCGGTGCCCAGCGCCTTGGCGGCGAGGTTGAACTTCTTGGCGCCTTCCGACCGGTTGCGCGCGTCGCAAAGCGCTTCACCCAGGCTGATGTTGCGCTCGGCCTTGCGCTTGGCGTCGGCGTCGGCAGATGCTGCGAGCGAGCGAAGCTTGGCCGGCGCAACAGAGCAGGCTTCTGCGCTTGCGATTGCGGGGGCGGCCGAAAGGCTGATGGTCGCAACGGTCGCTGCAACGGCGAGCGAGAGCATGATGGCGCGCATGGCAAGATCCTTTCACTTTGCGGCAAGTGGTGCCCCCCTGCGGGACCCTGTCTTGCCAGTGCCGCCCTTTTCTAGAGCCGGGGAATCCGGCATCGATTCGAGTGACACTCAATTGGATGAGCAGACAATTAAAGTGGCGCTCAGTTTTCGTCAACCAGAAAATTGAGCGGCACATAAATTCCTGCAGCATTCTTTGCTGCAACGCAACAACAATCTGGGATTGTGAAATAATCATCGCGCCGTTTCAAGGCATTATAATAACCTATCCATTGCGCTATGCAGCATTCCGCATGCGAGCCATGCAGAAAACGTAGGTCTCGGACGGTTCGAAAGCAAGGCGCTGACGCCAAAAGCTGAGCACGACTCGAAAGCTTCTTTCTCAACCACGCTGGCTCCGGCCGTATTGCGGCACGTCTTGCCGCATCGCGCTGGTTGTCAGGTGGTCAGGCTTCGCCTTCGGTTTCCACCATGGCGGCAATCAGTGCATCGCGCGGGCTCTTGCCGCCAAACAGCACGAACTGGAACGCTGGATAGTAGCGTTCGCACTCGTCGATTGCGGCATCGACCAAGGCGTGGGCCTGCGTCATGCTGAGTGCCGGTTCGTCCGGCCCGTCCAGCAGGACCGCATGGCGGAACAGGATCGCGCCATCGGCCGACCATTGTTCGAAATGGCCAATCCACAGCTGCTCGTTGATAAGCGCAAGGGTTTCGAACAGGTTGGCGCGCGTTTCCGATTCGTCCCACGCTGCGGTGGCATTGATCCCGGTCAGCGCGATGAATTGCAGCACGCGGTCTTCCTCGCGCCACAGGGCGCGGAGTTCATAGTCCGACCAGCTGCCCTTCACGGTGGTGACGATTTCCTCATCGCCATCCCGCTCGAAGTCCCAGTTATGGCTGCTGAAATAATGTTCCAGCGTGTCGATCGGTGCGCTCGGTTCGGCACCTGTGTCGAACTGAAGGCTCGTCATCGGTTCATCCTCAATCGATGGTGGCACCGGCAAGGGTTGACCACCAGATATTGCGTGCAGCATCCGGGCTTGGCAAGCGTCTTGTTGGCAATCCGGTCGTCACGCGCCGGCATCAAGCCGGCCACGCATGCACCGCCGGTGAATATGAGGGGATCAGGCGATGTCGATCTTCTTGCCGGCGGGCTTTGCGCGGTCGGTCTTTGCCGATTCGGCCCTTGGAGTGGCCGGCTGGCCCAGTGTCGCCTTCAGAGCTTCGAGCTCTGCCCTCGTTTCAGCAGCCATCGCCTTCACCGCCTCGAACTCGTCGCGGCTTACCATGTCGATCCCGCCAACGGCCTCGCGCAGTTTGTCCTTCATCTTCGCTTCGGCTTCGCGCCCGGCGCCGGCCATGGTTCCGCCGATGCTGGAGAGCAGGCGGGACAGGTCTTCGAACATCTGATTCTGGTTTTGCATCACATCTTCTCCATGGGCTTCGGGCCGGGAAACCCCCTCAGGCACCGGAGCCGTTCAAATCCCAGATACGCCAATTGAGCATGAAAGCGAAGCCCAGCCACACCAGATAAGGCAGCATTATCCATGCTGCGGCCTTATCGACACGCCCGGCCGCCACAGTGGCGGCGATTGCAGCGAGCAGGATCGCCCCGATCATCGCAAGCGCCGGCAAGATCGCCTTTGCTCCGAAAAAGATCGGAGACCACGTAAGGTTCAACCCGAACTGCACAATGAACAGCCCGATTGCCAGCCGCCGCGCCGGGCTTCCCGAGGCCAGCCACAGGCGGGAAAATGCGATCCCGAGAAGGGTGTACAAAATGGTCCAGGCTATGCCGAACACCGCGCCGGGCGGTTGCAGCTTGGGCAGCAGCAGGTCCTCATACCATTGCCCGGCAGACATCGGGCCGCTGATGCCAGCGAACGCCCCGCCAAGCATGTTGAACAAAACGGCAAAGCCGATGGCTGCGAATATCGGCCTTGCCTTCATGGAACCCCAATCCTCATTCGATACTAGGTGTCATTCGGCCGGCTGGGCCTGATCGGGCGCAACCCTGCCTTGGGTTTGCGCCATTTCCCGTTCCAGCTCGCGCGTCAGGGCTTCGGGCGATTTTGTGCGCCGCGCAAACGCCGCGTACATCACCGGGATGACGAACAGCGTCAGCAAGGTCGCGAAGCTCACACCCCAGACAATGACGACGCCGATGGCCTTTCGCGATCCAGCGCCGGCACCGCTGGCCAACATCAGCGGAACGGCGCCGGCAACCGTTGCAATCGATGTCATCAGAACCGGGCGAAGGCGGCGTTCGGAGGCGCCCATGATGGCCTGACGGAACTCCGCGCCTTCGTCGCGAAGCTGGTTCGCAAACTCCACGATCAGGATCCCGTTCTTGGCCGCCAGCCCCACGAGCATGACGATTCCGACCTGCGAATAGAGGTTCAGCGTCCCGCCCATCGCCCACAGCCCGAACAGCCCGCCGCCGACCGCAAGCGGCACAGTGGTGATGATCACGGCGGGGTGGATGAAGCTTTCGAACTGCGCCGCCAGCACCAGGAACACCAGCAGGATGGTAAGCCCCAGCACGATCCACAGCGAAGACCCGGTTTCCCGCAGTTGCTGGCTTTCGCCCCGATACCCGACTGCGGTGACAGCGGGCTGCTCCAGCGCGATGCCCTCCAGAAAGTCGAGTGCGTCGCCAAGCGCCATGCCCGGTGCCAGGCTTCCCTGGATGGTAATGGCGCGCTGCTTGTTGAATCGGCCCAGTTCGCCGGCTTGTGCTGCCTCGCGCAGCTTCACCAGGTTGCTCAGCGGAATCAGCTCCCGCGTGGTCTGCGAGCGGACGAAGATGTTGGCGAGATTGTCCGGCGTTGCACGGTCGGCATCTTCGGCTTGCAGGATCACATAATATTCCTCGCCCCGGTCGATGAAGTTCGTCACCCGGCGGGAGCCCATCATCGTCTCCAGCGTTGCACCCACATCGGCGATCTGCACGCCAAGGTCTCCAGCGCGCGTGGTGTCGATATCGACGATCAGCTGCGGCCGGGTTTCCTTGTAGTCGCTGTCGAGGTCGACGATCCCGGGGTTTGCCTCGGCAGCCTTGAAGATGGCGTCGCGGGCAACGGCAAGCTCGGCAAAACTGGTGCCGGCGATCACGAGCTGGATCGGGCGGCCCCGGCCACGGCTGAGGCTGTTCCCCGTGGAGGCGTTGCCGCGAATACGCGGATCCTGCGAGATCACCTTCTGGAATTCGCCGACAACATCGGCCGTGGAAACCTTGCGCTCTTCCCACGGGACGAGGAAGACGATCATCGAGCCGCTGTTGAAGCTTTCCGATGCGCCGAAGCCACCCGGTGCGCGCACCAGCATCCGGCGCACCGGCTCGCCTTCGCCCACCATGGGGAGCAGCTTGTCCTGAAGGCCCAGCATGTATCCGCGCATCTGGTTGAACCCGGTTCCCTCGGACGCCTGCACATTGACGAAGAAGTTGCCGAGATCCTCGTCGGGGGCCAGTTCGGATGCCAGGGTGGAGCCGAGCCCCAGGCAGATGGCGACTGCGACAGCGGCGCTGCCGCCGATGACAAAGGGGCGATCCAGCACCTTGTCCAGCGCGCGGACATAGCGCGCCTGGAACCGGTTGAAATGGCCATCGAACCAGGTGGTGAAGCGGTTGTGGCCGGTTTCCTTGCGCAGCAGCTTGGAACACAGCATCGGCGTGAGCGACAGCGCGACAAAGCCGGAAAAGAAGATCGCGCCGATCATGGCGCCGGCCAGTTCGCGGAACAGCAGCCCCGCATTGCCCGCGATGAAATACAGCGGAACGAACACGGAGCAGACGACGACCGTGGTCGCCATCACGGCAAAAGCTACCTGCCGTGCGCCCAGGAACGCGGCGACCAGCGGTGGCTCCCCGCGCTCGATCCGGTAATAGATATTCTCCAGCACCACGATGGCGTCGTCGACCACGAGGCCGATAGCCAGAACGAAGGCAAGCAGCGTTAGAAGGTTGAGCGAATAGCCCAGCGCGTAAAGCACGGCGAACGTGGCGATGAGGCAGATGGGCACGGTGATCGCCGGGATGAGCGTTGCGCGGAGCGACCCGAGGAAGATGAAGATCACCGCAACGACGAGGACAGAGGCTTCGGCCAGCGTGATCCAGACATTGTTGATCGCCCGCTCGATGAAGAGCGAGCTATCGAAGCTGACCGCAAGCGTCATGCCTTCGGGCAGGATGGATTGCACCGATGCGAGCCGAACCTTCACATCGTCGGCGACTTGCAGCGTGTTGGCGCCCGATTGGCGAACGATGCCCATGCCGATGGCCTGTTCGCCATTGGACCGGAACAGATCGTAGCGGTTTTCAGGCTCCAGGCTGACGCGCGCGACATCGCCCAGGCGGACCAGATAGCCATCAGCGCCGCGGCCGACAACGAGCCGCTGGAAATCCTTTTCGGTTTCGAACTGGCGGGTAACGCGAACGGTGAGGTTGGTGCTTGGCCCCTCGATCCGGCCGGCGGGCAGCTCCACGTTCTGGCGGCGCAGCGCCTGCTCGATGTCGCCCGCCGTCAACCCGTTGGCCAGCAGTTGCTGACGCGATAGCCAGACCCGCATCGATTGCCGCGCAGCACCCCCCACCTGTACCCGGGAGACGCCATCGACTGAGCTGAAACGGTCGACGAGAACCCGCTCGGCATAGTCGGTCAGCTGCATCCCGGTCCACTCCGGGTGGATGACGTTCAGCCACAGGATCGGCTGCGCATCGACATCCACCTTCCGAATTTCCGGGGGATCGGCTTCCTGTGGAAGGTTGTTCAGCACGCCCGACACGCGATCCCGCACATCGTTGGCGGCGGCGTCGATATCCCGCGTGGCGGAAAACTCGATGGTAATGTCGGATCGGCCATCGCGGGACCGCGAGGTTATCGTTTCGATCCCCTCGATCCCGGAAATCCGGTCTTCCAGAACCTGCGTGATCTGGTTTTCGACCACCTCCGCATTGGCACCGCGATAGCTGGTATCAACCGACACGATGGGCGGCTCGATCGCCGGCAGATCGCGGACCGGAAGCCGGGTGAAGGCAATCGCGCCGACCAGTACCAGCAGCAGCGACAGCACCGCTGCAAACACCGGACGGCGGACAGAGATGTCGGACAGGATCATGCGGCGACGGCCGGCGTCTTTGCTGTCCCGGGCACCGGCGGTGATGCCTTGCCGGGCACCGGCGGTGATGCCTTGCCGGTAACCGGCGGAGCGGTGGTCGCACGGGCGGCCTCCACCGGGCTGATCGGGCCGGGGCCGCGAATCTTGACGGTGCCTTCCGACACGATCCGGTCGCCCTCGGACAGGCCGGCGAGAACCTCCACCCTTCCATCGCGGCGGACGCCGGCCCTTATCGGCACGCGGGCAGCCTCGTTGGTGCCGGACACCTTCCACACGAAGGCGCCGCTGCCTTCGCCGATGACGGCAAGTTCGGGAACCGTCAGCGCAGAGCGGGCCGGGGATTTCACATCGACGGTCATCAGCATGCCGGGCCGCAGGCGCAGATCCGGGTTGGGCAGGATGGCGCGCGCCGTTGCCGAGCGGGTGACGGGATCGATCAGCGGATCGATCGTGGCGATCGTTCCGCGAAACTGCTCGCCGGGAAAGGCCGATGCCGTCGCCGAGATTGCGAGCCCCGCCTTCAGGGATGGAAGGTAGGTCTCGGGCACGGTGAAATCGAGCTTGATCTTCGAATGATCCACGATGGTGACGACAGTGGTCCCCGCGTTCACGACAGTGCCGGGCGAAATGCGGCGTAGCGACAACCAGCCCGAAAAGGGCGCGCGGATCACCCGGTCGTCAATCTGGGACGTGGCCTGCGCCGACTGTGCGCGGGCGATGTCCACGGCCGCCTGCTGTTGATCGACGCGGGCCTTTGTGGCGAAGCCCTGCTTTTGCAACTGCTTCAATCGCTCCAGCTGAAGCTGCGCCTCGCGCAGGCGGGCCTGGCTTTCGTTGAGGTTTGCGCCCTGCTCGGACCGGACGAGCTCGGCGATCACAGCGCCACGGGGCACATACTGGCCATCGGTGAAATTGATGCGGGCGATACGCTCCGTCACGGTGGAGTTGAGATCGGCCTGTTCATTGGCGAACGCGGTGCCAACCGCCTCGATGGAATCGACGAATTCCGTGGTCTGGACCGTGCTGACGAGAACATTGGGAGCCCTTCCGCCCGGTCCTCCGCCCGGTCCTCCGCTTGGTCCTCCTCTAGCCGGCCCTCCGGCGGACGCGCCTTTCTGGCCGCCATCCTTGCCCGCTGCGCTCTTGTCGCCAGCAGCGCTGTCCCCCAGAACCGAGCAGCCGCCAAGCGCAAGGGCCGCGGATACGGCGATGCACATAGGCAGTCTGGCGGGAAACGGGCCGGGTCGGGTCAAGCGCAGGGCTCCTGGGACGTTATGGGGGGGAGCGGGGGTTTTCCCCAATCAAGATGGCTGGCCCATGAACATGTTTCAATGTTTCGGCAATCATGCTCCCCGAACCAGAGGGGCAAATTGCGACGACCCGAGGATCCTGGTGGTGGACACGCATGCTCTGTCCGCCATCCCGCGAGCACGGTGCATCAGCCGAAATCGAAACGCCAGAAGGGCCGGGCATCCATGGCTGCTTTCCAGGGGCCCGGATGGGCCATGACCTGTTCCGTACACCAGGACCGGCTGTTGGCAGGGGTGCTGCAATGTCGCGGGGCCCCGGGGGCTTTGACCATGTCTGCGCCTTCCGCTATCCCGTTATCGGGTCCGACGCCGCGATGACGGAAGCGGACCATTTCGGCATCCCGGACATGATGGACCGTTCGGGCTTGCCGATATCGGGAGGGTTGGCAAGATCGAGACGATTGGCAAAGGCCCCTTTATGATAACGGCAGGCACAGATTTGATGGTGATGGGTCCGGCACGGGACCATCGCGGCCCCGGTGGCTCTCCAGGTAACGGGCCCGGAGACGGGGCAGATGGCGGCGGCAACAACGGAGACGGAGACGGAGACGGTGGCGATCGCGGCACCGGCACGGGCGTCGTCACCCGGACGCGCGTCGAGACACGCAAGCCGGCTCTGTACAAGGTCCTGATGATGAACGACGATTACACGCCGATGGAATTCGTCGTCCATTGCCTTCAGCGCTTTTTCCGGATGAGCATGGAGGATGCGACGCGGGTCATGCTGCATGTGCACCAGCGCGGTGTCGGCGTGTGCGGGATCTTCACCTACGAAGTCGCCGAAATGAAGGTCACGCAGGTGATGGACTTCGCAAAGCAGCACCAGCACCCTTTGCAATGCACGATGGAAAAGGCCTGATTTTTAGGCCCTCCGGGCGGCCGCATCCGCGGCCTTGCTTCCGCCGCTGAAACTCCGGGCGCGCGGTCGCGCTTGCGGCCTTTGGCCGGTCGGGGTTCGCCCTTGGGCCTTGCGGTCTTCTCCTGCTTTTGGGCGTTCCATCGGGCCCAGCTCCCGCAACAGACAGGTCGTACCGGGCATCATTCCCTTGACGCGCCGGGAGCGCTGGTCTTTCACCACCCTGCAATGAACCCGAAACTGGGAAGGGGTGGCCTTGGCCGACACGCTTTTTGAAAAAATCCTGATCGCCAACCGTGGCGAGATCGCGTGCCGCGTGATTCGAACCGCGCGGCGCATGGGCATCAAGACCGTCGCCGTTTATTCCGATGCAGACGCCGGCGCGCAGCATGTGGAGATGGCCGACGAGGCCGTGCACCTCGGGCCGCCGCCCGCGGCGCAGTCCTATCTGTTGGGCGAAAAGATCATCGAGGCTTGCCGCGCCACCGGCGCGCAGGCGGTGCATCCGGGCTATGGCTTCCTGTCGGAACGGGAGTGGTTCGCCAAAGCGCTCGATGATGCCGGGATCGCCTTCATCGGCCCGCCGGCTTCCGCGATTGCCGCCATGGGCGACAAGATCGAATCGAAGAAGCTGGCTGTCGCCGCCGGCGTCAGCGTCGTCCCCGGTTTTGTCGGCGAGATTTCCGATACCGACCACGCAGTCGAAATCGCCAACGGCATCGGCTATCCAGTGATGATGAAGGCGTCGGCCGGCGGCGGCGGCAAGGGCATGCGCCTTGCCTTTTCCCAAAGCGATGTTCGCGAAGGGTTCGAAGCGACGAAGCGCGAAAGCCTGGCCGCGTTCGGCGACGACCGGGTCTTCATCGAGAAGTTCATCGAACAGCCCCGCCACATCGAAATCCAGTTGCTGGGCGACAAGCACGGCACCATCGTCTATCTGAACGAGCGCGATTGCTCGATCCAGCGCCGCCACCAGAAGGTGGTGGAAGAAGCGCCGTCTCCCTTCGTCACGCCCGAAATGCGCAAGGCCATGGGTGAACAGGCGGTCGAACTGGCCCGCAAGGTGGGCTATTTTTCAGCTGGAACGGTCGAATTCATCGCTGGCGCCGATCGCAGTTTCTATTTTCTGGAAATGAACACGCGCCTGCAGGTGGAACATCCGGTTACCGAATGCGTGACCGGGCTCGACCTTGTGGAGCAGATGATCCGCGTGGCCGCCGGCGAAAAGCTGGCGTTCGGCCAGGCCGATGTGAAGCTCGAAGGCCATGCCATCGAGACGCGCTTCTACGCGGAGGATCCTTACAGGGGCTTCCTTCCTTCGATCGGACGGCTGAGCCAGTATCGCGAGCCGCCCGTCGGCAAGGGCGTCCGTGTCGATTCGGGGGTCGTCGAGGGAAGCGAAATCTCGATGTTCTACGATCCGATGATCTCCAAACTGATCACCTACGCGCCAACGCGCCTGGAGGCGGCCGACCTGCAGATCGGCGCACTCGACCGCTACTACGTCCGCGGAATCAGTCACAATGCGGATTTCCTGTCGGCCCTGATGCAACATCCCCGCTTCCGTGCCGGGGACAACGTGACAACGGCCTTCATCGCGGAAGAATATCCCGATGGCTTCATCGGCGCGCCGGTGGAAGCGGCGCACCTGCCGTCGTTGCTGGCGCTGGCAGCCGTCGTCGGCCAGTCCGCCGCAGACCGCGCCGCCCATGTCGATGGCCGGCTCAACAGCACGTCCGACACCGGCTCTGACTGGGTCGTTGAGCTGAACGGGGATCAGCACCCCGTGACCCTGTCGTTCGCAGGGCCGGGGTCGTTCGGCGGGGCCGGGCTTCGCGTGACAGTGGATGGCGTCCGGCTGTCGGTTGAAACTGGCGGTCCTGTCCCGGCTTTCGGGGTCGTGGAAGCGATTGTCGATGGGCGGGGGCTGGCAGTGCAGGTTGATCGCAAGGGCTCGGGCTTCATGCTGACGCACCATGGCCGGCAGCACCGCATGCGGCTGCTGACACCCCGGGCAGCGGCGCTGCAGCGGCACATGCTGCCCAAGGTGGCGCCCGATCTATCGCGCTATCTGCTGTGCCCAATGCCGGGGCTGGTCGTTTCCATCGCCGTGGCCGAGGGGGATCAGGTCGAAGCCGGCCAGATCCTGGCGACGGTGGAAGCGATGAAGATGGAAAATATCCTGCGCGCGGAAAAGACCGGGACGGTCGCGAAGCTCCACGCAAAGGCCGGGGACAGCCTTGCCGTGGATGCCGTGATCCTGGAATTCGATTAAAATCCTTGCCCGATGCGCAGGGTTGATGCGGGGCCGATCGGCTCGGGTGTGCCGTGCGTCTGCAATGGCAGGGCGGTTGGCACTCGCTCGCCGCCCTTTTGCCCGTGCGGGGCAGGGGAAGGCTGAACCACATCCAGAGCGGATGAAATGTTACCGATTGTACAGTGTTACCAATGTATTGGTGTTTGCACTCGTTAACCATCCGCCTCTTGTGACCAAATCTTAACCACGTTACTTGATCATCATGGCG
>Ga0335395_10001235_pt1 | contig 16207 bp, 26 predicted proteins | sample MAT02_FD_205744 | JGI IMG/M metagenome (GOLD analysis project Ga0335395, IMG submission 205744) | Freshwater microbial communities from Lake Fryxell liftoff mats and glacier meltwater in Antarctica - MAT-02 (spades assembly) (version 2) ...
AAGTAGAGCTTCCGGCCATCCTCAGCGACCATCCCGATTGAGATAAGGGCGATCGTGGAACCGTCCTCAATACATTTGCAGTCGAAAAAATACCGCATTTAGTTGCCTGTGTAATTGGATCTACCTAAACTTCTTCGATCTCAAGTATTGATGCAACTTCGAACTCTTGATACACACCCTCAGAGAGTTTGAACTGAATGAATGTCGAGAATCCCTTAGTTACAATCCCATGAACCGACAAAACCAGCGCTTCCCGGTTGTCAGTGCGGCGAATCAATAGGGTTTTTCCGCTAGCAAAACTGAGGGCGATCGCTGCATAGAGTTTGCTCAAAAAATCGTTGAACGCCCGGATGTCATTTGATGCAGCAGTTTCGTAGCATGGGATTGCTTTTTGCACGGCAGCAATTAGATCGGTGTATCTCTGCCGATCCGCCTCAGTCCGCAGTCTATCCCAAGATTGACTCAACCACAGAGCCGTTGCCAATGCATGATTTTCGTTATGCTGTTGGACTGGCAATTTAGAAATCCCCAAATGGTCATACCACCATTTAAGATCTCTGCACCATGCAGGATAGCGTTCGGGTAAATCCGACATTGTGCCAAACAAATGGCAAAATGCTGCCCAATCATAGTCCGCATGATACCCCCAGAACTCTGGGTTTCCATAAAGCTGGGGGTCGCAGAAATCCCGAACTTTGCGGGCGATCTCGTCGCAACGCATCAGACCCCCGACCACGCCATCCCGAATCCACGGATTGAATTCGAGCTTATGCTTATCTGTCTGTCTTGACCAGAAATTGGAAACTACATCTTCAATCACCCGCTGACTCGCTTTGGACAAATCAGCGTCCGAGTTTTCGATGTAAAGCTGCCGACCATCGCCGGACACAATCGCGATTGAGAGAAGGTCGCTTATGACAGCGGAATCGCTGATGAGTTCAGTTGAGAGAAAATACCGCATTGCTCCTACCTTTGTAATTGGATCAAACTAAGGCATCGAATAAAGCGCCATCGCAAGGCTTAAACAGATAAGAAATCCCAACGGATTGCAAGCGACCAGTTGAAAGAGGGTCAGGAAAACCAATATGACCATGAATAACCGTCCTACAAATTTCTTAAGCATGAGATTCCCTTTGCCTAAGCCCTCGAATACAACGCCATCACTACAAGGCTTAAACAGAAAAGTATTGACCACCGATTACCAACAACCAATTGAGCAAGCGTCAAGCAAACCAAGATGAACGCCAATAACTGTCCTACAAATTTCTTAAACATCGCATCTCCTTTGCACTAAGGCATTAACCGACTACACCAATACACGAAAATACACCGCTCCGGCGCTAGATGACAGCGCAATGGGCACCCATCCGCTACCTTTGGCAGTCGCGCAGACAGACAGCGATAGCAAGATGAGAGTTAGCGCGGTTCTTAAAGCTTCTGGAGGATCGATTGCATATCTGTCCCAGTCCAAAACAATCAGCATCGCCACAATCAGCGAAACTAGATAACCTGCCCAGCCTTGACCATTGAGGAAAAAAGAACGGGCTAGGGTGACAAAGGAGAACAGTATCGCCAGAAGGGTAACATACCTAAGCACTGATGCCACAGAGAATTTAGCCATTAGTATTAATCCTCAATCGCATAAAGAGCCATCCCAGCCAGCAGCGCTAAGCCAACTGTTATCCATACAGATCCCAGCGTGAAATAGGCTAGGGCGATCGCCAGTAGGAGGAGTAGGATGATGGCGATCGCCCGTCTTACGGTTTGCTTGTGCATAGATTTACCTTGCCTCAGTCACGCGATACAATAGATTCATTGTATGCCAATTGTACGCCAAATGCAAAGACAAACAAAACGATTACAAATCAGGATGTCTTCATCCGATTACGCAAAACTTGAGTACTTAGCCAGCGTGCGAGAGGTCAGCATGGCTCAAGTCCTCAGGGACTACGTTAGGCGACTGCCCAACCCGCCCCCGGATAGCCAAACCTAGCCCGCTGCACTCCCCACCGTTTAGGCGTCTGGGGAGTTTTTTTGTCCAGCCCCTACCCCAGCGATCGCCCTCTGAATAGCCGCCCGTACCCGCCGAAAAACAGCGAGGGAATCGCCACGGCCATCAACGCGCTGAATGCGTCTGTCGAAAGATGCTAGCGATTGGAACCCGGCGTAAACCAGCGAGTGGAACGCCCTATCCTCAGCGTCTAGCCTGTTAGCCTGACCCCGCGCCTCAACCCTCGCTAGGGCATCATCCACAGGCAGATCTAGCCAGAGCGTCAAATCGGGCTTAGGCGCGGCGGTGATCCGGTTCACCTCAAACACCACACCAGCGCCCAGACCCCTTGCTAGGCCTTGATAGACAAGGGAGGAGTCTGTGTAGCGATCGCACACCACGATCGCGCCACTAGCCAACGCCGGGGCGATTACCTGTTCAACGTGTTGGGCACGGGCGGCGGCAAAGAGTAGTAATTCTGCTCGGTGGCCTATCTGTGCCCCGTCAAGGCCACCCAAAATTGTCTTACGTATATTCTCACCTAATGGAGTGCCACCCGGCTCCGTGGTGGCAATAACCGCAGAGTATGGCAACGATGGGGGATGTTGTAGTAGGTCTATCTGCGATCGCAGCCAGTTTTGGGCTAGTTTGGCTTGTGTGGTTTTGCCGCAGCCCTCGCCGCCCTCAAAGGTGATCAGGAATCCGTTCATGGGGTTGGCTTTGAGTGTTGGGCAATCCACTGGAGGTCTAACGAGATTCGATCAAGGCAAACCGGGTGGTATTGCAGGTTTGGCCATTCTGCAAACGATTTGGGATCGCCCGTAATCAGCTTGGTGCAATAGGCGCAATTCATGCTGGGTTCCGTAGGTTTTTGAACTGGGTAAAAGCGCCGTCAAAAAGCAATTTAACCGTACCAGTCGGGCCGTTGCGGTTTTTGGTGACGATCGCCTCTGCAATGCCTCTGTCAGCCGTATCTGGGTTGTAGATTTCATCGCGGTAGAGCATAACGATCAAGTCAGCGTCTTGCTCAATCCCACCAGAATCCCTCAGGTCGCTACTGATTGGCCGCTTGTTCTGCCGTGCCTCTGACCCCCGATTTAGTTGGCTCAATAGGTCGATCGTTGTACCCAGTTCCCTAGCCAAGTTCTTCGCCCGCCGGGTTGTAACGCTCAACAATTGCGCTAAGTTCCCATCGTCATGACCCCCCATGATTTGCAGATAGTCGATCACGATTAGCGCCGGAGTGCCCACAGTAGCCGCTAGGTGACGCGACTTAGTGGCAATCTCCCCAATCGTGATACCCGGCGTGTCGTCAACGTAGATCGGCAGTCCTGCCAGTTTTGCAATACCGTTACTCAGCAGCCCCCACGTATGGGCATCTCGTGGGCGATCGCCATCAATTATCCTGCCGGGTACTCGTGATTCCTGTGCCCAAGCGCGGCCAAAGACTTCCCCAGCAGTCATCTCCATCGAAAAGATAAAAACTGGAACGTTGTGAGTTTTCGCAATATGGCAGGCGCGGCAGACAGCCAGCGCTGATTTCCCCATACCAGGCCGTCCTGCGGTGATCCAAAGCTTGCCGGGGTTGACCCCACCACGGGTTAGTTCATCGAGGTCGTGATAGCCAGTGGATAGCGCTGTGGGCGTTGTTTGCTTGTCTAGCTCCTCACAGTGTTCGACACGCTCAATTGCGATCTGTTCGAACGATCGCAGATCCGACTTGCCAGAGTGCAGGAGTAGCGAATAGACCGCCGCCTCGGCCTTTTGGCTAATCTCCGACCAAGATCCGGGGTCACTCTGCCCTAGATCCTTGAGATCCTGACCAATCGCGATCAAGCGACGCCTCAGCCATTTGTCAACGATTAGCTCAGCATAGTGATCCACGTTTAGCGCCGAAACTACCTCGTCCACAAACCTAGACAATCCTACCTGTCCACCGACCAGATCAAGCTTGTTTGCCGTGACCAGCCAATTGCAGACAGAAAACAGATCCGTAGGGTTGCCCTGGTCGTGCAGTGTGGCGATCGCCCGATAGATCAGCCCGTGTGCACCCGAGTAAAACTGCTCAGGCCGAAGGACATCCCGAACACGGGCGATCGCGTTGGGGTCTAGGAGCAGTCCGCCAATCAGTGCAATCTCAACCTCGATACTCTGTGGCTGCGTGGCTTCGTCATCCGGCCTTTGTCTGGGAAATCGGTTTTCAGCAAGCATGGTCTGGCTCTCCTACTAGGGCTTTCAGGTGATTGAGGTATTCAGCGGCCTGAGTGGTTGTCAGGTCTGCAACGGTTGATTTACCCGTTTTCTGAAACCAGTCATCAGGTAACGCACCGCTCATTTTTAGGCGGGTCAGTTGCTTGACAATTGCGGTCGTAACGTTGCCCTCAGAGGTTTCTTCAGTGCCTAGAGCCTCTTGAGCCATTAGGGTTAGCCAGCCAAAGTCACCTCCACGGATCTTGTTTCCTATGCACCGCTTAACGTCTGCCGATCCGTTTGGCAGTTCGTATTTTGTCAGGTGCTTGCTCACAACCGCTAGCATCCGATCATCAAAATCGGTGTAGCCAGAGCCATTCATTATCCAAGCCAAGCCATGTTCTAGCAGCTCTGGGTATCTCAGTTTTGGGGCTTTCGCTCTAGCAGTCCAGTTTGAGGTCATCTTGGCCGCTGATCCTGATCCTCTTGTTTTTTCTGGAGAGAGAGATTCTTGATTTTCTGTTTTTTCTGTTTTTTCGCTTTCTTTCTTTCTCTCTAAATATTGATTATCTAGATCCGGATCTAGATCCGGATCTAGATCTAATTCTTGATCTAGATCTAGATCTAGATCTGAGAGGGGGACAATTGGCATTTGTCCCCTTGTCCCCTTTTTGTCCCCGGGGACAAGTGCTTTGTCCCCGGGGGACAATGTGGGGACAACTGCCTTTTTTGCGCGTTGTTTTTGCTTCTTCGTCGTGGCTTTTAACCGCTGAGCAACATAAGCATCGCCCCGTTCAGCGATCGAATGGCAATAGACTATTTTCTCACCCTGCCAAAGTTGCGAATCAATCAAGCCGATGTCTGAAAAAGTATCTAGGACGCGGTTCAGTGTTCTGTCGTCTGAAAGTTTTAGGTCGTCTGCAATGCTTTCCAACCAAAGATCGGTGGCAAGAATCTGAAAATTCCCCTCAGCTTCGTAAAGTTGCTCTAGGACAGCCCACCAGATTGCCACGCCAATCGCCCCGTGGATGCGGATCACTTTGCGGATCTTGAGATTCCGCAAGGTGTTCGTGTCGTGCTTAAACCAAAGCATTGATCGCCCCCTCATCTTGTGCTGTGTGGCGTAGGGCGTTTTGCACGGCACCCACGCAAAAACTGTAGACCTGTGTTCGGTCTAGTGTTGGCCGTTGCGTTCTAGCGATAAAACCCAGCGCTTCTAGCGATTTGAGGTGGGTTCTGATAGACTTTTCTGAGCATAGCCCTAGCAGCGCGGCCTCAAACTCCTTTACAGTCCGTGCACCGACTTCGATCCGATCTGGGTTAGACTGGTCTGAACCATTTTCGATCGCCTCGTTAGCCCAATACTCGAACAGACTGAGGATTGCGGCGGCGGCGGCCTTACCTGTAATTTGTTGATAGTCCTGCAAAACCACGGCGATACGATTACCGAGGGGATGAAAAATACAAGATTGTTCCACGCTATAAAACCTGTTTGTTTACCCTACTAGGCAGTTTGCATGACTGCCTTTTTTTTGTCTTGAAATATCTTACCTCGATCGCCAGTCCAGATACCTCGCAATAACATCGCAGTGGCAAGCCCTCGGGGAACACCAGCACAGCAGCACAGGATCGTGTGCTGCCTCTAGGGTAGCCAGAGCCTCAATGAACTTTGCGCGTGTTGGCCGTCTGCCGGTGCTAGCGATCGCCAGCCCCATGGCTTCACTGATAGCCCGCGCCGCTGCTAGAGGCTCCTCACCCTGTAGAATCCGCCACAGGTAGCGCCGGAACCCCTCGATGACCTGAGGGCGATCCGCCTCTGTCCTCATTGCGAACGGGTTGCCCAGCGCCGAATGGCGATCGCACCGATAGCCTAGATCACTGCTTTTTAGGTGCCCGATGGTGGCAGTCATGTGCGATCGCCCGAAACGTTGAGCCTAAACCGCAAGATTCCGGCCTTCACTTGATAGGCATCAAACAGAACGATACAGGTTCCGTGATTGGTTTTACCCAGCGCCCGCCCTGCCATGTTGTCGAGCAAAACGAGGTTCGGCTCAATTAGCTCCACCTTTAGCGATGGGTTCCCCGGCAGTCGTGGAAGATCCTCGTCTGCCCATCGTGCGATCGCCGCATCCGTTAGTCTTTCGAGTTGGCCTAGCGTCATGTTCACGTGCGATCACCCCCTTTGTATTTGACCCCTAGAGCCTTTTCAATGCCTTGAACGACCTCTAGGCTTACCGAGTCGCCCTTACCCCTCATGAGCCGATACAGGTAACTCGTGGTGATATCCGCCGCTCTAGCGATGGCCGCAACCCTGACGTTTCTGCTTTTTGCTGCCGCGATCTCATCCGTTAGCCATTGCGGAAAATCCTCCGCATCACTATCAATAACCTGCCGAATCTTTAACCCACTCACAATGTCGCCTCTTGAATATGGCACTCGTCTAATACCCTAATAATAAGGCAATATATATAGTTTGACAAGTTGCAAGTTCTAGGTCATTATAGGAGATAAGCAAAGGGCGATCGCCTCAACCGAAGCGATCGCCCGCCAAATTAACCCCTGTAGGAGACTCTATTATGACCGATAACCGCAACGCATTGTCAACCAATCCCACCCGCCGCCGCTACAGTGTGGCGATCGCCCTCGGGGTAGTGTTGGCCGTGATGGCTTACAGCCCCGCTAGCGCTAACCAGGCTGGCTACGAGCCTCCTGTTAATGGCGGGCCAGCGAGGACGCAAGGATCGGGCACTCGGTAGGTAGGTTGGGGCGATCGCTTCTCTTGGGGGGCGATCGCGGGCGGTTCATTCAGTAATAAAACAAGGAATCTAATGAAGACTAAAAGAGTTCAGGTAAGTAAAAATCCCAAGTTCCGGCGGTGCCTAGCCCAAGCCATCATTGCCGAAGCCCACCCCGGTTATCTCATTTCCTTACAAGGTAAGCACTACGCTGATCCCGTCGCTGGTATTGTCTATCTTAGGAAAGATGACCAGCCATGGGATGACGATGTGGCTTTTCGCGTCGTTCCCGTCGATAACCTTGTCTCTGGTACAAGTGACTATTCGGATGAGGTTGACTGGGAAATCCCCGAGATCCCATACGCCGATATGTTATCGGCTTTTTTGGTGGATGAAGACGAGACATGGGAACCCCAGCGCTCCGAGGTCATTCAATTTGCCCGCAGACATCAGTGGAAAGAGCGGATTGAGGAGATTGAGGATCTCGCCCATGATGAAACGATTGACCTCATTCTGGACGAGATTCTGGATGAGGTTGATGTCAGATCTTAGGTTTGGCGGGCGATCGCATTCCGGCTCATTCAACAAGTAAAACAAGGAGATCAAAATGGCAAGCGCAAGCGAATTGGCAAAGGCGATAGCAGGCACAAATACAGTCAGATTCTGCCACACTATCCCAGTGACTTGGATGCCTAAATTATTGGGTTCGAGCTTGGTCGTAACCTTGGTTCCGGCTGAATTTGTAAATGAATTGTTGGCGGCGGTTCTCCCGATGGAGCCGATATCCCATCTGCAGGTCGCTTCTTTGGCTGAAGAGGCGAACGCAGATCTAGGCACAAGCCTGCAATCGTCTTCGGCTTTCAACCCTCCCCCCTCCGATTGTCCCGACTTGTTGATACTGGTATCTATTGATCGCCAATCAGAACGCATTCAATATCATTTCGTCTGGGACGGTACTGAAGCCCTTAACGACGCTGAATACACATGCCTTTCCACAAAGTAAAGGCACTGGTAGACGCGCAGGGCATCACCTAACGCCCCGCCCAAAAAAGCGCTGGCCTGCACGGTTCCACAACCCGCAGGCCAGCGCTTTTTGCCGCCGCTATTCTTCGCCGACCATTGGCCGATAGCCAAGGCGCTTCCTCCACCGCTCAAGGCGTTCTGTCTCCGCGCCCTCCTTCGCCGTCCATGTAGCTGGTTGCCAAGTGATTGTGATAGGCGGCTCTGTACATTTCTGCTTGGCAAGGGGCGCGGGCTTGTTTTGCTCTGCTATGTAGAGATTCACCAATGCCGCCGCTGCCGGGTCACTCACGAGGGTAGCGTGGGTTGTGCCTAATCGCTTGGCGATCGCCCGCTGCGAGATGGTGGTTTGGGTCGCCTTGTATAGTTCGCAGACCTTTTTAACCTGCTCTATCTTGATGCTCTTCTCCCACTTTCGGCGTGGTTGCTTGTGTGCGATCTGCGGTTTTTGTGCGCTATCGTGGTCGTGCTTCATGTTTTGTTTCCCTTATTAGCAGTCGAAAGGCTGCTTTTTTTGTGTTTACTCTTGAGACGGCTGAAATTTGACCCCCAGCGCGGCCTCTAACCATCTAAGAGACTCCTCCGAGATTGCCCCGTCACGGGTGCCCTCCTGAAGTTGTCTTAGATAGCTCACAGACAGGAAAGAGAGGACAGAAAGCTCCTTCAGGTTCCCAAAAGCCTTGATCTCCACTTGTAGCCATTCTTTTAGTCCGGGTGACTCTCTGGAATAGGCAATCTGCATAAAACTCCTCATTAACTAAAAACACAATAACCCGATTCTCTTGACAATGCAACACTGCGAGTGTAATACTGTTAACAGAGATTAGGTTTCACGAGAGGCCAAATGCGAAACCTAGATGTGCTTTACTCAATCCGCCGCTGGTCAGAAACAGGCGAGTCCGCTTACCTGTTTCCCACCGCCGCCGAAGCCGAAACCCAGCGCAGCCTATGGATGGCAGCGCTAAAGGATCGCTATGACGACGGCGAACCCAAGCTAGTTGAGCGCTCAAGGGAGTCTGATGGTAGTGGGGGGGATTATGTTAATGAACACATTGCTGATCCGCTGACCCCAAGCGATGTTGTAGAACACGCAATCGGCTCTCTTTGCTATCAGGAATGGGAGGCTGCGACCCACGGCGAAAATATACGCTGGGGGGATCTGCCACAGTCATAAGGCTATCTGTAACTGACCTGATCTCTACTCTCTACTCTGTCTCGCTATCACAGCAAATAAGGAGTTTCCCAAAATGACTAATCCGTTTGTCCCTGATACTTACAAAATGGCTGCTTCGGGAGGTGGCGGTGGACGCTATATCAACCCCGCCAAGGTCGGTGGCGAAAAGCCATTCCGATTTCGGTGCCTCAGTGAAAATCCTTTGAGGGGTTGGCAGTACTGGACTACTGAATCCAAGCCTAAGCGGCTACCCTGGATTGAGGGGATTCCAGGCAATGGCAAGCCATCCCTTACACCTGCAGACCTCCGCCGTGAAAAAGATGGCACACCCGAAATTATTAAACCTTTTTGGGCGTTTACCATCTGGGATTACCAAGCCCATGAGGTTAAAATCTTCCTATGCACCCAGCGAACTATTCAGGATGCGTTGGCCGAACTTTCAGCTAACGAGAATTGGGGTCATCCCAGATTTTACGATGTTACGCTAACTCGCAAGGGTCAAGAAAAGCAGACTGAATATGTTGTCCATCCTGGCCTCCGAGATGAGACACCGCCCGCAGCCCTCGCAGAATTGGCAGCAAGTCCAATCAATCTAGATGCGCTGCTAACGGGCGAAGATCCATTCACCACCCCCGCCGCCCCGGCCATTGCATCAGAGGCAGACGGCTCCGCTAAGCCTGTAGTGTTTCGGACTCTTGAAAGAACAGCGGCGATCGACGCGCTCAAAGCATCAGCGAAGACTGCCGGGTTCGATACCCCGGCAAAGATTCGGCAGAAGATAGCTGAACTAGACGGGGAATTCATCAGCTTTGAATCGCTGACAGTCGAAGAGATTGCAGACTACACCGCAATCTTCAATGGCCTAGCACTCACACCGCCCGCCGCGCCAATCGGCAATCAGGAAATCGAGTACGAGGACATCCCGTTCTAACACCCGCCACGCAATCTCTACAGCCCCGCCAATGTGCGGGGCTTTTTGTTGCGCGATCGCCCTCAAGTATCGCGCTGATATTGTTTCGCCAGGTTTTCGGTAGGGTTTACACCCCAGCCCACACAAAGCGCGATCGCCGCATCGTCCAGATTGTCCAGCCAGTCATAGCCGCTGTGGAGCAACGCACTGCCAACAGACTCCCTTGGTGTTAGCCCCTCAAGTGTTGCCCGAACCTCAATAGCCCTAGCTAACCCTCTAACGTTTTCATCGGCGATCGCGCGTGCCATCAGAAATTGTTGCATCGCGGCAGTCGTAGAGCGCGATCGCACAAAGTGCCCATCCATCGCATAGAACAGTTCTGAGGCTAACGGCAGCGAGATCGAAAATCTGCGGCTCCTATCGTCGTCAATGCTTTTGCGTTCCACTTGTTCGCACGGTTCCATAGACACCTCTCAATTATGATCGCCGTGCCCATTCTAGACTGGTTGCCAACTGGTGGGCAATTGGTTGCCAATTTTGGAAGGGAGTTGTTATAGTCTTTTTGTAGACGGTTTATAGACCGTTTACAAACCGCAGACAAAAAAGTTGTATATGGTTTGTCTGTAGTCTGTCTGTAGTCTGTGCATGGTTTGTCTGTAGTCTGTACGTGGTCGCCTCCAATGCGTAAAACAATCACAATCGACCTAGATCCAAACGGGAAAGCCAAGGTTCTCCCTGCTTATTGGTCGTGGGGCGATGCGGAGAAGGCGGTAATAGAGGCTACTCAGGTTTCGCGATCCACCATCTACAAAGCTAGGCGCTGTCTAGGTTTTGAGGGAATCCCAACCCAATCTGAGGTGGATGAGCTAATCCTCTCTATTCGGTTTTGCGGTTGTCGCAATAGCAATGGTGGGGATGATTGCACCTACGCTGGCTATGCCAGGCATAGGCGCGATGGAACGCTAGCGGCTCGAATAGAGCAGCTTGGTCTGTAGCTTGTAAACCGCGTGTAAACCACGTACAAAAAAGTTGTCTGCGGTCTGTTCATAGTCTGTTCGTAGTCCATAGGAGTAATTCAAAATGACATTTGAAGATTTTCTGATTGAATTTTCGATCCCGGTTCAAGAATCAAAGGCCATCGCTAAGCACCTGTTTTCTATTGAGGGAACATCCGATACTGACCTAACAGATGATGAATCGACTGCGGTTCTAGGCTTTTATCAATCTGCACAAAATCAGGGCATCAAAGTAAAGAAGGCGATCGCCGATGCCAAAGCAAGCGCAAACGCTGAAACTCAGTCAGGTCAACGCCCCCAGAACTTCGGTGTCCACGGTCGCTTTGATCAGCAAGCGCAGGATCTAAACAGTCTGCGGGCAAAAACTCAGCAGCAAGAGACGCAACAAGCTCGTTTAGGCGCGATGTTGCGATTGATTGAGGGGGAGGCTATTGAGGTAGCCGTAATGGCTGATCTACAGGCATGGGATGCGGGAATTGGCGCTCCACAAACGGAGGCTGAGGGTCAACTGTTGGAAGTCTATCGGCAGGTGAGGAGCGCAAAGGACGTACTAAAAGGCGGTGGCCAAAGCCCTTTGGATCGTTACGGGTGGGGGCTGAGTCCAACGGGCGACATCACCCTGAATCTCGACACGATCGCCCTACCCATGCAGACACTGAACGCCCTACCCGCCGCGCAATAGGAGATAGCCCAATGCTAGGAACAAGCGCAGACTGGGTACGGCGGGTGGTGGTGGGAGGCAGCGCGGCGGTCTTCGCAACGGTGTTGTCTGTGGCGATAGGTCAAGCGGGGTCTAGGTTACACCCCGCCGCATTCTGGCTACTGCCGTTAATGGCAGTAGGAAGTATTGAAACGTTTGTTGTCTCACAGCGTCGCAACTGGGTGCAAGATCCTACGGTTGAGCCTATCCGGGCGGCGCTGAAAGAGGTGCTAGAGGGTGGGACGTTTAGGGCTACTCTCGCGGATTCGGAGATCGAAAAGATCGCCGCATCGTTTGAATCTGTCCCTCGATGTGTTCAATCGATCGCGGTGGAAGCGCCGGAAGTTCAGGCTAGTCAAGCATTTCAGCCTATCAACCTTCCGGTTCGGGCGGCGGAAGTGCCAGATTATTGGGACAGCGGAAGTGCCCCCACTTCCTCACCCGCTTCCGCTAGTACTTCCACTTCCGCTTCCGCTTCCACTTCCGGCGCGGAAGTCGACCCTTTCGATTTTTAGGGGCGGAAGTGCCTAGTATCTCGTTGTTAACTAGCGTCAAACAATTTAAGAGCGGAAGTGGAAGCGGATGGAGATTAAGGGAACGGCGGAAGAAATCAACGCGCTTATTGTAGCCCCGGCAGTGGCAGCGGCAGAACTCAAATCCCAGATCCTGCTAATGCGCGCCGTAGCTGACGCTCGTCAACAGTTTGGGATCGATCTGCCGTTGCTATCGTCTTCAGGCGATTCCCCGCTAGTTGGTCTACTTCCGCCGATGCCCGCCCTTCCGCTGCCGCGCCCAGTTCCGTTATGTCTGCCACCCGCAGATCCCTATCCACCCCAACAGATATATCCCCAATATCCTCAAGACACTTACCCACACCAACAGCTATACCCGCCCGCCACTACGTTTGATGCCCCACTTGTGCAGACACAGATCTGCGATCAAACAGCCCCAATCACCGCAGTCGATGACCACGATAAGCCGCCCCCATTGTTGCTTATCCTGACAGCGATTGTTATTGGGATTTTTGTGGCGATCGCACTAAGAAACCCATCAATCCTAAGCAGGCTCGTGATTCCTTCTATCGGTGGATCATCCCACGAATTACCAGCGCCGGGTGCTGAAAGTCTACCCCCCGGCTATCTTGCCATTCCACCCCCACCCCCACCAACAGGGGAATTGCCACCTGCCGATCCCATGACCCCTACTGAGGTTCCTCAATAAATGCTAGGAAATCTGGTGAATAGACTCAATAGCCACGGGGGTACAAATCCCACAGATCGGACGGAGGCACAAAGCTTAGATGACCTAAGCGATGTTTGGAAGACCGTTCCGACCCGCGCAAATTCAGGCACAGATCAGACTGTCAACGTTCAAACTGTAGCGGCTAATGCTACACCCGTTAGAAATCAAGCTACACCAGCTAGCCAAGCTACACCCGCAAAAAAGCCCGCTACAGAAAAGCCTGCTGCAGAAGATCGAATCAAGCTAGCAAAAAAGCGTAATCCGGATGAGATCTCTTTGCCACTGCTGTTAGTGACCAGCATCGCAATGCTATGCCTTTCCCTGTTCGTGATGCTAGTTGTGGCAGCGATTCCGACTTTCTCAATGCGCTTCTATTACACGATGTGGATCTTGGCTAGTATCGTGAGCGCTGGTATCGGTTACGTAGGTGTGAGGAGTGACTGCCTTATTCGTCGCAGCCTGTTCCTAGAGATGTCTTTAGGTCTTTGCTGGCCGTTCGCAATTCCCGCCGTTATCGCTCAATTTTTACCCTCTCTCGGTTAGACCTATGGCGAACGCCCAACTCGAAACAGACAACCTAGCCGCGCCGTGGATCGAAACGGCCAAATTGGCATCGGTGGCGATCGCTGCTGGCAAGCCTGCGAATCCATATATAGACGCATTTATCAAACGAGCGACCGCCGCCGGGTACGATGGTCGTGGCGCGGCGTTGACCCTCGCAGCCCTCTATCCTTGCGATCAATCGACAAGACTCGAATTTCTGCAGCGTTCATTTCAGGAGTTTTACCCTGCGAGAATAGGCGATTGGCGAACGCGATCGCTCTTTTGGGCTACACCCCAAGAGGTCGCCCACTGCGAAAACCATCTAAAGCCGTATCTAGATCAGCAGGTTGCCCATCGGGTAGCCGCCAACGCCGCAGCACAGCCAAAACGCGCCCCGGAAGTTACCGCGATCCAACCAGCGGCTACGATTATCCAACCAGAGCGGATGACTGAAGAGATATTCTTGTCGCCTGAACCTGTGGCGGGCACAGGGCTTGAGGCAATGGCTACGGCGATCGCTACAGCCTACGAAGCTAGAGAGGTTGCGGTTACGGTTGATTGGGAACAAACGACTAGCAAAGCGCCACGGTGCAACCGGATCGTTGTTATAAAGACACCACAGACGAACTTTGCAACCCTCGAAAAATGGGGGGATGAGGTACTGAGCAACGCTGGCATTGATCCTAGTCTTGCTGTGCCTGCGTTCCGCCGCCGCGCCAACAACCGCCTAGAAATCCAGATCCCGCGTGATCCCTCAACTTGGCAAACACCCGAGCTACTTAGTTGTCTCAGCAGCCCCGCCGAATTGGAGCGGCTAAGATCTAGCAAGGATTTTGGCCAGTGGTCAAAATCCTTGCGGGCGAAGTGGAATGTTTCGATGGTGAGCCGCTTACGGGTTCCCTTTGCGATCGACCTCGAAGGACAGCCATTTTCGCTTGACCTCTCTAGCCATTGCCTGTTTGGCGGCGGCAGTGGGGGAGGCAAATCTAGCGCCCTACACCTCGCACTGTGTGGGCTTCTGATAATGTATCCGCCCGAATGGCTACAGCTTGCTTTGTTCGATTTTCAAGAGGGCATATCCCTTAAAAAGTACGAAGGGTTGGCGGCGATTTTTGGCGATGGCGTTGCGACCGATACGGAGTCTGCTGAAAAGCTTTTTGACCAACTAAACCAGGAATACCTAACGCGCCTGTCAAATATGGCGGGTTCAGGACACGAGGACATCATCGAATACAACGCAGCAAACACGGCTAATCCTATGGGCTGGATCGTGATTGTCCTTGAGGAAGTTTCGGCTTTTCGATCCGAAGCGGGCGATCGCGCTAACCAGTTGATTGAGGATGCGCTATCCCGTTGGCGCAAAACAGGGATGGTAATTTTGGGCGCGATCCAATACAGCACAAGGGAGGAGGGTTTTGCACCAAAAGCGAGGCAGAACTTTGGCTCTAAAGTTTGCTTTCGTAGCGATCAAAACGCTGCTGAATTTATCCTTGGTGGATCATCAACGTGGACGCGCCTAGCACCGTCCCTAGTGCCGCCCGGCGATTGTGTCATCCTACAGAGTGGCCAGTTTCACCGATGCCAGACCCTCTTTTTTGCACCTGCACACAGAATGAGCTTTATTAAAGCCGTAAAAAAAGCGTATCACTGTGTTCGGTCGCTGGGCAGCGCCGAAAGTGACAACCCCTTTGGCGATATTGTGGAGTTGGAACCGCCCCCAAAGGTTGAGCCACAACAACCTAGGCGCTTAGCGGTTGTGAGTGGCGGGATCTCAGTTAGGGAGGCAATGGTGTCACTACGTGAGCAAGGCGGGCTAGAGTCAATCACGCAGACCAGTCTGATCCGTCAACTCTGGGGGGTAAAAGGCGGGCGGCAGCTATCGGCTAAACAGACATCGCTGCAAACACTGTTGCAACGAGAGTTTGGCACTGACGACCTTGAGACGGCCAAGGAAAACCTATGAGATTCCGCCGCCGTCATCTACCTCAGTATGCGATCGCCGGAATGCTCGCTTTTTTGCTCGCTTACGCTAACGTGCCCTTGCGACAGATGGCTGTAAGCGCCGTACAGCATACCGCTCACAGCTTGATCCAAGCGTCCGCGATCGCCGAAGAACCCCAGCCTACCCGCGTTTGGCCGCTAGCCTACACTCCTCAAGAAACGATCGTCACCTCTGAGTTTTCGCTATCTCGCAAACACCCTACCTCAGGGGTTTATAGGCCGCACAATGGTATTGACTTAGGCTGCTCTACTGGTACCCCGCTCCTATCGGCAGAGAGCGGCACCGTAATTTGGATCACTGACCCGCACGGATTGGGTAACGCGATATTGATAATAGGCGATCGCACGGGCACAGAGTTTTTGTATGCCCACGCCGATACACGGGTGGCGGAACTTGAGAATAAGTGGGTAGCTGGGGGCACACAGATCGGCGCGTGTGGAAGCACCGGGGCATCGACCGGGCCGCACTTGCATTTTGAGTTGATTATAAATAATGTGGAAATCAATCCACGCGAATACCTTGAGTTACTAGGGTTAAACACCCTCTAAAAAATGTATTTACCCCAAATAAATTTAGAATTTTGGATACGGCTAATCTTTGCCTCAACGAGCTTCGGCTTTGTGCTGATGACCAGCACGGCTATATTTACGCTCTTTGGCACCCCGCTTGTTTGGTTATTCCTACC
>Ga0335395_10001236_pt1 | contig 16202 bp, 21 predicted proteins | sample MAT02_FD_205744 | JGI IMG/M metagenome (GOLD analysis project Ga0335395, IMG submission 205744) | Freshwater microbial communities from Lake Fryxell liftoff mats and glacier meltwater in Antarctica - MAT-02 (spades assembly) (version 2) ...
CTTGATGAATATGCCCGCAAAGGACGATTTTGATTTGAGGGTATCGATCGACAATTGCGAAAAATTCATCGGCATTGTGCAGCATCATGCTATCCATGATTTCACAGTCGATCGCCAGCGGATGATGATGCAAAGCAATCATAACAGAGCGATCGCCCGTTTGTTGCAGTTGAGAGTCGAGCCACTGCAAGCTTTCTGGGGAAAGCCGCCCGCCGTCGCATCCGGCTTCGACACTCGAAAGCAGTAGAAACTGCCAGTTTCCTAAGTGAAATGATTTTTCTGGGGAAATCGGCGGCTGATTTAAGATTTCCGCCATCACTGGAATGTTGTCGTGGTTTCCCGGTATCCAGTAGGCGGGAATTCCCAGGGGGGCGATGAGGGAGGCGAGGCGCTGGTAAGATTCGGCTGTTTCGTCTTGGGATAAGTCTCCTGTCAGCAGGAGTAAGTCGGGCGGCGGCTTTATCTGTTGCAGGCGATCGAGAACTGTTTCGAGGGTGCGGGCTGTCGAAATCCCTTTCCATTGTCGATCGATCTCTGCAAACAGGTGGGTGTCGGTTATTTGGGCGACTCGGAGGGGAGAAGCTGGTGTCATGGCTGGAGTTGCGGGCGAAGCGGAGGCGATCGAGCTATTTCTAATGTAGCGTGGGATGGGTTTTGCGGGCGATCGAACTTTGGGCGATGAAAATTTTTGAGAGATATGTTGAAATAATCAGGATTTGGTGTATTATGGTGTAGCGTCAAATTTATGACGTAACGGCGGCATAGCCAAGTGGTAAGGCAGAGGTCTGCAAAACCTCCACCCCCAGTTCAAATCTGGGTGCCGCCTTTTTTATAGTGGGTTCGCCAACCTCTGAAACAACCGATTGACAAGAATTTCGGGATTGTAACAAAGCGTGTATCACACATAATCCACTACAATCAAGTACAGGAATTAATACCGATTTAATACTGTGGAAAATTTGGAACGTGGGCGACTCAATCAGGCGAACGGCCGCTTAAGAGCGGCGAAGGTTGGGGTATCCATCGTTCAAAAGTGCGATCGCCTATATCTACAGGCGACACTTCCGCCGAGACCCAACTCCGGGAAAGCGAATCCTTACCAACAACAGGTAGCTCTGGGGATTTACGCGAACCCTGCTGGAATCTCTTTTGCCGAAAAGGAAGCTCGGAAGGTCGGAGCGCTCCTCGCATCAAGAGCCTTTGATTGGAGTCTGTACGTCAGAAAAGAAGAACCCGATACTGAGACGATCGCAAGCTGGATACAAGAATTTGAAGAATCGAAGCGGCAGACGATTTCAGTCACCACATGGAAAACCGACTATGCCCGCCCATTCGGAGTGTTGCCCGCTGGTGAGCCGATCGCCCTCAACACACTGCTAAGCGCGATCGCTAAAACCAAACCTAACACCCGGCAGCGTCGCCGATTCTGCCTAGCTTTCCGCCAACTCGCTCAATTCGCGGGACTGGAAATTGACATCGATGACTTGATCGGAAATTACTCGCCGACTAGCGTTCAGCCCAGAAATTTGCCAAGAGATGACGAAATAGCTGATTGCTTCGACAAGATTGAAAATCCTCAGTGGCGGTGGGTATATGGAGTTATCGCAGCTTATGGACTTCGCGACCATGAAGCCTTTTATCTTGATATGTCGAAGTTTCCGATCGCCCAAGTGCTCGAAGGCAAAACCGGATATCGCCAGTGCTGGCCCTTATTGCCGGAATGGGCCGAAGCTTGGGGATTGGCTGATATTAAGCGGCCACCTGTAACCGGCGAGTGTCACGCAGATTTTGGCGCGAGAGTCTGCAAGTTCTTTGCGCGATTGCCTTTTGATTTCTGTTCCTATGATCTTCGACACGCCTGGGCTATCAGAGCTGTTCGCGTCGGGTTGGATGCGTCACTCGCTGCGAAACAGATGGGGCATTCATTAACGGTTCACAGCAAAACTTACCATCTTGGTATTAACGAGCGTGAGCAGCAGCAAGCTTACGATCGCCTGTTGTTGGCGCGTGATGCTGAAAAATTCTGAGTTTGAAACTCAGAAGCTTCTCAATTGCATGATAAATGATTCTAATTCTTGCGGTTCGAGATTTGTCAATGGGAAGCCTCTGTCACCAAATCGGTTATACACAGTGTACTCAAAAGTTATAGGCGAAATTTTCAACCTAAGATACCCTCTGGTAATAGCGTTTAATAGCAATTCTTTACTCATTTTGGGTTGCTGTTGAGGCATGATCGTTTTTGATTGTTATTGTCCCGGTTGTGTTGTTTTTTTTTATTTTATTTCTTTCTTTCTTTTGATTTGTACACAGTATTAGTTCCAAGTTCTCTTCTAACTCTTCAGAAGGAAGAATATATAAGATATTCTTATCCTCTAAAAATCTTGGCGAGCCTGCTTCAAACAATAAGGAGTCGTTATCTATCAGCCCTGAGATTTGCGCCCGTCGCCACCTGCACGATATTAGGCGGTGGTTTAAAAGATAAACGTTGCAATGTGGCTTGAACCAGTCAGAATGCGCGAAGAATAAGCCATCCTCACGGCACAATTTCGCAGGCATCCCCTTTAGTAATGGGAGCCGCTCTGCCAACTGTCTTTTTACGATTGGCGAAACCCCAGCACGATACCCTCGTACTGGAGTAGATTCTAATCGGTAGCGATTTGAAAGGTGGCGGCCGACGGTGGATGTTGATATCCCCCGGCGTTGCCCGATACCTTCCTGAGACCCGCCGTAAAATTGAAAATCAGGCTCGCAATATAGGAAGCGATCGCCCTTCGCAAGTACCCGCGCCGGAATTTCGCAGGGGTGAAGTAGATCGCTCGGCTTAATTGTGTGAGTCGGAGTTTTGGCAGGGTCTTTTCCTTCTTCCTTATTCCTTCTTCCTTCCTCCTGTTGTTTGCTGTAATAGGAAACTCTTTGAAGATTCTGAGCCTCAATTTCTGTAGCGAGTATGTTTAGCTCAGATAGATCGTCAACACTAACTGCGGCGACCGGCCCGATATCGTCAAGGCCGGCGATCGCGAAAACTTTCTCAAAACTTGTATACCAACAGGTGATCAAGTCTCCCTGCTGGCTGTAATCTCGCAGCAAACCTAGCTTTTTAGCTTTGCATAGCAGTTTCCTGATATGACCTTCGCTGCGATTTAAGAGGCTGGCAGTGCTAGACAAATGAAAGCTTCCGACTCCACTGCCTTTATTTTTTTTGTGAACGCGACGTGAATTGTCGGAGCGACGAGCTAGGAGCCAAATCGCCAGCGGTCCCCGAAAAGCTTGATAGAGTCGCGCTGGGAATCTTACCAAATCTATCTCGTCAACGCCAGCATACTCGCTATGCCAGTTTTCGCAGATTTCGATCAGCCATTCCGGTGCTTGCACGGGCGGATTCTGTAGCGGATTATTGATCCATGTGTAAGGTTTTCCACTGGGGTGAATGCTCGGTGGTAAAACGCTTTGCTGACCGAGCCAGCGAAATTCTAGGCATTCTTCCTTGCCATCGTCGCCTAATGTTCCGGTGGTTATTTTTCGGTATCTGACGCGATGCCAGTCGGATTCTGGCACGGAAAAAAGGCACTGTTTTCTACCGGTGCGACCGCTAGTCCATGCGGTTGTTTTTGAGAAATCTGCGAGGCTGTTTTCACCGGCTAATTCTTGTAGCAATTTGGCGGCCGATTCGCCGTCAATGTCTATCGCCAACAAACCATTCCCCAATTTCAAACCAATGCCAGTCGCCTTCCCGCTCTCTAAATCTTTGAGACAGGAAAGGCGATCGACATTGCTCTTGGACCATCCCTTTCGGATTGGCCGCTTTCCACGAACAGGCAATAAAGGCCAGTCGGCAGGAAGCGTTAAGAGTGATTCTGAAATAGTAGTGGCGGCTGACTTCATCTTCGTTACCGCCGACCCGGATGGACGTTTAAACTGGCAGCGCAATTCGCTATGCCAGTTTTCACAGACTTCGATCAGCCATTCCGGTGCCTGCACGGGCGGATTTTGCAGCGGGTTATTGATCCAGATGTAAGGTTTTCCACTGGGGTGAATGCTAGGGGGTAAAACGCTTTGATGTCCAATCCAGCGAAATTCTAGGCATTCTTCCTTGCCATCTTCCCCTAATGTTCCGGTGGTTATTTTTCGGTATCTGACGCGATGCCAGTCGGATTCTGGCACGGAAAAAAGGCACTGTTTTCTACCGGTGCGACCGCTAGTCCATGCGGTTGTTTTTGAGAAATCTGCGAGGCTGTTTTCACCGGCTAATTCTTGTAGCAATTTGGCGGCCGATTCGCCGTCAATGTCTATCGCCAACAAACCATTTCCCAGTTTCAATCCCAAGCCAGTCGCCTTCCCGCTCTCTAAATCTTTGAGGCAGGAAAGGCGATCGACATTGCTCTTAGTCCACCCTTTTCGGTATGGCCGCTTTCCGCAAACTGGTTCTAAAATCCAGTCAGCAGGAAGCGTCAAGAGTGATTCTGAAATAGTAGGGGCGATCGACTGCATCGCTATCGTCTCCCAGGATGCAGATTCAAAATGGCGGCGCAATTCGGCAAGTGCCAGCGGTAAGTAGCTCTTATTCCGTTTGTCCTACGAATGTCTCTGAAGTGCTTGCCGTGTCTGAATGTTTCATCTTCTTTCAGATTAAATAAGTGCCCGATACTGCACCCCAATTCCGCGGCTGCGATTTTAGTCGCTACCCAATCTTGAGATAATGGTCTGCCGATTTTTTTACTCATTTCATTTGCTCCGGCAGTACATCCCTAAAAAGCATTAGTTCGGTTTTTCCGGATTCTCCTTCGACAGAGATGTCTAGCCTCTCGGTGTCGAACACCGCCATCGACAGCACTTTCCCCCGCCTAAATGTAAATTTACCGACAACATATTGCCCTATTCTCAGGTTGGCAAAATCATCCAATTCCGCAAGTTTGTTGTTGCGATCTTCTACTTTTTGAGCGAAGATGCTCTTCTGGTGATCTTCTGCCGCCGTCAACTCTTCTTCTGCGTGATTCCTCCAAGCAATAAGGTTTTCGCGCGCACGCTTTATGTTCTCTTGGAGTTCGGGATCTAACTCGCTACTTTGTAACGAAATTACTGGCGCGAGGTTCAATGCAAAAGTATTGATTGATTCGGGGTATTTGCGATCGGGCCATTTCACCCAGACTTGTGGCAACCCACCTCGCGAAAAGTCTAGCTTTATTACTTCCCCGCAAATACCTTGAGCTACTTTTTTTTCTACGAATTGCCCAATTTTGATTCCTCCAAAAGCATCTAGCTCTAGCAACCTACTATATGAGTCGTCCAGCGCCTTTTCTAGTTTTACTGATTCCGATTTTTTCGCACCTTGAAGTTTTTTGTCATTGCGGGCAATATCTTCCTTTACCTTTTTTTGCCACTTGGAAATTTCTGCCTTCGGTACTAAGAATTCAGAGGTTTCGGGCGCGTCCAGGGGCTGAACCGCGGACGTGTTGTTTTCTACTAAGAAATCGATGTCCGCGTCCGAATCTGTGGATGTGTTGTTTTCTACTAAGATGCTAGAGGTTTCGGGAGCGTCCAGGGGCTGAACCGCGGACGTGTTGTTTTCTACTAAGATGCTAGAGGTTTCGGGAGCGTCCAGGGGCTGAACCGCGGACGTGTTGTGTTCAGTCCAGTCGTCATATTTTGCGATTTGACCTTCGTTGTCGGGATAGCCAATATCTCCCCAGTCGAAAGCATTGGCAGTCGCGTCTACAGCGTCTACAGCGTCTACAGTGTCTACAATGGCAACTGATTGCTGATGTTTGACAAACTGACTGATCACCTGCTCAGCCTCTTCTAATCGCTGCTTCAGGAGCGTAACCTCTGATGCAGAGTCGTTGGCGATAAACTCGAAGTCGAGTACCCAAACGAGCTTATCTTGTCCCTCGAAAAACCTGTCTATGAACTCCTGAACTGTCGCGCACATCCCACCTTCTTTCTCTAAATCACTTGTTGGCATCTCCGAAAGCATTTGCTGATAAGGTTTCTCGGTGAGCCGGATTTTTCCGACTTCTTGTCCCCCACGATGCTGAACGTTGTCTAGCGCACGGATTTCGATTCCTTCTTCGTAGTACCGGATGAAGTTTCTCGCATAATCATCTTGCCAAGCGCGTCGAGTTTGGTTTTTCTTGCCACTTGATAGTTCTGGAACAGTTTGTCCGAACGAAATTCCTCTTGCCTTGTCTGCTTTGCCTGCGATAAGTTTTTTTAGCTTTTCTCTGCACTCGCTCGGTAGCGACATTTTCCAGATTTCGGCAATTAATGATTCAGCAAGACTTCCTTTTTCCTCTTCTCCGCCACAGGTTATTAATCGCGTCGTGATGAGATTCGACAATTGTTCTTCGGGCAACAACTCAACACCTAGGTTTAAAGCGTTATTTCGCACCCAGCGCCTCACCCAATCGGCGGGGCTTCCCTTGCCTTTTTCTGTTGGGTGTAACTTCAAGTCTTGGTATACAGTCGCGATAGTTTGAGATTCGCTGTCGTAACACCACTGTACGCCGAAGTCTGTCCAAATAAAGTTTTGCAACCACGATTCTTGCTCAGGTTCGTCAACTTCAACATCTACTACTTCTAGTTCTGCGTAGGGGAGTTTTAACAAGTTGCCATTGACCTTGATGCCGACCATTTTGTCGTCGTTTAGCCTGGTTTGAATTGTGCCGAGTATGCCGTCTAAGCCTGGCGAGAAAATCAGGACTTTATCACCAATATTGGTAGAGTCGAATGATGATGCTCTTTCTGGCTTTTCGGAGGCTGATAGTATCCTGAGTTCCGCTACGTCGTAAGCGATGGTAACTCTCCCACCGGAGTGTAGCTCTACATGGAGTTGCCCTTTCTTGTCAAGCTTCTGGACGAACCCTCGCCTGCCGATATTGACCCCGCGAAGTGTGGCGACTTCGACTCCTTTGGTGAAGCCCAGGGCTTCGAGGGATGACTTCAAGTCTTTTGCTGAAGGAGTCCCCGACACCTTGTTGATTGCGAATAATAGGTGGTTTTTATTCGGCTTTTTGTAATTAGCCGCGGACGCGATTTCTTCGCTATATTTGATTGCCTCTATTTGCTTCTCGACCGTGGGCAAGACGTTAAGGAGTCTGAGGTTGGAGGATACGGGGAGTTTCAAATCTCGCCCGCCTTCTTCTTTTAGGGCTTGAGCTATTTTCGATTCTTCGATTACTTGGTAGGCTCGGCTCAGGCATTTGCCGAATTCGTTGTGACAATAGGAACCGAAATCTCTGTAGTTGAGGACTACCCATGCTTTGCGCCTTTTCGCGGTTTCTAGCATAAAGCCTAAGCTATCAAAGTTCTGTTGGATGTCACGAGTTATTTCCTCTGCCTCTGATTTGGACATTGCGATGCTTGACGCAATATCTACTGCAAAAACCATTTTTCCCTCCTTCAAAAGTGAGTGCGGTCAAGTCCCGCACTCGGTTTTTTATTACAACATTTCAATGCCGAAATCATCGTGCAGAATGTCCCTCGCTAATTCGGCTAATGCCGATGGGGAAAGGGCGTTCAGTAATTCCATTGCTGCTGCGACGGGTGCAGCGAATTCGCCGTGGCGCGGTTTGAGTTCTATCAATGCGGAGGTTTTATCTATGCGGTGATAGGCGGTTAAGCCCACTGCCATTTTTTCACTCCAGTTGAGCTTTTCTAGCTTGAGGAAAAGTAAGCCGAGTGTGGCTCTATCCCGCACAAGGGTTTGCACTATGTCGTCGTCGATGTCGTAGGTGGGTTTGAATGTGTCTAGGGAGTTGGCTTGAGTCATTTGAGTTGTTGGTTTGCTGATTTATTTGTTCGGTTGATTAGCACTAATTTGCGATCGCTAACTGTGGTCGTGTATTTTTTCCACAAGATGCGTACTTCGCTAGAGAGTGGATTGATCTCGATCACCGTGCCTTTTCTCCATGTGTCTCTGCGGTAGGCAACTGTGTCGCCGATTTTGAATTGATAGCCTAGTCTTGGAGTTCCCATAAGTCCCCAAAGTTTGTGATTTTCCCCGCTGCCTGCAATTCGCGTAGGCGGCATAAGGTTGTGCCTGTGGAATAGAATGTCGGCATTTTGAGGGAGATTTTGTAGGCTGTTTTAGGGCCGTCTTTGAGGATTTCTAAGATGTCGTTTCTTCTGGCTTGGTTGACTTCTATGTGGCTGACAATGGTGCGACCTATGTTCATGGTTTTCTTGGGTTGCTAAAAAGCCTCCAAATTTTCTGTGAGGCCTCTGTTTGGTGGAATGAAGCGATTCGCACGTCCTACCGCGCGAATCGCACGCAAATAATAGGAAGCAAGTTGATGATGTGGGCTAGGTCATAGGCGTTTCTCCTGTTTGGAATTGAATCTTTATCGGCCGCTGCCTCGGTATGGGGCTGTGGTAAATCTTGGTGAACACATATGCAGGTGAGGGGTGACAACCCTGTGGGTGAATACCCTTAGCCCCGAAATGTCGGGATTGGGGTAGGAAAGAAGGAAAGCTCTGGCAAATCCCTAACAGCGCCGAAGCCCACGGGTCTTACGCGGCTTTCTGTATGGGTTTGTCTGAGCAACTTATATTTGATGTAGGCAGACCAGGGCTTCAATCTAGGTCTGCCTATTTTGTTGTTTCTACCAACTAAGCAAGGTAACTGGGTATTGCACCTAGGCAACTTGCTTAGTTATAATGCTATGATAAGGAAGAGAAAAAGTCAACCATCTCAGTCTCGGGAGGGTCAGTTGCCGCTTAAAGCAATACGTGAGCATCTTCAGTTGACTCAAGTTGAGTTCGCTGTTGCGCTGGGTGTTGATCCGTCCACGATTAGTCGGTGTGAGCGTGGACTGAGCGAAATCGAGTTCACCCTCTTACAGGTAAAGCGCTTGTGCAAGTTGACAGGGAAATCCTTGGATGAATTGCCCGACTATCTCGGTAGAAAGCATCGCGAACTTGCTCTAGCCAATGGTTTTAGCGAGAACCTTGAAAACTAAAAGGAAACAGGAGAGTAACTCACCCTTGGAAGTTTTGCGGATCGAACTTACTGAACTATCTCAAGATGAGTTTGTGGTTCAGTGTGGGATATCTCGAACCACTTACCAGCGATGGGTTAGAGAAAAAGTCCCGCTGGATGAAATAAAGTTGAGTCCAGAGCAAATTGTCAAAATGTGTAGGATCTGTCACATTTCCCCAAAGACCTTCTTTGGGCGAATGGGTGTCGATCTTGCAGGTGTCCCCGATGATTCGCCAGTTGACCGTCAAGTGATCGGTGTCCCTCAGTCATGACTCAAGAAGAAAAAGACGAATTCCACCTTCCGTTAACGATCGCGTCATTGCGGAAAAATATCAACGTTACTCAAGAGGAGCTTGCCGCTCTTTTAACAGTGGCTTTCAAGCTTATTGGAAGTTCCAGGAAGGTAACTAAAAAATCTGTTTCAGATTGGGAGACGGGCCGCCACAAGCCTCGGTTCACTCCCGAAGAAACACTGGCTGCTTGCAATGTCCTTTCTTGCACTCTTCCAGAGTTAGCTGAAGCTTCTAAGAATAAATTCCCGCCCCTGATCTTGAACGTTGAAAACCAAATAAACCTCCCCAGCCACAAAAGCCGGGGAGGCTAACACTCCAAATTCGATTAAACCCGGCTAAGTCAGTGCGGGCGGAAAGAGTTTAGGAAAGTCTGCGTGTTCTCGTGATACGGGCTAGAAACTGCCAGTCCGTACAAGCGATCGCCAACAAACATCTTGCGGAGAATCCTCTTCCCTTGCCCAGACTTGTGCTGATAATGCACTTCCACCCCTGGGTTCCCGTTGAGAGCGAAGCTCCTCCGAGCAACCTGAGAGAATTCCTTCCCGATATTGGAATCGCGACCCCAACTCTCACTAGCTTTCTCTAGCACGAGTTGTTTCCGTTCCTGGTCAGCGAGTCCAGCCCCGTGAACATCGTCGTAAGTGACCATGTAAAGCTCATTCTCTGTTTGCACTGAGATCGTTTTACTGGTTGTTGAGTTCGTGACCTCTTTGACTTGAAGAGGCGGCACGAATACAGAAAATCGTCCCTCTGGATGAAAGAAATCATTCCACCCTTGTTGTCCTGGGGCACTGGGATTCACCGCAGCGGGTTGTGGCTGTCCATAACCGCGCTGGTGAATCTGAACCAAGTTCGGAGCCGTTCCGATCCTGGTCGGCGAAAGATACTGAGTGCGGCTCTCTGCCAGATGGCTCTCCCAACTCCGAGCCATCCGGAGAAGCTGATCGGGGCGGCCGATGAAATAGCCAAGTCCGATCAGCCCTAGAGCCGTAAGCCCATTCTTTAATTTCTGTTTCGTTCTGAAGTCCATGTAGTAACCCTCAAAACTCAACTGTACACCAACGGTTGTGCGAAGTGTTACCCCGATTTTTCTAAGTATATCCTCGATGCTTGGAACGGAAAACCTACAACTCCAGCCATTTTTTCTAATTTATTGGAATTTTTCGGCACTGGATTACATTCAAAAGCTACCTCGCCGTAACCTAGGAAACAACAACCATGACCACTCAATCCACCGTATTTGATACTCTAAAAGACCAATTCGGGGATTCCTTGGAAGGTGCTAGCCTGTGCCAAAAATTGATACTGATGGAGTCTGCCGCTCAATCACTAAGAATGGGCATCGGACTTAATTCAGCGATCGCTAATTTAGACTATAGGGGCATCAAACATGAAGAGCTTGAAGGCTTGGAGGCGCTGGATTTTGGCGATTCGACCCATTTTCGGAATGTTAATGAAGGCTTGCGAGTAATGGCACTCTTGGATCAAGGGATCGTTGAAGATTGCTCGGTTTTGGCGGCGAAAGAAAGATTAGAAGGTTAAATTAAAATGCTCATACGCTATCTCAGTGAGTGTGGTTTTGACTTCTTACCGGCGATCGATTACGAGGCTGAGTGGGAAGTTGTTAAGCCCATTGTCACCCAACACCCCTGGTTGTGTTCGCAGGGATATTTCCGATCCGAGAGTGAGTATCTTTCCTGTGTAAGGAGGCAAGCTACCCACAATGTTGACCGCTGGAACTGCAAGCCGTATCTCGATCAGGTTTATCGCTCCAAGTATTGGTTAGGTTTGTTAGCGCCGACCCGCAATCTCAATCGCCACCATAACAGCTACGGCTTAAAACATTTTTGCGAAGATTGGTGGAAGCCCGAAGCTTATGAACGGTATAGATCGTTCCCTGGCTATTGCGTGGAGCGCTCTTACGTCTCCAATGGCAGCTTGATTCTCGCAGCCATTCTTCTTGGGTGGGAATTCTCGGATACTCACCGAGGAAGAATTCTTCGCCCCAATGTTTACTTCCCTTTTTCCGAAAAAAGCTTGAGGCTGTTGGAGCCGGAGAGTTACTTGTTTTAGCTTTTGCCCATTCAATTAAAATGCCCCTGCGCTGATACCAACAGCCAGGGGCGTGACCATCCTAATAATTTCAAACGGAGGACAGTATGAGCATCATAACTCTTAAAAAGCAAATAACACCAAGTGAATTTCGCGCATTGACTGGTTGGTCGGTTTATAAAATGAGCCGTGTTTCGGACATCCCGCTGCAAAGTCTTTACAACTATCTCAAGAGTCCCGACGACCCTCGCTACAGAGAACCCAAGCCTTTTATCAATCGATTCTTCGCAGTCCTTTATCAACTCTATCAATCTGAATTAGCCACTGACTAAAAGTTAGTCGGTGACTACTAGCCCGCCCCTCAAAGGCGGGTTATTTTTTGTCTATGCGAATCGATTTAAATCGATTTACCTGTCGATTCAAAAGGAGACAATATGACATTCCCGGCGATCAAACCTCATTATCGAAGCTTTAGTGTCGAAATTGTTACGCAGCAAGCACCCAACAAAGTCAGCGTGATCCAGGTCCCCGCTAGAAGTGCCAAAGATGCTGTAGAAGCTGCTGTAGTGAATCCCGAAGGCCGCTACGACTGGGTAAGTATTTCTTGCGCCAACAAAACCGTAGAACGTCCTCCGCACCGTGGCGGACCTAGGTAATAACAAAAAGCACCGTGCGGTTGATCACCACTGCACAGTGCATTTTATCAATTTCTTAAGGAGTAGTAGGCTGTGCTTAATATATCATCAGAATTGCTATCGCCGCGTGAATTTCGAGATCGAACCGGTTGGACAATGCAGAGGATGAGTGATAATTCTAGTATCCCTCTCTACAGCCTCTACAATTACATGAAGGATAAGGAAGATCCGAAATATAGGGAGCCAAAAGCCTTTGTGTGTCGATTGTTCGCCGTTCTCTACCATCTCGATAATCTTGAGTCTTGAAGAAAGCGGCGTTAATTTTTACTAACGCCGCTTCCTTATTTAATTACTGTAAATTTTTTACTTCTGATTTTTATTAAAAGTTCGATCGCCTCCACTACAAAGGCGCTCCTACTTTCTCCCGGTTCTAGCAGTTCTTGCAGCCGTTGAACGATCGACTGCGGAACTTTAGAGGTAACGGCAGTTTTCGGCTCTTCTGGGAACGGGTACCAGGCCGATGAGCCTTGTCTGTTTCCTTTTGGTGCTGGCATATCTTAACGACTAATTGTTGACCCTCACATCATAGCCTAGTGTACCCGGCATCAATTGTAAAGAAATATTACAATAAAGTATATAGCCTGGTGTACCCGGTTATAGTACAAGGGTCAAGAAAAAAGATAGCCCAAACAACCAAACAACCTAAAACAATGAATAACACCGAGCTAAAAATTCTCGTCGAACGTTTTAAGGCTTACTGCCTCGAAAAAAAGGAAATTTTGCAATCAGTACCAGACGAAAAATACCATCATTCAGTCGTTTTGGATAGGATGATTATGGAAGAAGAAAAGACCTTAGAAGGGGATGAACAGCTTACGTACACAAGAAATCAAGCTTACTTTAAGGCGAAAATCCCTCAATATTTCTTGAATAAGTAAATTCATAGGGGCGGTAAATCTGCGTGAATTGCTTGGAATCGAATGGGGTCAGGTTCAACAAATTTTTGATCGAACTAAATCGAAGAATAGGAAAAAAATGCTAAAAAATAGCGCATCATTTCAAGAAATGAAAGATCATCTTATCTCTATCGGAATTTGGCAGGATGGAGTCAAATCTTGCAGCATCCACGGGGTGCTTCAAAGTTGGGTAAATAGCCAGCCTTGGCTATCGACCGATCTTAACTCACTTTTAATAGAAGTGAATGAAGCCCTAACTGTAAAGGGTATTCCAGAATCTTACGGCGTGCGGGAATGTATCGACTCGATCGTGAGCCATAAACTCACTGCGAATAGCCTGACATTCACCTTCCGATAACAAATCGACAACGCTGCGGGAGATGGCTCACGCCAACCAACCATAAACCCGTCTATAGAGGCGGGTTTTCGCCTGTTATTTAATCTTGGTCAGTGACCACTAGACTCGTTGCTAGATTGTAAGCTACCTTGTATAAATCGATTCTAAATCGATTCTAAATCGATTCTAAATCGATTCTAAATCGATTCACGCAAAGGTAATAGAGATGGAGCCCGAAATCGAGGCAGTGATTGAGATTGAGGCAGAGCAAATCGATTCTACTGAGTCAGAATCGATTTTAAAGCCCTGGTATTCGGCGGCGCAAATTCAAGGCATCCTGAATCTAAATAAAGCGATGTTACAGAGCTCGATCGCCAAGCTTATCGATATATATGGTATCCCGATCGGCAATTTGCGTCGTGGCAACGCTAGGGCTACGGAATATTCTGAGTTAGCAGTTTCTGCGATCGAATTTTTGAACACTCGTAAATTCTCAGAGCTACGCAAACTTGTTGAAGAATCGCCCGCAATCGTTTCTACCCCGTCATCCACCCCTTGCTCGGCGCTGGCAGTTTCTCCGATGCTGGCGATTTCTACTTTAGATTCCAAGATTGCGGAGTTGCAAAGAACTTCGGCGCTCAATTCGGCAAACTTAGCTGATCGAGTTCGCAATAAATTGGCAGAAATTGCTCAGACCAATCAGTTAGCAAGCGATCGCACTCAGTCTCTGAATGAAGCTCAATTGTTGGCTGCTGAGAATGAAGGATTTGAGGAGGCTCTGGAAATTCATGCTAGGAGAATTAGTTCCCGCAATGCAGCTTTAGCTCAATTAAGAGCAATGGAATTGGAAAATCAAGGGTGACGGGAGCGAAACAGAAACAGAAACAGGAAGAAAAACATGAATAACAAGAACGATAATTTTGCGGATGTTGTTTTCGGTTCGGTGATTTTTTGCGCGATTGGTGGGCTGATTGTCGCCTCAATCGCATTTGCTTGGCAAGATGGCTACAAATGGGGTATCAAAGAATCGCCGGCGGTTGTCAACATTCAAGGCGATCAAAATATTACTCATACCAATGCAGGCACCCTGTCGCCATTCTCTGGCAATGGGAATAGGACAAAATAATGCAGAAGCTCATACTTAAATGCGATCGCAAATCTAAATAGCTCTCGAAATTGCTCGTTAGATTGCGGGCAATTTCATCTCAAAAAAAAGGCAAAAACATGGACAGCAACCGACCTTTATGCGGACATTTAGTAACTCATATCGATCCCGCGATCGAACAATTATTAGGTGAAAAACTGAATATTAGTTTTTCAGGTATTAGTGGAATGAGCGCTCAAGATTACATGGAATTTGGGCAACTAGGAATTGATGCTAAATGGCTGCTCGATAATATTGAGAAGATTGAGGGGATTTTTGGACAGGTTATTGATTCTCAAAAGTCTTGGAATAAAGCAGTTGCAGCTCTCACTAAAAAAGGATTCTCTGCGATCGAAGGCTTCGACAAAGATGCGGTAGATGCCGTGATTTCTCAAAGAAGGCGTGAATCAAAGATTAATGAGGGCAATGATCGAATTGCGAATGCCGAAGGATTTTTTAGCCAGATTAGAACGAACAATAACGAAATAGATCGAGTTAGATTGAGCAAAGAATTGTGTGGATCTTTTGCAACCCTGGAAGCAGCCAAGCAACAGGCACTATCCGAGCCGGAGGTACAAGCAGCAATGGGGGCGTGGAAAATGAGCTTAGGCAATGCAGCGAAACAAGCAAGACTAGGTTTGGATTTTGGATTAGCTACACCTTCGCATCCAAGTTTGGGGGGTGAATCAGTTGCTCAAATTGCGGGCTCTTCACAGCCTCAATTTGATTTTGCTAGTGGACCCCAGAGACGATTTGAGGTGACGAAAACTAGAAATATAACCATCACCATCGGTAATGGTTTCAAGAAAATCGCAAACTTTTTTGGGGGGAGTAACTGATGTTTTTACCAGTTGAAAAAAAGCCACAGCCGATCGAAGTCAAACAAGATGACTCACCGATTATCGGGCGCTGGCAAAATATCGGGAATTGGCAGTTTCGATCGCTCTGTTTTGCGATCGGCACTACCGCAGCAAATTTTGCGCGACCTAATCCCCAATACTTTTGGCTCTATGTGGCGGGCATTGCTATCGGCAGTCTGTCGCTGATGCTCATCCCACCATCAGATTTGAAATATCAAGGGCTGTGGCGAACCGCGGGAGCTGCGCTTTTTGTGGGAGCGTTGGTCACTTGGTGGGATTTGCTCATGATGCTTCAGTGGTGGCATTTTGCGGGCGTTGGTGTGGGAGTGTTTCTTACTTTATTTGCGATCGGCTCAGGAGGAAATAGAAAATGAGCAAACTAGCAATCGGCTCAATCTTTGGCGGTATCTGCTGCTTAGGATTGTCGGTTGCTCCTTTCCCCTTTCAGCGTTGGGCAATTGCTCGGCAAATTGGGGGAATTGGTGCGATCGGGTGCTTCACATTTGGTTACTTTGAATCAGAAAAAATTAAGAGCAAACAGCAAGCTTTTGAATCATGGCAATTTCAGGAACAGCAGAAACAGAAAAAATTAGATGAGGCGATCGAACCAATTCTAGCTAATGAATTAATGCAAAAGCAGCAAATTCGAGCCAAATATTCGGTGGCTGATTCTGAGGAAGAAATGAAGGGATATTACACTGCGCTTCAAATCGAGCGATATGGTGAAGACTGGCTCAGGGCTCAGTTGCAGCCAGAATTACTGTCACCATCCGATATTTTGCCTGAACCTGAAACCGAACTTGAGACTCAAGAAGAGATTGAAACTTTGGCTGCTAAAAAAGCAAAATTACTAAAACTCATTAGAGAGCATGAGGGTGGATGGATTGGGCAATTGATGAAGAAGCCGGTGCTAATTTATGGCGACCAAGGCAGTGGGAAAAGTTACTTTGC
>Ga0335395_10001240_pt1 | contig 16167 bp, 14 predicted proteins | sample MAT02_FD_205744 | JGI IMG/M metagenome (GOLD analysis project Ga0335395, IMG submission 205744) | Freshwater microbial communities from Lake Fryxell liftoff mats and glacier meltwater in Antarctica - MAT-02 (spades assembly) (version 2) ...
GATTGCGCGGCAAGCGGGTGTTCAGCGGATCTTGGTTGGTGGCGAAAGCGGCGTTGAGCGCGTGCCAGTCGGCGTTGGTCAACGCGCGCTCGGCGGCCGGCAAGATCACCGCTTCTTCTTGCCGCATGTGCTCCAAATAGAAACCCACATAGGCTTTGGCCGCTGTCTCGAATGCCACCCGGCGCGACTCGCCCAGGTACTCCCAGGCCATCAACAGGTGCATGAGTTCGCGCACCCGGTTTTCGCCAGCGTGGTGGTCGCGATCGAGTTGGGCGATCACCTCAGCGGTTTCCGGCGCAGCCTTGGCGACGCGCGGAAACAGCAGCTCGGTTTCTTTGGGGTGGTGCAAGGTTTCGGGAAATTCGTCGATGTAAAACAGCATCGCACGCATCACGTCGAAATACCGCTCGTGCTCGCCACGACCTTCCGGGTCAAGCCCGCGGTGAACCATTTGCAGCATTGATTTCAGCATTGCCGCCAAGCTGGCATGTTCGTCGCGGATCACGCGCAGGGCTGCGTGGTTCATGGTGGGTCTCCGGTTTCTTTGGCAGCACGGAAGGCGAAAGGCACTGTCTCAAAATCAGCGCCATCTGGGCTTGACGCACATCAAACCAGCAGCCAGTCATTTTTTTACGGGTGGCTTCCAGCGCTTGAGCAACAGCGCGTTGCTCACCACGCTCACCGAGCTCAGCGCCATCGCCGCGCCAGCCAGAACCGGGCTCAGGTAGCCGAGTGCCGCAAGGGGAATGCCAGCGGCGTTGTAGGCGAAGGCCCAGAACAGGTTTTGGCGGATCTTGACCACCGTTTTGCGCGAAATGTCCAGGGCTGCAGCCACCAACGCTGGGTCGCCGCGCAGCAGGGTGATGCCGGCCGCGTGCATCGCCACGTCAGAACCGGCAGCCCCACCGTCCATCGCGCCCATCGCCAGCCCGACGTCGGCTGCGGCCAGCGCAGGCGCGTCGTTCACGCCGTCACCGACCATGGCCACGGTGTGTGGATTTTTGCTCTTGTGATCTACCACTGCGCGGTTTGCTGTGGGAAGCGCATCGGCCCGGAAATCGCCTGCCTGCAACTGCGCCACCACCGCAGCCTTATCGCCCGGCAGCACCTCGGCGATCACCTCGCCTGCGTCGGGGTTCAGCCCAAGGCGGCGCGCCATCGCGTGGGCCGCGCCCCGGTTGTCGCCCGAGACCATGAACAGGCGCAAGCCCTGGGCGCGCAGAGAAGCCAAGGCTTCACGTGCACCCGCCTTGGGTTCGTCGCCAAAAGCCAGCAAAGCCAGCGGCGTCCAGGCCGCTCCCTCGCTCGCCTGGCTGGCCAGCAGTGAGACGGTGGCGCCCTCGGCCTGCTGTACTTGCACTTGCAATGCCAGCGGGCCGAGCTCTACACCGAGCTCATCCATCCAGCGCTGGCTGCCCAGCACCAGCCGCGCGCCCTGCACAAAGCCCTGGCTGCCGCGCCCCGACACCGTTTGCACGTTTTCCGCCGCATCGGGCGCACTCTCACCGCTGCGTTCGCGCGCCATGTCCATCACCGCGCGCGCCAGCGGGTGTTCGCTGTGGGCTTGCAAGGCGGCGGCGGCACGCAGAGCGGCGTCTTCGTCCACGCCGGGTGCCGCTTCAATGCTCAGCAGCCGAGGCCACCCTTCGGTGAGGGTGCCGGTCTTGTCAAACGCCACCGTGTCGACTCGGTGCGCTATCTCCAGCGCCGCCACGTCTTTGATCAAAATGCCGTGCTGCGCGGCGACACCGGTACCGGCCATGATGGCGGTCGGCGTGGCCAGACCGAGCGCGCAAGGGCAGGCAATCACCAGCACCGCCACCGCGTGCAGCAGCGCCTCCGTCACCGGCGCGCCACTCCACAGCCAAGCCACCAACGTGAGCGCCGCGATCACCAGCACCACTGGCACAAACACAGCGGCCACCTTGTCCACCAAGCGCTGCACCGGCGCCTTGCCAGCTTGGGCGTCCTGCACCATCGCGATGATCTGCGCCAGCGTGCTTTGCGCGCCAACCGCGCGCACGCTCACATGCACAGAGCCTTCGCCGTTGAGCGAGCCACCGGTCACCTTGTCGCCCTCGCCTTTGGGCACCAAGCGCGCTTCGCCGGTCAGCATGGACTCGTCGGCGTGGGTCTCGCCCGTGAGCAACTCGCCATCGGCCGGGAAACGCTCGCCGGGCAACACACGGATGGCATCGCCCGGCAGCAATTCATCCACCGGCACATCGGCGAGCTCGGTGCGGCGCACGCCATCGGGCAGCAGGTGGGCGCGCTCCGGGCGCAGTGCGTGCAGCGCGCGGATCGCGCTGGTGGTCTGGCGTTTGGCGCGCGCCTCCAACCACTTGCCCAGCAGCACCAAGGTGATCACCACCGCCGAGCCCTCGTAATACAGGTGCACCATCTCGCCCGGCTCGGCGCTCAACCAAAGCCAGGTCGACAAGGCCCAGCCCGCCGTGGTGCCAATCGCAACCAACAGCTCCATGTTCCCGGTGCGGGCTTTCAGCGCATGCCAGCCAGCCTTGTAGAAACGTGCGCCGAGCCAGAACTGCACCGGTGTGGCCAGCGCAAACTGTGCCCAGCCCGGCAGCATCCAGTGCTTGCCAAACAGGTCACCGATCATTGGCAGCACCAGCGGCGCTGAGAGCAACAAGCCGATCAGCACCGGAAGAAAATCGCGTGGGATGCCGTGCCAACGCTCGACGCCCGGGTCTTCGTTCATGGCGTCCACCGTGCGCGGCTCGTACCCGGCATCGCGCACCGATCGCTTCAACCGCGCCAGCATCTCAAGGGCGTCGCCGGCTTCGGGGTTGAGCGTGATGCGCGCCGACTCGGTTGCCAGGTTGACCGTGGCTTCACCAACGCCTGGCTGCTTTTTCAACACCCGTTCCACGCGCGAGACGCACGAGGCGCAGGTCATGCCGCCGATGCCCAGATCGATCTGGGACGCGGTGCTGCCGTGGCGGGAGCGGGCCGACTCGGGGGTTTGGTCAGGCTTAGGGGTTGGGCGAACAGGAGCGGCGACAGAGGTCATGCCACAACTGTAAGCTTTACCCCGGTGGGAAGGTCAAGCCACTGCGCGTATCGTCTGTGTACAACATGTTTGAAAGCGGTGAGAAAAACCACCGCAGCACGCTTGACCTTGACACCATGTCAAGCCTCAAGCTGTCACTTTTCAACCCTTGGAGATTCCCCATGAACCAGACCTTCACTGTGCAGGGCATGACCTGCGGCCACTGCGAAAAAGCCGTGACCAGCGCCGTCAAAACGCTCGACCCACAAGCCCAAGTGCGTATCGACCGCAGCCAGAATCTTGTGGAGGTGGACACCACGCAAGCGCGCGACGCAGTCGCCGAAGCGATTCGGGAAGAGGGTTACACCATCACCGCATGAGCACCAGCGAGCCCGCCAGCGAAGGTGCGTTGGCCGCTGTGACAGCGTGGCCAGTCAACATCGGCCAAGCAGCACGCTTGAGTGGCATTTCACCCAAGATGCTGCGCCACTACGAGTCACTCGGCCTGCTTGGTGCGGTGCGCCGCACCGAGAGCAATTACCGGCAATACAGCCTGGCCGACGTGCACACGTTGCGTTTCATTCGCCGAGCCCGCGACATGGGTTTCAGCCTGGTTGATATCGCCGAGCTGGTCGGCCTGTGGCACAACCGCAGGCGCAGCAGCGCCAGCGTCAAGCGGATTGCCCAGAAACACCAGCAAGCGCTTAACGAGCGCATCGAAGCGCTGCAAGCCATGCAGCGCAGTCTGGAAACCCTGTTGTGCCTGTGCCCAGGGGACGGGCGGCCCGATTGCCCCATCCTCGACGACCTGGCCCACCCCTGACACCCGCCGGCCTGGTGCAGCGGGAGATGATTGCAGCGGGGACAAAGCAACAAAACTTGATATGCGCGGCGCACAGCGGCAAAGAGCGGAAACACCTTGATCGGACACTGAGGCCAAGGCACCCAACTGGATGGCCTTTTCTTCAACCGCCCACCCAGGAGCGACCATGACATCCACCGCCCCACGCCTGCTGATCGCCGCCGCTTTGGCTGCAACCTTCACGGTATTTGCCGCACAAAGCTTCACGCAAGGCAGCAGCATGCCTGCGCCAGAGCTTCACGCCCAGCACCTGTCGCAACGCGCCGAAAAGCCCTCTGTGACCCCCGCTGAACGCCAGGCCAAGATGCAGCAGCGCCGCGCCGAGCGCCAGGCAGCGCTCAAAGCCAAACTGAACATCACCACCGAACAAGAACCAGCGTGGAACGCCTTCGTGGCGCGCACCGCACCCGCAGCGCAGGTCAATCGCCACACCGAGCGCCAAGATGGGGCCAAGCTCGCCACGCCCCAGCGGCTGCACAAGATGCAAGCACGCCAAGCCGAGCGCGCTGCCGCCATGACAAGCCGCATCAACGCCACCCGCAGCTTCTACAGCGCCCTCAGACCCGATCAGAAAAAGCTGTTTGACACGCAATCACAGGCCCAGATGCAGCGCACCGGCATGCACAACAAACACCGCCGCGGAGACCACAGCCCCATGGCGCCGCGCAGCTGATCACGCCCTCGCTCCGCGCCATCCCGAGCCCCGCTATACCGGGGCTTTTTTACGCTTGTTTCGCGCAGCGCGGCCAGCGATCGCCCGGCTTTGCTTCACATCAAGGCACAGATCCGTTATCAAGCGCTAAATTGAAATGCGAAACGCCACAAAAACCAGAGGAGACAAACAGCCATGCTGTCCGCCTACATCACCCACACCGACTGCGCGTTGCACAACATGGGCGAGCACCACCCCGAATGCCCCGAGCGTTTGGGCGCCATCAACGACCATTTACTGGTCAAGGGTTTGCTCGATTACATGGTTCCTTACGACGCGCCGCTGGCCACCGAGCAGCAGTTGGGCCGCGCGCACGCCTCGCTCTACGTGCGCGAAATTTTTGCCGCCTCACCCACCGAAGGCTTGCACGCGGTCGATCCCGACACCAACATGTGCCCGCACACTTTGAACGCTGCCCTGCGCGCAGCTGGGGCTGCGGTAGCAGCGACCGATCTCGTGCTCGCCGGCAGTGCCGCCACCGCCTTCTGCTCGGTGCGCCCGCCCGGCCACCACGCAGAGCGCAGTGCGGCCATGGGCTTTTGCTTTTTCAACAACATCGCAGTGGGCATTCGCCATGCGCTCAATGTGCACGGCCTGCAGCGGGTGGCGCTGGTCGATTTCGATGTGCACCACGGCAACGGCAGCGAAGACATCTTTCGCGGCGACGAGCAGGTGCTCATGTGCTCCATCTTCGAGAAGGGCCTGTACCCGTTCAACGGCGAAAGCGCGATCGGTCCCAACATGGTCAATGTGGGGCTGCCCTCGCGCAGCGGCAGCGATGCCTTTCGCGATGCCGTCACCCAACACTGGCTGCCCGCGCTCAACGCCTTTGCGCCTCAGCTCATCTACATCTCGGCCGGCTTCGATGCCCACCGCGAAGACGACATGGGCAATCTCGGCCTTGTCGAAGCCGACTATGAATGGGTCACCCGCCAGGTCATGAACGTGGCTGAGAAGCACTGCCAGGGTCGCGTGATCTCCTGTCTGGAAGGGGGCTATGTGCTCAGCCCGCTGGCGCGCAGCGTCGCCGCCCATGTGAAGGTGCTGATCGGCGCCGATTGACCCTCTTTTTTCAGATCGAGCCACTGGCCCGATCGCTTTTCCACTGCACCTTCGCCGGTACCCAAACGCCTCATGGACAAACACTACCTCACCCCCCTTTTTCAGCCTGAAAACATTGCGGTTTTCGCGAGGAAGGGCGAAGAACCCGAACACCAGACAGCACAGGGCCGACTGCTGCTGGCCGCGCTCACCGCCCAGCGCTACAGCGGCCATCTGGTGTTCATCGACATCCACACCACCGGCACCCTGGCCGACCTGGCCCACACCCGGGCCGACCTGGCCATCATTGCGCTGAATGACGGCGAAGCGGTCGAGGCGCTTGAGGTGGCAGGGCGCATCAAATGCCGCGCCGCGCTGGTGGTCAGCAGCGGCACCAGCGCGGAAATCGCGGCCGAGATGCACCGGGTGGCACAGCGCCATGGCATTCACCTGCTCGGTCCCAACAGCCTGGGTTTGCAGCGCCCGCGCCTTGGACTGAACGCCAGCGCAGTGGGTCCTTTGGCGGCAGCCGGTCCACTGGCCCTGGTATCGCAATCGGGCGCACTTACCGCCTCCATCCTCGACTGGGCCACGCAGAACTCGGTCGGCTTCTCAACCGTGATCTCGCTCGGCCCCAACACCTCGGTCAACCTGTCGCAGGTGTTGGACTTCCTGGCCTCCGACGGCCAAACCCACAGCATCGTGGTCTACATGGAAGGCATTTCCAACGCGCGCCGCTTCATGAGCGCCTTGCGTGCCGCCGCCAACGCCAAACCGGTGATCGTGCTCAAGGCTGGGCGCAAGCTCGCCGGTAACAAGGCGGCGCAAACCCACAGCGGCACCAAGGTGGGCAGTGACGAAGTGTTCGACGCCGCCCTGCGCCGCGCCGGTGCTGTGCGGGTGCGCTCCTTCGTCGAGTTGTTCTCCGCTTCCAAATGCTTGGCTTCCCGCTACCGCCCCGTCGGCAAGCGCCTGGCCATCGTCTCCAACGGCGGTGGACCCGGTGTGCTGGCGGCCGACTGGGTGAGCGAAATTGGCCTCATGCTGGGCACGCTCTCGGCTGAGACCATCGCCAGCCTGAAACCCCAGCTGCCCGCGCTTGCTTCGCTGACCGATCTCATTGATCTCTCCGAAGAAGCCAGCGCCGAGCACTACCGCCTGGCGATCGACGCCGCTGGCCACGACAAGTCGGTGGACGGTGTGCTGGTGCTGCATTCACCCAAGTCGGGCATCAACGCCGCTGAGGTGGCCGAGGCCATGGCCGGGGTGAAGGACCGGCTGGGCAAACCCCTGCTGTGCTGCTGGATGGGCGACGCTTCGGTGGGTGAAGGGCGCGAGGTGCTCACCCGCGCCGGGATTCCCGCGTTTCGCACGCCTGAGGCAGCTGTGGGCGCTTTTGGCAACATCGCCAGTTTCTACGAAAACCAGCAGCTGCTGCAGCAGACGCCGCCACCACTGTCCAACCTGAACAAGCCCGACATCGAGGGCGCGCGGCTGCTGATCGAAAACGTGCTCGCTGAGCGCAGGCAGGTGCTGACCGAAATGGAGTCCAAGGCCTTGCTTTCGGCCTTCCACATCCCCGTCACCCAGACCATCCTGGCGCGCAGCGCCAACGAGGCGATGATGATTGCCACCCAGCTCGGCTACCCGGTGGCGCTGAAAATCGACTCGCCCGACGTCAGCCACAAGAGCGACGTCGAAGGGGTGGTGCTCAACGTGATGAACGCCACCGCTGTGCGCGACGTCTACCAGGCGATGATTCTGGCGGTGGGCAAGCACAAGCCGCAGGCCCGCATCAACGGCGTGACGATTCAGAAGATGGCGCGCAACCAGCGTGGCCGAGAGCTCTGCATCGGCCTGGTGACCGACGACCCTTTCGGCCCGGTGATCGCCTTTGGCGCCGGCGGCACCATGATCGAGCTCATCAACGACCGGGCCATGGAGCTGCCACCGCTCAACCAGTTCCTCGCGCGCCGCCTGATCTACCGATCGCGCGTGGCGGAAACCTTGGGTGAGTGGCGCGGTGCCAAAGCGGTCGACCGCGATGCGCTGGAGCAGGTGCTGTTGCGGGTCTCAGAAATGGTCTGCGAGCTCCCCCAACTGCGCGAAATGGACATCAACCCCATCATCGTGGACGCCTCAGGCGCGGTGGCGGTGGACGCTCGCATCGTGATCGACAGCGCACCAGGCTCGGCCCGCAACTATGCCCACCTGGCCATCCTGCCCTACCCGGCCCGCTACGAGCAGATCTGGCCTCTGCCCGGTGGCGGGGAATACACCATCCGCCCGATCCACCCTGGCGACGCCCAGCTGCTGCAGGCACTGGTGCAGAACCTCTCGCCCGAGAGCCGCTACTTCCGCTTCGTCTCCTCGCTCAAGGAGCTGCCCGCGTCCCTGCTGTCAAGACTGACTCTGATCGACTACGACCGCGAAATGGCGTTGGTGGCCATCCACCGCGAGCGCGTGACCGACGCCCAAGGCGAAGTGACGGTGAAAAAACGCATCGTTGGCGTCTCGCGCTACATCACCAACCCCGACAAAACCAGCTGCGAGTTCTCCCTGGTGGTTGCCGACGATTTCAACGGCAAAGGCCTGGGCTCGCGGCTGATGCTCAGCATCATGGAAGAAGCGCGCGACAAAGGGCTGGCCGAGATCGAAGGCCTGGTGCTGGCCAACAACCCCGGCATGCTGAAGTTGATGAGGGGACTGGGTTTCATTGTCAAGCCTTTCCCCGATGACCGCGATTTCAAGCTCGTGACCCACAGCCTTTGACGGTTCTGTGTTCGTCTGTTTGCCGTCTGAAAACTTGTCCTGACTTGTTCTTCTTAATGTATCTATATAAATTAGTAGTAGTAGTAGAGGGCGGCCTTTTCTGTGGATAACTTGCTTTTCCCGTTGTGGATCAAGCGTTTGGCGCAGGGGTAACCCGGTTTACACCACCCCGGTTTGCTGAGCGGTCATTTGTGGATAAAACAGGGATTCGTCCCAAAGCTGTGGATAACCACAGAGATATTCAAAAGTTACACACAAGATTGTTCACAAGCATGGCGCGCTCGTCAGCCCAAAAAAGACCTTTGAAGTACCCACAGTGCCCCGTGGTCAGCCACCCAACGCCAGTCGCAGAAAACCAGCCGACATGCCTAGGCCATGCAGCAGCACCGCCAGCACGGGCATCACCAGCGCCGGTTTCAGTCGCTGTGGTTGGTGCTGGTGCCCACACAGCCAGCCGGCGGCAGCCAGCGACAGCGGCGCTGGCGCCAGGCGCCACAAGGCCTGCTGGGGTGGTATCAGCAAGCCAACACTGGCCACGAGCAAAAAGTGAGCGCTAACGACAAAGCTGAATAGGATTGCACTTGCTGCGGTTGAACCGACCCACATCGGCGCCGATCACCACCAGAAACCACACCAGCGCCTTCGTGACCCCGCCCAGACCGCGCGACATCAGCCGCAGCGGTGGTGCCGAATAGGCCCAAGGCCATTACCAGCCCGGCAACGACCAGCAACACGCGCCAGCCCGAGTCCACCTACAGGGCAAGCGACAAGCCAGTTGGAACCGCTCCGTGCATCGTGCAGGTCGTTGAGCACATTGCCTGCTGTGTACGCCAACACCGCCAAACCGGTGGCGGCCAACGCCAGCGGCAGATCAAGCCCGCAGACGCAGGCCGCTGTGGTGCTGGTGCCCAGCACACAGGCCACCACGGGCCACAACTAAAAAGCTGGGCGCGTCATGCGCCACCCCATTTGCCAGGTCACTTTGGGTGAGATTTCAGGCAATGAAAAGACCATGATTTTCAGCATGGCTGCCAAGGCGGTGTTTCGGTTTGATCTTTATTGACCAGATGTCTTGTTGGGTGGCGGCTCAAAACCTGGTGATTTGTCACAAGTGGACACCTTCGCCCGCCGTTTCCTTTTTTGGTGGCTGGTAAACTGATTTCGGGCTCGGCGGTTGGCCCTTCTTTGTTCCCATACATGACCCCCATCCTCAACGCGACTGCCCCTGCTTGTTTCGAGATCAAAAGCGCCAATTTGCCTTTGGTGGCTTTGCTGCTCAAGTCGCGCGACTTGGACCGTCTTGGCAAAGAGCTGGCGCAGCGGTTTGGTGATGTGCCGGATTTCTTCGACCACGACCCGCTGGTTGTCGACTTGTCGCCGCTCAAAACCGCTGGCGAGAGCGACGGCGCGGTGGCGTGGGCTGTTACCGATTTCCAGGCTTTGTTTGCTCTGCTTCGGGGCTATCGGCTGCAGCCGCTGGTGGTGCGCGGTGGTTCACAGGCCCAGATGGCGGTTGCGGTGCAGGCTGGTTTTGTTGCAGCGCCCGATGTTTTGGTTCACCAGCTTGCGCCCGCCCAACGCACAAGCGAAGTCACTGCAGCGCAGGCCAACCCGGCCTCGTCTGCCCCCGCTTCACTTCCGTTGGGCGCATTGGTGATCGACAAACCGCTGCGCTCGGGCCAGCAGGTGTATGCGCGCGGTCGAGACCTGGTGGTAATGGCGATGGTGAATCCAGGCGCAGAGGTGATAGCCGATGGCCACATTCATGTGTACGCGCCGTTGCGCGGCAAGGCAATGGCCGGTGCGCGGGGCAACGCCGATGCGCGTATTTTTTCCCTGGCGATGGCGCCCGAGTTGATTTCTATTGCAGGCGTCTACCGCACCAGCGAAAATCCCTTGCCCGCTGCGGTGCAAGGCAAGCCAGCCCAGGTGCGGCTGATGGTCGAACCCGATGGTGACAAGCTTGTCATCGACGCCATTGGCGCCTAACGGCGTCTTGTCCTCTGTCCTCACTCAGCGAGAAATCCTTTCACCATGGCACGAATTGTTGTTGTCACTTCCGGCAAAGGCGGCGTGGGCAAGACCACCACCAGCGCCAGCTTCTCTTCGGGTCTGGCCATGCGTGGACTCAAGACAGCGGTCATCGATTTCGACATCGGTTTGCGCAACCTCGATCTCATCATGGGTTGCGAGCGCCGTGTGGTTTACGACCTGATCAACGTGATTCAGGGCGATGCCAATTTGAATCAAGCGCTGATCAAAGACAAGCAGTGCGACAACCTGTTCGTGCTGGCTGCCAGCCAGACCCGGGACAAGGACGCGCTGTCGCAAGAGGGTGTGGAGAAGGTGCTCAACGATCTCAAGGGCATGGGTTTTGAGTACATCGTCTGCGACTCGCCGGCCGGTATTGAGACCGGTGCGTTGATGGCGATGCACTTCGCCGATGAGGCGCTGATCGTCACCAACCCCGAGGTGGCCAGCGTTCGCGATTCCGATCGCATCTTGGGCATGCTCAGCAGCAAGACACAGCGCGCCATTGAGGGCAAGGAGCCGATTGTGGAACACCTGCTGATCACCCGCTACAACCCCAGCCGCGTGGCCGAGGGGCAGATGCTGTCACTGGAAGACATTCAAGACATCCTGCGCATCAAGCTGATTGGGGTGATTCCCGAGAGTGAGAGCGTGCTCACCGCCTCCAACCAAGGCACACCAGCGATCCATCTCAAGGGCAGCGATGTGGCTGAGGCTTACAACGATGTCATTGACCGCTTCCTTGGCGCCGAGAAGCCATTGCGTTTCACAGAGGCCAGCAAGACCGGTTTCTTCAAACGCCTGTTTGGGGGGAAGTGAGGTGATGTCCTTTATCTCCTTCTTTGTCGGCGAAAAAAAGAAGACCGCCAGCGTGGCCAAAGAGCGTCTTCAAATCATCTTGGCCCACGAGCGCAGCGGCCACAGCGCCGCCATGCCCGATTACTTGCCTGCTTTGCAACGGGAGCTGATCGCGGTGATTGGGAAATACATCAACATCCACCCGGATGACATCAAGGTCCAGCTCGAGCGCCAAGACAACCTGGAGGTGCTGGAAGTGAAGATCGAGCTGCCTGATCGCAAGTGAGCGGCTGAAATCGACACGCGCGCTGCGTTGCTGCGCGCAGCAGGCGAGCATCGGTGAAATCGGCTTTCAAGCAAGTGCGCACTTGTTAATCGCGCATGGGGATTGGAACCCTCGCTCTGACGCAGCAGCCGGGGCCGCAATCTGAGCCATAAAAACACCTGTTGCAAGCAGGATGATGCTCGCCACAACAAAACAGCGCTGGAAAAATTCGGATGGGATTACAGGACAGGGACTACATGCGCGAGAGGCGCCGTGATCGCTCGCCGTTCACACCGCCAACAGCCCAGCGCGGTGGCTGGCCTGCTTTGGCCGTCTTTCTGTCGGTGGCGGCGGGCTTGTACTTGGGCTACGACTGGCTGATCGCCCAGAAGGCGGCGGGTGGGCCGTTGCCGCAAACCGAAGGCGACAAGACGCCACCCGGATGGCAGCGCTGTGTGGTGAACGGTCGTACCGTTTTCTCACCAACAATCTGCCCCAGTTTGGGGACGGGCAGCGCACAGAGCGAGCGCCGCACCGCGCCAGTCCCTCGCAGTACGCCGCTGGAGACGTCGGGCTCCATCACGCTATACCACTGCAAGACTTACAGCGGCGGCACTTTCTGGGCCAACAGCCACTGCAATCAACACAGAGCCCTGGTCGACCGCATGGTGGAGGTGCCAGCCCGTCTGGCGTTCGCTCAGCAGGTGGAAATGGCCGAGCGCAATCGGCGCGCTGCCGCTGCGCTGCTCCCGGCGGCACCACAGTCGGTGGCCATGCCCACCGTCAGCCAGCGGGGAGCGTGCGATGCGCTCGCGCAGCAGATACAGCACTGGGACGCCATGGCGCGCCAGCGCCAGTCGGCCCAAACGCAAGATTGGATTCGCGCCGAGCGGCACAAAACGCGCGACCGCCAATGGGCACTTCGTTGTTGACACTGGCAAAAAATTCCACATCGCAATATAATAATTGGCTCGCCTTGGGCGACTGGCCGTGTCATCCCTCATCAAAAAGATGGGAGATGGCACTCCACCCCCTGGCATAGGGGTTGCCGGTCTGGCCCCGCCATGGCGCGTCATCCGCTCTCTCACGGCGTGGTGAAATTTTTCCCCTGCTGTTGTCCGATCCGCTGCCATGGATTGGCCACCGGCGCCAACGCGGTACTCGAAACCCGCTGACGCGCTGGACAAGTCAGTTGGGCACCCCGGCACCCAGGGGCTGCCACTGTTTTTTTAGGTGCATACGCCGTTCTGCCTGACACGCTGCGGCCTTGTGCCATTTGATATTTTTGATGATTTCTACGATTTCCGTTTCTGCAACGAAGCCTCTCTCCCCGCTCTCCATGGGCAAGTACCGCATTGCTGCCTGCCCACGCCCTTTGCCCTGCGGCCGTTTTGCCGCCCAGGTGTCCATTGCCAGTGGCACTGGCAGCGCTTCCACCGACCGCGTGATGCGATTCGTGGACGACTTCGCCACCTTCGATGCCGCTGCGCGCTACGCGGTGGCGCAAGGCGTCGACTGGGTGAACGACACGCTGCGCGTGCGCAGCGCCCATCTTTATTCAAACGCGGCGCTCTCAACGCGCCAACCTATCTGTATCTGAACCCGAAGGACTGACCTATGGCCAAGGAAGAACTGATCGACATGATGGGCATCGTCAACGAGGTGCTGCCAGACACGCGTTTTCGCGTCACGCTGGACAACGGTCACCAGTTGATTGCCTATTCCGCCGGCAAGATGAAGAAGAACCACATCCGCATTCTTGCGGGTGACCGGGTGTCTTTGGAGCTCTCGCCTTACGACCTCACCAAAGGGCGCATCAACTTCCGCCACATCGAGGGCCGTGGCCCGATGGTGCCGCGCAAGCCGCGCTGATTCAAGGTCTGGCGGCCGGGGCGTTCACATGCCCATGCCGCTTGTGGTGACCAGCCGCCCCAGGGGCGGCTTTTCCACGTCAGCGTCCGCGTGAGCAACGATCGACGGCCATTGGCTTGTGACCAAGCCGCTCAGCCAGGTCGTTTTGTCGCCTGGTCAGACGTGAAAGGCCAGCGCCAGGTTCAGTCCGTGCGCTGGGCGCGCCGCTGGCGCACCGCCGCCGCCAACCCTTGCAGAACCGGCACCGTTTGTTCCCAGCCAATGCAGGCGTCGGTCACGCTCACGCCGGGCTGCAATGGCTGCCCGGTCACGATGTCCTGTCGGCCTTCGTGCAGATGACTCTCGATCATCACACCGCAAATGCGTGCGTCACCGGCCGCGATCTGCTGCGCCACCGCATCTGCCACCTCGATTTGTTTGCGGTGCTGTTTGCTGCTGTTGGCGTGTGACACGTCCACCATCACCTGCTCGCGCAGGCCAGCTGTTTTCAGTAGCGCGCAAGTAGCGTTGATGTCGGCCGCACTGTAGTTGGGCTGTTTGCCGCCGCGCAGGATAACATGGCAGTCGGCATTTCCACGGGTCTCAAAAATGGCGGCCTGGCCCATCTTGGTCATGCCCATAAAGGCGTGCTGCGCGTTTGCGGCCTGGATCGCGTCGCTCGCCACCTTCACGCCGCCATCGGTGCCGTTCTTGAAACCCACCGGGCAAGACAGGCCACTGGCAAGCTGGCGGTGGCTCTGGCTCTCTGTCGTGCGCGCGCCGATCGCGCCCCAGCTCACCAAGTCGCTGATGAACTGCGGCGACAGCAGGTCGAGGAACTCTGTGCCCACTGGCAGGCCGATGGCCAGCAGATCGAGCAGCAGCTGGCGCGCCAGCTCCAGGCCTTCGTTGATCGCGAAGCTGCCGTCCAGGTGCGGGTCGTTGATGTAGCCCTTCCAGCCGACTGTGGTGCGCGGTTTCTCAAAGTAGACCCGCATCACGATCAGCAGGTCTTCGCTCAGCGCATCGGCCTGTTCTTTGAGTCGCTGTGCGTAGTCGATCGCCTGGCCGTGGTCGTGGATGGAACACGGTCCGACCACCACCACCAGCCGATCGTCCTGCCCTTGCAGCACGCGCGAGATCGCGGTGCGGCTCTGCTCCACCAGCGCCTGTGCTGCCTCGGGTGTGGGCAGCCATTCCTGCAGCAGCGCGGGCGTGATCAGCGGGCGCACCGCGCCGATGCGTGTGTCGTCGATGCGGGTGGTGTCCAGGGTGGACGGCGCGGTAGCGGGGATGCGGTGGGGCATGGTGGGCAGACGGGACAAGTCAAAAAAGTCAGGCCGAAACGGCGGGCGGGGCACAGCGTTGCGCCAGCCAGCGCGGCAGCGCGGCCTTGCTACAGCGCTGCAGATCCATCAGGAACGCGTGGTCGGGGTCGGCCACAGCATGGCGCGTGCGCAGATCCTGCTGTAAGCGCGTGAGCAGCGCGGCGGCCATTTCGGCGTCAACCATGGCGCGGTGGGCAACACCGGTTTGTGGCAGCCGAAGCCGCTGCACCAGCTCGCCCAGCTTGTGGCTGGTTGCCTCGGGGTAAAGCCGGCGCGAGAGCAGCACGGTGCAGGCAAACGGTTGCGGCGCAGGCAGACCAGCCAGCGCCAGCTCGGCCTGCCAGTAGCGGCGGTCAAACGACGCGTTGTGAGCCACCATGGGCGCCTCGCCCACGAAGCGCGCCGCGTCCGCCATCACCTGCTCGGCGCGCGGCGCTGTGGCCACCATCCGGTTGGTGATGCCGGTGAGCTGGGTGATGAACGACGGGATGTAAACGCCTGCGTTCATCAGGCTCTGAAACCGGTCCACCACCTGGCCGCGTTCCAGCAACACGATCGCGACTTCCGTGGCGCGGTCACCCAGCGTGGGCGACATGCCGGTGGTCTCGAAGTCGATGACGGCGATGCGGGTCATGGGTGCGTGGGCAAAGAGGGTGTCACCGGTGTGAAACCAGGATTTTAGGAGCAGGCGTTTTCGCCCTATGCTGCCTGTCCAGACACCCCAAAACAGGAGACCAATCGATGCTGCAATCTGGCCTGATGATGGACCGCCCCTTGCTGCTCGCCGACGTGATCGAACATGCCGCGCAGCAGTTTGCCGATGTCGAGGTGGTGTCGCGCGAAACGCATGGCCCGCTGTTTCGCTACACGTACGCCGACTGCGCCTCCCGTACGCGCCAGCTCGCCAACGCCCTCGCCAGCCTCGGCCTGCAGTCCGGCGATGCGGTGGGCACCATCGCCTGGAACAACCACCGGCATCTGGAGGCGTATTACGCGGTTTCGGGCAGCGGCATGGTCATGCACACCTGCAACCCGCGCCTGAGCCCGCAGCAACTCACCTACATCATCAACCACGCCGAAGACCAGGTGGTGCTGTTCGACGCCACCTTCGCGCCGCTGGTCAAAGGCATCGCGGCCCACTGCCCCCAGGTGCGCGCCTGGATCTGCCTGGCCGAGGCGGCGCACACCCCGGTCATCGACAGCGTGGCCAATGTGCTGGCCTATGAGGACCTGATCGCGCCTTGCAGCACCGCCTTCAACTGGCCCAGCTTCGACGAGCGCACCGCCGCCGCCCTTTGCTACACCTCGGGCACCACCGGGAACCCCAAGGGCGCGCTGTATTCGCACCGCGCCATCGTGCTCAACGCGCTCAGCGGCTGCCTGCCTGGCGTGCTGGCGCTGGCGCCCGATCAGACCATCCTGCCGGTGGTGCCGATGTTCCACATCAACGCCTGGTGCATCCCCTACGCCGCGCCGATCGCGGGCGCCAAGCTGGTG
>Ga0335395_10001241_pt1 | contig 16159 bp, 11 predicted proteins | sample MAT02_FD_205744 | JGI IMG/M metagenome (GOLD analysis project Ga0335395, IMG submission 205744) | Freshwater microbial communities from Lake Fryxell liftoff mats and glacier meltwater in Antarctica - MAT-02 (spades assembly) (version 2) ...
GAGTTCGCAATCGAGCTTCTGTTTTAGGAAGTTCGATTGGATCCGCGTCTACGCCTAGCAAGCGTCCGCTAGGTTGGATGGCCGCCAAAAGTTCTCGAGCGTGGCCGCCATATCCAAGCGTGCAATCCACCACAATATTACCGGGTTTCAATGCGAGTGCTGTCAAGATCTCTGCAACCATAATCGGTCGATGCATTCCGGCTGGCGTTTGACCACGGTCGACGACTCTTGAAACATCCTCTGCATAGCGATCTGCTTGGTGCTCCTTATATTTATCATCAAAGTTTCTGGGGTTTGGCCCGGAATATCGACGGCGTCTAGCAGGTCTGTCTGGTAAGTCTTCCATCTCCAACAACCTAGCGCTTCGTATTAGGTAAACTTAATCCTGCCGTTCGTCTAATCAAGATCATTCTGGAATATCGAGGCGACGCATGACGGTTCCGTCGATGGTCGTTTCGTCATCTTCATATTCGTCATCGCCCGTCTCGTAGTCTTCAACATAATAGTCGTCTAAGTCTGCTTCATCGACTCCATTTCAATCGATTAAGTCTCCTTCGAAACCGGAATTGCCGGATGTCAAGACGGTGAAATTAAAGTTACCTTCGCCTACGGTTTGCGCCAACGTCCGGAAGATCATATTTTGTTTGGAGTTGTCGTCGTCGGGGCCTGCCATAAAACGAGGCTTTCCGTTTTGACCGAATTGATAATGTTCAGGTAACGGTTCGGGTTCAATGTTTTCCCAGATGGTTTCTGTTTTACGCTAGTCGTCGTGACGTTTGAATCCGAGTGCTGCGGCGTAGACAATTGCCGCTTCGACATGACTGCGAGCAACTCCCAGGGTGACTGTTTCAAAGGTGTCGTGTCCTTGCATTCCTTCAAGCAGCTTCGTTAACTCAGATCTTGAACGGAATGTAGCGATCACGTTCTTGACCCCCAAGCACAAGGTGTCGATCAAGAATATGGCCACTACGAATTGTCCCGCAGACATTGCGAGGACAATCGCGACGGCCCCCATCCCACGTCCATCCACTCAATCAGCCGAAATGTAGCAACCATGGATTGGGAACTTTGCAGCCTCAGTCATCTTGCCAGTCAGTGTAACGGGATTACGCTGTTTCATAGCCGATGTTAGGGGCTAGCCAGCGTTCGATTTCTCGGACGGACTTGCCTTTTCTGCGGGCGTAATCTTGGACTTGATCTTGCGTTAATCGATCGACTGCAAAGTATCGGCTTTCGGGGTGAGCAAAGTAGAATCCGCTAACTGCGGCGGCTGGCCACATGGCAAAGGACTCGGTGAGTTTCACGCCGATGTTCTTTTCTACGTCCAAGAGTTTGAACAAGATTTCTTTCTCAGTGTGATCTGGGCAGGCGGGATAGCCTGGTGCTGGACGAATGCCTCGGTACTCCTCGTCGATCAATTGCTCGTTGGTAAGCGTTTCATCGACGCCGAAACCCCATTCGGTTCGTGCCTTCTTATGGAGCAATTCGGCAAACGCCTCTGCGAGTCGGTCGGCGATGGCTTTGATCATGATCGAGTTGTAGTCGTCGTAGGACTTTTCGAACTCGTTCGCTAGTTCGTCTGCTCCGTGACCGGTCGTGACCACAAACGTGCCTAGGTAGTCTTGACGACCAGAACCGATGGGAGCAATGTAATCAGCAAGTGATCGGAAGTCGTTCTGTCCCTTTCGTTCCCATTGCTGGCGGAGGAAGTGGAAACGAGTCAACTCATGCTCGCGAGATTCATCCGTGTAGAGAACCACGTCGTCGCCATCGGAAGCGGCTGGCCAGAAACCGTAGATGGCTTTGGCAGTTAGAGTCTTTTTTGAGATGATGTCCAGCAACAAATCTTGAGCGTTTTCAAATAGCTCCTTTGCTTGTTCGCCAACATATTCGTCTTGAAAAATCTTCGGATACTTCCCTTTCAATTCCCATGCGTTAAAGAACGGCGACCAATCGATAAACTTAGCGATCTGGGCAATCGAGTAGTTTTCAAGGACTCGCGTTCCGGTGAACTGAGGCTTATCGATCCGAATGGTCGACCAGTCGGTCGCAAATCGCTTCTTAAAGGCTTGTTCATAAGGTACGAGTTTCACTTGTCGCGCTTCGTAGCTTGCTCGCATTTCCTTGTGGAGTTCGTCGTTCTTAACGGTAAAGGCAGGCTTTAGTTCTAAATTCAGCAGCGAATCGACGACCCCTACGCTTCTTGAGGCATCCAGGACGTGCACGATGGGTTCCTTGTAGTGAGGTGCAATCTTCACAGCAGTATGCTTCGCCGAAGTTGTTGCGCCACCGATCAGCAGCGGAATCTCGATGCCTCGTCTTTGCATTTCTTTGGCTACGTGTGTCATTTCATCCAGGCTAGGCGTGATCAATCCTGAGAGTCCGATGATATCGACCTTCTCCTTGACAGCGGTGTCGAGAATCTTCTCTGCCGAACACATCACTCCCAAATCGATGACTTCGTAGTTGTTGCAACCGAGTACCACTCCCACGATGTTCTTACCGATGTCGTGAACGTCCCCTTTGACGGTTGCCATGAGGACTTTACCGCGGAACGATTGAGTAGCCAGGCCAAGCGTTTTTTTCTCTTCTTCCATGAAAGGCTGCAGATAACCAACGGCCTTCTTCATGACTCGAGCACTCTTGACGACTTGCGGCAGGAACATTTTTCCGGCCCCGAATAGATCGCCGACGACACTCATCCCGGCCATCAAGGGACCTTCGATGACTTCCAAGCAACGGGTGCACTGCTTACGAGCTTCTTCCGCGTCTTCCTCGATATACTTATCGATGCCTTGGATCAAAGCGTGTTTCAATCGCTCGGTAACGGGTTTCGTGCGCCATTCAAGATTTTCGAGCGAAGTTTTCTTGGTCGAATCACCTTTAAAGGATTCGGCCAAGATCAACATGCGTTCGGTAGAATCTGAGCGACGGTTCAGCAAAACATCTTCCACATGTTCTAGGAGGACTTTAGGAATCTCCTCGTAGACGGCCAGTTGTCCTGCGTTGACGATTCCCATATCCATGCCGGCTTGGATGGCGTGATAGAGAAAGGCCGAGTGCATCGCCTCGCGGACAACGTCGTTGCCACGGAAAGAGAAGCTAATGTTACTGACGCCGCCTGAGATTCGGGCACGTGGGCATTCTCGCTTGATGATTCGGCATGCTTCGATGAAGTTCACGGCATAGTTATCATGCTCTTCGATTCCCGTTGCGACGGTAAGAATGTTCGGATCGAAGATGATATCTTGCGGTGGGAATTGGACTTCACGAACCAAGAGGTCGTAGGCTCGTTTGCAGATCCTCGCTTTTTCGCTTGTCTCGGATGCTTGACCATTCTCATCGAAGGCCATGACAACAACGGCTGCTCCATACTGTCGAACCAACCTTGCTTTTCGCAGGAATTCAGGTTCGCCATCCTTCAAGCTGATGCTGTTGACGATGGCCTTGCCTTGTACGTTTTGAAGGCCGGCTTCCAAGACTTCCCATTTGCTGCTGTCGATCATGACAGGAACACTTGCAGCTACGTCGTCACCGGCGATCAATCTTAAGAATCGAGTCATCGCTTCGGCTCCATCCAGTAATGCATCATCCATGTTGATGTCGATGATGGTCGCACCGTTCTCGACCTGTTGACGCGCGACTTCTACTGCTGCATCGAATTGGTCGTTACGAATGAGTTTGGCGAATGCGCGGCTACCAGTAACATTCGTCCTTTCACCAACCATGGTGAATTGTGTTTCCGGTCGAAGCGTTGCGGCCAAAGTACCACTCAGGCGAGTCCAGACGATCGGTTCAGGATCCTGACGAGGCGGCATTTTCTGGAGTCGATCGGCGATAGCTCGAATGTGATCAGGCGTCGAACCGCAGCAAGCTCCCACGATGTTGAGCCAACCTTGCTTGGCAAAGTCTTCGATATAGTCCGCCATCGCAGCCGGTCCCAGATCATAGGCTCCCATTTCATTAGGAAGCCCAGCGTTGGGGTGGCAGGAGATTCCCGTCTGAGCAATCTTGGACATTTCCTGAAGGTCGGCTCGCATCGCAGCAGGCCCCACGGCGCAGTTCATTCCGACTGTCAGCAGTGGGAAGTGGCTGACCGCATTCCAAAAAGCTTCAACGGTTTGACCGCTTACGAACGTACGGCCGTCTTTGAAGGTACCGCTGACCATGACGGGGACTCGTCGCCCTGATTCGCGGAAATACTCGCTGATCGCAAAGAGACATGTTTTTAGGTTTAGGGTGTCGATCGCCGTCTCGGGAAGTAGAATATCGACCCCGGCTTCGACCAAGGCCGCAACCTGTTCTTTGTAGCTGGCCACCATTTCCAGATAAGTAACGTCGCGATTGGCTGCATCGTCTACTTTGACGCTGATGGCCAATTGTTTCGTCGTTGGGCCAATGCTCCCGGCGACAAATCTTTTTTTGCCGGGAATTTTCTTTTCGATCCGTTCGACCGCTTTTCGAGCACAATCAACTGCCGCGAAGTTCATTTCACGGACCAGCTCGTTCGGTAGGTCAAACTCCACCATCCCGATCGGGCTAGCACCGAAGGAGTTCGTTTCGACGATATCCGCTCCCGCTTCTAGGTAGGCGTAATGGATATCCGAGATTGCATCGGGGTTGGTCAGGTTGAGAATATCTGAGAATCGAACCAAGTCTTTATGGTGGTTCTTGAACCGTTCGCCCCGAACAGCGGCTTCATCCAGGTTCAGTCGCTGAATCATCGACCCCATCGCGCCGTCCAAAATGAGCAGCCGCTCGCGAATAAGGCCGGGAAGAATGTCGACGGGGTTGGAAGTTTTAAGCATAAGTCAATTTGTCCGAGGTGATTGCGATCAGTGCCGATTTAGCCGACTAAATGCCATCCAATGCGTTGTATGTCAAAATAATAAAGAGTTGACCGATTTTAAGCCACCAATCCTAACTTTCCTAGTCAAATAACGAGGGATCAAGGATACCGATCGCGAATGCTGGCTCTTCATATCGTTTTCTAGTCATCTCTGCACCAACACATACATTCTGAATCCAAAAATTGCGTTTTTGGACGACGCCTCTCGTAAAGCCCCCAGATGGCCTGGATTTTTTAATCGGAATAAGTGTAAAGAAGTCTCGCATCCCGAACCGATCACACAGATTGAGCAAGTTGTAGGGATAAAAGCGATTGTAAAGCGTTCGCGGATGTCGACGCGATACGGGATCGGCTAGACGAACCGCGAAAAGGATTTTGCATCATGGTCCGCGAATTTCAAAATGAGAGTGCATCGCAAGACAACGCGTCTGCCAAGAACTATCGTTTCGATACCGCAAGACGCGCATCGCATCGAAGCGGATCTGCTGAAGTTCCTGTTCTATTTCGGCTCCAGAACCTTCAACGCAATCCGGATGTCAGTCCTGCAAGTTCGACGAACGCCTCGGTATCGTTGAACTCAACAAGCCAGAACGCAGCCACTGGTGCAGGCAAAACTTCACCATCGCTCAGTCGAGAGGCCCCACCACAATCCCAGCAGTCTCTGGAATCAAAAACTAGAGTCCCGGACTCTTCTGTTCCGAAACTTGATCCGACTGAGCCAACTACTCAGCAAGCTAGTCCAGCCGTTATTTCAAACCGTCCTTGGTCGACGAATGTTATTTTGTTGACGATTGGCGTCGCGGTCGTGTTCCTGCTATTGAAATCGAATCCTTCCCAACCGTCGTTGGCTTCCAGCAAAGCAAATTTGGCTGTCAGCGAAAAATCTCTTAAACCGCTGGTAGCTTCGACATCGAGGACCAACTCTGAGTCGCCTATCGAGACACCTTCGACCGCCGACTCGAAATTGGTTTCAAGCATCTTGGATATTCCCAAAGACGATAGGTTTGGTTCGATAGAACCATTAGTTGCACCTAAGTTACCAGCTCCAATGGAACTAGTAACGGAACAGCCTTCTTCGGTAATGCCTGTCTTTACTCCGCTCATTCAACAAACAGCCGACTTAGCTACAAGTAAGAATGCGTCTAAGCCGTCTGAGGACGTGGCCAGCATTTCGATGGACTTACCGGCAGACTATTCGCCTTATGCCACCTTAGATGAAAGATCCTCCGATTCGTCTGAGTCTCATCGATCCGTGATGATCCCGTCTGATGCAATGGTAGTGGAAGGGGCTCGATCGAACGATTCGAACCGGGCATCAACCATATCGCGATTCCCAGGGAATGAATCCGTGCTATACCGCCAGCCTACTCCAACCATCGTGACGAATCCACATGTTGCTTCAGCGACAAGCGCTCAGTCAACGGAGTCGCCTGGTAAGCAGGGCGAAGGCGATCAAGGGAGTGCTCAACAGTCTCAGCTTGTTACAACCACCAGCCCTGATCTTGAAACCGCAGAGCTTTTTAAGCTTCGAGAGAGGTACCTTCGAGCGAACATGGAGAGCCAACAACAAGCGATCGTTGGAAATCGACAGCCAATGGCAGGAGCAACTGTTCAGCCATGGACCAACAACTCTTCCAATGGGGTGCCACCAATCACGGTCGTATCCGGACCGACACAACCTGGGCCGACTTATGTTCCTCCCGCGTTTGTGCAACGACCTACGTATCAACAACAACCGGTGCAAGCGGCATCGCCAGGTTATGGCCGCATCGGATTGAACGGTCAGGCAGCAAATACTCCGAACCTTGCAACTACGCCTAGCAATCAACCCTATGTTCCGATCGTGGGCGCTTTCACTCCTGATGGCTTTGTGGAAGCCACCGATTACGCTACCCAGCCGCAACCTCAAGTCCCGACGTCTGGTGGCTACCAACCACTCAGTCCTCAATTCCAATCTCAACCCATGAACGGGAATTAGGAATCCAGCATGAGCCAAATCGACCAAGCTTTTTTAAAGGCATACGAAATAAATCGCGGACGTCACGCGTCGACCAATGCGGATGTCAAACATCCCTTGAACGTGCCTACAAGAACGCAAGTCGGTGATAGCAAGTCTAATGCGGCGCCAAGTCCCGCTCAAAAGCAGCAAGTATTCGCACACGCAGCGAGCCCTTTGATAGGCCCACATGCGGTTGAAACGCCGCCAATCGGTCCCCCTAACACGTCTGCAACGCCTCGATCCGCATCGACGATCCATACCACTTCGGGGTCGTCGCGACATCGCTCATCATCCACCGTTCGCGTCGATCGGGCCGAAACGCCAATCACAGCCGCTCAAGTCACTACTGCTCGAAGCGCGATTGCTCAACTCACGCCAGCTCAAGAAGCGGCTCTGCCTGAATCGGAACTCCAATTCAATCAGCAGTCGAGTCTTCAGACTACCCGAAAGACGCTATCGAGCTATTTTCAACAATCGCGTGCTGCCATGGAACCGGCGGTTCAAGCTGCGATCCCAATCAACGCGATTCCCAGTGTCGCGATTCCCAGTGTCGCGACACTCTGGAGCCAGAAAGCACCTCAAGTTCGACATCATTCTGAAGTACAGGCGGCTCCGATCCCTGCCAGGAATTCGATGCAACACCACGACCAAGCCTTTAACGCATCGGTCGATCGGGGAGCGGACTTCAATGCTTGGCAGTTTCAAGTTGTCGAACGAGGCGTCAAGTCGAATTCGACATCCGATGGGCCGTCCGCAAAGATAAGGAACCCTGGTAAGCCGAACTCGTTCATTCGTATCGATCAGGCACATCGAGCACCTCACGAGGAATACTCGCCTGCCGCACTACCGATTCAACAACCGAGTCCTACACCCATTGCAAGACCGAGCACTCCGCAGCCCTCGGTCTACAAGGTGCCCCAAACCAATCCCTTCACCCGCCCAATCGATCCACCTGTCCAGGTGTTTGCTGAGCCCCAGTTGTTTACTGAGCCAACGCCTATTGCTGCCGCGACAGTCCAGATCAAATCGCCGTTTGTCCACACTCCTCTACCTGCACCGGCGAGTGCAAAGGTTCACAATCACAAGCCGCTTACCGAACAATCCGCGAAGCTAACTGTGCCAGTACAGCCTACTTGGGAAGTAGATCAGTTCTTGTGGCCTGCGACGATCGCAGGTCTGCTTGAAACGCAATCTGAGGCGATTCGGGATATCGGATTACACCTGCAACATGCCGCTAGTAAGGGCCTTCGGACTTTAGCTGTTACTAGCGGTGAACGCGGAGTCGGACGGTCGACGATTTCGATGTGCATCGCCAAAGCAGTCTCCAAGGCTGGGCTTCGTGTGGCCTTGGTTGACTGCGACTTCGAGTGCCCTTCTTTAGTGGATCAGTTGAATTTAGAGGTTGCTCATGGGTGGCAAGAGTGCATCCTGGACAATGTGCCTTTAAATGAAGCTGCAGTTCATTCAGTATCTGAACGCATTACTTTTTTCCCTTCGTTGGCGGCTTGGAGTATGTCCCAAGTCCAAACGCATCAACTCCGAATCAATAAGCTACTCAAACGAATTGCGTTAGGGTATGACTTGGTTGTGCTGGATTGCAATCGCATTAGCGGCAAGCAGCAAACGCTATTTGGCTTGGGTGATGAACCTGTCATTGATGCGGCGGTCGTTATTGTGGACGCCCAACTTAGCCTTCGACAACGTGTCGATGGGGCGATCGAGACACTCCGTCGCAACAATATTCAGTCCATTGGGCTTGCCGAAAACTTCCATTCTCAAGGTTAACGACGATGTACGAATCCTATTGGAAGCTTACCGAGAAGCCTTTTGAAGACCGCCTAACGGCAGGTTTCTATTATCCGTCTTCCACGCATCAAACCGCACTCATTAAGATCCTCTACGCGATCGAGAATCGCCGCGAAGTGGTTGTCCTGTGCGGCTCGAGTGGAGTTGGAAAAAGTCTCATCCAACGACAGTTGCGCGTCCAGCTTCCTGAGTGCGTAGGCCCCGTTATCACGTTGCCCTATCCTGATCTAGATCGAGACCAATTGCTCGCCTATTTGGCGATGCAGCTATCAGACGAGTCCAATAGCCACATTACGAGTCCTGCTATCTCCATTCGTCAAATCGAATCGTCACTACAGAAAGCCGTCGCTGCGAACAAGCAGATCCTCCTACTGATAGAAGAAGCCGAGTGGATGGAAGCCCGAGGCGGATTCGAAGCACTGCGACTTATTCTTAATTTGGCAAAGACTTCGGTTGAAAGCCTCGCTGGCAATCAGGGTGGACTTACGATTTTGATGAATGGCCAACCAAGCCTACTCCCGCAGCTAGAACGCCATGTTTCGTTCAATCAACGCGTCGCGGCACGCTGTGTTTTAAACCGATTTAATGAAGAAGAGACCTATTCCTACATTGCCCATCGAATTCGTGCTGCGGGTGGATCTGTCGACATGATTTTCGAATCCTCGGCTATCGATTCAGTTCACTTCTTGGCTGACGGGATTCCTCGCCGAATCAACACCCTTTGCGATATGTTGCTGATGGTTGGTTACGCTCAAGAGATGCCTCGGATTCATGCTTCGATTGTAGAGGAAGTCCATCGAGATCTAGCGCCAATATACTCATAGTGATTCACCAGACGCGGATTACCCGCGATTCCATGCCCCAATTAAATCTCGATTCCGCTTGGCGGTGGACTCGGGTTTTTGACAGGGCTTATTGGGACTGGTGTGATTTCAAGCTAGCGATGACTTGGTGATCAGACCACTCTGCTGAAGTGCATTCCACAATTCGACCGGAAGAGGTTGCGTAACGGCTGTGACTAGCGATTGCACTCGCTCAGGCCGACTCGTGCTTAACGCGATAGACTTGATACCCGGGTGCGAAAGCCCAAAGGCAACCGCAACATTAAACGGATCTACATGTTGCGATTCACAGAAGCGATAGAAACTCTGACGCCAAGCCAATCGTTCGGAATCCAACGGTGTGTCAGCGTTCAAAGGTTGATAGTCAAAGAAGTTGCCGCCGCTTAGGAATCCACCATGAAGAATAGCAGAATTGATAATGGGGATTTTGCGAGTCGCCAACGAGTCCATCAACTCGATTAGGTCTCTCGGATGGGACATGATTGTGAAGCTGTTGGCCAGCATAACCCAGTCAAACTTGCAAAGCTGGTTCAATTCACGAACGATTCGCCAGTCCTTACATCCGATACCGATTGCTAGTGCTTTACCTGAGTCTCTAAGTTCATAGAGAGCGTCATAGGCCGCTAAGATATCGTCTAGGCGCCGCTTGCGATCATTGGAATCCACTGCTGCAGCCAGATACTCATCGGGATCATGCACGGATAAGAGCTGGGGCGTATAGTTACCAAGCAGTTCGCACCCTTCTTCCCAGCATCTGAGAATGCCATGGTAACTGATGTCTTGAACCGCGTCGTGCTTCAATCCATGCCAGACGCCAGGTTCAAATGTGGGCTCTTGGCCAACCAAGGATGTTCGTCGCCATCCAAGTTTATTACTGATGATCACTTGACTTGAACTAATGCCCAGGTTTCCCAACTCACGTCCTAAGACTTCTAATGCTAAACCCGCTCCATACTTGCCTGCACTATCTATCGCGATCGGCGAAGGTACCGCATGTAGCCAAGCTTGTATGAGCTGACGCTTTTCAGCATCGCTCAGCTGAACGAACAGATTGCCAAGGATAGTTGATCCGAAAACGATCCTAGGTAGCAAAGGCCGAGCTACCAAGAGATCGGGGGGATACGGCGTATTAACTGAAGCTTCACTCATGTGCGATTTAGGTTAGCTCGATAATGGCTTTGATAACACCGGTTTCCGGCCTCGTCAGCATATCAAAATCGGCTAACACGTTTTTGAAACTTGTTCGATGCGTGATCCAAGTGTTTGTGTTGATCGTTCCGTCTTCGATCAAGCCAATGATCCGCTTGAAATCCGCCGGCATCGCATTGCGAGATGCTATGATCGTTGCCTCGGGGCGATGCAGGGTCGGATGCTTAAAGACAATTTCTTCTTGCGTGATCCCAACGTAGACTAGCGATCCTGTCGGAGCAATATACTGGAGAGCGTTTCCCATGGAATGCTTGTTGCCAGTAGCGTCGGTCACGACTTGATAGAGATCACCGCCGGTTAACTCTTTCATGCGGTCGATTTCACTGCCATCACCTTTGAAAAGAATCGTATTTTCAATTTCGTAATTCTTGCGAACAAAATCTAATCGCGACGAATTCATATCCATCACCGAAACTGTCGCCCCGGTCAAACGCGCGAACTCAAGCGTCGATAAACCGATTGGTCCCATTCCAATGATCAACGCGTGGTCACCGTTGCTAGGAGCTCCACGATCGTTGGCATGGCAGCCAATCGCAAGTGTCTCGACCAAGGCAAGCTGGTCATAGGAGAGCTTTATTGACACGTGTAGCTTGGTTGCCCGAACGAGAAAAGACTCACACAAACCACCGTCGGTCATGACACCGATGACCTTCAGGTTCTTACAGCAATTGATTGCACCTCGACGGCATGCGTAGCATTCGCCACAATGCATATAGGGTTCAATACTGCAGCGATCTCCTGGCTTGACGTTCGAAACGTCGACGCCAATCGCAAGGACTTCGACGCCCAATTCATGACCAGGGATTCGAGGGAAGTCAAAAAACGGAAACTTGCCCAAATAGCAGCTCACATCCGTCCCGCAAATCCCCATCCGATGCGTTCGAACCAGTGCCTGATTCGGGCCTGGCGCAGTTGGTTCAGGAATTTCGATTTGGCGAAGTTTTTTCGGTTCGGAAATCTGGATGGCGAGCAACTTATAAACTCCAATGTGAGAGGGATAGGATTCGCAATATCGAACCACTAGAGAATGGTGGGAAATCAGCTTCGATACCGTCGGAAAAGACCAACCCCTAATTGGGCATCCATGATTCAATCACCCGATCTGAATTATTCCTCATATTCTACCTGCAACCATCTCGATTTGACTAGTTCCGCTTTGAAATGGTTCTCGCACTGCCCGACGCTGTTCTCGCAAGTTTTACTCGCCATGCTATCATTTAGGGCGGACAACATTTTTCGTTCGAATGGCGACTGGAAAACTTTTGGATGATAATTATTACAGGGCGATTGATCGGAATACAAAAGCCACTCTTTGAGCCATGGTCGATTGAGATTGAACCGTATTTGGAGGGCGATGACGATTGGACTCTCAGCGAATTGATCGAGATGGTCATGCTAGAAGCATCTACTATCTTCAGACAGCCACCGCATGCCCCTGCCTTTCTTCGGGCGGTGAATGCGATCGGAACCTTACCAACCAGTTCAGCATCGAGCGCGAACGAGTCTACTTTAATTGAATCTCAAGTTGGAGAAGCGATCGGTAGTGCGCTACAAGCCTTTGAAGAAGATGTCTTTGTAGTGGTACTCGATCAAGTAGACATCATGGATTTGGACGATCACATCGAACTCCATCCTGATAGCCAAGTCACTTTCGTGCGATTGGTACCAATCCAATAGTCGGTATAATCGCCGACGCCAGAGAATGTGTAGGCGAAAGCAGAAAGGACCCTAGCTATTCTGATGATCTTCATGCGACGGCCCTTCACCAGTTGCCGATGGGACGATCCTGGAACTTTGGTCGCGTTCGCCGAAAAACGCCTTTACCTCCCCTCTTTATGGAGCTGAATTGATGGTTACTAATACTCCTCTATCTGCCACACAAACAACACGCTTTCAAGCACTTGTGACGGTTGCAAGCTTCGCGAGGCGCTCATTGAAAACGCTCGTTTACTGCATCTCATTGAGTTTTCTGTCAACGAACGTTGTTGCGCAGCCCTCAAAAGAACCCGGCTGGTTTGATTGGAACCCAGCGGAGCAGTTGAGTAGCGATGAAAGTGCAATAGATCTTCGTTTCCTAAATGAAGCGATTGCCGGAGAGAACGGACGCGTGATTGCCAAGAACGGACAGTTCTTCCACGAAGGCAATAACAAGCAAGTACGATTCTGGGCCGTGAATGGCCCTCCGCATGAATTGCAAGGCGAGGCGCTGCGGCAATGTGCGAAGAGACTTGCAAAGTATGGAGTAAATCTTGTTCGAGTGCATGGGCAGGTTTTTACGAAGGAAGGCATGCCCGATTTGGAGCGGGTAAAGCATGCTCATGAAGTCGTCGCCGCGATGAAGAAGGAAGGAATCTATACTCATTTTTCTTTTTACTTCCCGCTTTGGTTCAATCCACCGGCAGATCTGGACTGGCTACCTGGCTATGACGGAAACAAGCATCCTTTTGCTTCGCTTATGTTCAATCCCGAGTTCCAAAAGCGATATTACAATTGGGTTAAAATCCTGTTGACGACGCCTAGTGAGCAGTACAAGAACGGCTTGCTCGATGAACCAGCGCTATTCGGAATTGAACTTCAGAATGAAGACTCTTTTTTCTTCTGGACCTTTGATTCCGGTAACATTCCGGATCCCCAGATGCGTCTCTTCGAAAAGCAGTTTGGTAGTTGGTTGGTTGCTAAGCACGAATCCCTTGAGAACGTGATGAAACGTTGGGAATCGTCTCCCTTGCTACGAGATGATCTTGTGAATGGCTACGTGGCCTTTTCCCCTCTCTGGAGCATGATTCAATCGCGGTCCTTGCGAGACCAGGAGACTGTCGAGTTTCTTTTGGAAACACAAAGCAACTTCTACCAAAAGTCTTACAATTACCTGCGGTCCTTGGGATTCAGAGGATTGATCCATGCAAGCAACTGGGCGACCGCCAGCCCGGAATTGCTTGGTCCACTTGAGAAACTAAGCTATTTGCCAGGCGATTTTATCGATAGGCATGGATACTTCGAATGCAACCATCAAGGCGAAAATGCTGCGTGGTCCGTTCGCCCAGGGCATACTTTTCGGCATCGCAGTGCCCTGCGATTTGATGCTGTAGAAGTCGGTAAACCTAAGCAATTTACCCATCCGGTGATGGATATCCAATACGACGATAAGCCGTCGATGATCTCCGAGACAACGTTTACTCGACCCAATCGGTACCGTTCCGAAGCCCCTCTGTACTTCGCTTCTTATGGTGCTTTGCAAGATAGCGATTGCATTGTTCACTTTGCACTCGATGGGGCAGAATGGTCGGTGAAGCCTGGATACTGGATGCAACAGTGGACACTCATGTCACCATCGATGATGGGACAGTTTCCCGCAGCCGCTTTGATCTACCGTCGCGGAATGGTTACTCCCGGCGAGGTGGTCGCCGAGGTCGCCTTGAATAAAAAAGAGCTGCTCGAGCTAAAAGGGTCGCCGCTTCCGCAAGATGCGTCATTCGATGAGCTTCGTCTTAAAGATGTGCCCGTCGGCGGCAACCAAGTTCAACCTGGACAACGACTCGACCCCTTACTTCACTATGTGGGGCGGTCCCAAGTACGATTCACCGATGGCAAATCTGGTGTAAAAGCAAACAGTCTAGCATCTTTCATTGATCGACACGCTCAGACGATTACTTCCAGCAGTTCAGAGTTGAAATTGGACTACGGGAAAGGGCTGCTGGTCATCGACTCGCCTCAAGCCCAGGGAGCCAGCGGAAACCTTCAGTCCGGCGGTAAGATCGAGCTCAAGAACATAACGATTGAAAGCGAGTTGGACTTGGCTCATATTGTTGCAGTATCACTTGATGAAAAACCACTTGCAACTTCGCGACGCGTCTTACTGCAAGTCATGTCGGAAGAACGGGCAAGCGGCTTCGCCGTTGAACCTACAGAGGGAGATACGATGAAAATCAACGACATCGGGCATGACCCCTGGCAAATCAAAGAGATGCAAGGCAGCGTTGACTTCAAACGCGTCGACGCTGATAAGCTTCGGGTCCAGTTACTAGACGAAAACGGAACTCCAGTGAAAGAGATCGGAACGGCCGCCAAGATTCAGCTTCATCCAACGACCGTTTACTACCTCATCAGTCGCTAAAGCTAATGGTTGGTTGCGGTTCCTCTTTTGGTAACTGCATTCCAAGCTCAGGCCCTTCCTGGCTTAGGAGAACGAGACTAACTTACCTGTCTCAACATCCCACAGCTTAAGGCGAAAACAAGCGAACACATCTCGGGGATGAAGCGAAGTGGTTCCGGGCGTCTGCAACTCTTCGAGCGACGCCATGGCTTCCGGTAAACGGTAGAAAGGGATCTTGGCGTTTAAATGATGCACATGGTGATATCCAATGTTTGCAGTAAACCAATGCATGACGCGATTCATTCGGATGAAACTAGATGACTTGAGGGCAGCTCGAACAAAGTGCCATTCATCTCGTTTGTGCAATTGACAGCTTGGGAAATTGTGCTGAGCGTAGAAAAGGTAAGATCCCAATCCGCAGGCTATGCCGAGCGGGAGTAACATGGCGAGAATCAAAATATCCAATCCTTGCGACCAACAAAAAACCAATAGACCAACATGCAAAACGACAGCCATACCCGCATCCAAATGTCGTTTAGGATGCAGAATAAAAGCTCTTACACTCATTCCGTACAAAAACACAGTCAGGTATCCAGCAAGCACTGTGAGCGGATGACGCGAGAGTCCGTAGCAAAATCGTTTCCAGCGGTCCGCTTTAGCATATTCTTCACGAGTCATTAACGGATATGAGCCCGTGTTGATGCCGGATGAACGGGAGTTGTGTTTGTGATGATGATCGTGCGTGTGATTCCAAACGCTGGAAGGACTGAGCACCAACAGACCGTAAGGTTTCAGGATTGCCGCCGCAAGCCATGACTTTCTAAGAATAGTCCCATGGCAGAAATCGTGATAAATAATAAACAATCGGACGATTGTAAGGCCACTGATCACGCTACCGGCTATCCGAATCGGCAAAGGTAGAGCCGAACAGGCGATCGCCAATGTTGCGAAATACAAACCCAATGCAACCAACAAATGCCACCAGCTAACCGAAATCTGCTCGGATGCGAATGACTTGGAGGCTATCAATAACTCTTTTTGACTGCGCATGCATGACTCGGTTTGGACGACAGGTATTTTGGCGACGACTTCCGGCAACAGTGCCGTAGGTTATGGTATGGACCTGGGAACCACCAATCCCAACTTGGGCAAATGCGGGCGCAAATTCGTAATTTAGCAAAATTTCCTGGTCCGAATCGCCAGAGTCACGTGGTCAACCAGGCGGGAAGCCACCTTGAACCCTAGACCGGGATTACAAAAACAAGATCGGCACGAAACTCCGTCCACATCGCTAACTCCTTGATTTGGGCACGAGTATAGTCGGAGGAAACTCGTTTCACAATCTGCCCGTCAGAGAAAAT
>Ga0335395_10001245_pt1 | contig 16138 bp, 8 predicted proteins | sample MAT02_FD_205744 | JGI IMG/M metagenome (GOLD analysis project Ga0335395, IMG submission 205744) | Freshwater microbial communities from Lake Fryxell liftoff mats and glacier meltwater in Antarctica - MAT-02 (spades assembly) (version 2) ...
CTTTCACCAAGCGGCTTGGTGCCGGTTTCTTTGGCGGAGAAGGCTTTATTCTGCAAAAATTGCAGGGTGACGGCCTCGCTTTTGTTCATGCGGGAGGAACAATAGTTGAGAAAAATTTGGGAGTTGGCGAAGTGTTGCGAGCGGACACTGGTTGTTTGGTCGCTTTTGCGCCGACTGTAGATTACGATATTCAGTTTGTGGGCGGCTTTAGAAATGCTTTATTTGGCGGCGAAGGCTTGTTTTTAGTCAAGCTAACCGGGCCTGGTAAAGTGTATTTGCAAAGTCTGCCACTCTCGAAATTGGCTGAGCGAATTATGGCTGCACATAAAGCTCCTGTAACGAGCAGTTCTAGCAGTTTTCAGTTAGAATAAACTGGCTGTAGGGTGCGTCAACTTGCAGATTTCTGGGTTTGTCCAAAGACTATTAGCTGACGCACCTTGCAAGGGAAAATTAAAATGGTATCGGTTGTTGTATATGGCTGAATTAAAGTTATGTAAGGTGCGTCAGTTAGCAGATTTTTCGGCTTTCCCTGAGACTGTTTACTGACGCACCCTACAACTACAACTAGCAGTTTTGTCTGAGAATAAACTGGCTGTAGGGTGCGTCAGTTAGCAGATTTTTTAGTTTTGTTCAGGGACTGTTAACTGACGCACCTTGCCATAAAAATAAGGAGGGTATACGTTGTTGTAAGTAGGTGATTGCGAAAAAACAATAGTATTTTGTAGGGGCGGGTTTAGCTAAGAATCTATGATACCAGCCAGTTTTTGAAGGCAAAACCCGCCCTCCCTCCCCATCTACTGTTTATTTGTACCCACCTACTTATATTACTGAATTAAAGTTATGTAAGGTGCGTCAGTCCGCAAATTTTTCGGCTTTTTTAGAGACTGTTTACTGACGCACCCTACAACTACAACTTGCAACGACAATTAAGGACAAGCAGTTATGCAAGGTGCGTCAGTCAGTAGATTTTTCGATTTGTTCAGGGACTGTTGACTGACGCACCCTACAAATTACAAATAAAATTAAGGACAAGCAGATGAATGGAAAAGTATTAGAAATAGAAAACTTGACTGTTAGTTTTGACGGTTTCAAAGCCATTAACAATCTAAATTTCAGCATGGATGCGGGCGAACTGCGAGTTATCATTGGCCCAAACGGTGCGGGGAAAACAACTTTTCTCGATTCGATTACTGGGAAGGTGCAGCCGACGGAAGGGCGTGTGTTATTTAAGGGGAAAAATTTGCGGAAGTTGTCGGAATATCAGATTGCTCGTCTGGGTATTGGCCGCAAGTTTCAAACGCCGCGAGTTTATTTGAATTTAACGCCGCGCGAAAATTTAGATCTATCTTGCAACGGCAATAAAAATGTATTTCCAACTTTGTTTAAGCCTGCTCCTGTTGCTGAAAAGCGCACGGTTGCGGGTTTGTTAGAAACAATTGGTTTGGTGGCTAAGGCTGATGTTTCGGCTGGTTTGCTTTCTCACGGGGAAAAGCAGTGGTTGGAAATTGGGATGTTGGTGGCGCAATCTCCTGATTTGTTGTTGGTGGATGAACCTGTGGCTGGTTTGACTGATGAGGAAACGGCGCTGACTGGAGATTTGCTGATTTCGTTGGCCGAAAGTCATTCGGTGTTAGTGATAGAACACGATATGGAGTTTGTGCGACAAATTGCTAAAAAGGTGACGGTTTTGCATCAGGGTTCTGTTTTGTGTGAAGGAACGATGGATGAGGTGCAAAATGACGATCGGGTAATTGAGGTATATTTGGGAAAACCTGACAGTTGAGTGTCAACAGTTGACTGTTGACAGTTGACTGTTGACAGTTGTCAGTAGTAGCTAACAAATAACAAATAACAAATAACAAATAACAAATAACAATATGCTGCAAGTTTCTGATTTGAATGTTTATTACGGCGAAAGTCACATTTTGCGCGGTGTCGATTTAAGCGTTAATGCGGGGCAAATGGTTTGTTTGATCGGCCGCAATGGTGTGGGCAAAACTACGATGCTAAAAACTCTGATGGGGTTGCTGCAACCGCGCAGCGGCACAATTAATTTTGGCGGACAATCTATTGCTTCTAAGTTGACTCATCAGCGGGCTAAAATGGGCATTGGTTATGTGCCTCAAGGGCGCGAAATTATTCCCCGGTTGACTGTGAAAGAAAATCTTTTGTTGGGTTTGGAAGCGAAACCAATTGCGGTTAAAAATCCTGAAGTTCCTGATGAGATTTTTGATTTGTTTCCGGTTTTGAAGACTATGCTCGATCGCATGGGCGGTGATTTGAGCGGGGGACAGCAGCAGCAGTTGGCGATTGCTAGGGCTTTGATGGGTGAGCCGAAATTGCTGATTTTGGATGAACCGACGGAGGGGATTCAACCGTCTATTATTTTGGATATAGAGGCTGCGGTGCGCCGGGTGATTGCGACTAGGGGTATTTCGGTTTTGTTGGTGGAGCAGCATTTGCATTTTGTGCGGCAAGCTGACTGGTATTATGCTATGCAAAAAGGGGGAATTGTGGCTTCGGGAAGCACTAGCGAATTGAGCGATGAGGTGATTCAGAGGTTTTTGGCTGTTTGAATTGAAGGAAGAAGGAAGAAGGAAGAGGGAAGAAGGAAGAGGGAAGAAGGAAGAAGGAAGAGGGAAGAAGGAAGAAGGAAGAAGGCCCTTCGGCTTCGCTCAGGGTGAAAAGAAGGAAGAAGGCCCTTCGGCTTCGCTCAGGGTGAAAAGAAGGAAGAAGGATGAGGGAATTGGTGTCAATTTTATATGAAACTTGACTGGTTCCAAGGCTCTGCCTGGGAACCCATATCAGCGAGGCTCTGCCTCGATTGCGAAAGAGGAAAGAGGAGGCAGAGCCTCCAGATATTCGTTACCAGGCTCTGCCTGGTAACGATTTTAAAAACCCGGTTTTTGCCTGTAGGAATTTCATTACTTTTTTCTTCTTTCTTCTTCCCTCTTCCTTCTTCCCTCTTCCTTCTTCCTTCTTCCTTCTACTGTGTTATTGCTTTTTGCTGCCGTCTGGCATTGTTGTACCTCCCATGCTGGCTCTGTCCAAACTGGCACCATCTATATTAGCATTGCGGAGGTTCGCATTTGACAGATTTGCATCTCTGAGGTCGCAAAATCGCAAATCTGCGCCGTCTAAATTGGTTCCTGTCAAGTTGGCTTTTCTGAGGTTGGTGTTGCTGATTCTTGCTCCGATTAACTGGGCTCCGCTTAAGTCTGTGCCAGCCATATTGGTGTTGACAAAATCTGATATCTCGAAGGTACTGCCGCTGAGGTTGGCGTCTGAGAAATCTGCTCCTGTGACGATCGCATTTTTTAAGCGTATGTTAACTAATTTTATCGCTCGGAGGTCACACCGGACGCAGCTTTGGGTTAGCAACAGGGTTTCGACGTTGGCGTTGATTTGGTCAATTTGTTGCTGGGAGAATTTCTCGGCAAATTCTGGGGAGACGTAGCCGAGGTTTTTGGGATCGTCTGCTTTTGGTTGGGGTGTTGGTGTTTGGGGTGTTGGTGGTTGAATTGTTGGTGGTTGGAGTGTTGGTGGTTGGGGTATTTGTGGTTGGATGATTTGTGGTTGAGGTGTTTCTGGTTGGGGTGTTGGTGTTTGGGCGATCGCCCTTAGTTGTAGTCCCACCTTCGGATATTGTAGAGTAGCGGCAAACATTAGCAGGGCGATCGACAATCTTGTGATTTTTTTCATAAAAACATTGCAAATAAACCATTTATATTGTATAGTATCCTGCGCCTTTATTGCCGTATTATTTTATAATAATCACGTTATATGTGTTTGACATAAAAATATAAAATTGGTTGATAGTGAGGATTTTAGTCCTCGGATTTTAAAGAAAACTCAAGTCCTAATTGCCAACACCTAACATTGATTAGCAGCGGGCGCGCTACCTTTAGTTAAATAGATCCAAGTTCAGATAAAAAACTTCGGAACCGTCTGGTGCGCGAATTAATTTTTCTATTACCGGAGGCAGTTGTTGTTGGCGGTATAATTCGGGAATTTCGCAGAAACTTTCTTCGGGAACTTCCAAGATTTTTGGCATATCAGGAATGGGAATTCCCAAGCGATCGCTTTTATTTAAACTGCAAACAATCAGGTAGTTGAAGTCAGCAAGACTGCGACTGCTGGGAAATATTCTGGATAAATTAATCAGGGTAATCAATTCTTCTTGATGCCGCACTAAACTTTGACCGCTATCTAAAAAACCGTAGGGATTAAAGTCTTTGACGACGCGCTGCACTTTTTCAATCGGAACTGCATAATTAACGTTTCCCAGTTCAAAGGAAAGAAGTTTTCGAGGGGGCGTTCTGAAAGCGCCTTGTTTATTGCTGCGAAAACGGCGATTGTAATTGGCGTGAGTCATTCGATTTTAGATTTTAGATTTTGGATTTTAGATTGAAGATTAATGAACCGCGAAGGCGCTAAGAACGCGTTCGGCGAAGCCGTTCCCGTTCCCCGCAGGGGTTCCCGAAGGGTAGGGTAGGAAGAGAAAGAAGAAGATGCAGTTTGGATTATTTAATGTTTGATTAATAGGGGGATGGCTTCTAAAAGTTGGGCTTCGCTGTAAGGTTTGGTGAAATATTGATTTGCGCCTAATTCCATTGCCATTTGCCGGTGTTTTTCGCCGCTGCGGGAGGTCAGCATGGCTACAGGGATTTTAGCAAACCGCTGGGTCGATCGCATCGATCGCAACAATTCAAATCCATCCATCCGGGGCATTTCAATATCCACAATCGCTAAACTGCAATCAAGACCGTTTTGCAGCTTTTCCAAAGCATCCAGCCCGTCTTTAGCCTGCACGACTCGGTAGCGGGCACGAGTCAGCATCATAGACAGCAACTGCCGAATTGTATAGGAATCGTCCACGATCAAAATCTGCGGTGACTGACTCGAACTCGGCATTTGCGACAGTTTACCCGACACAGGGGCGATCGAACTATTGGCTAAAGAAGGTTGACCCACCAAATCATCCACATCCAAAATAGTCACAACTTTGCCGTCCCCCAAAATCGTACTCCCCAAAACCCCGCGAGGCTTGGATAGAGGCGGCGGCAAAGGTTTAACCACAATTTCCTGCTGACCGATCAGCCGTTCCACAGCCACCGCCAGCATTCCTTCACTAGAAGCCAAAACCAGGACAGGAATGTGGTCTTGGGTCAAAGGGTCTGGAGAGGGGGCATCGGGCCCGAGGACGCTGTATTCGAGCAAATCTTGCATCCTCACCAAACGAATAAATTCCTCCCGCCACCACAGCATCGGCTGATTGCCGGCGGTGTGAACTTCCGAAGCTTTGATGTGGAGAATTTCCTCGACTGCATCCAGCGGTACTGCTATTTTATTGCGATCGGTCTTCACCATCAAAGCGTCAGTAATCGACAGCAACAGCGGCAGCTTGATGATAAAACTCGTACCTTTTCCCAGGCGAGAATCCACCTTCACCGTCCCCCGCACAGTCCGCAAATTCGTTCGCACCACGTCGAGTCCGACTCCCCGCCCCGAAAGGTCGCTGACCCCTTCTGCGGTGCTGAAACCAGGCCAAAACAGAAAATCGTAGAGTTCGGCAATGGAAAATTCTTGAGCTTGTTCCTCTGTCGCTAAACCTTTGTTGACAACTTTGCGGCGGATGATTTCCGGGTCAATGCCTTTGCCGTCATCGGCGACAGTAATAATAGTTTGGCCGCCTTGGTGACGGGCTGCTATTTCAATTTGACCGCTGGCGGGTTTGCCGGTGGCTTGCCGAACTTCGGGCATTTCGATGCCGTGGTCGAAGGCGTTTCTCACTAAGTGTACTAAGGGGTCGCGCAAAGCATCGAGCAAACTTTCGTCAATTTTGGTATCCCTTCCCACTAACAGCAGGTTAACATCTTTATCGTAAGTGAGACACATATCCCGGAGCGCTCGGGGCAAGTGGTCTACGGCGCGGCTGAAACTCACGACTCGCAACTGCATGACGCGGCTGCGGAGTTGTTCGGTAATGCGGCGCAGTTGGTCGGTACTGCGCTCGAATTTCATGGCTAGGATGTCTAATTTGGTGGCGGATTGTGAAATTGCTTGGGCGGTTTCGATGACTTCTGCGGCTGTGGAGTGGAACTCTGTATAACGATCCATCTCTAAGATATCAAAGTGAGGATGGGTCTGAGAGGATTTGCCGTTAGCGATCGCGGGAAATTCTGTTTCAAATCCTGCAATTTTTCCCACCAATCCCGAATTGTCGTTTCCCCCTCTCCAATCTGCAAAACTCAGTCTGTCGTATTCTTCTCGCAACTGGCCGCCGAATTGGTTCAAATCTACGATACTGCGACGGATGCGCTTGACTTCGCCGCGCAGTTCGGATTCTTGAAGTTCCAAATTTGTACGGTTGATGACTAATTCTCCGACGAGGTTCACCAATTCTGTTAAGCGTTCTAAGTCTACTCGGATTGTCGGTCTTTGGAGGTTGGGGAGTGGGGAAGAGGGGGAGAGGGGGAGAGGGGGAGAGGGGGAGATTGGGGGAGGGGTTTCGGATGCTTGTGATTCGTCGGAGGGTGGGGGGGAGATTTGGGGGAGTTCGATCGCCCTTCCTTCCAATAGCTGCAGGCGTGCGGTTTGCAGGTTTTGGGCGATCGCCCAACCCTCGGACTGCAGGCGTTCTAAAGTCAAATCTGGAGAGTCGATTAAATCTCTGAGGGGTTCAGCGACTTTCCCAAAATCCGGCAATTGCAGCATTCCAGCCAAACCGGAGAGTTGGTAATAAACGTGGTTGAGGGCGGTAACGCTTTTTGGCAAATCTGCCTCAGAAGCTTGGGAAAGTTCGGTTTCTAGGCGATTGAAGATTGGCGGCAATTCGTGTTCAAAAATCAGTTTCAGGGTTTCCGGGGCTGCCGATCGACTGGCGGCGGGAACTGGTGGCGGTTCTGGCTTGCCGTACTTGGCCTCGAACTGGGCGTGAATTTGGGCGATCGCCTCCAAGTTTTCTGTTTGATCTGGAGTGATAATATCCGAGTGCTGAATGGATTCGACAGAAATTTTTTTGAGAGTATCCACCCCTTGCAGTAAAACACTTACAGTGGTCGGTTCCAGTGCCGACAAGTCCGTGCGATCGCGCAAAATGACAAAACAGTCCTCCAGCGTGTGAGCCGCCGCCGACACTTTTTGAAAGCCCAACATCGAGCCCGCACCTTTAATCGAGTGAGCGGCCCGAAACATTTCTTTAACTGACGCTTTTCGCTCTTCCAAGTTCGAGGATTCCATCGCCAGCAAGTGCGTCTCCATCGACTGAAGAAACTCGCTGGTTTCTGCGGTAAAAGCATCTATTAATTCGTTTAAATCATCGTCATTCATATTAGTAATCAGTCATTATTTAACAGTCATTCGTCAGTTCTTAGATTATGTCCGGTGAATTGACCGGAATTGCTGTAGGGGCGGGTTCACCAACCATCTTTAACTCTCACAAACAATCTCTATAAACGCGCCCCGCCCCCAACGACCGAAACCGGGTTTGTTCCTAAATTTATCGTACTCAACCCAAAACTTTCTCAGAAACCCGGTTTCTTGCCCCAACTAATCTCAGAAACCGGGTTTCTTCCTAGATTTATCGTACTCAACCCAAAATTTTCGGAGAAACCCGGTTTCTTGCCTCAACGACAGAAATGCGATCGCACTTTTTGCCTTTGGATGGGGCGGGTTTATGTAGATTGTCGGTAATAATTCAAGATTCTTGGTGAACCCGCCCCTACAGGAATTGTGTTATTTAATGGGATTTGAGATGACCAATGACCAATGACCAATGACCAATGACCAATGACCAATGACCAATGACCAATGACCAATGACTAATGACCACTGACTAATGACCAAGAACTAACTGCGGAAATTCGCCACCGACTTTTGCAATTTGCTAACAGAACCTGACAAATCGTCCAAAGATGCTTTGACATCCGAACCCTTTTGTGCAGTCGTATTAGCAATCTCGTTGACTTGCTGCATACTGTTAGAAATTTCCTCAGCGGAAACAGTTTGCTTGGCAGATGCGCGAGTAATATTCTGCACCAAAGCATTCATTTCTCGACTAACTTCGATGATAGCATTGAGGTGAGTTTTAGCTTCGCTGGCTAGTTTAGTCCCTTCGACTACCTCCAAAGTTCCCGATTCCATTGCTTTCATCACGCGGCTGATTTCTTCTTGAATTGTACCGACAATTTCCGAGATTTCTTCAGTAGCGCCAGCCGATCGCTCTGCAAGCTTCCGCACTTCTTCGGCGACAACCGCAAAACCCAAACCTTGTTCGCCCGCTCGTGCCGCTTCAATCGTAGCATTGAGAGCTAACAAATTCGTTTGGGAAGCAAGTTGAGAAATCGAAGTGACAATTTTGCCGATTTGCTGCGAAGATTCGCCCAAACGCTTCATCATTTTTGAGGTTGAGGCGATCGTCAACCGGAGCCCGTTAATGCCTTCGACAGCGCGATCGACCGCCATACCGCCGACTTCAGCAGTGTGAGAAGACTGCTGGGCGACTGTTTCAGCCCGCACCGAAACATCTCGCACGTCGCGGATCGAATTTACAATCCGCTCGATTTCCCGCATGATGGCAGATATTTTTGTTGCTTGAACTTCCGCCTGTTGGGTGAGTTGGCTGGTATTGCTGATTGACTCGCCAGTGGCAGATGTTACCTGTTCGGCTAAAGTTTGAATTCCCGTTACCACCTTCCGCAAAGAACCGATTAAGAAGTTGAAAGAATCGGCGACAGCACCTAAAACATCGTTAGTAACTTCCGCCCTGACAGTCAAATCGCCTTGAGCCGCGCCTTTAATTTCTCCCAACAATTTGAGGACTTGCTGCGTCATCGAATCGGCTTCAGCTTTGCGTTCTGCTGCCAATTTTTCCAGCCGTTCTTCTGCTTCTTTGCGCTCGGTGATGTCAAAGCGGATGGCGATATATTTGATTATTGTGCCACTGGTATCGAAGATGGGGGCGATCGTCGAATCTACCCAATAAAATGAGCCATTTTTAGACAGATTTTTGATTTCTCCTTTCCACACCAAACCGCGCGAAATTGTCAGCCACATTTCGGCAAAAAATCCTTTGGGATGGTAGCCGGAATTGACAATGCGGTGGTCGCGGTGCAGTAATTCTCCCATGCTGTAACCGGAGATTTGGGTGAATCTGTCGTTGGCGTAGGTAATCAGACCTTTGATGTCAGTTTCGCTGACGATCGCAGCTTCATCGAGGACATTTTGCCGCGTTTTGAGTTCTTGCAGCAAGCGTTCCTGTGTCTCGGCCAACTGCTGCATCTGCTGCTGGGATGCTCTTTCCTGGGTGACGTTGCGACAAACCACTACGCCGCCTTTGAGCGCCCCTGTTTCGTCTTTAAGCGGCCTACCGCTAATTTTCACCCACAGGCCCTCCGGCTTGCCTGCATGGCGGGTGAAAACATCTACGTCGTCTACTGATTCTCCTCGAATTGTGCGCGCTAAAGGTATGTCGGTAGCGGGATAGGGAGTGACTCCATCTGGCAAAAATAAGCCGTATTTTCCAGACCACTCGTCGGGGAGAGTATCTGTCGAACCCAAGCCAAAGATATTTTCGGCAGCGGGGTTGAATAAAACAAAATTGCCATTTTCGTCGGCAGCAACTACGCCGTCGCTAATGCTGTCAATTAACAGTTGCAAAAGATTGCTTTGGCCTCTAAATTCGTCTTCGGAACGGGCTAATTGGGCTGTTGTTGCTTGCAGTTGGACGATCGCCTGTTTACTTTGGGTAATGTCGCGAGCGACTGCATACATGATCTTTTCTTCTAGTAGCGGTCGCGACTTCCACGACAGCCATTTGTAGGAACCGTCTTTGCACCGATAGCGGTTTTCAAAAGCGATTACTTCGGCTCCGGTAGCTATTTTGGCCGTTTCTGCTAAGGTTTTTTCGCAGTCTTCGGGATGGACGAAATCGATAAAAGATTGGTCTTGCAGTTCCTCTACGGTGTAGCCGAGGGTTTTTGCCCAAGCGGGATTGAGGCGCTTGAATTTGCCTTGAAAATCGGCGATGCAAAGCAAGTCGAGGGAGAGGGTGAAAAACCGATCGCGCTCTGTTTCGGCTTTTTTGCGATCGGAAATTTCGATCGCCACACCGCCGACACCCATCGGTTTGCCGTCCTCTCCGGCCAAAGGAAAGTAAGAAGCCAGCCAATCTCGGATAACGCCCGGTTGGTTGAGAGTTGTTCCCGACACCTCAACGTTTAAAAACGGTTGGTTGGTGGCGAGAACCTGCTGCAATATCGGCTCTAGGGTATCAACCATTTCGGGTATAACTTCCCTTAGAGTCTTCCCGAGATGTTCGGCAACTGATGGGCCGGTAGTTTCGGCTAATTTCTCGTTGGCTTGCACGAAGCGCAATTGGTCGTCAAAGATAAACATGGCGGCCGGGGCGGCTGCAAAAAATGCGTCAAAGCGGGATTGACGCAAAACTAATTCTCGTTCTAGGGCTTTGCGATCGCTGATGTCGCGGCCTTCTGGAATCAGCAGCACGATTTTGCCGTTGTCGTCTACGATCGGCTTGAGGGAGAAGTCCACAGTCATTACAGCACCTCCAGCAACCAGCACGTCGGCTTCGTAGCGGACAAATTCGCCGGCGGCTGCTGAGGCGATCGCAGCTTCGATTTTTTGCTTGGATTCTGGGGAAATCTGCCACCACAGATTGTCGGCAAACTGCGTGCCCACGAAGTCTTCGCGCCCGAGTCCGGCGACTGTCATGGCTGTTTGGTTGATTTCTAAGACGGTGCCGTCTGGTTCTAGCAGCCCGACTAATTGGAACGATTGGTCGAAAATGGCTCGGAACAGTCTTTCGCGATCGCGCAGCATTTCTTCAGCGTTTTTGCGATCGCTAATGTCGCGGCTAACTGTGGCGAACCCCATAGGCTCGCCAGTTTCTGGGTGTTTGACTGTAAATAGGGTGAAGTCAACCGGAAAGTCTTCGCCGGTTTGAAAGTTCCTCAAGCGGAATTCGCCCTGCCACAAACCGTCTCGCACAGTAGCAGGCACGATTTCTTCTCTGAAAATCTTAGCGTCTTCTGGTGTGAAGAATTCATACATACTTTTGCTTTGGACTTCTTCAATATTTTGCAATCCCGCTAGCTTAATTCCAGCGGCATTCATGTATTTTGGCTCTCCCTCCATTGTTGCCATGCCGATAAAATCAGAGCTGCTTTCTACGATCGCAATCAATTTTTGGTTTTCGATTTCGGCAAGCTTGCGATCTGTAATGTCGTTGTTAATTTCTAAAATTGCTTTGGGTTTTCCCTGTTCATCCCGCTGCAAAGTCCAGCGGCTGAATACGGTAATTTTGGTGTGGTAATTGGTGGTGTGAATCAGTTCTCCTTCCCAATAATCCTGCTGTTCTAGCTGTGCTGAAATTGATGCTAAAGGTTGGGGAAATCTCGTATCAAACAGGCTGTGAGTAACTTTGCCTAAAGCTTCTTGTTTTTTCCAGCCGTAGATTTTTTCAGCGCCCTGGTTCCAGTAATCAATCGTGCCGTCGAGCTCTCGAATAATCAAAGCATCGCTGGCTAGGTCGAGCATTTGCAAGTTCTGCTGCAAGGCTTGTTCCGCGCGCTTTCGATTGCTGATGTTGCGGGCGATCGTTGACATAAATTCAACTTCTCCGCTCTCGGATTTGTGGACAATAATTACTTGAGAAACCGGTATTTCTTCGCCGTCTAAAGTCTGCCAAATTGTCTCGCCGCTCCACACTCCATCCCGACTAGCTGCGGGGATGCCGACGTTGATAATAGTGTCGATACTTTTGGGCGATGTCAGGTCGGAAATGCTGACTCCGGCTAAACCTGAGTCCTCGCCAACTCTCAACATTTCTCTGGCGGCCTGGTTGAGATAAATAGTGCGCTGCTGGGAGTCTGCCATCCCTACCCAGTCTGTTGTGGCTTCTAGGATAGCTTTGAGCCGCAGTAGCTGCTGTTCGGATTCGCGGGTTTCTGTGATATCCCGGGCGAAGCCGAGCATTCCTATAGTGTTGCCTTCTGCGTCTTTGAGGGGCAATTTCTGGGTGTCGAAGACGTGTATTTTGCCGTCGGCTAAGGTGGCGGAGTCGTTGGGGGCCGGCGCGGTCTGGTTGTCGGCCCGGAAGTTTTGGATTTGGTTCTGGGAGTCTGTTTGGGCCTGGGTGTTACCGAAGATTCGATCGGCCGATATGCCAAGTTCTAAATCGTCTTTGCCGATAATTTCTGCTGGAGTTTTGCCGAAGGCGGCGGCGAAACCTGCATTGACTAGGGCGTAGCGGCAGTCTTGGTTTTTGACGAAGATGCAGTCTGGGGTGGCGTCAATTACTGTCCGCAGCAAACGTTGGGAATTTTCTACTTTTGCCAGTGTCTGCCGCATTTGTTCTTCCATTTCCACGCGCTTGGTGATTTCTCGAATCGCGCAAACGAGGACTTTGCTGCCGCAGGCATCTACAAAAGTAGATTTTTTGACGGAGAGAAACTGGGTATTTCCGGCTGGGTTTATGATGGTTTCTTGGGTTTCGATGCTCGTGTTTTCCAAGAAAACTAATCGATCTTTTTCTTCATATATGTCTGCTTGTTCTTGCGGCACAAAGTCGCGGTAAGTTTTGCCAATTAGTTCTTCTCGGCTCTGACCTATATATTGACAAAAGGCATCGTTTAAGGTTAGCCAGAGGCCCTGTTCGTTTTTGACGTAAATTGGGTCTGGGATGGTGTTGAGGATATTGTTTAAAAATTGTTCCGAAGCCTTTAATTGCTCTTGAACAGCGGCGCGGTCGCGAATTTCCTGTTGCAATTGGGCGTTAGTTTGCGAAATCTGCTCGGTTCTTTCCTTGACTCGCTGCTCTAGTTCTGCCATTAGCTGTTGCAATGCCGCTTCTGTTTGTTTGCGTTTGGTAATTTCGCGGCCTTCAGCTAGTATTTGATAGACTTGTCCTGTTTCATTTAACAGGGGTTTAAAGGATATATCAATTACTATTAACTGGTTATCAAAGCCGGTAATTTCGTATTCTCCCCGCACAAATTGGCCGGTAGAAACTTGTTGAATGTTGGTTTTTATTCGCTGTTGGTTTGTTGGGGATGCTGCCCACAAAGGTGTCTGCCAAAATTTCTGTCCCAGGACTTCTGCTGCTGGGAAGTGGCCTAATTCTAGCGCGGTCTGATTTGCTTCGATCAAAGTACCGTCGGGTTCTAATAATCCGATGATTTGAAAAGCTTGGTCGAAGATGGCTTGAAATCGCTTGGTAGTTTGGCTGAGGGCTTGTTCTGTTGCTTTTTTGGAGTTGAGGATTTGGGTGGAACCTACTAAGAATTGGTAGCGGTTGGACAAACTCAAAAATCCGATCGCCGGAATGACAGTTATCCAATCGGAGATAGTTTGCGCCACCGGGGAGTGCGGCAGTCCCAGGTATTCGGCGGCGTGGCCGCTGTGCCCCAAACCGCAACTCAAAAATATGCCTGCTGTGACTGTGGCGAAGATGTCAAACCCAAATTGACGGTTTCGCCACAAACCTAAGCTGATCAGGAAGCCGATCGCAAAATAACACACAGAAATGATGCAATTGGCAACCCCAGTTAGCATCGATGGGGAGATGTCAGGTAATGTGAGGGTGAATGTCGTGGCGATCGAGCTATAGAGAAGTTTCATGATAAAATTTATAGTTGGTAACTCAAATGCGGGCGATGGAACGATCGATTTTAGATTTTAGATTTTAGATACTTCGGCTTCGCGAGCGTACAAGTTTTAGATTTTAGATGGGAGCATCTCAGTTTTGCATTTATAGTGCGAGCACCTCAAGAGCTCGCTCCTGCGTACAATACGCGAGCTCTTAAGCTCGCACTATAAAAAAAAATCCGGCGTTGCAAAACTGAGATGCTCCCTTTTAGATTGACTCCATATTCTTCCTTCTTCCTTCTTTTCACCCTGAGCGAAGCCGAAGGGCCTTCTTCCTTCTTCCTTCTTCCTTCTTCCTTCTTCCTTCTTCTTCCTTCTTCCTTCTACTTACCACCGTTCGGAATGGGCGATGGCTTCGACATCGACTATCATCAGCAATCGTCCGTCGGAATTGTACAAACCTTTCAAAAAAGGAGCTAAGTCATGGCTGACATCTATCGCCGAGACAGTGCGATCGGGATTTAGAGATAAAACTCCTTCGACGCGGGAGACGGCCAATCCCATCCGCATTCTCGACAATCTCACGTCTCGGGGATCTGGCGCTTCCACCACTAAAATGCGGCTGCTTGGGTGGTGAGTGTCAACCGGTTCGATACCTGCAAACCGTCCGAAGTCTGCGGTTGCTAAGATTTCGCCGCGCAAGTTGGTTAATCCCAGCAAAAACGGCAGGGTGTTGGGAACCGGGGAAATCGGTTGTTCGTTGAGGGAAAGCACTTCTCGCACAGCCTCTAATTCTATGGCGAACAGACTGCCTCCTTGACCGAAGATGAGAAATTGTTTTGTTCCACTTGTCTGATTCCCCGCTACGGTGGGAGCAGTTGCTTTCATTGTAGATTTTTTGTTTACAGTCTAGCTTACAAATTAAGATTTTGCTTTGCCAGGAAAGGGGAGCATCTGACGAGAGGGCAAAAACCGTCTTTGAGGAGTGCGATCGTCCAGATCCCTAGATTTATACCTATGGCGATCGCTCCGATCGCACTTTGTGTAATAAGGAGCATCTCAGCGCAAGCATTTATAGTGCGAGCTTAAGAGCTCGCGTATTGTACTCGCGAGCTCTTAAGCTCGCACGCTCAATAAAAAAATGCTTTTTGCAAAACTGAAATGCTCCCGTGTAATATCCTGTCCGGTCAATTACCCAAATAAAAAAGGTTCGTAGTGAGGACTTTAGTCCGCATCATCTGAGGACTTGCATTGGGAACTCAAACTAATTTTAGTATTGTCATTCGAGCGGACACGATCTAAATGCAAAACAGGTGTTAAATAAATCGCGGGTTTGACAATAAATCAAATCGCTATCATTATTAAAACTAAAAATTGTAAGGAATTGTGAAACCCAGTGTCTCAAATAAAACGGGGTTTCTAGCTATAGCGGTTCTCAAAAAAGTGAGGATAGCCCTATGCCCTATGCCCTATGCCCTATGCCCTATGCCCTATGCCCTATGCCGTTCGCGTACCTCATCTTTCTGAGAAAGGCTATATAATGTTTTTTGTGAGAGCTACTAAACGCTTTATATTGTGTTTAGGCCGAAAGCAGGCGCTGCACGATGTTGACGAGTTGCTGAGGTTCAAAGGGTTTGCTGACGTAAGCGTCTGCGCCTAAATCGGTTCCCCAAGCTTTATCAATATCGGTGTTTTTATGAGTACAAAATACTACTGGCAAGTGAGCTGTTGCGCGATCGCCCCGCAATTCTCTGATCACTTCAAATCCGTTCATTCGCGGCATCACTACGTCTAAAACGACAAGATCCGGCGGTGTTTCTCGGATCATGGCGATCGCTTCTTCGCCGTCGCTAGCCCGGATCGCGTCCATTCCGGCATCTTGAAGAATGCGGCAGATAATTTCGAGTTCGCTGGGAACATCGTCTACAACTAAAATTTTTGACATGATTCCATACTTCCTTGCTGTTGTTGACAGCCGACAATTCAAAATTCAGAAGCTGGCGCGATGGGTTTCGCCCCGATTCGCTACGGTTGTTTGACTGCACCGCGCCAGCGAACAAATTAATCCACTTCTAAATACAATATAGCCGATCGCACGGCCGCTGCGGGCAGAAGGAAGTTCGGTTAAGGAACAATGTACGAGATGCAAACAGGATTTTGAAGGATTTGGTAATTGGGATTTGGGATTTGAAATTCCCAAATCCCAATTACCAAATTTAAGCTTCAATAATTACTCGCAAATTACCGCGTTTTTTAGTAACCCGACAAGCTGTTGATGAACCCGATCGCTCAAACTCCAAATCCAGGAAAGTTGAGCCGATTTTTAAGTTGTGCAGCGACAGTTTGTTAATGAATTCTGGCAGTGCCGGATCGATAATTCGCAGTTGGTTGTTGGGGGCATCGGGAACTAAATTTAACATCATTTGCAAGAGTTGAAAAATACTGCCGGTTGCCCAAGCTTGGGGCGAGCAAGCTACAGGATACTCCACGGGGCGATCGCTCTCGCTGTTGCGTTCGTAGCCACAGAAAA
>Ga0335395_10001246_pt1 | contig 16138 bp, 12 predicted proteins | sample MAT02_FD_205744 | JGI IMG/M metagenome (GOLD analysis project Ga0335395, IMG submission 205744) | Freshwater microbial communities from Lake Fryxell liftoff mats and glacier meltwater in Antarctica - MAT-02 (spades assembly) (version 2) ...
ACCCGCCCCCGGCGATGCGCCAAATCTGGGTCTACGCTCGCCACCCCCAAGACACCATTCCCCTCTGGGCAGATCAATGGACACTCTGAGGAGAGTCTGAGGAGAGTCTGAGGAATCTGCGGATTCAAGGCTGTGCTGGCGGAAGCCCCCCATCCCAACCTTCAAGGCATTGGGAGCAACGAATGTGGGAGCCGCACACTGCAACCGCCCAAAATTAAAGCTACGTCCCTCATGCATGGGACGTAGCTTTAATAGGATTGCCGGGTATCGTTCCTGCTAAATACGTTCTAGTGATCAAGCTCTAGTTGCCAATATATTGAGCTTCAGCTTCGAGCTGTTGCAACAATGATTCGTCACCCCGCTCACGGGCAGCCTCAATGCGGCGCTGAAGATTGAGGCGAAGGTTTTCTTGGTGGGTGCGGCTAACTTCTTGGCGGCTTTGCTTAGAGGTTCTCAACATAATCGTCTGTGGGGATGGAGTCAATAAACATCTTCAAGTTTCACCATAACACTATGAATGGCTTTTGGTAGTGACTGATACAAAAAATAAATAATTTCCGTAGCTTAAACTACAGCAATTTTAAGATAGGGGAGTTTTTGATCCCTTGAAGATGCACTATGGCGGATGGCGTTTGAGCGTTTGAGCTTACTTTTTAGGCTCACTTTTTAGGATAAAGGAATGCGGGGGTGGGGCGATCGCCCTCTCGCCACAAATACTCGGTCAAGGTCTGCCCCATCTGCCGCTCCTCGGCGGGGTTGGCCGGTTTTGGCAAGTGGAGGGCTTCGTAGAGCAATTGGCCATCTAGCCGATCAAACTGGGTTTGCTGGCGGGTCAAACACCAGCGGCGCAGGTGTTTGAGGAAGGGTGGCCAGTAGCCTTCAAAAAACCGCAACACCGCTAGGTCAAACCGCTGGATCACAAACCCGGTGGCGATCACAACCAATAAGGCCACAATCAGCACGGCAATTTGGAGGGGTTCATCGAGGGTGTTGAGGGTGGTGAGGTCTGACCAGGGATGGCGATCGCCCCAGGCCAAAAGCCCCCCTAACCAAAACACAAACGCCGGGGTCAGCAGGTTCGCCGCCCACTGATCCACCAGCTTTCCGCCAAATCCTTCGAGTAGTTTTGTGGGCATACCGCCAAAACCTCAAGACACCCGGTGTCTCACCGCATTCAACCTTTCCAACAGCATATCCCTGACCGACACCGGGTGTCTGGGTCTGGCCGACACCCGGTGTCTAGTCCTCCAGAACCAGGGTCAGGTCTGGGTGCGTGGGGCAAGGACGCAGCGGCGTGCCCACAGAGCGGCGATAGAAAACATAATCTCCCTCGGGGCAAACATAGCGCGGGGCAGACACAAACCCCATCCGTCCTGGCAGTTGCGTATCCCCTGGGCCTTTAGAGATGATTTGGGGGCTAAGGAATTCTCCGGCCCAGGTTTGCACGGTGGGCTGGCTCATGAAGACCTGCAAAAAATCAGCGATCACAATTGGCCCGGTTTTTGCCTGCGCCAGTAGGTTGGCTAATTGGGCATCGATCTGCTGGGCACGGTCGGCAGGCAGCAAGTCTGGCAAAAAGGCGCGGATGGCGCGGGCGCACTCTAACACTTGCGCGGGGGTAAAGGAAGGCGTTGACATCGTGGTTTTATTGGCCGTTAGATTAAACCCGCCCTTAGGGTATCCCGAATGAGGTGACACCGACCACCCCCCAAAGACCAGGAACCCCCAGGAGCAGACACCCGGTGTCTTTAAAGACACCGGGTGTCTGCTCTTGGAGTTCTTCCGGGCTGCCTTACTCGTCGATGGCTCCCATCAGCCGCAGCGCCGTCCGCTGCAACGCCGTCAGCCCCATCGCCCCCGCCAACCGCAGCCCCGCACAATGGCGATAATCGATCACCTGCACACATGCCCCCGTTGCCACATCCCAAACCCGAATCGTTTCGTCATAACTGCCGGAGACAATCCGACTCCCATCCGGGCTAAAGCTCACAGAACTGACCCCAGCTTCATGGCCTCGGAACGGCTCCGCCACCATCTGTCCCGCCAAGTCCCACAGCCGCACCGTATTGTCAGCACTGCCCGAGACAATCCGACTCCCATCCGGGCTAAAGCTCACAGAACTGACCAAAGATGTATGGCCTTGGAAGAACAGGAGAATTCGCCCTGTCTCTATGTCCAAAATTTGGATAGTGCCCCGGCGATCGCCAATCACCACCTGGGTTCCATCGGGGTGAAAGGCGACCGAGTGAACAGCGGCCAGAAATGGTGGAACGGCGGCGTTTGTCAGGTCGGCTCCGTGTAAATTGACCCAGCGCAAGCTGGCCTGCGCCAAGTTGACCCCCGGCAACACAGTTTCGCTCAAATCCTGGTGTTCCAGGGCATAGGGGTTGTGTTGCACCAACAACTGCACCAGGTTTCGACCCAAGTTGCCCACCTGGTTGCGGGTCTGCCCCCGCGTTTGCTGGATCTGGGCTATCAGCCGTTTCTGCACTATGGCTGGATCTAGCATGGGCACCGCCAAATCTAGCACCGCCTTGGCCAGGGGGGCATCCTTCAGAGCCAGTAGCAAGCGATCCATTGGGGTCGGGGCAAAGGTAGAAAGCTTTGCGATGGCGCGGGGTTGGCCGTCGTCACCACATTGCCGTTGAAAGTATTCCATCCAGTTATAGGGCTGAGCAGGAGTCGTTTCATCCAGGGGAAACTGCGCCTGGGCAACTTCAATAAAATCGGGAGCCAACACGCCTAACTCGGCCACCAGCTTGTAGGCCACAAAAAACTCCAGCAGAGAGCGGTGGGCGGGGCTGTAGTCGCCTTCCGCATTGCGGATCAGCATGGTTTGCCCCATCATGTCGTGGTGCCAGTGATCTAGGTCTTTCTCTTCCTGGACGCTGCCGCCAAACAGTTGGCGAATGCGATCGGGGAACTCCAGATAATTGAGGCTCATGCGATCGGTCGAGATCATTTCCCAAGACAGTTCGCAGAGGAAATAGAGCTTGTCGGCCAGGGAGGTGAAGGTGCGATCGGCCTTGATGTCGCGCTCCATCTTTTGGCGCACCGCATAGAGATAGACGCGGGAAATATCCACAGGCTTCCCTTTCTCGATTTGGGGCAACGCCTCCAAAATCAACTCCGTCATCACCGGACGCCGCGCCAAATCTCGCAACGCTGGGTTGCCCATCACCCGCTCCACCGTATCGGGCTGAGCCTTCAGTCCCAACACCTGCCGGATCTGGTCATCGTCAAAGGTGGCCAGTTCTAGCACCTCAAACCGGGGCGTCTCGAAGGCCAGATTGACCGTGGAAGCTTGCAACTCCGCCCCCAACAACGCCCGCCCCTCCTTGGCTTCCGGGAAATGCTCCGTGCGGCAGGTGAGGATAGCCTTGGCTCCGGGCACCACCGTTTTCGCCAGTTCCCAGAAATTATTGATCATCTGCTGCCGATTGATCCGCGCCGCCATCTCATCAAAGCCATCAAAGATCAGCAGCAACTTACCCATGCGGTTCAGTTGCTCAAAGGCCGAATACCCTGGCAACGGAATCTCATATTTGCGGAAAAAGAAATCTGAAAATAGCGTCTCCACCGTTAAAACTTTGGCATAATCCCGCAACGGAATCACTAGGGGCAAGCGAGGTCGCTCTACCCCGCGCTGCTTGGCATCTTTATAGCGCTGCAATGCACCCCAGGCATAGTGCAACGCAAACCAGGTTTTGCCCGTGCCAAATTCTCCCAACACCGACAGGTGTTCCTTGGCCGGATCTGCTAACCACCGATCCACATAGCCATCCACCCAACCATCGGCTTCCCCATAGTGGCTGCTCCCCATCTTCCGCTTCGTAATGGGGTCAAACTCGTCTTTGGTGCAGGCCAAGGGCACATAGTTCTGCGCGACCCCCCGCTGCTCAATCTCCTGCTCCAGCCAAGCCAGATAGCCACTAAAATCTGCCGTCTGATCCAGCAATTCATCGAAGGTGTAGCAATAGAGGTGCTGGTTGCCCTCTTCTTCCCTGGCATTGCGGCAGGCCGAGCTAATCCGGCGGTTGGCCACCAGCCAGCCCTCATCCACCCGTTGCTGGTTGGCGGCCTGTTGCAAGGCGGCAAAATCTGCCATGCCCGCTTCTCGGGCGATCGCCCTCACCAACACCCGGTCATACCCCCGCCGCACCGGAATATTGATCACCCATTCCGCCGCCATCGGTTCCAGCACATGATGCGGCTCAAACCTATAGCCCAGCGTCTCAAACCATTCCCGCAACTGCGTCGCCAAGGTCGTGATGGGGTAATCCGGCTCCGACACCGCCGCTAGAGCAACCACCGGAACTGTCACCGCATCCGTTCTGGCAATCAGCTGAATCTGCCCCTTATTGGTGGGGATAAAGCGCTGGGGAGCGTTGGCCAATTCCTGCCGTAAAAAAGTCACCAAGGTTTCATTGGTCACCCAGCCATCGGCCAAGGGTGCCTGTTCAAATCCGCGCAAAATTGCCTGGGTAAAGGTGCTGTGGGTTGTCCCGGCAACCTCTGTCACCGACTCAAATTCGCGGGAGGCAGCGAGGAAAGAGCGATCGCGCGCCGATCCCACATCCCCCGGATTCGCCTCCTCAAAGTTCAGCAGTTCCCCGGCGTAGCAACAATCTAGCCAAATGATTTGCTGCTTAATGGGGCTTTCTTCCAGCAATTCTCGCAACCACTTCAGAGACAGTCCCCAGTTACCGGCTTCTGGATTAACATCGCTGGTTGCCAGAAAACCTTCCTTCATCCGGCGTCCTGTCCGCTGGCCATGCCCAGAAAAGTAAAAAAGAGCCGTATCTGGATAGCTGTTTCCCTCCGGCAAAAAAAGCTGCTCTAGCGCCTCTTTGAGGGTTACGAGAGAAACGCCTTGAGTGCTTGCAACTTGTCGGGCGTTGTCTTCAAACGGATTAAAGAACTCTGGCAGGCGGGTGACGCGGAAACGGCCATGGGTTTGGAGGGAAAGGGCGATCGCCTCTGCATCCCGCGCGGGGGCGGTGAGATCGGCCAAGCCCTCCAAACTATAGTGATTGATTCCAACGACCAGGGCATCACGGCTCATAGCGAAACCTCACCAGACCTCGCCCCAAGATTAACACCTTGAAGGAGGGAAGAAGACACCCGGTGTTTTAGAAACACCGGGTGTCTTCTTCCCTCCTCTAAGGCAGATTTTGGGAACGATAGGAGATAGGGACATCTCATCGCGTTGATAGTTATGCCACGTAGACAGGTTCGATTTCAGCAGGGGGGTTGTTATCACATCTATAATCGGGGGCACAACTGCCAGCCCATCTTTTTTGAGCGTGACAACTACATCCATTTTTTGCGGCTGATGCATCACCATTTGGTAGGCGAAACCCTGGATTTACTGGCCTATTGCCTGATGCCCAACCACTATCATTTTCTAGTTCAGCTCAAGGAAGATGCCCTCTCACCTGCCATGCATCGGTTGATTATGGCCTACTCCAAAGCCATCAACCGTCGCTATCAGCGGGTGGGCACCTTGTTTCAAGGGCCGTTTCGGGCGATCGCCATTACAGAGATCTCCTACCTCTATCATCTGGTGCACTACATCCACGCCAACCCCGTCAAAGCGCATCTAGTTGATCACCCCAAAGACTGGGAATTTTCGAGCTATCCAGAATACGCCAATCTCCGCAATGGCAAACTTCCCAACCCAACGCAGCTCTATCGGCTTGCCAATATTTCCCCCGCCCAACTCCTAGAAGAACGCACATCCGCCCTACCCCCAGCCCTCATCCCCTTACTCCTAGACGCATAACCCCAAGAGAGAAAAAGACACCCGGTGTTTTGAAAACACCGGGTGTCTTTTTCTCTTGGGGGGCGATGGTTTTTAGAATTCGATGCCAGCTTGGGCTTTGACGCCTTGCTCGCGGAAGGGGTGTTTGACGAGGCTCATTTCTGTCACCAGATCAGCCGCTTCGATCAGCGGCGCAGGGGCACCGCGCCCGGTGAGAATAACGTGGGTCATCGGTGGTTTGTTAGCAAGACCAGCCAGCACCTCCTCCGCAGAAAGGTAGCCGAGTTTGAGGGCAATGTTGACTTCATCGAGCAACACCATGCGGTAGTCGGGGTTGTGGATGAGGGCGATCGCCCGTTCCAACGCCTCCTTAGCCTTCAAAATATCCCGATCTCGATCCTGGGTTTCCCAAGTAAAGCCCTCGCCCATGGCGTAGAACTCCAGTTGGGCAGGCTGATCCCCACGGGCTTCCGTCCAGGGCGACAGCGCCGCCTTTTCCGCAGGCTCCCAGGCTCCTTTGATAAACTGCACGATCGCCACCCGAAAACCATGGCCAAGGGAGCGCAACACCATCCCCAGCGCCGCCGTGGTCTTGCCCTTGCCATTGCCCGTATTGACCACAATCAGCCCTTTTTCTACCGTGCGCTCCGCGAGTCGCTGCTGTTGCACTTCCTTGCGGCGTGCCATCTTGCGCTTATATTGCGTGTCGTCGGTGGTGGCCGTGGCCGCGTCATTTAACGCCATCGCTTCATCGTCAATACTAGAATCGGGGCTAGAAGCTGGGCTGGAATCGGGGTGAGAGGAGGAAGAGGTCATGGGGATGTTAGCGATTAGAGTTTAGAGTTTGAAGGTCAGATTGCGGATTTTGGATTGCAGATTTTGGATCTCGGCTGCTGCTGGGCAAAACGCCCGATTGGCCAAAGCGGAGAGCTTTTCCACGCACCGCTAGGTTTAGGGTGCCGCCCCGTTGCGTCTGTTTATATCGGTTGGGGTTGCCCCTCGGCTGAGATCTACCCCCACAGCCACAATGGTGCCATCTTGGATCTGCACATCCCCCGGCTCCAAAAGAGCATCGAGCGACAGGATTTCGGCATGACGGATATATGTAAAAGTCTGGGTAGGCATCATCAAACCCCGTGGTTTTTTTATAATTGATTGTGGGGTGGTTGTGGCAATCTGCCTAGGGGCGATCGCCATTTCTATCTCTTGGGTTGCAGCGTGCCTGGTTCAAGCAGTTCTGCATCAAGGCTCCTTAACAGAGTTTTGCAGACTAACGGGTCTTGCGGAAAAGATTTCTTGCCGGACTGATGCCAGTAGCCCTCGAAAATCCTTGGGGCAAACCCGAAACACCTAGGGGGCGATCGCCAAAATAACCTCCCAGGATGAACGCTTGATAGACTGGCACATTTAGCCCGCTGACCCACCCGATTGCCTGGCAAATTTAATGGACTAGCCTATTGAATAGACTAATCTATTGAATGGACTAATCTATTGAATGGACTAGCCTATTGAGTATGGACTAGCCTGAATGGACGAATTGAATGGACGAACCTACTGAGAGCCATTTAATAGCCATTTGTCTTTACCATGCACTGAAGCATTGACCTGACTGCCGACTCCAAGCCACCATCACTTACACCCACCCATCCGTACAATCACAAAGTACAACCACCCATGGCTGAATTCCCAGACCCTACCTCTACCCCCACTCCCCAGAATACTCAAGAGCCTTCTGGGAGTTCATCTGCCCAAAATTCTCCAGCCGCCAAGGGTTCTGAGCAGTCAGCAGCACCCAATTCCACTCCAGGTTCCCCGGAAGCCACCCCTCCAAAGGCTTCTGACGCTGGAACTGGGGCAAAACCTCCCACCCCAGCCAAGGTTCCGATGACAGCCCAAAGGCGATCGCCTGCAGCGGAAGAAAGCCCTTGGATGGAAGCCCTAAAAACCATTGGCATTAGTGTGGTGTTGGCGACGGGCATCCGAACCACGATCGCCGAAGCCCGCTATATCCCGTCTGAGTCTATGCTGCCGACCTTAGAGGTCAACGATCGCCTCATCATCGAAAAAATCTCCTACCACTTCGATAACCCCAATCGGGGTGACATTATCGTATTTTCACCCACCGATCGCCTGCGCGAAGACAACCCTAGCCTCAAGGATGCCTTCATTAAGCGGGTCATTGGTCTTCCGGGAGATTCGGTGCAGGTCAGCAACGGCCAAGTGTTCATCAACAATGAACCCCTCGAAGAAAACTACATCCCCGCCGAGTTTGCCCCCGACTACGAATGGGGTCCAGAGACGATCTCCCCAAACTCCTACCTAGTCCTTGGAGACAACCGCAACAACAGCTACGATAGTCATTTCTGGGGCTACGTACCCAAAGGAAACATCATTGGCCGTGCCGTTCTTCGGTTTTGGCCAATTGACCGCATGGGAACAATCGGGCCTCTGCCGATATACCTCGAAGACACGGCAGCACCAGAGAGCACCGATCCCGCAGATCCTTCGCCCGAAGCCGCCAACTAAAACCGCTGATCTAACTTCAATCAAGCCTAAAAAATAGGGTTAGAAGCCGAGGCTTCTAACCCTAGAAATATAATTGGCAATTAAATAATTGGTAGGAATGCAGCAGGAATGTAGTTAGCATATTGTTCTACATGCCCATCAGTCGCGCGAACCACCATGCCAGCCCTACAAGCTGTGAGAGGGGCGATCGCCCCACAAGTCGGCGCTCCCCCCTCATCAGAATTACTCCAGTGGCCACAGCGGTCATTACACAGGGCGAATGATGAAAGGATAGCGGTGGACATGTTCGGGCGTATTCCAACATTGCAAAATTGCCCACAGCGGCAAGCCCCAGTGATACAAAAAGAAAAGGGGCAAAATCAGATAACCGACCAAGAAAAAGACAAGAATACCAATCACAATCCCCCACATCCAAACGTTGATGTGAAAGTTGATCGCTTCTTTCGCATTGGCTTTCACCACAGGATCATTGGAGATAAAAAGAATTGCAATCGGAATTGCAATGGGAATCCCTAACAACGTTGTGAGAAAAACAGACCCATGAGCTAGGGCAGACAACACTCTTCGCTTGTCTGGATCAAACGTGCTTTGCATCCCAATTACTCCTCCAATCTGGTCATTTTTGATACGCCTATCTTACCCTGCTGTTCTACGCACTTAATAGGTGCAGGTAACCGTAACGCCCGTGACAGAAGGCATTAGAGGATGATTGAAACACATCTGGCAACGAAGAGTACATTCTACCCAAAGCTCTCTCCCAGAACGGATAAGGGACTTCAAAGTCTATCCATCTGTAAAGTCCATGCGCCTAGTTCAGCTTGACGTTAGCACTTGACATTAGCGAACACTGGGTTCAGTGAGGCTGTTTGGATTACCTTGAACAATATTCTCAGAGGAAGAAAACATCTTTTCTCCATTAAAAATATGGTTAATGAAATATTTTTTCTCTTGCTTATGTTTGAGCGCACGATAGCCAAATTGAAGCGGACGACCCAACGACTTAAAGAGCAGAGATTGTTGACACCAGCGTTCATATCCCTGAGCGATATCCGTGGCTAGCAAATCTCTCCACTGTTTGACGATGCTGCTCAGCTGAAATGACTTTGCCCTTTGAGCACCATTCTCAAGCATAGACGAATAGAGCGCTGGGTCATTTTTGAGACGCCTGATGGCGGCGATCGCCTCTGCAACAGTACTCACCTCCATATAATCTAGCTCTGATTGCCATAGTTGTTGGTAGGCTGGCTCTGGCCCCAAGATTGCAGCCGATCCTGCGAGCCAGGTATTCACTAGCTTAGATGGCGGTTTGATCGATAGATTATACGCTGTCATACTCCGGGCTGCAAATACCACGTCCACATCTCTGTAATCGCTCCAAAGCTTATAGCCTGCTTCCTCTAGATCGGGCGATCGCACAATAAAGTTGATGCCAAATTCTTGCACAGCCTTTGCAAAAGCTGGCTCTCGAAACGGAGCCGCCAAGTTACATTCTCGGCCTAAATAAACAACATTTTCAACCCTTGATCCGCGTTCTGGATCCCGAGGCAAAATCCCCGGCTGCGGCCAATGGGTAAGGTAATGATCCGTCTCATCAATAATATTGAGCTTGTTTTGAACAATCCGCTGCTCACAAATTTCGGGTCGTCCACGATCAGTTCGACAGGCTACAACATAGCTATTGAACGGAAAATCCTTAATAGCTAGATCCTCATAGGTTGTAACGCAGATTTTGCCAGGAACAAACTGAGAAGTAAGATGCACATCTAGCCCCATTTTCTTCAGGGCGATATAGCCATTAATAGAATAGCTATCTGAACCGCTTCTAAATCGATCAACAACATCTTCCACATCTGGTACGGAAGAATTTTCAACCCAATCTTCCCAAACTTTCTTGTTCTTATGAACAAAGTAAACAGGGTAGGGCAGTTGAGGAAGACGCTCACTAATTTGATCTATCATAGTTCATCTAAGTGGTAGTTCAAGCGGTGGTAATGTGCAACCTAATCGCGTTGTGATCCTCCTCATCGGTAAAGCCCATCGGTAAAGACGTGTTCGACTTAAAATCTCCTTCAAACATTTTTAACCCTTTTTTAGGGTTAACTCTCCTTCACAGACTTCTGAGACATCTTGCGATTGAGAGAGTTCATTCACTTATTTATTAGGGAGAATTGAATGCTTGATTAGGGAGAACTGAATGCTTGATTAGGGAGAACTGAATGCTTGATTAGGGAGAACTGAATGGAAGCAAAACAAATTTCTATTTCTTTTAGAATCACAGCCTAGTAGTGTTACGGCCAACCTTAAAAAAGGAAAATACTTCTTATACTAAACTTCCTGAAAGCATCAGACCTCTTTCAGCTCTGTGCCTAATAATACTTTTTAAGTATTTTTCTTGTGTAATCTACCTAATTGATATAACCCATTTAACTGCAATTTCAATATAATGAGACACACTTTGCTAATATCAACTCCTATAGTTTAGGAAAACAGTTTTTATCATTTTACAGATTCAAGGACAGCTTTAAGCCGTAATTAATAGAGCTTGCCAGAACTCTTCAGAACCTCTTGAAAAGCTACTTTTCGGCGCAGAAAATGACTTATTCACTCTTCATGACTTAACCCTTAATAACTTAGTACCAAAAGAATGTCTATTATTTTTTGCTCAAACCGTTTATTTTTGACGAATTTTTCATGAAATTTTCATGAAGCAAAAATGTGGTTTTCATGAGGGAGTCGGAAGCATTGCCTGTAATGCATTTGTCCTATCTATAAGGCTCTAGATACTGTGGGGAAAGGCTTTTCAGTCCTTCTTTTGATGAAAATTCAAATTTTGAGTATCTACGTATTGCTGAGAATGCTGGTCAAATTTTCATGAAGAATTGATGAGCCTTCTCAGTATTTCTCTGGTCTCCCGTAAGCTATATAAGCGTAGGAGATCAAGCTTTTTCAGAAAAAATACGGGCAAGAAAAAATACGGGTAGCTGGTGTCTCCGATCCGGTGTTTATGATATTTCTGCATAGACGCCTATTTTCAATGTGCTACGGAGCTAGATGTTGTGGTGCTGAGTCTCAGTCCTACAAATCTGGCTCCCTCGGCTCTGCCGATTTCAGGGTCTTGCAAATTTCATAGTTTCTCGATTTCTTTTAGTCAGCCTGTGTGCCGCCTGCCTCTCCATGCAGATGGATCCACCTCATACATGGGCGTTGAAGAACCTAGCTTATATGAATGCCAGTCTTTCTGGGTATTCCAGTCTTTCTGGGTATTGATCTCTGGGCAGGGTGTGGGGCAACCTATTGCGGCCTCGTTTGATCGCCCCAAGCTCGGAAGGTTCTAGGTGGCACGGTCTTTGTGAGCACGGTCTTTGTGAGCACGGTCTTTGTGAGAATGTTGAGATGCGTCTGTTAACTAGCACTTCTAGCCAGCTTTCCTTCAATTACTGAGTATAGTTACTGAGACAATTTGTGGGGAACGGTTCTGACGGTAGGGGATGAAATCGAGATTGGCTAGGGTCACACTAGGTTCGTCCTGGCTTGTTGCCCCTGCTAGTTGTCCCTGTTATCCGTCATGTTTTAGCTGATTCATCCTTAAGAAATCCTTGAAGAGAGAGTTGAGATCATGGTTTCAGTCGTTAACGTTAGAGCCACCGATGCGGCTGCCAATGAAAGCACGGGGGATGCAGGTTTATTCCAATTCACCCGTACAGATCCGGTTGCCCCGGTGACGGTGCAGTTAGGGGTGAGCGGCGCGGCGCAGTTAGGGATTGACTACAGCCTGAATTTGGGCAGCGGTGGCAGTCTGGTCATTATTAACGAGACAACCCTCCAAATCACCTTTGAGGCTGGGGTGGAGACCCTTGATTTATCCCTCATACCAATTAATGATAATCAGGCAGAAGCCAATGAAGCCGCGACGTTGAGCTTGCAGCCAGGCGTTGACTATGAGCTGGGGAGTGCCATCACGGATCGGGTCATTCTGCTCCAAAACGGGACGGTGGTAACAAATACCAATGATAGTGGGGCAGGGTCATTGCGACAGGCGATCGCCAATGCCAACGCCTTGCCAGGAGACAATATCATTACCTTTGAGGGGCCAGTTTTTAGCGATGGGGTGCCCGATACCATCACCTTGACCAGCGGGCCTTTGGTGCTAACCGATGCCACCACCATCATTCAAGGGGGGGGCGCTAACGCACTGACCCTTTCGGCAGGGGGAAGGAGCCAGATCTTTCAGGTGGCGAGTGGGGCGGAGGCTGCGATTCGTGGGTTGACCCTGGCGAATGGTCGAGCCAGTTCTGGCGGAGCGATTTTCAACCAAGGTACGTTGCGGGTTGTCGATACGGTGATTCGCAATAGTCGCGCTGATTTTGGCGATGGGGGCGGCATCGAAAACCTGGGTGCCCTGACGGTGATCAACAGCACGTTTCAAGACAACAGCGTGGCTCGGAGTGGAGGTGGAATTGCCAACGCCGGGACGCTGCGGGTTGTGAATAGTGCTTTTCTGCGCAATGGTGCTGGGTTTGGGGGCGGCATTGCCAACCTAGCAAACCCGGCGGTGGGCAGCACACCCCCGACCCTGCAAGTCGTGAACACCACCTTTGCCAATAACAGTGGAGTGTTTCGGGGAGGAGCCATTGATGTGGCCGCTGGCTCGGCAAGGCTCCAGAGCAGCACCCTCAGCACTAACACCGCCGCCGCCGGGACTGGGGGTGGAGTATCAACCTCCGGACGCCCCATAGAGGTGAGCAACACGATTATTGCAGGGAATGCCAATGGGGATGTGCAGAATCAAACCGCCATCAATGGCTTTACGAGCTTGGGGTCTAATCTGATTGGCAATGGCAATGCGATCGCCCCTTTCTTGGCCGCAGGCGACCCAACGGGGTTGACCAACCCCGGCCTCACGCCCCTTGCCACCAATGGCAGCACAACCCTCACCTTTGGCTTAGCCGCCGACAGCCCAGCGCTCAATGGGGGCAATGCCGCGCTCCTCGCCTTAGACTTTTTAGACCTAGATCGAGATGGAGACACCGCCGAACCTCTGCCCGTGGATCAGCGGGGGGTTGGGTTTCGCCGAGCCAGTGGCGATCGCCCTGACATTGGAGCCTTCGAGCTGCAGTTCCCCACCGTTGCCCTTAGCCCCAGTGCGATCGCCCTCGACGAAGGCACCGGCAGTGCCACAACCTACGCCTACCAACTCACCCTCTCGCAACCCAGCGCGACTCCCATCCGGGTCAACCTCGGCATCACCGGGGGCACCGCCGACCCGCTCACAGACCTTGAGCGCTTCACCACCAGTGTGGATATTCCGGCAGGGGTGACCAGCGTTCCGGTTTCGGTGGTGGTGCTAGGAGATGCGGCGGTTGAACTTGATGAAACCTTTGTCTACAGCATTCTCAGCGTGACCAACGCTGACATCGATCCCACGGCCAATGCCGCCACGGGTCTGATCCGCAACGATGATACGCTGCCGATCCTCTCCCTTAGCCCCGATACAATCTCGCAACTCGAAGGCGACAGTGGCACCACCGCCTATCTCTACTCCCTCACCCTCTCTGCCGCCGCGACCACCGATGTCGAAGTTGCCCTGGGGCTAACCCGCCCTGATGGCACCCCGTTCCCCGATGCGATCTTCCCGTCAACCCTGACGATTTTAGCGGGCAGCACCACCGCAGACTGGGTTGTGACGATGTCCGGAGATACCCTCGTCGAACCCGATGAAACCTTTGTCGTCTCGCTCCTTAGCGCCACCAATGCCGAGCTAAATTCCACGGCAAGCACGGCCACGGGGGTGATTCTCAACGACGATGTTCCCCTGCCCGTGCTGTCTATTCAAGCAGATGTCGCCGCATTATCCGAAGGCAACAGTGGCACCACTGCCTTTACCTTCACCCTCTCCCTTTCTGAGGCGAGTGCCGAGGATGTGCAGGTAACGCTGGATTTGGCGGGTCTTGAGGCTGACCCTGGCACCGACCTCAGTAGCTTTGAAACCGCCGTGCTAATCCCCGCTGGCGCAACCACGGCGCAAGTGACAGCATTGGTGCAGGGGGATCTGGCGTTTGAGGGCGATGAAGGCTTTACCTACACCCTTGTGGGTGCCACCAACGCCACCCTCGACCCTACGGCCAGCACGGCAACGGGCATTATTTTGAATGATGATCTGCCGCCCTTGCCCCTTCTGTCTCTCAGCCCGAGGGCGATCGCCCAACCCGAAGGCGATAGCGGCACCACGACCTTTACCTATGTGCTGACCCTGGCCGCAGCCAGCCTTGACCCCGTTGCCGTCACTTTAGAGGTGCTACTAGCTGACCCCAGCGCCACGGCGGTCACCTCTTTTACCCCCAGCGTGGTCTTTGCCCCTGGCGAAACCCAGGCCGAGGTGCAGGTGATCACCGCCACCGACACCGTGCCAGAGGCCGATGAGGTGTTTTCATATACCATTGTCTCTGCGACCAATGCCACCTTAGACCCTGCGGCCACCACAGCACAGGGCACCATCGAAGACGACGACCTCTTTGTGCCCATTTTGATCGAGGGGATCGCCTTTAACGACCTGAATGGCGATGGGCTGCGCGACCCCGCCGAACCGGGGCTAGAAAACTGGACGATTTTCTTAGATGCCAACCCAAACGGTGCCCTTGATGCGGGCGAAGCCACGACCGTCACCAATGCCAATGGGGTCTTTCAATTTCTCAACCTAGGCCAGGATACCTATACGCTGCGAGCCTTGCCCCAGGCTGGGTTTACCCTGACGACCGCCGACCCCGCGCCCATCGTAACCGCCAGTGGCGTAGATGTCGGCGGCATCCGGTTTGGCTATCGGCAGGCAGCAGTGACCCTGACGGCAACCGATGATGGGGCGATCGCCCGCCCCAATACCCCGCAGTTGATTGATGTGCTGGCCAATGACACTGGCGTTGCGGCGCTCAGCCTCTTTGCCTTGCCAGAAAGCGGAACTGCAGTGGTGAATGATGGCGGCACCCCCGATCGTGTGGATGATGACCTCATCCTCTATACCCCCAACCCAGGGTTCTGCGGAGCCGATCAGTTTTCCTACCAAGTAACCGATGCGCTGGGCAATACTGCCACTGCCACGGTCTCCGTTGCTGTGGTGGGGGCAGTGCTGACGGGCAACGACTTAGATAACGTCATCCAGGGTGGCACCTGCGCCGACTTGCTCGATGGAGCCGGGGGGAACGATACCCTGATCGGCGGCGGTGGCAACGACACCGTTACGGGCGGAACGGGTTCGGATCGGTTCGTGGTGGCGGTGAACTCGGCAGCCAGTGTGGTGATTACTGATTTTGTGGGGTTGGGCACCGGCAGCCGCTTTGGGGGCGATTTAGGGGAAGTGGATACGATTCAGTTTGCGGGGGCGGGGGCGATCGCCCAAAACCTCCTCCTGCAACAAGTCGGCTCCGATCTTCACCTCAGCTTTGAAGGGTTGCCCGCGACCCAAGTGTGGCTACAAAACACCCCCCTCGAAACCCTCGAAAACCTAGTGCAAGGGGCAGATACCAACGTCACCTTTGCCAACCTTCTCTTTGATGGGCAAACCGCCCCTAGCGACAGCTACGATGTTTTCAATGCCAACGAAACCCGGACTCGGGTTTGGAACCGCAACACCGTAACGTTTCTCAATGACCTCAATAACCGCATCTCTGGGTTTGCAAACTCCAACGATGTGATCAACGGCCAAGGGGGCGACGATCAGTTGTCGGGGTTGGGGGGAAATGACTTGCTGCGCGGGGGCGATGGCAATGATCTGCTGGTGGGAGGCACTGGCAACGACACCCTCGTCGGCGGGGCGGGCAACGATACCCTCGTTGGCGGCAGCGGAGCCGATTGGTT
>Ga0335395_10001247_pt1 | contig 16127 bp, 15 predicted proteins | sample MAT02_FD_205744 | JGI IMG/M metagenome (GOLD analysis project Ga0335395, IMG submission 205744) | Freshwater microbial communities from Lake Fryxell liftoff mats and glacier meltwater in Antarctica - MAT-02 (spades assembly) (version 2) ...
GAACAAGTGGAGCCACAATTCAGGCCCTGCGGACTTGACGAGATAGTGCCGAATCCGTTTCCGGTCTTGGACACCGAAAGAGGCACGAGACTACCGGCCAGCGCGAAACGAGCCACAACTATCTTCGCTCCGGTCGGAGTGTAAGGGCACGTCGAATTACCGGTGCAAGCGCCAGCCCAACCCACGAAAACATAGCCCGCTGCGGGAGTCGCTGTGAGAGTGTAGGTCGTCGTCGAACTGTAGCCCACCCTGTACGCGCAGTCTTCAGTGCATGTGAGTCCTGCCGGGCTACTCGAAACCGAACCACTGCCCTCGAACAGAAGGACAAAATAGACCAAATCTTCAACGGCATTCTCGGCGTCAAGCATCCCGGGCCCGCATCCGCCACCTAAGCTGCAAGACGCATCCTGCGGAAATGGTCTCGCAGAAGATCGGAGTATGTCTTTAATGGTTGCCGGGTTGTAGGAAGGAAAAACAGTCGAGATTAAAGCCGCCACCCCTGCAACGTGCGGCGCTGCCATGCTGGTCCCTTGATAAGCGCCGTAGGAGCTGGCCGCAGGCCCTTGTGTGCCGCTGTTCAAGGTCGAGAGCACTCCACCGTCGGCCCCTCTAGCCCCCGCACTTGATGTTTGCCCTCCAGGGCCGGAAATCGAAATCTGTGCGCCGAAATTGCTGTAATCCGCATAGTCACTAAACTTCGTATGCGCATGTACAGCGATCACCCCGCTGCACGATGCCGGGCTGAATTGTGATACCGGCATGCTCTCGTTTCCCGCTGCAACGACGACACTTGCGCCTAGCGCGATCGCTTGGTTGATTGCATTCTGTTCGGTGAAAGAACACACGCCGGGTCCACCCAAGCTCAAGTTGATTACCTTTGCCGGTGTAGGGTTCGTTGGAACACCTGCAACTGCTCCGCCTGCCGCCCAGACAATTGCCTCAGCGGTGTCGCCGATTGTCCCGCCGCACCTTCCGAGGACTCGAACGGTTTGAAGCTTTACGTTCGGGGCAACACCGGCTACCCCGATTCCATTATTGGTCGCTGCGCCAATGGTCCCGGCTACGTGTGTGCCATGCCAACTGCTCGGCGAGCCTCGCGCGACACAGAAGTCACCTGGATCTGAAGCATCCGAATCTCTGCCGTTTCCATCACCTGCAGCATTCAAATCAGAAACAAAGTCGTAGCCTGCGACAAGCTTTCCTGCGAAGTCAGGGTGAGCCGCGTCGATACCAGTGTCTAATACGGCAACTACAAGGGTGTTTGACCCTAACGTCACATCCCACGCAGCGGGCAGATTTGCGCCTGCAAAATTGCTGGCTGATAGCGCAGCGTAGTGCCACTGCTCCAGAAATCGGGGGTCATTCGGAATAAATGTGGGCCGGTTCGGCGCGTCGGGCTCCGCGAATTCCACAACGCCGGCGCCCAACAGCTTGGCCGCCAAATCCTTTGCCTGCTTGATCGACATCTGAGTGGGCAAGCGGAGAAGGCGGGCACCATTCCAAAGATCCCGGACGTGCACGAGCGAGACGCCCGCAATCTCGCCCAAGCCGAGGGCAACTTCACGTGAGCGAACGGATTCCTGTGCCGGATACAAGTCGGCAAATGACGCCTTTTCTTTCACGATGAGATGAAGGACTTGCTCCCTCTCCTGGTAGGCCAGAACGGCCTCGTGGGGCGGCGCCTCCGCATACTGAACTTCGGCCCACAACACGGCTGGGTCGCGGCGAAAGGTGCTGATAGCACCGCTTAATGATTCCGCGGACGGTTGCTCAATAAAAGGGATGCTGTACTCGGAAGGATCAACCAGTAGTTCTACCCCCCACTTGACTCCCCTCGGTAGGGAACGGCTCGCCTTTGCAGTTTCCGCAGTGCGGTATCGGACGACGATCCCAATCGGATTCTCTGTTACCGTCCGTCCGCCTGACGGAACAACATTGCCACCCTTGAAGACGGCTGGGGGGAACGATGTTTGCTGAAATGCCCCGGTCGGATTATTGCCGCCCTGAGCCAGTGCGAGTGATGCTGCCATCGTGGCCAGCCCAATCAATGCCATGCGAATCAAGTGCCCTCTCCTCCCCGATGCCTGATAGACATCGAGACTTCGACTATGAAGGCTCACCAAGTAAGCCTAAGGATTCCGTTCTTGAGCAATTCTGGCTTTGGGACGCTAAGAGTTACGAGGGCGAGGCTGACACAAATCAGCCTGCATGCAAGTGCCCACCGGATTTGTAATGTGATGCTTGAGTGAAACCAAGGGGGCGGTCGATTTCGGCCGAGCTGGACGTGACCCTCCCCCTGAAAACTGGGCCACTGGTAAGTAGAGGATTCGGCACGACCGTAACCTCCCCCCTGATCCCGGACACCTGAGAAGTCGAGTTTTCTGGCATGTTTTCTCAGCTAGGAGGTTCCATGAAAAAGTCGAAGTTCAGCGAGACGCAGATCGTCTCGATCGTTAAGAACTCAGATGCCGACTCCCCCTTCAAGGACCGGTGTCGCAAACCCGGCCTCCGTTTGGCGACGTTGCGCAACGACTAAGGCAGCGACTTCAGCGTTAAGCGTCATTGAATTATTCCAACCGCTTAAAGATCTCCGAAATCATCAATCGTCAGAATTTGCTCAGGTGCCAACATTTCTCGAGATAACGCACGTTTAGATGAAAGACGGACAGCCACGCGCTGCTCAAAGCTCTCAAAGCCAGACCCGATCACCGTTGGCGTGTAAACAAAAACTGTCTTTGTCTGCCCGATTCGATAAGCGCGATCAGTGGCTTGATCCTCTTTAGCCGGGTTCCATGGGCGCGTGAAATGAATTACGTGATTAGCGGCCTGAACGTTAACTCCAAAACCAACTGCCGTAGTTGAAAGAACGATTACACCAAAGCCCGCCGCCGTTTGAAATAGATCGATCAGACCCTGTCGCGAGTCAATTCCTCCCGTTGCCTGCGTATCACCATTGATCACTCGCACATCGATTCCGAACGTTTCAATAATTGCTCGCTGCAGCAGCTTTTGAATATCACGGAACTCTGTGAAGATGATGGCCTTTTCTCGCTTCTCACGAATCTTTTCAAGGGTACGAAGCATCCAGTCAAGCTTAGGATTGTGCCTCCTGTGTTCTGCGATCGATGCACCAGCTAGCGCACTGTCTTGCGCTGCCAACGGATTGCTGCATATCAGCCGAAGTCGATGCAGCACTGCCAAAATCGCCCCTGTCTTCTGCTTCGCATTTTCGTCCGAAACAAGTGCACGAAAAGCGTTTACCTCTTTCCTATAGAGCCCGAGTTGGACTTGTGACATCGGCAGTTCGGCGCGAACATCGCCACCTTGCGGATGATCAAACTCAATTTTTGGAGGGAGGTCAGCGACATCGCACTTCATTCGTCGCAAAACAAGCGGCTGCGTGGCCCGGCGCAAAACCTCAACTTGACTCTCAAATCCCTCTTCACGAAGCTCGATGGGCTTACGAAATTTCTTCGTGAACTGGGTCAAAGACCCGAGCATTCCAGGCTGGAAAAAATCGAAGAGGCACCAGTAATCTGCAAGCGTGTTTTCCACAGGCGTTCCTGTGCAAGCAATTTTGAAGTCTGCCTTCATTGCCTTGGCGGAACGAGTGACTTGAGCCGATGGCGTCTTAATCTTCTGAGCCTCATCACAAACCAGAACACCCCAGTCGACGCGGCCCAAAGAAAACTCGTAATCTCTCAACGTTTCATAAGTCGTAAGCACCACCCGAAAACCGTTCGAAAAATCTGGTCGGAGAAATTTTTTCAGACCTAGATTTGCTAACTCTGGATCAATCGATCGTAGATCGAGGCGCTGCTCTTGTAGAGTATCGCCATAGAGACTTAGGACCCATTCACCAGGCCAATCGAGGAACTTCGCTATCTCACTCTGCCAGTTTTCAAGAAGTGAAACTGGTGCGACTACTAGACACGGCTTCGGATCCCTCTGTGTTTCCTGATACCACGCGAGAAATGCGAGCGACTGGAGCGTCTTCCCGAGCCCCATGTCATCGGCTAAAAGTATTCCGCCAACACCAAGCTCACGTTGCTCAAAACGGTGCTGAAGCATAGAAAGACCGGCGAGCTGATGTTCCTTGAGCGCTACGTCTGTCCTCAGCGCTTTAGGCAGGAAAGTGAAAGCCTCAGGGGAAAGCGTCGGCAAAACGTCACCGCCAAAATCGAGCAAATCGATATTGTCGAAAATACGAAGATTTGGTGTTTTTCTGGGCTTCGGCTTAACTATCGACTGGAGTTGGGCACCTTCAGCTCCAGCGCTGTCATGCCAGCTCTTAAGCCACTCCTCCACCTCTTCGACGGGCACAAGGTCAGCGAGTCCCGGCACCACGACGGAGGAAATCCCGCTCCGACGTGCCTCTAAGACAGCCCGCTTGAGCAGCGCTTGCGCGTCGCGGTCAACAGGAAGCACGCTCACGTTGCCCGTCGCAGGGTCAACGGAAACGATGCCCTTTGGAATTCCCTCGGGTAACCACTCATTGCTGGCATCAGGAGGAGCCAAAACAGGCACGTACACTGGCTTTCCGTCAAATCCCGCCACTCTGCTCGAGTACGCCTCCCGATTAAACACATCCGAAGATACGAGACCTACAGCATTTGCCGCAACGTCGGCTATCCAACGAACGACGTCATCCAGAAGTGCTTCAGCGCGAGCGTCTCTTTGTACCCGGACTCCGCGCCATACAAAGACATCGCGCCGCGACGCTCGTGATTTCCCCACTGCGCGTAAGAGATCTTGAGCATCCTCTTTGAGCGTCAGTCGGTGGACGGCATCAGCGCTATCCGAATCGATGCTGCTTAAGCGAACAAGCAAAGCACTCTCGTCGTACTGAACGTCGAGCTGGTGTGGCAGTCCGCCACCGCGGCGAACCACCTCGTCCCATCGGGTGCTCACACCCAACTCTCCGATCGCGCTTCCTAATATGCGGCTGGGATCGCGAAGTAACGCCTCCGCTTCAGCACCTAAGAAACGTCTTCCTGGTGCAAGCTTCAACGACTTCAACGCATCAACTACCGGCACCGATAACACGAGATGCGCGATTCCACCTTCTGGGGTCGGCACGTCATACTGACGGCGAACATTGTCGTATCGATCAAACTGCCCCAGCAACCCTTCTGGAGCTCCCGGAGCAGACGGCCGAACTTCGACGACCGTTTCATCCTGTATTTGGTCTACGACGATCTCGATATCCAAATCGTCTACAGGAACGAAGTCCGTGTCGACTAAGTATTTATCAAGCTCGGCGTTACAAGAGTGAGCCGCACTTTTCACCCTCGCGGCAAAGTAGAAGCGACTTTCTCGGTCGGTCTGCGGCTCGCTATCCACCTCATCGAGAACGCGAAGTAGATGGGCAGTAGCAGAGGGCAGTCGTATGGGCTGACCCTCGACGAAGAGAATCCCACCCAATCGTCGCGCCTGGGAACCAGGAAAAGTTCGACTCCCAATACGCCAACCATCAACGCTGACGTAAAACCCTTCGTCGCTGGGAGTGCCATGAGAAGTTAGAAGAGGACGAGCGTCCACCAAGGGGGGAAGTCTGAGCAGCGGCGCAACGTCGGCGAGATCCTCATGTCGTTCGAGCATGTCGACGGTCGACCACGGCATGCGATAGCTTCCGCCATCTTCGTGAACAAGTGATTCCGCTTCCAACTGCTCCAAAAGTAGCCTTGCCGGATTCAACGGATGAGTCGGACGGAGCACTAAAAATCCGTTTTCGTCGACGGACCACGGTGAGACTTCGGGCTTACTCCCAAACAACTCAAACATTGCCATTAGGGCCTCCAGAATGCGTCGGTTGTGGTGAGCGCTTTAAAACCGTGATCCCGCAAACCGGTCAACACGGCCCCCGTTACACGGCTTGGAAATCGGATCCAGAGCTTTCCACCCTTCTTACGTTGATCATCAAGAACTCCGCCCTCAGTGGCTAGGGTTGAAGCAAACGCCCTCGGAAGTCCTGCAGCCATAAAAAACTGGGTCGCGAAAGCTACTCTTTCTTGACGTGCCAGTGGCGATATATTTGCCCGATTGTCAAAAGAATTCCGGACTTGGGAAGTCGCATTACGCCCATCGACCACGGTCACAGATGCGGTCGTGCGAGCAGACGACCGATTCATCTGATCCGACCAAATCCCTTGCTCGGATAAATAAAGATCAAACTTGGCCTTCCAATCATGGACATGGCTCAGTCTGGTATCGGGCACGGGCCAAGTCAGGTTTTTGTTCTTCAGCTCGCCCAAGTGAAACATTGACGTTCCAGGCCGAAGTGGCAATGCTTTTGAATGATAAGGGTACGCTGCGTTTCCCGTTTCGCTGAATTCCACAATCCAGATATCACCCAAACGAATTATGATCGCATTATTGCTAGAAGTAGAAGCCAAAAGTCGTGCTAAGCGCTTTCCCTTTCGCTTTCGAAAACGCGCTATGTCCGGGTCTGAGCTGCGAAGAATTGTGTCCCCGATTACCAACTGGGTATAGCTAATCTGCTTCTTAAATCTCAGCCAATAAGCCAAACGCTCGTCGTCTACGTGCCCACTATGGCGCGTGAGCTCATGGAAGTCTTTTAGATCTTCCTCCGCCACCCATCCGCACACCATTGTTACCACTTCGGCACCCGCGTCCGACCAGCGATGCGCTTCGCCAGCCATGCCTAACTGAGGATTGCCCCAAGCGGCTAGAGCTCGCTGGAGAAGATCTTCTTCGCGGGGCTGGCCTGGTATTCGGACCCAACGCCGAAGGACCTCGGAAAGAACGCGATCACCCTCGGGAGTCTCTCCAGCGAGAAATCCGAGACGATCAGACAGCTCGAATAGTCGGCGAGTCCTTAAATTTAATGCCTCATCCTCACTCAAGCCACAGGTGCGCTGAGTCGCCGCATCAACAACCGCCGTCCAAAGCCAGCTGGACCGCGGGATATTAATCGTGTCTTGCAGATGAGCAATGCGCTCCGAGCGACCAGCCCACCATTCATCCACGTAAGGTCCAACAGGCGAGCGTTCAAGGAGGCCCAAATGCGTCGCAAGTGAGGCCCACCAGATGGGAGTACGGTCGCGCGAATTGAGCCGAGCAGAGGTGGATTTAAGCCACATCCGCAATAAAGAAAAGCCCTGCGAACTGGTCGGCAGCGTCATGTATGCCTTGAACGCCCCTAACCAATATGTTTCTCTAAAAACAGCCGTTAGGGCACCGAGCAGATCGCCAAGACGCGAATGTTCGGAGACGCTGCTGCCGCCGAGACTCTCGTGCGGAGTTCCCAGCGAAAATGTCAGAGCGCGAAGATCACTTCGCGCAAGCGATCTAGGGTCTTGTGTCAGGAACGAATCGATCGCACGATCAAATCGGTTTTGGGAGATGCTCGCACTGCTCACATTCCTTGCATTACTCGAGCGTTCTCGCATTTCAGTGACAAATCCGGAGAGCTTGTCGCCTGGCCACGAGCTAGCTCGTCGCAGCAGCAGGGACATTAATTCGTCCATTGGATCTGGGCGATGCTTCATGTCGGTTAAATTCGGCAGCGATCAGGTGCAGCGCTAAATTGAGCGCGTGTCGTTATCGGGTCACGGTCTCCGGGAGGGTAAAACTCGAGCCGCATCTCCACCCGGCGGCTCTCTTCAGCAGTTTCCATTTGGTCTGCAAACGAGACACCACCAGCAACGAAAAGTTGCTGAACTTCAGCAATTTCCGTATTAGACAGCGTTAGCGCTGGATTGGCGCGTTGATCCATCAACAGGCACATGACGCGCTCTGATCGGCGCAGCGACAGATTAAGATTGTAAAGATATCCCCCCTTAGTATCGGTGTAGCCCTCAACGACGACGCGACGCATCCACCGAATCCCTTCATCACTCTTTGCTACTGAAAGAACCTGCGGAAGAAAAGCGGCTATCGCAGGTGCTGCGCCATCTGGTAAGCGATCGCTGGCCAAAGCAAAACGCCCGCGCTCTCCAAAGTCGATGCGGTTTCGGTCCGAGTCGCAGTCATCGATAGATATTCCCGATTCACCCAAGGTCGCCAACTTTTCCTCCAGAGAGTCGCAGATGCTTCCTATAGCTTCTGCTCTTTCCTTGGCCTCCGCGCTCGCTTCATTTTTAGCCTTTTGAGTCACTAAAATGGTCACGGCCATCGTTACTAGGCAAAGAACCATCATGGCGGTCATCAGATCCGCATAGCTAATCCAAAAGGGTTTCTCAGCCTCAGACTTGCCCTTCGCACGACGGCGGAACGCTTGAAGAAGCATCAGTCAGCGCCCTCGACTTGCTTTTATGACTAGCTCGGCGGATTCCTGCAATTCTTCGGCCCTCTCGGAGAGCTCGCTCATGCTATTAGCAAGCAAGCTCGCTGCGCTCTGCAGCTGTTTATCAAATTGGCTCAAGCTCTTGTCTAAAACATCCACAACAGCTTTTCCGAAACGCTGGACACTCTCGAGTTGATGCTGCTCCATCGATTTAGCGACCTCACTGAAGCTTTGGGCAGTTTGTTCGGCAGACCGCAGAGCCTCCCGGATGCCGCTCAGTGTTGCGGCCCTCACCTCTCCCTCGGTAGACAGGCGCGTTGAAGCGATTTCCAAGCGTTGAGCTGCGACGGTGAGCGACGAACTAGTTGTCGTCGTCGTTTGTGCAGCGTGCGCCAGCTGCGTCGAAGCCTTCTGTTGCTCCTCCAAGCCAGCCTTCGCACGTTGATGAAGTTGATCGAGCGCGACCGTGACGCTCGCCAGACGATCCGTGGCGCTCGCCGTTCCGGCCAGTGCTTTCGCGACATCTTGTGAGGCGGCCTCGAGGCTTCTCAATACATCGCTTGATAGCTCGACGACGCGATCAATTAGTGCGTTTGACTGACGCTGAGCCTCAGTTGAGGCCTCTACAGCTCCACGGCTTGCTGCTGCAATGTCCTGAGCACCTGCGCGGGACACCTCCTGAGTCATCTGAAGCGCTTGGTCCTGTGCCTCTGTAAAACGCTCTAATGCTTCGTAAACCTGCTTCTGTAGGCTCCCCTGAAGTTCTACCTGCATTTCGCTCTGCTGTTTTTGAAATTGCGCAAGCGTCTGAGCTAGAGAATTCAGTGTTTCCGTCATGCGAGCGTTAGTGTCATCCGCGCTAATGCGTATTCCGACACTCAACGCGCCCAGAGAAGTTTCAACTCGCGCCATCGTCTCCGTTGAGCTTGCCACTAGTGCCGCAAGACCTGTCATCTGGTCACCGACTGTTTCTTTCATTCGATCAATGAAAGTGACCATAAGACTCTCGAGAATCGCGCCAGATCTGTCTGCCTGTCCTTCAGTCGAAGTCCGCACGGTATCAGCGATGCGCTGTAGGGGCTCCTTCAATCCCTCTTGAATGGAATGACCCAGAGTGCTGGACATCTCGCGCGTAGCCGCCATCTGAGCGTCGGAAATCTCACGATTCGCGGCGATCTGTCGCTCGGTCAAATTGGTCAAAAGCTCTTTCAGATCTTGAATGAGCGCTTCTTTAAGTTGACGTGTCTGAGAAGCGCTGTCCTCCGCGCTTCTCGTCAATTTGGCGAGGTACTCTTCGCCAACCCCGGACTGAAAGATGTGGTCAAGTTCCTGGGCCACCTTTGAGGCACGATCAAGGCAACTGGCGTAGACGATCTTCTCGACGATTGTGAAGATCATCGCCAAACCGATGGCCGCTGCAGAAACGATGAAAGCACCCTTCACCGCTCCGAATAATTTGCCGAGTTGATCGGCAGTATCCGGTGAACTTGGATTAAACGCTGTTAAGCCAGCAATAAGTCCTGCGAACGTTGCAAGAATACCGACGCCAGTCAGAATGCCGGGAAGGTGCTTGTAGAACTCCGCATGCAGAGGTCCATCGACGAGCGTTTCCGCGTTGAAGAAGGCCTCGGCAGGCGCGGTCGCCCTAACCTCAAAAGAATTCTGACCGATAGATTTGTCATGCAAAGTCTCCGCAAACTCCTGCCAAGGGCGCTCTAAGCCTGCTCGGCTGAACCCGATTCGAAGCGCCTCGCGGTGTTCGCTTACGGGTCTTTCTCCCGCGGACTTTATCTGAAAGTGCAATCTGCTGAGGCGAATAATCTGGCGCGCACCTCGGATGACCACATGCCAGAAGAATGCAAGTGATAATGCCAAAACAAGCACGGTGCCGATTTGGTGAGGGAGGTCTTTCGAAAGTGCCGCAAACAATGATTCCATGGGTCTTCAATCTCAGAGAACGGGATGTAAATACTCTTCTTGAAGCGGAAGCCAGCGCACACCGACGATAATTCCCCAGTGGCCTAGCGGATTTGGACGCCTCCAGTGAGGGCGCGGCATCTGTCGCATGGCATCAAGAGCTCCAAGGAAGTCCTTGACCTTGCGCTCCTTGCCCTTGCACCCGACGGTGAATCCGGCGGCTTTTCGCAAATGTGGTCCGAACCAAGTGCCATCTTTAGCAACGGGCACGTACCTTCCGTCGAGGCTACCGATCGCTTTCGGTGGCAACGCGCTTGGCATCGTTCGTAAGATCGCGCTTGACGTCACTGGCATCAATGCCGACGGAGCTGCGTCGGACGTAATGCTGGACCCGTCGGCCGAGTCTTCGAACGTTGCCGCCCGACAAGCTTCGACGACCTCCGGCGACAGGCACACCCAAATGACTGCGCCTCTAGGGTGAAGATAGGAGATTGGACGTCTGAACACTCGGACGCTACGAAGCACCCAGGCGTACGGCCAACGTTCGACTGCACTGTCCTGGCGGACCGGAATAGCGTGTGCACCCCTGTGGGCACGCCACGCAATCGCATCCAAAGGGCCGAGGCTCTCCGCAAGGTCGCAGACCCCAAAGATATGGCCTGTCCCCTTCCGGATCAGTGCGACACGGCCGCGGTAAGAGGTCGCGGTTGAACGCATTTCCCAAGTTTTCGTCCCTGCAAGGATCAGCTTGATCCAAGGGTCGTCAATGACCAGTCCTTTCAAGCTCTTCCCTCCTTGTGCGCTACGAGTCTATCGGGAGAGCGAGGTGAACAGATGTCAATCTGTGTGCGTTCGCCGGCCCCCCAATTATGAGCAGCGCGCTGGTTTGGAGGCCAATCACCCATACGCCTGACGTGTCCCGCGCGACATCCGAATCGGCGCGTACTTCATTCGTCGCTAGCTCCCGACAATCGACGACTTGAGCACGCTGGCGCTCGTGCGCACGCTGTTTACGGACGAAGCGATGTTCGCGTCGATGGACGAGACGCCTGGCTTGGAGGACGCTTGCCCGGCCGATCTATTGCGATGGGCAACTCGGCTGCATCACCCTAAGGAGCATGCGAGTCCGGCTAGCCCTGAGCTCGGAATCCCCAGAAGGGCAGACGACAACACCTCGCTCGCTGAAGCCTCAGAGTTCATGGAGACGCCCCCGGCGCTGAATACGTTCGAGGGGCAGCGCTTCACGATCCTGATCAGTTTGATTCAGGCCTTTGAGGCTGGAAGACTTGAGCTCGGTACGACGAGCGCCTTGGCTGGCGACGTCACGGAGTTGTCGAGTTAGACCGCATCGTGCCTTGGGATCTCATCGTTGTCGTCATTGATCGCTGAATGTAGGTATTAGTAGCAACTTGGGCGGTCATGTGACCTTCGGTGCGACTGCCCACGCCTTATTTCACCTCGAAGGAAGCGGCGATTTTGCGCTGTCGCCCAGCCGCCATACACTCAAGCCTGAAGGCCGCTGGACGACGTGCCGTACGCCCATTCCGGTCTTCGCAACCGAACAGAGGACGCTTCCATGGACATGCATCAATCGCTGCGCGAACTTTTCATCGAAAGAACCCGCTGGACGTTCAGGCACTACTTCGATCCGGTGACCGTCCCGATCCGATGGTTGGCTGCGCGCGTTCGTCGGCTTTCGTGAACGAAGGTGCGTGCCGTACCGAGTTGAAGCTGGCGCTTTGAATACGGTCTACTCCTCAAACGCTTCGTTGCCGATGGCGTGCGGATGTGTACGCGCCAGCGGTCAGCCTTCTGAGTAGCGAGTTAGGCCCTCAAAACAACTTCCGGAGTGTCTATGAAATGTCCTTATTGCTTTGCGAGAAAGAATGCATGCGAGCATTTGCTAGTGAAGATCGACACGACTTTCCGAGAGGCAAAAAATGGAGCGCTGTATGAGTGGTTCTCAGATGCATGGGCCGCCATCCTGACGCGCGAGGGAGAAGACTGCGACGAGGCCAACGAATTTGACGACCTCTTAGATACTGTTAATGGTCACGCGGATGCCGAAGCCGATGGTGTTTTTGAAGGTGGCCCGGGGCAGTCGAGCAATCTGCGCTCGTTCTACTGCGAGACCAAACAGCGGGTAGATGCGGCAGTTGAGAAGCTAACTAGGTAAGTCGCCTGACAATTCATTCAAGCCGAACTTGCTTCGCAAGTCGGCTTAATTCAGGCGATAGCTCCCGATGGAGGGTCCGAATACGTAAGTCGATCAACAACAAGAACATCGGATCAAGCTTCGACGACTTCCTCCGCGAGGAAGAGATTTTCGACAAGACTCAGCAAGCCGCTAGGCAGATCGTTCAAGAAATCAAGCTTGAGAACGATGCGTCGTGTCGACTTCAACCCCAGCAAGGCGAGGGCGGTGCTGAAAAGGCTTGACTGCAGGAGGATGTAATGACCCATCGGTTTCTGCTTAGGTCAGGCCGCTAAAGCGTACGCCTCGGCCGGGGTCTTCATACCAAGCGCTTGATGCGGTCGGCGGTGGTTGTAGAAATGGATACAGTCGGCAACGACGCGCATGGCGTGGCGCTGGTTTTCGAAGCGGTGCCGATGTACGCATTGTTCCTTCACCGTTCGGATCAGGCGCTCCACCATCCCGTTTTGCTGCGGGCAGTGCGGGGTGATGAACTCCTGCTGCAGCGCGTAGCTGCGAACCGGGCGCGTCTAGATGCGACTGATGAACACCAATCCGTTGTCCGATCGCAGCAGGAAGGTCCGCGGCACTTGGAACAGAACGCCATAGCGGGTGATCAAGCCCTGCTATAAGGCCGCAGCCGCCGTCGTCGCGTTGCCGCTGCGCGAGAGCTGCCAGCCCAGCCACGGTCCGATAGCCGAACGATGGCTCCGACTCGATCGGCGCCTTGATCGGCCGGTAGTACACGGTACGCCGCGGTTGCTCGAACCAGCGCACAGCCGCGCCATCAAAACGCGGATGCCGTCTTCCCGCAGTCCCTGCTGGATCGTGACCATCAGGTCTCGTCCTTGCCCAAGAGGGACGCCAATTTTTTCCTAGCGCGCAGCTCCAGCATCGCTTCGCCGTAGGCCTCCTGCAGATCCTTCAGCTGCCGCTCGTACTGCTCGCGCACATCCTCGGGCTTGGCTCGCAGGGCGTTCTCCATCCCGCGCTTTCCGTCGTCTACCCAGCCTTCGATCTCCGCAGGCGTCAGGTCGAACTGCCGGCTCGCTTCCGACAACGTCGTCTTGCCTTGGATGATCTCCAGCACCAACGCCGACTTCCGCCGCGCCGTCCAACGCTTGATCTCTTCGTCCATCACAGCACTCATCGGTCTTTCCTCAGCAAAGTATCGACTGAGTAGGAATTCGCTGGATCACTACACGGACTCGTGACTGTCGGCGAGCGACGTCGAGCAAGGCAGATTACTTTTCGCGCAGTCCGCCGAAATGCCCACCGTTTCGCGAATTTAAATTCGAGATCAACGTCACATAAAGCGGATTCCGTTATCACAAATTTGTTGCAGGTCTTTTCTGAACAGCGCGAAATGGTGCGCGCAAAGCGTGACCGCTTGCGCATCCTCGCCGCGACGTGCTCACGGGCGTTTTCTATATTTATCAGTACTTTACGACCTCATCTTTCTAGCGCCGGATAGGTATTGTTTTGAGAATTCGGAGGGTTTGTTGCAACCCTTCGTGAAACGATTTTTTCACTCGACCGCGACGCTTTACGACCTGAAAACGCTCTTCTAGGCTTTCTCGCCAACGGGTCAGCTCGATTGCGCCGAGCGAGAGATTAGACGTGAAGAAGAACGAAACTTTTGGGATCAATAAGGCGCTGCAACAAGTTGTCGTGGGCGCTCGAATACGCCGAATCGCAGCAGAGCAACTTTGGATTCCGGACTGGAAAGACAGAGACGTTCAGGTCGACTTAACCAGCAAAAACGCCGCTGCGGTGCACGTAATTACTTACGGGCTGATGGGCCGTCTGCCGCTCGTTTGGAAACCGGTCACCGACCCGAACGTGAAGTCGAAGGCAAAGTCGAAATCCGAGTTGTATACCGTCCTTTCCAACGTGGAAACGGCCATCTGGATGGTTCGCCGCGGCGTACAGGAAGTGCCATGCCTAGTCTTAGCCGTGTCTTCGGACACCCTGGAGGCATGCGGAATGCTTGAACTCGTGCCCGAGCTGCTGTTCGGCCACTTGTCGCGTCGAAAGGCGAAAAAACTGCAGGCCAAACTTTCTGCGGTCAGTAGCGCGACCTTCATGACGCACGAAATCGACGGAATCTCTGCACTTTCAAGTCAAAGGCCGGGTCGATGAGCCGCGACAACCAAAAACTAGCAAAACTCATTTCGCGCGCACCGACGGAATTGCGAGTGAACCTATGGCGACTTGCAACCGCGCTCACGATCCCGCCCGACGCATCACACATCACGCATGGACTCGCAATTGTTGAGGGGATTCTTACGCAGATCAAAACGCATCTTGACGAGCGATTGGACTTCAATGACACCAACGAGAATGGTCTTAGCCCTGGCGCGACGCTGATCCACCTGTGCAAAACGATGTCAGCTTTGGTGGCGGCGGCAAACTTTGCAGCGAAAGACACCGTTCACCACCCGATGGTGCGCGACTCAAGCCGGGATCGAACACCATTACACGGTTACTACGTTGACGACTGTCCTGTCTGGGTGATGCTTTTTTATGTCGCAGACCCTGCACTCGGCGAAGAGGTGACAGAGCGATATCGATGGTTACTTGAACTCGTCTTCACTGAACTCATCATCCTGACGCTTTCTGTCGATCACACGCATTACTCAATGCGAATCGCTGCGATGTCACGGACGTCGAAAGAGAAGGATGAGCGCAGTACCGAACCTCAAGACCCTTTCGCGTGCCCACTCATAGGCGCCAAATGGAGTCGAATTCGTGAAACGGCACTTGTACTCCGCAATTTTTCGGATCCAACGCTCAACGATCTCCTCTTCGAGCTGACGGACGACACGAGTGCAAGCAGTCTTGCGGGCGTCGCGCTTCGTCTAGAGCCAATATGGAAAGATGAACTTAAAATTGAGCTTAAAGATTTTAAAGGAGACAGCGACGAGAAGAAGCGAATATTTAGAGAAAGTAAATATGAGAGATTCTTTCAGCCCTTCGCTCGCGTTCTTGATCTATCAAACCCCGGATGGCGAAGCAAAGAGACGAAGATCGGGGCCGGCGGATCGGGACCAAAGTCGACGCGCCGAAAGAGAACGTCTTTCGGCTTCATACGCCTTCCAGAGAGCCAGACGGTAATCGATCGACAGCCGATTGACGACATGATCGAGCTGCAGCACCTCATCACGCCGATTCAGAGTGTGGATCGGCCGTCCGATGAAAACTCTAAGACGCTGAGCGAATTCGACGAAAGCCCTATCGATGATCCAGCACGAAGTTCCGCATACGACCTTCTTCTAGTAAAACGATCCCATCCCGCCGGGTCGAGCAGTTCGGCTGTCGCGGGGTCGATGATCGGGCGACAAATTAAGCGGCACTACGCGCTCCTGTCTACGCGCAAGAGTGCGCTGAGCCCGCTTCAAGTCAGCCGTCTTCGTCAATCACTCACAATGCCGATCGAAACACCTGAAGATCGGATTTTTCAGACCTTCGCGAGGGCAGCTCTTTCAACCGGTCGAACACTCGGCAATGACGAATTCAAAATTGTTCGCGTCCTTGATGACGTTCCGGAAAAAGCGACACCACGTACCGTCTATTTCTCGCTCTCGGAACAAAAATGGGTTCTCTTTCCTGCGCCACCAGCGTTTGTCGATGCGGCGCCCTTAGAGCTCGAGCGCCCCCTTGCAAGCCGACTTTTTCTCGACGACGCTCTCGACTTTCATTCTCTTGCGTCGATCATCTTCAACGCAAAAGTAGATCAGTTGGGGGGCGTAAGGGTGCCGTGGAGCG
>Ga0335395_10001250_pt1 | contig 16121 bp, 15 predicted proteins | sample MAT02_FD_205744 | JGI IMG/M metagenome (GOLD analysis project Ga0335395, IMG submission 205744) | Freshwater microbial communities from Lake Fryxell liftoff mats and glacier meltwater in Antarctica - MAT-02 (spades assembly) (version 2) ...
AGGAGATTGATGGCTTGGGCGCATCTCAAAGAAGAGAATTACTCAGCCGCTTAACGGTTTTACTAGAGCATCTCCTAAAAAGGCTCTATGTTAATATGCCACAAGAATTTAGTGGCTGGGTAAGAACCATCCGTAACCAACGCCAAGAGCTAGAAATATTAATCACTCAATCCCCTAGTCTAAAATTTCTTTGGCAGCAAAGTTTCATTGATGCTTGGAGGCTGGCAAGTAAGCGGGTCAGTAAAGATTACCCTTTAGTAGAGTTTCCTATTTCATGGCAATTTAGTCAAAAACTTGAGGATTTATTAGATACAGACTTCTGGTAAAGATAGCTATGTCTTGATGTTACTAAAAGAAAGTTTCTTGGTAACTAGAGGGGTGAAGCTATACCTGTATTGTTGATATAGTCGATCGCTTGCTCTGCTGTGATTAATCTCTTTAATACTACCTGCCCAATCGGGGTACTACCCACAATTTGCTCATCTGGGTTCAACTCCTTGCCGGGCTTGACTTCCACCATAATTACTGCCTCCTCAACTCGATAGAGCCATAGCTTTTCCCCATGCTCCAAAATACACAAACTTAGGCGCTGGATTTCTGGCTTGCGTCGCCAAGTAGCTTCGCTCCATAAACCTCCAAACTCCCAAACTCGGCCTACAGTCCAGCCATCGGATAGAAAAAAATATTTCACGAATTTTTAGGTATTTTCAGATGTTTCTATACTTGTTGGGAATTATGCCCTGTTTAGGTAAAAATTACTAGACATCAGATAAATTTTGGATAACATCTGGGGTCAATTCTTGAACATTAGCCAATATTAATAATGCTCCAGCCGCCTTGAGGATCTCGGTATAAGCCTGAGAAGATTCTGAGGTCTTTTGGACGTGGGGCGGCAAAATTCCTACTCCCAGAAAAGTACTTGTGGGTTGCTGTTGCCGAGCATTATTTATTGTGTACATATCTGCTACTGTGTCTCCTACATAGATTACCGGCTCCAAATTATCTGAATTTAATTGCCCTAAAGTTTGCCATAAACCTGTGGGGTCTGGTTTCCCCGGTGCATCTTCCATGGCCACCAGAACGGGAGATACTAAGCCTAAACGTTGTTTAATCACAAACTCTGCCGATGCCCGTGTTGCCCCACTAAAAAAACCCCACTTGATGTGCGATCGAGTCAAACTCTCAAAATATTGTGGCTCCAACAAAAGAGGTTCCGAACAAATATAACCATTCCAATTATGGGGATCTGTGCCTCGGTAGCGGCATTGAAAAAACTGGACTATTTCTCGATAATTAGGAAGATTTAGGGCTGAATTTTGATTTGCCTTTTGACCCAAAAACTCTAACTTCTGGGCGGCAAATTTCTGGGCAAGAAAGTAGCGGCGGATCAATTCTTGAGATGCTTCCCAGTCATTATTCCAGAGACCTTCAGACTTCAGGCGATCGATCTCTTCTGGGGTAGGACGGTAATTCCCTTGAGTAAAATGCTCCACCGTATCTGCCAAAGCCCGCCGATAGGAACCCCCCACATCTCGAATCACCCCATCAATATCAAAAATTACAATTGTCATAAAACTAAAAATAGTATTAATTTAATTCTGCATCTAATTGTCTATCTTTTCTTAGCACAGTGGGAATTAATTCTAGTATTTGATCTTTAACTATAAGGGGAGTTTGTAGGGCAGAAATAGAAATCTTTAAATCTGCTTGAGCATACATTTCTTGTCTTTGGATAAAAATATCTTGGAGACGTTGTTCTGAATTTGAAGATTGATTAGTAGTTTGATTAGTAGTTTCCAGAAGAGGGCGCTGATTAGCAGTCTGAGTATCGTTCTGGAGACGGGCAACTAATATAGAAATCGGGACATCTAGCCAAATAACTAACCCCTGATGTAAATAACTCCAGTTTTGGGGATTCATCACAATTCCCCCCCCGGTAGCTACCACCAGACGCGCATAGCTAGAAATTTCTCCTAATACTTGGGATTCTAAACCTCGAAACGTCGGCTCTCCATCCTCAGCAAAAATATCTGCAATAGACTTTCCGGCTATCTGAGTAATTAAACTATCCGTATCAAAAAATTTATAGCCCATCTCCTTGGCTAACAACTCCCCTACGGTAGTTTTGCCAGCCCCCATCATGCCTACTAAATAAATATTTAATCCTTGTAATAAATTCTGCACAATCTTGATCAATCTTGTCTGGGGTTAAAAGTTGTTAGGGCTTGGAGTTTTTCGTAGAGTTCTTTCTCATCCGGGCTAATTTCCTTAGGAGCAACTATTTGGATTTCGATTAACTGATCGCCCCGATCGCTATTTTCATCGGGATAACCTTTATTAGCTAACCGGAGACGCTGCCCCGATCGCAATCCATTGGGTAGATTCATTTTTACCCGCCCGTCAAGAGTCGGCACTTCCACTGCTCCCCCCAAGACAGCTTCTAGGGGACTAACAGCTAGTTGATAGCTAATATCATAGCCTTCCATCATAAAAGCTGGATGGGCAGCTACGGTAATTTTTAGATACAAACTCCCGCCATTAATTCCCAAACCCTTGAGCCGTACCCGTTGATTACTCAGCATTCCCGGCGGCAGGTCTACTTCTAGCGATCGGCCATCTTCGAGACGGATTCTTTCCCGACCCCCAGAGTAGGCCTTTTCCAAGGGCAGAGTTAACCTCGCCTCCACATCCTTAGGGACGGGGCGGGGAATAGTCCGAGCAGTCTTCGTAGAAGTGGGGCGGAAAGCATCACTAGTTTCTACTCTGCGGGAATCTCGTCCCATCAAGTCATCGACAAACTCCCGAAAATTGCCAAATTCATCATAGTTGCGCTCCTCAGTCCGGGATGTACCTTTGGGCTTCCGTTTATTACCCTTCTGTTGATGGTAACGGGTGAATTGGTCGTATTCCGATCGCTTATTCGGATCCGAAAGGACCTCGTAGGCCTCCCCGATCGCCTTAAATTTCTCCTCCGCTACCTTATCATTGGGGTTCAAATCTGGATGATACTGCCGGGCTAGGCGGCGAAATGATTTCTTGATTTCCTCATTAGAGGCATCGGCGGGAACTTTTAATATCTGGTAATAATCTCGAAAATCTTGCATATTGTTTTATTAATCCCACCCCTGCCGCAGCAGATACTTAAAACCAGTTATCATCCTCTTCATCCCAATCATTCTCTAGGGGCATTCGCCGGGGTCTGCCACCAATGTCACGGTCACGGGGTGGTTTAGAAGTATTGCGATTCCGATCGCTTTGGCGTTGGGCAGGAGTATCGCCTTGTCGGGAGTTATCAATATTGCGGTTCCTATCCCTAGGCTGGTCGCCACTAAGGGGAGGATAAAGATCGCCACCACCTAAGCCACTGCCCATCATACCTCTATCGTAGGGATCATTACGTTGGGAACGTTGGGAAGTTTCATCCCGGCCGTCCCGGCGCTGGACATTCATATCATAGTTACGATTAGAATCACGACCAGAATCACGACCAGAATCACGACCAGAATCACGATTGTTCCGAGTCAGATCGCTTCCCCAACTATCCCTTGGAGCATCACTACCCCGGTCATAGCGACTATCCCCCCGATTCTCCCGATCCCGCGGATTGGCTCGATTATCACTATAACGATCGTTTTGGTCATAGCCATAACCGCCCCGCTGGGCATCACTACCCCGGCCATAGCGGTCATCACGATCATCACGATTATCACGGTTGTATCTATCATCCCGATCGTCCTTGGCAAAGGGATTGCGGATCCCGCCGCCTTCACCATCTCCAGTAAAGGTGCGTTTAATTGCCCCAAAGAAACCATCGCCATCTTCGTCTTCGTACTGTAGCTGTACTTCGCGGTTGAGTTCGTAGAGGACATCTTGAAGATCTGCTTGGGTGCGGTCTAGGGCCCGATCGTCATCTTTTTCTACACTATCTCGTACTTCCTGAGCTAGGGTTTCAATCCGACGTCGGTAGGGGCTAGTGAATTGATTCCCAAAATCGAGAGTGGCTTCCTTGAGTTGCCGTTCACCTTGACTGGCAAGGGTGAGAGCTTTATTACGTTTATCTACTCGATCGCGCCGCTCCCGGTCTTGTTGAGAAAAGCGCTCGGCATCTCGGATCATCTGGGTTACTTCTCCCTGAGTTAGGGTAGAAGCATCTTGGACAGTAATGCTCTGTTCCCGGCCAGTACTACGATCCATAGCGGTTACTTGTAATATCCCATTAGCATCAATATCAAAAGCTACTTGAATCTGGGGTACAGCCCTCGGAGCGGGGGGAATCCCTGTCAGCTTAAATTTACCCAAGGATTTATTATCGATCGCCATTTCCCGTTCTCCTTGGAGGACGTGGACTTCTACCATCGTTTGATTATTTTGGGCAGTGGAAAATACATCAGAACGACGCACTGGAATAGTCGTATTGCGGGGAATAAGTTTTTTCATCACACCGCCAATGGTTTCTAGACCCAAGGAAAGGGGAGTTACATCTAGCAAGAGAATATCTTTGATTTCTCCCCCCAAGATGCCAGCCTGGATGGCTGCCCCCACGGCGACCACTTCATCAGGGTTGACATTTTGGTTAGGTTCTCGATCGATAAATGTCCGCACCAAATCTTGCACCAAGGGAATCCGGGTAGATCCCCCTACCAGAATTACCTCATCAATCCGACTGGGATTCAATCCGGCATCACTTAAAGCCCGTTTTAGGGGACGACGCAGGCGACTTACGAGATCGCCGCACATATTTTCAAAGTCTGCCCTAGTTAGCTTAGTTTCAATGTGTTTAGGGCCATCTTCCGTAGCGGTAATAAAAGGCAGGTTAATTTCTGTCACTCCCACCCCTGATAGTTCAATTTTGGCTTTTTCTGCTGCTTCTCCCAATCGTTGCAATGCCTGACGGTCTTTACGTAAGTCTAGTCCCTCATTTTCTGCCAAAAACTTTTCGGCTAACCAATCTACAATCTTATTATCAAAATCTGTTCCCCCTAACTGGGTATCCCCGCTGGTGGCTTTGACTTCAAATACCCCATCCCCAATTTCCAAAATCGACACATCAAAAGTCCCGCCCCCTAGATCAAATACTAAGATAGTTTGGCTTTGACGACGATCGAGGCCATAGGCCAAAGAAGCGGCCGTCGGTTCATTCAAAATCCGCTTCACTTCTAAGCCAGCAATTCGCCCGGCATCCCTAGTGGCTTGACGTTGAGAGTCATTAAAGTAGGCTGGAACTGTGATTACTGCCCCGGTGACAGATTCTCCTAGATAACGGGCGGCCTCTTCTGCTAATTTTTTGAGGATCATGGCAGAAACTTCTTCTGGGGCAAATTCCTTTTGGAGTCGGGGGCATTTAATCCTAACGGTGCCTTCTTCCGTGCGGCGGACTGTGTAAGGGACTCGTTTTGATTCTGGAGAAAGTTCTCCATATTTGCGCCCAATAAAACGTTTGACTCCAAAAAAGGTGTTCTGGGGGTTTAACACCGATTGCCTGCGCGCCATCTGGCCTACTAACAAATCTCCATCCTTACTAAACCCCACTACAGAGGGGGTAGTTCTCATACCTTCGGCGTTGGCGATCACCACGGGCTTGCCCCCTTCCATGATGGCCACGACGGAATTAGTTGTACCTAGGTCAATGCCGACTACTCTACCCATGCCTCGATCGTCTCCTGAGCTTAACAGTTGGGAAATTCTGCTAGATTATAACTTTAATCTACATTTTTACATTTTTATCTTTGATAACATTGTACCTTGCCAAAGGAAAGTCCGGCAGAATCCCCAGAAATCAGCCAAAGAGCCGATACTGGCTCCTAGATTTTTCTCCCTTAATAGAAGGCTGAGAACTGATAACTCCAATAAAAAGGGGGGTGATAATGGACTTAATTTGCAGGGTTTTCAGTAGCCTAACTACGAAAGAGGCGGCTGTACTGGTGAGCATGAGCCATACTAGCGATCGCCAGTCCCCAACCACAGGTAGCAAGCTCCTCATCGGTTAAATCTAGAATTATGGCAGTAGCAGCAGAAATTTGGGGACGGATTGACCAGAGAAGTTTTTGGCCGGCGGTTTGCCCTAGGGGAATGAGTTTAATTCCGGCACTGATTAGGTTAGTTGCCCAGCTTTGGAGATAGGCTGTGATAGTTATAGATGGGGAAATTTCCCAAGCGGCAGCAGCAATGCCAAAGGCGATCGCATAATTCCACGGCTCTAGATTTTCAATCTCTAATTCTTTAGTTTCTGGTGATAGTTCACCCAATAGCAGCATCAGGGAGTTACCCATCTGCCAGCTTTGTGACCGCAATTCTTCGGTTTCTTTGGTTGCTGTCAGCCATTGATTCCAGTAACTAAGTTTCGCCCTATCCCCTTGAGCAAAACTTTGATAAGCTCGCAACATCACCGCCGCCTCTACCCTAGCCACGCCGTGATTTAATTCTGGAGTTAACCAATGCTCTAGGGTGACAACATTTTTAATTATCCCCATATCTACCAAAGTTTCTAAGCCTTCAGAATAACTATAGGCTCCCACAGGTAGGACAGGACTAGCTAATTGCAGCAAAGATAGGAGAGCAGTTTCATTCATAGCAAGAATTATTAATGGCTGTGATGCTCGTGAGGCGGGGGGTTATCAATGGCATGACTATGACCATAAGCCCCGGCCTCTGGCTGAAAAGGGAGGATTTCCTGTTTCACTTCAACCCCAAGATGTTGCAACATATGGGCAAGGACGGGATCAAAGGCTAGACGGAGATAGGAGGGGGTAATTTCTAGGGGAACATGGCGATTTCCTAGATGGTAGGCCGCTTGGAGGAGTTTGAAAGGATCGATCGCCGTCACAATCAAAACCGGTTCGGGTTTAGCAGAAATTTGAGCAATAATGCTTTCTAGGCCAACAGCATGTCCCTGTAGCATATCCCCATCTTGCAAACTACTACCCCTCGGTAATTTTAAAAATACTACTTGGCCATGATCTAATTCCAAGCGCTGACGGCTCCGGGTGCGATCGTCCGCCGTTAGGGGAATAATTAGATCCGGCTTTCTGGGGGCAGCAGTGATCTTTTCAGTCAGGACTATTTCCATTTCCATAAAAATGTAATCTTAGCAAGGATTTTCCCTCGCTGGGGCAGAAAATTTTACTTGATAATAAGTTTATATAAGCAATTAGGATCAATTAGCTATTTTTGCAAGATAAGTAACTGCTCATTAATTTTCTTTTGCAGTTCTAGATTATTTCTAGCATTAGAAGTAATGGCATTGAATCGGGGAACAATTAAACCATTTTCTTCACTAACAGCTCTAACTTTAGTACAAAAACCAATAGCTACTTCCTGCATTTTTGTAGGTAAACTAGTTATGGTTTCTGGCTCAGTACAAGTAACATTATTAAAAGGTTTACCTTCAGATACTTTTATCATTTCTTGATTAGTAGTTTTTCTAAGTTGCTCGATCGCCACCACTGCATTGGCATAGCTGATTATTTCTTTATCAGTAATAGTTTTTGCCAACTCCTCCGGCGAAACTGGAGATACTGTAGAGGTATTTTGGGGATTAGAACCACAGCTAGATAATATAAAAACCAATGGTATTAAGCCATAAACTAACCTAGTCTGGAGTTTAGCAAAATATTTACTAGAGTTGATTGGGGGGCTAGAAACACACATCATGGAGGGTACATGGGTGGCAGAGGATAAATCTTAGTCCAATATGGTACAACAAAGATGTTAATACCCCCTAAAGATAGCACTAGCGCGACCGTCTAGGATTAAGTTCCTGAATAATCCGGCGGATTCTACTATCTAAATTAGGATCGGAGCCTCGGCTGGCAGAAATTTGGTTAAAGCGGTTCGGACTCATATCATAACGTTGCAGAATCTCTGCTGACTGATTACAAAAGTTCCGGGCGACTCCTGCTACACCACTAGCAAGATTATCAATGGCGGCTTGATTATTACAGGTAATTTCTGGCACTGAGCCGTTATTAATAGAACGAATGTTGTTATAGGTTTGCCGCCGGAGCATTTCTATTTCAAAGGCAGATCTAACGTAGGTATAGAGTTCATCATCACCCACTGTCTGAGCTTGGGCTGCCGCGGTAAAGGATAATTCTGGCAGAGCTTGGGGAGAGCTAAAGGAAAATCCGGGAAGGTAACCTGATAGCACACCTAAAATAGCGATCGCCCCGGCCTTACTTAGCAATTTCGCCCCCACCAGTAGGGAATGAGATTCCCAGAAACTAGAATTAGTAGCAGAATTAGATATCAACATATACCAAGAGAAAATCTTAAGAGTTAATAGTTAGGAATATATTGTCACGCCATAAGTTCCATTATTTTTTGGGCTAGAAAATTTTAGCTTATCAGAACTTCTAAAAATCATGCCATGAAGCCTTATGGGTAGGGGCGCAAGGCTTTGCGCCCTAGCTTATATCTTTAGCCTAGACACACCTGACAAAGACGAATCAGGCTATTTTGCAAAGTTGATACTGGCTCTGCTCCTTTTTTGAGATTTGCCTCCAGTTCTAACAAAATGGGCATAACTTGTAAAAGTTTACGAGAGTTGAGATGGCTAATCTCCTGCTTTAGAAAATAAATCCGTTTGGGATTAATAATCTCGGCAGTCTGGGCAATGATTCGTTCATCTTTTTCACCGCTTTCGATCGCTAACTTCAGCAATAACCAAGTCCGAAATTGCCCGGTCAAGGTGGCTACAATTCTCAGGGGCGGCTCATTGCGCTGGATTAGATCTGCCAAAAGCTCTAGCACCACGTCTGGTTTCCCCTTAGTGCAAGCATTTGCTAATTGCAGGCTAGAAGTAGTATTAGAAGTCACCAGAGCTTCAATAGTTCCTAAGGTCAGGGGACGATCTATATTAGTTACTGCTAGGGAGAGTTTTTGCAGCTCGTTATCTAAAAGTCGGGTATCATTACCTACAGCTTGGGCAATAAATTCGGCTCCTGACAAGTCTAGGCGGAGCTTGTAGCGTCGTGCCTCTTGCTGGACTCTGCTGACTAATTGTTCGGTTTTCCAAGGGGGAATTGGGGAAAATTCTTGAACTATGGCATATTTTTGTAGCAATTTAGTAGATTTGAGACGGGCATCGGGTTTATGCTTAGAGGTAAGCAGAAGTAAGCAGGTATCAGGAATAGCTGGCAGAGTCCGCTCCAATTCACTGGTGGTTTGTTGGCTACACTGTTGGGGAATGGGAGTATCAACTAACCATACCAGCCTTCTACCCATCCCAAAGGGGGGAGTCATGGCTTGGTTTAGAGCTTGAGTCACGGCATCTGACTGGTCTGGAGTTATCTTATGGTAGTTAAAGCTACTCCAATCTGGATCAACTGTGGTAGTCTGGATTTCTTTGACGGCTTGGGCGATCGCAAAATCATCCTCGCCCCAATACAAATAAATTGGCATAATACAAAATAATCACATTATCAAAAATCTATAACAATCCATCACAACTCATAATCACAATTCATAAAAAAGGGGGCAATTTAGCTTGGACGAAAATTATCAAACTTACTTGAATCGGGTGGCACGGTTGACCCTGCCAGAAACCCATGAGTCTCAGTTACAAAATATTCAAGAATCTCCAAAATTTCAACCCCAAAATGGTGAAGGGCGTAAACCAGTGGATTTTCCGGGCTATAGCGTTATCACTCCCCCTTGGGCAGTCGACACCCAAAATGATGGTTTCTACAAGTTTCTCCATCAGACCCAAGCCCAGCTAATCAAGGACTTACCAGAAAATTTTCTAGTTAGTGTTGTTCCTGATAGCTTTCATTTGACTCTAGCAGATTTAATTTGGGATGGGGCTTATCGGAATAAAAGTCAAAACCCTGAATTTGAACAGCAATTACGTGGTCATGTAGCTAATAGTTTTGCGGAATATGCTCAAGAAAATCCGGCTATCCATAATAATCGCTGGTTATTGCTAGGATTCATGGTGAGACCAAGAGCGATCGCCGTTTGCCTGATTCCGAAGGATGAAACCTCGTACAATCAGATTCTCCAACTCCGGCGCTACATCTACCAAAGCCCTAATCTTATTGGTTTGGGTATTGAGCAGCAATATCATTTCACTGCCCATATTACCCTAGGCTATTTTGGAGATGTCTCTGATGAAACCCTAGGCTGTCGCCAACGTCTATACAACAATCTTAGTAACTTGAGTAATCAATGGTTAGAGATAAATTCACCAGAATTATTAGTCCACACAGGTGAAGTACGTAAATTTGATGATATGACTAACTATTATCGCTCCGCCGATTGGGGAACAGTAGAGTTTTAATCAGTAAACAGTAAACAGTGAACAGTAAACAGCAAGAGTTCATAACTGATAACTGATAACTATTTACCGCATGGTGACAAATTCTTCGGCAGTGGAGGGATGAATGCCGATCGTGGCATCGAAATCTTTTTTTGTAGCTCCCATTTTAATGGCGATCGCTATTCCTTGCATAATTTCGGCAGCATTATCTCCCACCATGTGCGCCCCTAAAACCCTATCTGTGATTGCATCCACCACCAGTTTTACGGTTACTTTGTCTTCCCCACCAGCGAGGGTCTGGAACATGGGACGAAACTTGGCTCGAAAGATTTTTACCTTGTCGCCCAGTTGTTCCCTAGCTTGGAGTTCTGTCAAGCCTACACTCGCCCCCTCTGGCTGAGAAAATATGGCTGAGGCAACGTTTTCATGGGAAGGAATCCGGGGATTATTGCCAAATTCACTATCAGCAAAAGCCCTGCCCTCGGCGATCGCTACGGGAGTTAGATTAATACGATTGGTGCAATCTCCCACTGCAAAAATATGGGGAACCGAGGTACGGCTATACTCATCTACGGCGATCGCACTATTAACTGTATAACCACCAATATTCGGGAGAGATTCGGCATGAGCGCCCATAGCTACTTCTATCCCCGTATTTTCTAAACCCAAACCGGCAAAATTAGGCACTCGCCCGATCGCCATTAGCACCGCATCTACCACTAAGCTAATCTCTAGATCCGTCTGCTTAAAGGTCACCTTCAAGCCCTCTGGGACTTGCTCTATTTGTTGCACATGGGCATGGTTAAGAATCCTAATCCCCTTCTGGATCATGCCCTCATGAATCCCATCTCGCAGATCTTCATCAAAACCCCGCAAAAACTTTTCTCCCCGAATAATTTGGGTCACCTGAGTTCCTAAACCCTGCATAATACCCGCAAATTCTACTGCAATATAACCAGACCCAATTACAGCTAACTTTTGGGGTTGTTGGGGCAGCTTAAATATTTCTCTGGAAGTAATAGTTAATTCCACACCGGGGATCGGCGGTCTCACAGCTTCTCCCCCGACAGCAATGAGGATTTTCTCCGCCGTGATAGTTCGATCGCCCAGTTGCAGTGTGTGGGGATCCACTAAACTAGCTCCCTCTTCAAATAATTCCACATTGGCATCCCGGAGCATTTTTTTATAAATTCCATTCAGGCGCATTACCTCATGATCTACTACGGTAACTAATTTGCCCCAATCAAATTCTGGTGCTACCGGACTCCAACCATAGCCCACAGCATCTTTATAATTACGCGAGAACTTAGAAGCGTAAACCATTAATTTTTTAGGAACACAGCCCCGGATTACACAAGTGCCACCCACTAAATCTCGTTCAGCGATCGCCACCCTTGCCCCATACTCCTTACTAATTCTCCGTGCTGCCGATACCCCACCAGAACCAGCCCCAATCACAAATAAATCGTAGTCATAACTCATTAGTTTGAACCTATTTCCAAATATAACTTAGATTATAGTAGCTTCACATAAATTAGATTATAGTAGCTTCTTTGCCGTCAAGGTCTAACACCCAAAGTTAAATTATTAATCTCTACTGGACAATGATTAATAATCTCTTGAGCATCAGGGCTAAGAATTTGCCAGACTAAATATTTACCACCTTTAGTAGCTGTCGAGAGAAAAAATACTGAGGGAAACTGGGGTGATTTGAAAGTTTCTGTAGAGGTAATTACCGTTCCCTGTTGATTATAAATAGCTGCTCTAAGGGAAACTCCTAAACATGCTTGATCTGGGAATTTCACTGTCCCTTTAATATGTAGTATATCTGGTAAGGGCGGAAGATAAATTAAAGCACTTACTGGTAATTGGTTACGATAGCCAGCATGGGCATTTAAGCTATAGGTTTGAGAAAATTTCTTTTTAATTTCTAAAGGAAACTGTTGACTTAAAATAACCCAATCTTTCTGCCCGCCGGGAACTTCCTTAAGCTCCTGCTGTATTTTTTCTAAGGTTTTTACGGCTAGAGGGATTGAAGTAAACCGAATCCGTTTATAAACTTGGACTACTGCTTTATTTTCTAAAGTAAAAGTCTGGGGTAAAAGCTGAAAATCTTCAGCAAATTCCCAATTTTCATTAAATATTTCTGCAGAAACTCTGGCTACATCATGATGCTTTAGGGAAAATCTATATTGCATAGGCTGAGGCATAACTACATACTTAGCCTTCAATAAACTTTCTAGGGGGTAGCTACTATTAGAGTCAAAAGATTGGGGACGTAGAATGTTTAAAATTGTTTTATTTTTACCATAGATAGTAGCCTCAGCATTATTTAAAACACCCCGACTGAGATAGTCCATTGCCGATGAAGAAATTACATAAATTGGCTCTTTGTTAGGAGCTACCTGCCGGAGGTAGGCTGTTAATTTTTGAATTTGTTGATAATCTTGCCGGACTTGCGGGGGGTAGTTAGCTGCTAAGAGCGATCGCAGGGGAAACTCTAGTTTACCCAAGCCAGTTAGCATAAAAAGAAAATTTATCCCCAAATAAATGCTACTACTAATAATAATTAATTTAGATTTATCAGGAAAAATCTTATAAACTGTTGTCCCTAATATTACTAAGCTGATAACTGCAAAGGGCGTAAAATGTAGAGTATATTGAAAACTATCATAGCGAATAATAACTAATAAGTTAAATAAGGAAGCTATGCCTGTACTACTAATAAATACAATTCCTGAAATATGCCAAGTCCGCTTCATTAAACTCAAACTGAAACCAAGAATTATTAAAACCCAAGTAAGCCAGCCATAAAAATTTCCATAGTGAACAAAAATCTCTATAAAAGATAAACTCCAAGAGGCATAGAGATCCCTGAAATCTGTAATTAAAGCGCGGGTAGTAAATTCTCTAGCACTAATTAGTAAGGTGAGGAGGGCGATCGCTCCTATCAAACTCAATTTTCTACCTAATAAAAATAAAGAAGAAACTATTTGTTTCTGGGCAGCAAAAATTGTTACTATACTCTGAATTATTATTCCCACAAAAATAGCTATGTCCATATAGGCAAAGTGACGGCGAAATAGCATAGCTAACCCCAACAATAAGCCAATAATTGCTACTCGTAGCCAAGAAATTTGATTGAGAATTGGTGAGTTTATTGGTAATTCCTGTGGTTCTAGTTTAGGCAGCAGAAGTAGGATAGAAATTCCTATAATTAAGGCTCCACCTATATCAGGATAACCCCGTAAGGTGGGTAGCCAACTCATGGGCAGTAGTAAACTAATACCAGTAGTTAAGTAAAAAATTAGTAGGGGATGAGCTAGATATATAAGGCGGGAAGCGATCGCCCCCATCACTAAGCTCCAAGGCAATAGATAAACCACGGCCACGCTCATGATATAACTAGTCCGGCTATCTCCAAAAATTAATAGTAGAGGTAATAGAGGCAGTACAAATAATTGATTATGACCTCGGTCTAGAGACTGCCAAATACTAGCGATCGCCTTGAGCGGAGATTGTCGCCACGCACTTACAACTAATTGAGCATTATTATGGTAGTACACCGGAGCAAAGTCCCCGGCATAAAAAGTGCGTTCACTACTGGTATAACTAAAAGAGACTAGAATTACAAATAGGAAAATTATAGATAAAAAACCTAAGTTCATCCGCCATCGATCACTAAGCCATAGATCACTAAGTTTAATCATACTAATTTTTCATAATCCATCTTGCTAATTAGTTTATGGTTCCCTGAAAATTATATAATAAATGCTATCTTTATCGAAAAGTGGTTTTTAGTTATGTGGCAGCAAATAACAGATCAGATTGCTCAAGTTACAGATAAAAATTTACAAGTTATAGACCAAAAATCTATAGGTGGCGGGTGTATTAATCAAGGCTATGCTCTACAAACAAATTTACAAACTTACTTTGTTAAACTCAATCATAGATACCTAGAGGAGATGTTTATTGCTGAAGCTTTGGGCTTAGAGCAGATGCAAGCAACTGCAACTATTCGTGTTCCTCAACCTATTTGTCATGGCACGATCGAGGATAAATCCTACTTAGTTTTAGAGTGGTTAGACCTATTAAACTCACCAGCTAATAATCATCCTAATTGGAAATTGATGGGAGCAAAACTAGCTGCAATGCACCATTTTTCTGTAATGAATTTAGGGTTAAAAGATGGTTTTGGTTGGATGAGAGATAATACCATTGGTTCTACTCTTCAAACTAATTCTTGGACAGAAAGTTGGGCAGAGTTTTTTGCGGAACACCGCATTGGTTATCAATTACAATTAGCCAAACAGCGGGGAGGAAATTTTCCGGCAACTGCTCAAGTAATAGAAGTTATATCTCTAGCTTTGGCTCATCATTATCCCCAGCCTAGTTTAGTTCATGGGGATTTATGGGGCGGAAATGCTGCTATCACTTGTGATGGGGAGCCAGTAATTTTTGATCCGGCCACCTATGTGGGCGATCGAGAAGTTGACCTAGCTATGACAAAATTATTTGGCGGTTTTCCCAGAGAGTTTTATCAAGAATATCAGCAAGTATTTCCCTTAGCTCCGGGCTATGCACAGCGAGAAATTATCTACAATTTGTACCATGTTCTTAATCACTTCAATCTCTTTGGCGGCAGCTATGAAATTCAGGCAAACCGGATGATTGAAAGAATTATGCAGGGAGTTGTGCGATAATAGGGCGACAGTATCAAGATTTAATCCCATGACAGAGTTATTAGAGTCACCTATTGATCTAGCCGCAGCTTTTGCCGAGCCGATCGACCTCAATTTTCAACTACCCGACCCTGAAGATGCAGAAATTCCTGATCTAGAGTTTCAGCAACAGCTAGATAATGCTTGGCTAGTGTGCGATCGCTTCGATCTGCAAACCCATATCTGGCGGGGGAGAATCCTCAGAGCAATTCGAGACCGCGAAAAACAAGGGGGTGATGGCCGGGGTACGGGGTTTCTCAATTGGTTGAAAGACCGAGAGATTAGCAAAAGTCAGGCCTATTCTTTAATTCAGTTAGCCAATAGTGCTGACACTCTCCTAGCAGAAGGACAACTAGACCCCGAGGCCATTAATAATTTCAGCAAAAGGGCTTTTCTAGAGACGGCCAAATCTAGCCCCGAAGTTCAGCAATTAGTTAGTGAAGCCGCCCAAAAAGGCGATCGCATCACCCGCCGGGAAGTCAAGCAACTAACTGATGAGTGGACTGCTATGAACTCAGAGCTATTGCCTTTCGAGGTCAAGGAAAAAGCCTCCGAAGGTTTTATGTCAGCCCGCCATTTAGCTCCCCTAGTTAAGGAACTAGAAAAATTACCCCCTTCCCATCTCAGTGCCATCCAAGAAGAAGCTGCCAGTAGTCCAGACCTAGATACAGTCAAGCATTTAACTAGCAACGCCAGAAATTTATCTAAATATCTTGACGCTGCGGCTCAAGTCCAAACCCTCCAGAATTCTTCCCTAGATTTAGAAATGGCCTTGACAGAAGCTCTCCGTCTTGATTGTTTAAACACAGCAGCCGATCTGGTGAAACAAGCATCCCAGCTAGAGCAGAGTGTGGCTAAAGTTTATACTACTTGGAAAAGATTAAGTAGTTTATCCGATCGCCTCTACGTAGATACCGGAGCTAGTACCCCCCATTTGCGATCGCTCCTCAACTGCCTCAGCCGCCTCTCCAGCGAAGTTATCGAAGTCCAATTAGGAGATACAGATCAACTAATCCGTCTAAAAATACTCACCCAAGAAAACGCTTAACCACCAGTGATAGGGGCGCAAGGCCGACCTTGGCTTCAACTTAAGGCTAGGAAGCTTGATAACTATCAGTTTCAGCCAAGTTTCGATCCCCCTAAAT
>Ga0335395_10001252_pt1 | contig 16116 bp, 14 predicted proteins | sample MAT02_FD_205744 | JGI IMG/M metagenome (GOLD analysis project Ga0335395, IMG submission 205744) | Freshwater microbial communities from Lake Fryxell liftoff mats and glacier meltwater in Antarctica - MAT-02 (spades assembly) (version 2) ...
ATGATTAAAACCAAGCGCCTCTATACCAGTTTACTTTTAATTATTTCTGTTTTGTTAACCCATTCATTAGTCACGCACATCTTTCAAGACTCCTGCTTTATTTTAAAAAATATAAGTAAAAGTTTACCTTTTTCTTATTTTGTTGGTTATTCCTCACAAGAATTGGAACGAGGCAACTACATGTCATTTGATCACCCTAAATCTGAAACTCTCATTATTAAAATAGTTGCTGGCTTGCCTGGGGATCACATCTCCTTTAAAAATGATAAAATTTATATCAATGGCTATGCATGTGGTGAAGTGAAAAAAATATCTCCTTCAGGGATGAGTTTAAATCCTATTAGTGAGGGAATAATCCCCGATGGCTATGTTTTCATGCAGGGTTTACATTCAGACAGTTTTGATTCTCGCTATCACGAGTTTGGTTTAGTTGCTATCTCACAATTAAAGGCTCGATTATGGCCTTTATTTTAGCTGGACTACTTTTTTTATTGTCATCTTTAGAAGCTAAAGATTTTGGTACATATGGGCATGTATTTCAGATTGAAGAAGAAGATTTGCTAGTGTGGTTACAAAATAAGAGTAAAACACTTTCAAAAGAAGAAGGTGAAGTCGTGCAAGAAAAAATTAGAGACCACTATGTTTCTGTTATCCAAAAACCGCATGCAGTTACTTTGAGTCAAGCCGCTCGCTATCGCGTAACTTATCTTGATCCCACGATTTTTGCAGATCGAGATATTTTAGATCATGAAGGCAATTTTGTTGTAAAAAAGGGAACGTGTTTTAACCCATGTGTAACCCTTACACATTTGGATGCTTTACTTTTTTTTGATGCTGAAAATTTAGAGCATTTAAAATGGGCAAAATTACAAAAAGGACTTGTTAAATGGATTTTGACACATGGTAAACCTTTAGAGCTAGAAGACCAAGAAAATCGCCCTGTGTACTTTGATCAATTTGGAATATTAGTTGAAAAATTCGGTATCACTCATCTACCTGCCAAAGTTTCAAAAGAAGGTTCAAGGTTAAAGATTGAAGAAATCCCAATGGAGAAATTGACATGTCTCGATTAATCATAGGATGTCTAATTTTCTTATCTCCTCCATTTTTATGCTATACCGAAGACAATGCTTGGTTAAAACAAATCGATGCTCAGGCTGTAGAAAAAATGAAAAGTCATCTGAAAGATTATCAAGAAAAGTTGCCTGCAAAAAAAGATAGAAAATTACTTACAAAGAAAGATGGAAATATTGTTTTAAGTGAATGTAATACTTGCATCAATCAAGCAGAAGATATTTTTACAGATCCAAAAGTTTTTATCGCTATGTCATTTTCTGTACCTGAAAATATCTGGATTTCACTTTCCAAAGAATTAGAAAAAATAGAGGGGACTTTTGTTTTATGTGGACTACCTAATAATAGTTTCAAAGAATTAGCTGTTAGAATTCTTTCTTTAAAAAATAAAGGCGTCAATGCTCAAATACAATTGGATCCAAAACTATTTCAAGAATGTGAAATCACTCAAGTACCGACATTCATTGTAAAAAAAGACAATAGTTATGATAAATTGATGGGAAATGTTTCTTTGAAGTTTGCCTTAAGCAAAATGAATTCTACTCTCGGTTTTGTAAAAACCATACAAAATGAGAGTCTATAAAATGTTAAAGAATCTTTTAGTGTTTTTTACTTTGATAACAAGCTGCTTACAAGCCAATGAAGGAACATGGATTAATCCTTTAACAGATGTTTGTTGGGAATGTTTATTTCCCATTACAGTAAGCGGCATTGCAGTCACTCCTAGTTATCAAGATTTCACAAAATATCGTAAAATCACATGTGAATGTGCGGGTACTCCTCCAAAAATAGGCATTCCGCTAACTTTTTGGGAGCCTACAAGACTTGTCGATGTCACACGTCACGCTTACAAATTGATTGGTCTTGGTGGAATTTCAGTAGGGAATGAAACTATTAAAAACCGAGGATCTATTGGAATTTTAGGAGACGGTCCCACTCAATCGAGCTTTTATCACGTGCATTGGTATGCTTATCCTATCTTTAGCATTTTGGGATTATTCACAGATTTTACCTGTATTGAAAAAGGTCATCTAGATATGGCCTATATGAGTGAACTAGATCCTTTTTGGAATGATGATCAGTGGTCATTATTGATGAATGCAGAAGCCGGCTTTTTTGCCAATTCTGTTGCGCAATTCGCTTGTCTAGCTGACTGTGCGGCTTCTAGCTTGGGAAAACCACAAGATGCTCTATTTTGGTGTGCAGGTTGTGAAGGCTCTCTTTATCCATTTACTGGATCAGTAGCGCATCATATAGGATCTGTACAAGCAAGTTCATTGATTGTGCAACGCATAATTGCTAAATTACACCGATGTTTAGCTTTAAAAGGTTTTGAAAAAGATGAATTTTGTGAAGCTAAATTGATGCCCATTATTAAAAAAAGTCTCTACAAAACACAGATGATCTATCCTATTGCACAGACTCAAGGACAATGCCATGCATTAGGCAAAAGTGATGTACTATGGGGAACGGGTAAATCTTTTCCTGTAAAAGGCGAAGATTTTGTTTATTTAATTTGGACTAAAAAGCAGTGCTGTTTAGATGCAGTTAAACCAGCTATGACAGCAGGAACAGCTGGAGCAATCCCATGAAAATTAAATCGTTATTACTTATTTTTTGTACGGTAACTCATCATTTGTTAGCAGAACCAGACCCAAAACAAGTGGGTAAAGAATTTGGTCTTTCTGAATTAAAACAAGCAGCAAAATCTGTTTATGAAACAAAAAGAGAACAATTTTTAAAAGATTCTAAAAAGCCTACAAGTTTTAATGCAAAACAGATTCGCGAAGACGTAATAGAGGGCAAGGATCCTTCTTCAGATGCTGTAGACTTTTTAAAAAGTGAAGTTGTGCAAAAAAATGAAAGAGAAAATCAATCTTTTGATGCAAAAGAGCGTTTTTTAAAGCGTTCTGAAGAGATGTTACAACAAAATTTAAAAAAGATAGATTCTAAAAATCTTCTCATCAATCCTAAGAATATTCCGTCAGACAAAGCTGAAGAACAAAGTGTTTTACGGACATGTCGCCAGTCAGGCGCGCCTTTACTGATTTCTACAGAGCGTCGATTAAATGTGTACAATGATTCTCAAATAAGTGCAAAAGTACAAGTCTGTTTAGGCCATGAAAAAACAAGTCTTGTTCCAATCAGAGGCTCATTCGAAGAATCGATCGCTACATTAAAAGAAAAGTATGAATCTGATCTATCCATTCAATCTTTTGAAATCATTCAAATGGCTAAACTCGATTTATGTTATTGGATTACAATAAAATGGACGCATAAAGATAACGTAAAAAAATGTAATCACTCTCACATTGAAGTACGCAAAAATAATCCAGCTGAACTGAAAGAAGAGTGGCACTATGACGATCAAAAAATTTGGGATTTAGCTAATCATCCTGATTGTACGGTGATTGAACATACTTGTTTAGATCGTTCATCTGCAAATATTCAAAAATGCTGGCGTGAAAGAATTTCTTTTTTCTATCATTTTCCTAAAACAAAAAAATGTATTTTTTTAGATAAAAAACAATGTGAGCTTATCAGCAAAAAGTGCGTGCAAGAAAGCGCATTTGGGTGTGCTCTATATGAATTAGTGTTTAAGTGTTTTAGTAAGAACAATCAAGTATTTAGATCAGACGATACGAATAATCTTATCGATCAAGATTGGGAAACTACTTATGCACCTAATGACTCTTTTGCTGAGGTAGCTACTAAACTAGCTGTTTTTGCAGAAGCTAAAAAGCAACTTGAAGATTCAAAGATTAAAGATGCTTCAAAGTTAGAAGTTTTTAGTGGCAAAAAGATGTCGTGTAGCAAAAGTATTGCTGATCATTTGATTTACGATTGCTGTTTTAGCTACGCAGGTCTTGCTAAAAAAATGGGTTTGGCTAAATGCAGTACAGATGAACTCTCATTAGCTGAAATGAAAGAGAAAGGTCTTTGTCACTATGTGGGTGCATACGAAAAGAAAAAATTGGGAATAAAAACGAGTGATGAGCACGTTTATTGTTGTTTTCCTTCTAAACTCGGTCGAATCATACAAGAAGAGGGAAGAAAACAATTAAAAAAAGGATGGGGAGAAGCAGAGCATCCCATTTGCAAGGGCTTTTCGTTTGAAAATTTAAGCCAAATAGATTTTTCTAAATTAGATCTAAATGAGCTACATGAAGAGATGCCTAATCAGCTGCCAGCTGATTTTGATAGTAAAATGTCAGCTTTCCAAAATAAGTTAAAAGAACAAATTAAAGAGAAGTCTCAGGAGTTAAAAGTATGAAACTCTTGTCTATACTAATTTTTAATGTAAGTTTTATTCTTACCTTCAATTTACAAGCTAATTGGCTTGAACGCAAAGCAGAGGGATGGGCTTGGTATGAAGATCGCGAAATAAAGCAGCCAAAAAACGAAAAAATTGCTCAAAAAGAAGAAAAAGAGATTTCGCCTGAAGTAACCTTAACGGCTGTAGAAGAAACCCATTTGATTAAAAAAGAGTTAGAAGAAAAACTAGCTCGTGCTGTTTTGACGCCTAATGTAGAAAACGTTGCAGCTTATATGTATGAACAAAAAAAGTGGGTAGATCAATCCGCTGATTTTTCTAAAATATGGACAAAAGTTTTATTACAGCAGCCTGAACTTGATACAACGATAAGCGCACCAGTTTCGCAATATGGCATCCAAGTTCAAAAACAGCTGCAATCAGATAATAAGACTCATTTGATTCAAAGTTTAGTAAAAAACTATGGACTTTTCTTTTTTTATGAGGGTAAAAATAAAAGATCTCAAGCTTTTGCTCAGGTTGTACAGGCTTTTGCTGAAAAGTACAATTGGCAAGTGATTGCTGTTGCTTCAGATCACGTCTTAATTGAAGGTTTTACTAATAATCAATCAGATAATGGGATTGTACGCCAACTGGGTATAGAAATTTATCCTTCCTTATTTTTAGTTCAACCGAATAAATCTCAAATTATACCCATAGCCTTTGGTTTAGTTTCTTTAGACCAAATTGAGAAAAATATTGAAGTACAGTTTTTAACTCAGGAACAAGAATGAAAATAACATTTTTTTATTTGTGTTTATTAGTACCTATCGTGGCATATGCCGACTTGAACAACGACTTGAATAAATTTTTTAATAAATTTGATATTTCTTCTCATGTAGATACTGCTGAAATTTACAATGGTCAAAAAGCTGGTTACATGACAAATGGCGGATTTGTGACGCGTAATAAGGTGATGAATGCACAAATGGCTTCGATTAATCTCCCTCGTTTTGATGCAGGCTGTGGAGGAATTGATATTTTTGCTGGTGGTTTTTCTTTTATCAATCATGATCAGTTAATTCAAACGTTAAAAGGCATCGCTAGTAATGCGGTAGGTTATTCATTTTTACTGGGATTAGAGGTTACCTCTCCACAAGTGTCTAATATGATCAAACAATTGCAAACGTGGTCAAATAATATTAACTCTTTGAATATCAATAGCTGTGAAACAGCTTCTGCTTTAGTAGGAGCGGTTTGGCCCAAACAAACGGCAGCTAAACAACAAATTTGCCGTTCGATGGCAGGTAAAAAGGGATTATTTACAGACTATGTAACAAGTCGCCATCAGTGCTCTCAACCTGAAGATTTTGATCATACAATGTCTAATTGGGCAAAAGATCCCCAATACGAAGATATGTTAAAAGAAGAGTTTAATCTTGCCTGGATGGCCATTCAAAAGCAGCCGCATCTGGTTAAAAATCGTCAAATGGCCGAGTTATTTATGAGTTTAACAGGTACGGTGATTGTAAAAAAAGATGAGACCTTGGTCATAGAACCTTGGCCTGCACGGATTACAGATGAATCTTTTTTACATGCTTTAATAGAGGGAGGAACAACATCGGTTTACCGTTGTGCTGATACCAAAGATGAACACTGTTTAAATATGGTTACCCAAGTTCTTACAATTAATAGTGCTAAGTCCTGGCTGGGTGAAGTAAAAACCTCTTTGATCCGCATGCAAAATCAAATTTTAAGTGACCAAGAGATTTCAGAAGAGGATAAACAGCTTTTAGCAAAGTCCAAGCTTCCTCTTTATAAAATTGTTAATGTCATGACAGCCTATCATAAAGGTCCTTGTCCTATTAGTTTGTATCAAATAGCTGAAGTAGTGGCTATGGATCTTCTTTTTCAAACATTACGTGAAGTGATAGAAGTGGTTAGAGCTGGTGTTAATCAGATTCTAATTAGTCAGATGTATGATTTTAATACGAAAGATTATTTGGAGCAACTTGATCGGATAGAAGAAACGGTACGTTACTATGAACTACGCGTTTCTCAGCAGATGGAGCGTGAGTTTCAAATGATGCAAAAAATTGAACATTTAGAAGAACAAATCGCAGCAGAAATTTCACTTTGGTAGGAAAAAAATGGATGGTTTAACGATTGTGACATACGGAGGTGGAGAGATCTTGCAAAAGATGTTTCAAGCTATTTCTATGTTATTTAATGATGGACAAGGTGGATTGATGCGTCCCATCATGTTGATGTGTGCAACGGTAGGTGGTGTTTACGCTTTTTCCAAAGCTTTCTTTGGTTCAACGTGTCAAACACTTCTGCTTAGTTACTTTTTTCCTCTGATTGCAGTTTGTACTATTTTAATGATACCCTCTACTACTGTTCATATTGAAGATGTTTTAAGATCCAATCGAGCCGAAGGTCAAGTCGCAACGACTTCATACTCTGTTAGTCATGTTCCGTGGTTACTTGCTAAATTTTCAGAAACAGTGAGTTCTATAGGTTATGCATTATCCCAAGCTATCGAATCAGTTATGCATATGCCTAATGATGCAACGTATAACGCAACGGGTATGGTTTTTGGATCGGAGACATCATTGGATATTTCTAAGTACCGCTTGTCTAATGCTAACTTAGAACAGAATCTACGACTCTTTTCGAAACAATGTGTATTATATGATATTGCTTTGAATCTCTATTCACTCGATGATATTAAGAAAGCAACAGATCTATGGAATTTTTTTGAACAAAAGACCTCAAAAGTTCGCATGATACGGTATTGTCCTCCTACAGCTTCTGCTGGGTTTGATCAATGCGCCTATGTTTCATGCAAAGAGGCTATTAATAAAATGAAGCCATTTTTTGAGAAAGAAAAAGAAGGGTATGCCAAACTTGAAATCGGAAAAAATTTACCACTGACTTTTCAAGCTTTAACAGGTATTCAAAAAGAGAGTAAGGAGCTTATTAGCCAGCAGCTTACGATGAATGTACTTGCTGATGAATTGAGTGGAGGTAAATTTGCTAAGCAACGTGCGTATAATCAACAACAATCGACTTATCGCACATTGGGATCTCTTGCCGCAAATGGTCTGGTCACCATGCGTATTGTTTTTGAAGCTTTAATTTATGCCATCTTTATTTTTATAATTCCTTTGTCGTTGACACCTGGAGGAACTAAGTACTTAATTAATTGGGCTTGGTTAGTAATATGGATTCAAATGTGGCCACCACTCTATGCAATTTTAAATTATATTATGCAAATTGCAGCTCATTATAAGTTTGATGGTTGGTTTAGTGGGCTAAATGCATCTCAAAAAGGATTAAGTTTTTTCACTAGTATTGGTATGCAAAATTTAAATGACGAAATTTTTGCGTTAGCAGCTTTTCTCTCTGTTAGTGTGCCTTATATTAGTTATATTTTGTTAAAAGAAGGCCTTTCTTCTTTTGTGCAGCTAGCAGGATCACTCATGTCACCTGCGCAACAAGCGGCTGGGTCTGCCGCTGCTGAACAGACTTCTGGAAATTATTCCTTTGCCAATAGTAGTTTTGGACAAAACTCTTATCACAATACGACCGCTTTTCAATCTAACATGGCACCTTCTCTTTCATCAGGATATTTCACTGATAATCAAGGTGAAATTTCTACCATATATGGTGGTGAGACACCTATCGTTAGACAAAGTACTTCAGAGCTTAGAACAGGTATTTTTGCAGATGATACGATCGGTAAAAATTTGCAAAAACAAGTACAAGAAGCTCAATCCACTGTAGAAAATTTGCAAGAAAATTATGCCAGTGGTCTTTCTAACTCTAGTAGAATGATGAGTGATTATATTACGCATCACGCAGAATCAAGTAATTATAGTCAAAATGTATCGGAACGTGAAAGCCAAAGTGTTCAAGACAGTATCAACTATGTTCAAAATACAGCAGAAAGTTGGGGTAAGCAACATGGTCTTAATGCTCGTGATAGTTTAGATATGTTAATGGGTGTTTCAGTTTCAGGTGGTTTTGATTGGAAAGCAGCAGCTTTTAAAGGAAATGGTGGAGGTAATTACACGACTTCAGCTTCAAAAGATGAAGTTTTAAGTTCTGCTTTAAGCGTTTCAAAAAATGAAAGTTTCCAAAAGAATTTACAAAATGTCGTAGATTATGCTCGCTCGCAAAATTATACGTCAGGTAATGATGAAGGAAAACGGCAAAGTGAAGCCTTATGCACTTCTTTAGATACATTAACAAGCATTCAAAATTCTTATCAAACAGCTCAAAATCAACTAAACCAAGCTTCGGAAAACACTTCTTGGTTCGAGCAAAATTCTCAGCTCGTTAAACGGTCCTTAAACCAAGATTTTGTCAAGTGGGCTAATCAGGAACATGCTGAAATGGGAGGTTTTGAGCGTGTTAGAGAAATTTTATCTAATGACTGTGCTAGAGAAACCCAACCTTTAATGCAAAATTTTATTCGTCATATTAGAGAAGAACAAGGATTACCACAATCTGTAGAAAATATTAATCTTAACGCCCAAGAATTTTCAGATAACTTTAGAAATAAAAGATTCAAAATTCACGAAGAAATTGAAGTCCATGGAAGTAACTCGTTACAAGAAGTGCAAGAAGGTATTTCCAAAAAATCTTGCGTTGAGCCTTACAAAAATGAATTAAATGAAAAATTTCAAAATAATAAAGAAAACTATGAAGTAACTTCAGAAATTCAAGGTGCACGTTTGCAAGAATCTCAGGCACAAATAGAAAAAAAATTCGAAGTTGAACAAGACAAATATTTGCCAACTAGAATAGCAAATCGCTGGCTCAGTATTGATTTTAGTCAATTTAATCATTGGTCAAATAAGGATGAATCATGAGTTTTGTTCATACAATTACTGAGGGTGGTCAAATCTCAATGCATAGCGTACGTATGCTGAAGCAAGTTTTTAAAATTGCTAGCTTGATTGCGCTTTCAATTTGGATTTGTTGTTTTGTGTATGCAATGGCTAACTTACCTGCTTATCTTTATCAAAATATGTGGTATTACTCAGTTGCTCACTATTCTAAAGCGATGAATTTGGATGGAATGATGGTAGATGAAATGCTTTGGAAGAAAATTTCAGGCCATCAAATTAGAAAAAATAACACTGTACCTCCTTTGCATGTTTTAAAATTAACCAAACCACATGCTGACCATTTGATACATTTGAGCAAAGTTATAGCAATTAATTCTCTAGTTATAGCTTTGAGTTTATTTTTACTGATAATGGCTTTCTTTTTTATTAGAGGAAAGATCTCTGCTAAAAAGCAGCATATTGCGGGTAATATTATTTCTCCTGCTTGGAAAGTTGCTTTACGTTTAAAATTAACTTTTAAAGCTTCTCCTATTAAGATTGGTAAAGTTCCCTTAGTAAAAAGAACAGAAACACAGCATGTTTTAGTTACAGGAGGTACAGGAAGTGGAAAAACTAATTGCTTCCATCATCTTTTGCCTCAAATTCGTAGAGAAGGACAACGTGCGATTATTATTGATACGACGGGAGCTTTTATAGATCGTTACTATAAAGAAGATCGAGATATTATTCTTAATCCATTTGATCCTAGAGGAGCTGCTTGGCATCCCTGGATTGAATGTCAAGATGATTTTGATTATGAAGCTTTAGCGGAAAGCTTTATTCCTCAAACTTATTCAGAAGATAAGTATTGGAATACAGCTGCACGATCTCTATTTAGCTCTATTTTAATGAAACTTAAAGAATCAAAAAAGACCTCTGAACTTAATCAATGGATGCTTTTTGAGCCACTTTCACGAGTAGCAGCTTTTATTAAAGGAACAAAAGCTGCTTCACATGTAGATTTAAATTCTGAAAGAACAGCGGCTTCTGTGCGTTCTGTTGCCTCATCTTTTTTAGGAAGCATGGAATTTATACAAGATACAGAAAATCCTTTTTCTATTCGCGATTGGGTTCATAATGGTAAACAAGGCAGCTGGCTTTTTTTTAATGCTAGACCTAATCAAAGAGCTGCTCTTACTCCTCTTCTATCTTCTTGGTTTTCCATAGCTATGCGGAGTTTATTGCAACTAGAACCTGATTTCGATAGACGTATCTGGTTTATAATTGATGAATTACCTTCTATGAATCGCTTAAAAGATTTAGAAGTTTTTTTGTCTGAAAGTCGGAAATACGGTGGGTGCGCCTTGTTAGCTATTCAAAGTCCTTCTCAATTAGAAGCTATCTATGGTCAAGAAGTAACGCGTACGATTTTAGGAAACTGTGGCACAAAGATTGTCTTTTCAGAACAAGATCCTGAAATAGCAGCAAAAATAGCTAAGATTTTTGGAGAACGAGAAATTAAAGAGTATCAAAAAGGACTTTCTTATGGTGCTAACGATGTTAGGGATGGAGTAAATCTAACACTTCAAACTAGACAACAACCTTTGATTCCCGCAACTTCTATTCAATTTCTTAAAAAAAATCAGGCTTACGTGAGATTACCAGGAAACTTTCCCATTACTCAAATTAAGCTTGGTATAGCTAGAATTTAAAGGAGATTTTATATGTTCATGTTTTTTGTAAATAGGCCTCTTTCTATTATTCCGTATGTGTTGGGATTGCTTGTTTTAATAGCTTATTTAATTTTAGTAGGACATCTCGCTTTTTTTAGCTTTCTTGCTGGCATAGTAAGCATGTCTGTTTGGTATTATGTGTTTTTAATTAGATATTATATTTTATCTGGAAAAGATATGTATTTATTAGGTGTAAAATTAAGGAAGTTTAAACTCATAGCAAATGTTTTTTTATGCATTAACTTGTTTGTAAATTTGTTATTACTAACTTTCGAAATTTTAGTTCCAACAGGAGGATTTTGGGCATTTGTTCTAGGATTTTATACACTTATTTCTTATTCAACTTTAGACAGTATTTGTTCAAATAAATTCATTTCTGAAGGCATACGCAACAATTCTAACATAAAAAATTTAAAATTAGATGACATTTATCAAGATTTGAGAGAAGTCATGCTTACAAAACTAATTAAATCAGATTTTGAAGACGACGACAAAGACAGTGAAGAAGAAAATAACAAAAAAAAAGAATTTATCTACAAGGAAATGTAAATGAAACGGACTTATTTTATAAATATTTTATTAATTGGAAGCACAATTAGTTTAACATCATGTGCAAGACAAATTTCATCCGATATTTATGCATCGAGCAATGTTGGTGAAGTCTCGACCACTTACGCTGGAATTATTAGGAATGTTAGACCTGTTATTGTTGATGGAAGTGAGCAACTAGGTGATAATGCTACAGGTCTTGTAGGAGGTGGAGCTGCTGGAAGCTTAGTAGGGAACGCGTGTGGTGGTGGATTACTTTCCATGGCGGCGGGCGCTGCTGTTGGAGCTTTAGGAGGAGCATTTGTTGAAAAAAAATTAAAGCAACAATCTGCTTTAGAATATATTGTTCAATTAGAAGATGGAAGTTTGATGACAATTGTCCAAGGTGAAGAAAATGCTTTTATTATTGGTCAGCCTGTTTATGTTATTGTAGGTCAATTTGGAAGATCAAGAATTATTTCTCAATCATCAAACTTGTAATTAAGGAAAAGTTATCTAGTCTTTTGAATCAGAAAAGATGGAAAGCTTATCTGAAAAAGACGCTGAAGGTCATATTTGGGTAACAATTAAAAATCTAGATGACCACATTACTTTAGAAAATGAAAAAAATAAAGGCAGAGATGTTCTTGTTTTGATGATGATAATAAACGTTCAAGCGCATTTATTGAATGAAAAACTAATATATGAACAAGACAAAATTAACATAATTATTTAATTAGCTAAAACTCCTTTATTTGAACAAAAAATGAAAGAGTTTTAGTTAGTTTTTAATATTATCAGACGTATTATAAATTTTCTCATTATTGTCAGTTGTAATAAAACTTTTGTTAATTTAAGCTAAACAGCTAAAATTTTAAGTTTATTACAAACAAATTATCTATATGAAAAAAACTAAAAGAATTAAATATTTGCTTCCGCAATTTTCTAGATTTACTATTTTATTTGTGGGTATTATTATTGGCATTGTTAGTCAACACATCACACAAATTCGAGCCTATACTTTCGACATAATTGAAAATGCCCAAATAAATCCTGATAATGTATATGCAAATGATTTTTCAACCCTTCCAATGTCATCGTTTTTAATTTATCGCAGTAGTTACTCACTTGCTTATGATGCTCAACACAAAAATCCAATATGGGTATACGAACACCTTACGCAAGAAAATCTTAAGGGTGAAGTTGAAAGATCAAATCTTTTTAAAGAAGATGAAAATATACCTTCTCACCTAAGAGCTACTTTATTAGATTACAAAGGAAGTGGGTATGACCGTGGTCATCAAGCTCCAGCAGCAGATCATCGGTTGAATAAAACTACGATGACTGATACTTTTTATATGACAAATATGTGTCCTCAATGTCCAGAACTAAACCGCGGCTATTGGTCCAAATTAGAAAAACATGTTAGAGATTTAACTAAAACTAATAAATACGTAGATGTAATTACAGGACCTTTATATGTACCCTACACGGACGACGATGGAAGAAAGTATGTCAAATACCAAGTGATTGGAAACAATAATGTCGCTGTTCCCACTCATTTTTTTAAAATTATAAATCTAGAAGATTTCCATGGAAGAGTTTTAACAGCTTCATACATTGTTCCTAATGCTCCCATTTCATCCTACACTCCTTTTGAGCAATTTCAAACTACAGTTGAAAATATAGAAAAATTAGCTGGTTTTGTTTTAAAAAATCAAACTAATTTCTAAAAATTTTGAGTAAAGGATTTATCTATAGATGATAAATTTATTAAAAAATTAAGCCGAAATCTAAAACAACTAAAATTAATTTTGAAGGTAATAATGGAACCATATCAACGAATAACAAGTTGCAATACTGATAATTGGGTAGAATCAGCCCCAAATGAAACGAATATTGAATTATCACCAAAAACAGAAAAAATAACAAAATTAGTACAAGAGACGCTTTCTAAGTACCCACAAGATTCTATTGTTAAAAAGTTAGATTCAACTTTTCCAATAAAACAAGTCTGGTTATATAATGAGTGGGATTCTGTATGCCAATTTTCAAAATATATCAGTCCACATTTTCCGGATAGAAAAGAGCTTGATCCAAGCAATCCAAATCCAAATAGAAAACTAATTGAATCAGTTTTTTATACAGTAAGAGGTCAATATACTCTTTGGGAAGATACGAGAGAAAATGCAAGATGGAAAAAAATTGAAACGAAAAGTTTAACATTAGATTGGATTAAAAATAATGTTAAAGTCCTTTTTCCTACAAAAGATCAATTTTCTGTTTCAGAGTTAAATGGCATTGTTTTATGGAAAGAAAAAACTGATGATGGCAAAAAGTATAAACTTTACGAAGGTAATCATCGAATTTCTGCTTGGTTAGCTTCTAATACACCACAAAATATTCCAGCTGTCATTTTTATAGGCAAACCAAAAAAATAGGACCAAAGACAAAATTTGTTTTTAAACTAATGATTTATGGAAATATCACTGGTTTTATTTTGTTTTTCTTAAATAAATATTATGTTTGAATGCCCTATACCAAAATTTATTTAGAACTTGCAGTTATTATCAGACGTTTTATTGGCGGTAAGGCGATGTTAAGCGGTCAAAATCACGAAGTGATTTTTGTCGGCTTAACGAGCCCGCTTAAAAGAAATCTTTTTTATATAAATATTTTTAAATAAAATTTAAAATTTATTGCTTTTACACATATAGAAAAGTAACTTTGTTTTTTTTATCTTTAAAAAATTAAAAATGTTACTTTTTTCTATAATTTTTTTTACTTAAAAGTTGTTTTCGATAAATTTTATTAGAAATTTCAATTTAAAAATATAAAATGCAATTTATCTCAGATCAAATCGATTAGTAAAAATACTAAAAATAATTTTAAATATTATATAAATGAATTTATTTTAAAATTTAAAATATTGTTATTTATTAATATTTTTATTTCACAAAAATATTTTTTTCTATAGTTTAAATAATTAAAATTATTTTCAATAAATTAAAATTTAAATTGGTATGTATTTATGTTTTCAAAAAAAATGTTAAATAAAGTTTTTTATTCATTTTTTGCTTGTGGATTATTTTTTAATATTTCTAATGTTAAAAATTTAGAAGCTAAAGAAGCAAAAGGAATTATGCAAAAAATTAATTTAGACTATGAGGTTTTTGACGAAGGGGATAATAAATATTTTAGATTAAAACCTACAAACTTTCCCTGTCATAGAAACATTAATTTAGATGTTCAAGATGTTAATGGAAAAAAAATTAAAGAAAGTGTAGTACAAGCAGAAAATAATAAAATTATAGATTTTTCTACAAAAAAAGAGTGGATTTTCTCTGTAGATAAAGTTGCTAAAGGAGAACCTATCGCTTGTTATCTAAGGGGAGAAAATAATTTATTTAAATGGGTCTATTTTACACCTAAACCTTACGAAATTAAAGATGAACAGGGACATGTTATTTCTATTACTTTAGCTACAGGCTCTGGTGAAATATTTTCTATAAAAGGATCGGGATATAAACCGTATGAATGCTTGGATATTATTCATCAGCATGAAGAAACTGTAACAAAAGAATATTTAATAGCTGGTGGAAAAGGAGACTTTATTACATCTGCTACATGGTATGATTTAGGAAAGGAACCTAAGGCTTACATGAGAGTTATAGGAAAAGATACAGACTTAAAATTAGAATATAATTTAGGGCAAAAATTTAAACAATATTAAAAAAACTTAGAAAATCGTTTAATAAATTATTAAATTTATAATCTTTAAGTAGTTTAATAGTACTGGTAAAATCTATTCACTTTACTGACTATTATTAAGATTAAAAAGATTTTTTTATTGTTTTAATTTTATTAAGTATATATAATATTTTCCGGCAGAGTCAAAAACTTGAAATACGATTCGTATTTGGTAATAAAGAATTGCTTTATAATTCTACTGTTTAGATTAACGTGACTCTGCTTTTTTTATTTTCTATTTTTTAGTTTGGATTAATGCCACCACCACCACAACCTCTACCTTTTAATCTTTATATATCCTTAGAAGATCTTACGAAAAGCTTAAAGTGTCAACCAGAAACATTTTTAAGTCCGGGGGAGCCTCAATTACACAAGATTCCAAAAAAAAGAAATCCAAAAGTTTTCAGAGAAGTATGGGAAGTTAAAAACCTTGTTTTTAAAGATCTTTTAAGAACTTTCAACTCAGCATACTTAAATTTTGTAAAATATCATTTAAAAGAATTTCCGTTAGATTGCGTACATGGATTCATTGATAAAAGATCAATTTTAACAAATGCTAAAGCACATTCTGGTAAAAAATTTCTTTTAAAAATTGATATAAAAAATTTTTTCGGGTCAATTAAGACAGAAAGATTACTAGATCATTTTAAAGAGATGAATATTAATCCTGAAATCTCTAAAATATTATCTAATATGCTTACCGTAGATGGTAAACTTCCACAAGGATTTTGTACTAGTCCATTATTTTCTAATTTAATTTTCTTGTCCTTAGATAAAGAGTTAATGTCATTAGCATCGAAGTATAATTGTACTTATACTCGTTATGCAGACGACATGACTTTTTCTTCAAATATTTTACTTCCGACTTACTCTGATTTAGAAAAAATACTTTCAAAAGATGGTTTTGAGTTAGACAGAAAAAAATATCTTTTAAGAAAAA